>Ga0136633_1000847_pt1 | contig 22982 bp, 22 predicted proteins | sample AntDrymeUQ832206_2_FD_105494 | JGI IMG/M metagenome (GOLD analysis project Ga0136633, IMG submission 105494) | Polar desert sand microbial communities from Dry Valleys, Antarctica - metaG UQ83 (22.06) | ecosystem: Environmental > Terrestrial > Soil > Desert | place: Antarctica: Dry Valley...
AGGACGTGGGAGTCAGCGTCGGTCGTGTGGGGCCCGAAGTTCATCGTTCCGAGGCAGAGAGAGCTGACCTTGAGGCCGGTCCGACCGAGCTGGCGATAGTCCATCTCCTGCACCCTACAGACCGCACAGGTATGTTTTGGCCCCTTCCCTACCCGCCTACCGAGAGAGCTCGTGTCATGGGACCAGCGACCGTTCATGTCGGCCTCGTGGGCTGCGGAGCCATCAGCCACCAGTACGTCCTGGGCATTCGGGATCTCCCCGGGTTGTCCATCGCCGCGTGCGCCGACGTCGACGTCACCAGGGCACAGGCCTGGGCGCGAAGCTACGACGTCGGGCGGGCCGGCACCGTCGACGAGCTGCTCGCCATGGATGACATCGAGATCGTCGTCAACCTCACCGTGCCGAAGGCCCACCACGCTGTCGCTGCGGCCGCCATCGCCGCCGGGAAGTCCGTGTACAACGAGAAGCCGCTCGCCGCGCAGAGGGGGGAAGGCCTCGACCTGCTCCGACTCGCATCCGAGGCCGGCGTCCTCATCGGAGGAGCGCCCGACACGTTCCTCGGCCGCAGCCTCCAGACCTGCCGTCGGCTGGTCGACGACGGGGCCATCGGGGAGCCCGTCGGGGCCACCCTCAGCTTCCTCGGGTCGGGCCACGAGGCCTGGCATCCGAGCCCAGGGTTCTACTACGAGCCCGGTGGCGGACCTCTGATGGACATGGGGCCCTACTACCTCACCGCCCTCGTGGCCCTGCTCGGACCCGTATTGAAGGCCAGCGGTTACGGCCGTACGACCTCCGCTGAACGGACGATCGCGTCCGGACCCGACGCCGGGTCAACGGTGCCCGTGTCGGTGAACACCCATCTCGTGGGCGCCCTGGAGCTGGCCTCTGGCGCCATCGCCGGCCTCAGCATGAGCTTCGACGTGCTCGGGGGGAACCCTCCGTCCGCCGTCTTCGGCACCGAGGGCACCATCATGCTCCCCGACCCGAACCAGTTCGACGCCCCCGCGTCGCTCTATAGGCGCGGCGCCGAGGGGTTCGAGGACGTCGTGGCCGACGGTCAACACGCGGCCCGGCGCGGGATCGGCGTCGGGGACATGGCGCGGGCGCTGCGCACAGGAGCGCCCCTGCGAGCGAGCGGCGAACTGTCCTTCCACGTCCTCGACGTGATGTCGAGCTTCCTCGACGCCACCTCCAGCGGGCTCCCGGCCAGGATCCAGAGCACGTGCGGTCGCCCCCCGCCCTTCGACCTCGCCGAGCTCCACTCCGACCTCGCCAACCTGAGCTGAGCGCCCCCCGACGCGACGGCGAGGTTCCCGGCAGGGCGGGTCAGGGGGTGAGGCTTTGGTGCAACTCGTCTTGGAGGTAGTCGCGGCAGATGCGAAGGCTCTGCTCGGGTGTGGTGGTGGACTGGTCGATCTCCACCGTCACCCAGCCCGCGTAGCCGATGTCGACCAGGGTGTCGAAGATGCGGGGCAGGTCGATGGTGCCCAGGCCGAGCTCGCAGAAGATGGGCAGCTGCTCGCCCCCGGACTCCACCTTGAAGCCCATAGCCCGGTCGAAGCCCGGGCGGAGGTCCTTCACGTGCACGTAGTCGAGGCGGTCGGCGTACGTCCGGATGACCTCGGCCGCGTCCATCCCCGCTGCAGTCAGATGGGCGGTATCGGGGGTGAACCCGATCACCTCGGGGTCGGTGTGCTCCATGATGAAGTCGAGCTCGTCGCGGGTCTCGATCTCGGTGAACAGATGAGGGTGAAGGCACGCCTTGACGCCGACGTCGAGGCACCGCCGGCCGGCCTCCCCCATCGTCTTGGCGGCCTGCACGAGGCCCTCGCGGGTGGTTCCCCCGTCCTGGCGCGGGCCACCGGGACCGAAGACGATGCGGTCCACCCCGTTTGCGGCGAGGAATCGGGCCACGCGGGCGTTGTGCGCAATGACCGTCTCCGCCACGTCCGGGTTGGTGAACTGCCCGCCGCCGTAGAGGGCCGACAGGCGCAGCCCGCTCCCGGCCAGGATCTCCTGGAAGTCCTCCACCTTGTCCTCGTACTCGAGGGCCACGTGGGTGAAGGTCTCGCAGGCCCCAAACCCCAGCCCTGCGAGCTGCTTCATGCCCAGCTCCCAGTCCGGACCCCACGTGATCAGGTGCGCCGAGATCTTCACTTGCCCCCCTCTTGCCGACAGGTTGGTTACCATACCTGCCTATGGAGCTGTCGGTGACGGGGGTCCGGTCTGCGTACGAGGAAGACGGGTTCTGCATGGTTCCTGAGGTCGTGTCCCAGGACCTGCTACCGGAGGCGTGCGGGGTGATGGACCGCGTCATCGGGGCCGACTACGAAACCGGGCTTCCTCCCCTCGCCTCCAACTGGCACCCGGGCGACGATCCCATGCGGCTCGTCAAGATCGACCAGCCCCAGGTGGCCGACCACGCGATCACCCGCTTCCTCGAAGCCACTCGCATCGGCGAGATCGCGGCCGACCTGGTTGGCGCCGACATGGTCCAGTGCTGGGCCGTGCAGCTTCTCTTCAAGCCCGGACCGGGGACGAGCACGGGCAACGTGGGCTGGCACCAGGATGACGACTACTGGCACGCGTGGTGGGAAGGCGAGGTCTTCACCTGCTGGCTCGCCCTCAGCGACGTCACGGCGGAGTCCGGACCCATGCGCTTCGTCTCCGGATCGCACGACTGGGGCTTCTTGAAGAGCGGCAACTTCTTCGATCCCGACATGAAAAACGGCCAGTCGGCCTACCCGGTTCCGGGCGACGCAGGCTGGGACGAGGTTCCCGCAATCATGCCGCCGGGAGGAGCCAGCTTCCACCACCGCCGGACCATCCACGGGAGCGGCCCGAACCTGTCTTCGTCCCCGCGCCGCAGCTATGCCGTGCACCTCCGAACAGAGAGGTCCGTGGCCCTCGCCGCGCCGAAGGAGTACCTGGATCAGCTGGACGACCAGGACATGTGCCCGATCCTGTTCCAGCGCTGAGTCGGACGACGATGACCGTCCTGACCGATGCAGAGATCGAGCAGTTCATGGACAAGGGTCATGTCCTCGTGAAGGCGGCCTTCCCCCGGGAGTTGGTCGACCCTGCTCTCGAGCGTGTGTGGGAGGCCTTGCCAGTCGACCGTCATGACCAGTCGACCTGGACCAGCCGGTTCCACCACGTCCCCCAGAACTTCGACGGCGGCCCCTACGCGGCGTCCTGGACCGACCGCGTGCACGGCGCCTTCGACGACCTGCTCGGCGCTGGCCGCTGGGTGGGACGCACGGCCCAGGGCTGGTGGCCTGTGATCTTCCCGGGCTTCGACAAGCCGCCGTGGTCGCCGCCCGCCGAGGGCTGGCACGTCGATGGCCAGCAGTTCCACCACCACCTCGACTCGGCCGACCAGGCCCTGCTTCCGATTTTTCTCTGGTCCGACATCGGACCCGGCGACGGCGGTACGGCCGTGGCCGAGGGCAGCCACAAGGTGACGGCGCGCATCCTCGCAGCCCACGAACCGGATGGGCTCAGCGCTCTCGAGCTGGCTCAGCTCGTGGCCGCGGAGCCCCGCCCGTCGGTGGTGGAGGTGAACGGAGAGGCCGGCGACGTCGTCCTGCTGCACCCGTTCATGCTCCACACGGGTGGCCCCAACACTGGTGACAAGGTTCGGTTCATCACCAATCCGTGCATCGCTCTGCACGAGCCCATGGACCTCGACAACCCGACCTCAGCCGTTGAGCGGTCGATCGCTCAAGTCCTCCTCAGCTGAGACGGAAGACGTCGGCGTAGGTGCCGGCGGCCACCATGGTCCGGTAGGAGTCCTCGAAGGCTCGGGCTGTGACCCGCATGCCACCGTTGCGGCGATCGGGGTCTCCGCCGTGGCTCGCCGGGTAGTGGCTGTAGATCATCATGCGCCTGGGCAGACCCGAGTGGTTGGGCTCACTGTCGTGGATGAGCTTGGCGTGGAACAGCATGACGCAGCCGGCCTCGGCCTCCACAGGAACCCGGTGCGCATCGGCGAACGGGGCGGTCACAACCCGCCCGTCACCGCCCTCGGGGTCGGGGTTCAAGAGCTCCGGATCGAGCTTGTGAGAGCCGGGCAGCACCCGGATGGGACCGCGTCCGGCGCAGTCGTCGAAGGCGACCGCCGATGAGATCGTGTTCTCCGGATACCCCTGCTGCACGTAGTAGCCCCAGTCGTGGTGCAGCGGGAAGTGATCGTCGGGGACCGATCCGAACAGGCACGAAAGATCGGCGCCCGTCACGGCGACGTGCTGCTTGTAGTTGAGCTTCTCCTCCATGAGGAGCGGGTCGTCGCCCATGATCCGACGCATGGGCCCGATCAACCGCTCGTCGCAGGAGACGGAGGCGAGCACATCGGACAGGTCGTTGATGGGCTGCACCTTGCGCATCGTGATCGAATGATCCGGCCACACGGCCATGGACGTGCGCGGATGGTTCTCCCTCTGGGCGATGCTGGCGTTCACCACGAGCTCGAGGATGCGGTCGGCCTCCGATCGGAAGGCGCCTAGCTCGGCCGCTGAGAACACGGGGGGCAGGATCAGGTAGCCCTCCCGGTCGAACTGCCGGACCTGCTCGTCGGTCAGGCTCGTCGTGGTGGTGGTCATGTCGGCTCGGGCTCCCTGTGACGTTGAGTCAGAAGCAAAACTAACGGACGACCGCGGCGTCGGTCCACACCCCGTCCACCTTGCGGCGGATGTGCAGCGGGTTGGCATCCTGGAGGGCCGGGGGCAGCAGGTCGTCGGGCGCCTCCTGCCACGCCACGGGCCGCAGGAAGCGCTTGATGGCAGCCAGCCCCACAGATGTGGTGGCGGGTGCCGTCGTGGCCGGGTAGGGCCCGCCGTGCACCATCGCGTCGGTGACGGCCACGCCGGTGGGGAAGCCGTTCCAGACGATCCGGCCCACCTTCGACTGCAGGATGGCGGCCAGATCCGCAGCCCACGGGCCGTCGGTGGGCTCGGCATGGATGGTAGCCGTGAGGTTGCCCTCAAGACCCCCCGCGGCGCGCAGGACGGCGCCTTCGTCGTCGCAGGCCACGATGACGACAACAGGACCGAAGTGCTCCTCCCCCACGCCGGGGTTGGTCTCGAGCGTGTCGAGGTCGACAGCCACCACGGCGGGCAGCACGGTCCGCCCCTGGGCGCCGCCGGCAGCCTCGACCCGCACTCCGGCGACCTTGGTCGTCTCGGCCAGCCTGGTCTGCAGCCCCGAGAGGAGCTTGTCGTTGAGCATGGTCTGTGGCTCGGCCTCTGCGACCCGCGCGGCGAGGCCGGAAGCCATGGTGTCGGCCGCCTCCCGTCCGGGGACGAAGACGAGCCCGGGCTTGGTGCAGAACTGGCCCACCCCGAGGGTGAACGACGCGGCCAGGCCGTCGGCGATGGCCGCGGCCCGGACTGCGAGCGCTGCCGCGCTCACGAAGAGAGGGTTGGCGCTCCCCATCTCCGCATACACAGGGATGGGCCGGGGACGTGCCGCGGCGGCGTCGAAGAGAGCGCGGCCGCCCTGGAAGGAGCCCGTGAAACCGACGGCCTCCACCTCGGGAGCGCGCACGAGTGCCGAGCCCGTCTCCGTCGAGGCACCGTGCAGAAGCGAGAACGCCCCCGAAGGAAGGCCGGCGGCCGCCACGGCCGCGCCGACCGCGCCGGCCACGAGCTCGGACGTCTCCGGGTGCGAGGGGTGGGCCTTCACGATCACCGGGCACCCGGCGGCGAGGGCCGAGGCCGTGTCTCCGCCCGCCACGCTGAACGCAAACGGGAAGTTGCTGGCGGAGAAGACGACCACCGGGCCCACGGGCACCTGCGCCCGCCGGATGTCGGGCCGAGCCACGGGCGCGGCTTCGGGGTCCCTCGGGTCGATGACCGCCTCCAGGTGCTCCCCGCTCTCGAGGAGCCGGGCGAACGCCTCGAGCTGCCACTCCGTGCGCCCTCGTTCGCCGGTGAGGCGGGGAAGGCCGAGGGCCGTCTCGGCGTCGGCCACCTGGAGCAGCTCGTCGCCCAGCCCCACGATGCGCGAGGCGATGTCGCGCAGCAGGGCGGCCAGCTGGGCCGGGGCCAGCTGCGCCAGGGCTGGAGCTGCGGCCGCCGCGGCCTCCGCGGCTGCGGCGACGTCAGCCGCCGTAGCTTCGGGGAACGCCGCCGAGCGGGCCTCGCCCGAACGCGCATCGACCGACCGCACCACACCGCTCACTGGTCGACCGAGCTGGGCAGGGGGCGGATGATCACGGCGTCAGGGTAGTAGCGGTGCAGTAGGGCCAATCCGATCGAGGCCCGACGCACGCGCTCGCGAGCCGTTGCCACGACGACCCCGGCCAGGTGCCCGCCGCTCGGGTAGATGCCGGGGGCGTTGCGCACCGTGAACTTCACGTACACGGGGGCGGCCACACGGACGAGCTCGGGCAGCTCGTAGTACCGCACAGGGCTCCCGAAGTCGTCAGCTCCCTCCACGTACATGTCGAGCGGCACGTCCACGGCCTGGCGGATGGCGGCGATCTGCGGGAGCGACAGGTCCACCGGCAGGTTGAGTGTCGTGGCCCCGAGGTCTTCCAGGACCTTGGCCGTCGCCGGGTTGGCCACGGGCAACGACACGGAGACCTTGAGCACGAGATCGGCGGGCAGGTCGCCCTTGTCCTTCATCTGCGCGAGCACGCTGAGCTGGCCCAGGTCCGCCACGAGGACGCTGCGCAACCCGAGCTCGCAGCCGTGGCGGACGTCCTCGATCCCGTACACCAGCTGCTCCGCGCCCCGCAGGCTGGCCCCCACCACGCGCCCCGACGTCGCGGTGGCCTGCACCCCGACGTCCCACGACGCCCTCGGTCCGACGAAGAGGCAGACCTCGGTGCCGTGGGCCCGGCCGGCCGCAACCATGTCGACGATCTCGTCGTCCGTCTGCAGCATGATCCCGCTCCCCTGGCTGACCCGGTGGATGGGCACGTTCCGCTGTTCGGCCTCATCGAAGACCGCCAACAGCGCGTCAGGCCCCTCGACCGATGGGATCTCCACACGCACCTGCGCCCCGTCGGGGAAGCGCTTGGCCGACGACGGCAGGTCGAAGGCGTCACCTCCGGGAAGGCCCATGGCCTGAAGCGCTGCTCTCGTCCTGTCCACCACTAGATTGTTCACCATCCTTCCTTGAGGCGCACACCGAGACCTGGAGAAGCGTGACCACCAGCCCGATCAAAGTGACCGTGTGGAGCGAGAACATCCACGAGCGGGTGAACCAGCGGGTGGCCGCCGTCTACCCCGACGGGATGCACGCAGCCGTGGCCGAAGGCCTCCGGGAGCTCGTCGGCGCGGACGTCACCGTGCGGACGGCCACCCTGGACCAGACCGACCACGGGCTCACCGAGGAGGTCCTGGCCGACACGGACGTTCTGACGTGGTGGGGCCACGTGGGCCACGACCAGGTCCCTGATGAGCTGGTGGACCGGATCCACGCTCGGGTGCTCGAAGGCATGGGGCTCATCGTCCTGCACTCCGGCCACTTCTCCAAGATCTTTGTCCGCCTGATGGGCACCAGCTGCTCGCTGAAGTGGCGTGAGGCCGACGACAAAGAGGTCCTCTGGGTCGTGGACCCGGCCCATCCGATCGCCGCCGGTCTGCCGCCCGCGATCGTGCTGCCCGCGCACGAGATGTACGGCGAGCGCTTCGACATCCCCCAGCCCGACGCCCTCGTGTTCATCAGCTGGTTCTCTGGGGGCGAGGTCTTCCGCAGCGGCTGCTGCTTCCACCGGGGCCAAGGCCGCATCTTCTACTTCAGCCCGGGCCACGAGACCTACCCGATCTTCTTCCAGCCCGAGATCCGAACGGTCCTGGCCAACGCCGTGCGATGGGCGGCCAACCAGTCGGCCCCGCCCTTCGACGGCCGTGCCGCGCATGCCCCGACGGGCTGGTTCGAGGACGAGTCAGCGATCCTCGGAGCCGTGCCCAACAACCTCCTCGAGGCCGACACCTGACCTCAAAGGCGGCACCTCAAGTGCGGGGTTTCAGCCCCACCTCGTGGCCCGCGGTGGCCGAGGCGTAGCAGGCGTCCACGACGGTCGTGCGGTGCAACCCCTCGTAGCCCCTATGCGCGTCGAAGTGGCCCGATGCGACCGCAGCCAGGAACGCACGGACGACAGCCCGGTGGCCCTCGCCCGGACCCGTCACCGGGCGCACCTCGGCCGGCGCGCCGGCGACGTCGGTGAAGATCCGCAACGTGTCCGCCGTGGCGTAGTTGCGCACCTTCATCTCGGCCCCCCCCTCGGTTCCGAAGAGGGTGACACCGAAGTCGTCACCCGCGCTTCCGTAGGTGGCCCAGCTGGCCTCGAGCAGCAGCGTGGCTCCTCCCGACAGGCGGACGAAGGCGGTGGCCAGGTCCTCCACCTCAATGAGAGGTGAGGCCGTGCTCGTGGCCTCCTTCACGTTGGCGAAACCACCACGGCCCGCCAGCTCCGCATAGGTGGCCGCGCTCACGCTGAGGACCTCGGGCTCGCCCAGAAGGTGGAGGGCGAGGTCCAAGACGTGCACGCCGAGGTCGATGAGCGGACCGCCACCGGCCATCTCCTTGTTCGTGAACCAGCCACCGGCACCGGGCACACCGCGTCGCCGCATCCAGCTGGCCTTGGCGTGGTAGATCCGGCCGAGCGCACCCGACTCCAGGTGGCGCCGAAGGATCTGCACGTCGCCTCGCTCGCGGTGGTTGAAGCTCGTGTGCAGCACCCGGTCGTTGACCTCCGCGGCGGCCACCATCGATGCCGCCTCAGGGCCGGAGCGGGCGAGCGGCTTCTCACACAGGACGTGCTTGCCGGACCCGAGGGCGGCGATGGCTATCGGCGCGTGGAGGTAGTTGGGCGCACAGACGCTGACCACGTCGAGGTCGTCACGGGCGACCAGCTCCTGCCAGTCCTCGTGCAGGTCCCCGACGGTGTACTTCTCCCCCAACAGCTTGAGCCGCTCCGGCTCCAGCCCCGCGAGCGCGACCCGCTCGACCCCCAGATCCCGGTAGGCCTGGAGATGCGTCTCTCCGGCGTAGCCGAGACCCACCACCCCGGCCCGCAGCGGACGCGTCACTGGGCCACCGCCCAGCGCCAGAAGTCCTCGTGCGGATACCGCCAGGTCGGAGGGTCATCGCTCCACTCCCCCACCTCCGACGCGCTGATGCCGCGGGGGGCGTAGTCGAACGGGGTCTCATCCCTCGCGTAGCTCGCCCCGGTCCGGTGCCGGATGGCCGCGGCCAGGACGTGCTGCTTGGCCTCGAGGTAGTCGGCCGTGTGCGGGCCGAGTGGCTCCTCGACGTCGAGCGGTCGGAACTCGTAGTAGATGACACGCCGCAGGGCGCCGCACGTGGCCTCCGACCCGTGCAGAACGGTGACGTCGTGCACGATGACGTCGCCGGCTTCCATGGTCAGAGGCACTGCGCCTTCGGTTGAGACACCCCCCTCGTTACGCTGAGCGATGGTGGCGTTCGCCTCTTCTTCCGACCATCCGTTGGAGCCCAGCAACCCCCAGAGGCACGAGGCCCGGTCGGCCCGGTCGAGGTAGATGTCGACGTTGAAGACGCGACCCCGGGTGAGGTCGCTGACCTCTTCCGGATAGAGGCCCCCGTCGCGGTGCCAGGCGATCGGCGCACCCGCTCCGCCGGCCTTGAAGACCATGCTGTCCCACGTCGGGACGAAGCCGGGCCCTTGGAGCTTCTCCGCCGTCCTGAGCAGGAAGGGGTGGGCCAGGAGGGTCCGCGCCGATCCCGCCTTGTCGACCACGTACTCCACGCGGTACGGGATGGCCTCGCCCGTATCGGGGTGCCTGGCGTAGCGGTAGTCCGGGTCGTCGGGGCGGCCGACGACCGCGCCGGCCACGAGGGCGCCGGTCTCCCGTTGGAGCTCGGCCAGCTCGGCCGTACACAGGACGTTGCGCAGCACCAGCAGGCCGTTCTGCCTGAAGAACTCTGCGTGCGCGTCGCTGATGCACTCCAGGACCGAGGCGTCGACGAACGGGAAGGCCGGGGGCGCTTCGTCCATGTGCGCCACACTAGCGACGGACTACCCTCTTCGGAAAGAGTCCGAACGAAGGGTTCCCATGGTTGATGCATCTGAGGCCCGTGGCTACGTAGCTCCTGGTTTCGAGAAGGTGGCCGAGGTGCTGGCCACCACCGCCGAGGCGGCTGGCGAGGAGGGCGTCGGCGTCGCCGTCACCATCGAGGGCGAGATCGTGTTGGACCTCTCGTGGGGTCGGACTGAAGGGTCGCCATGGACCTCCGACACCCTCGTCTGCGTGTACTCCTGCACCAAGGGAATGACCGCACTGGCGGCCCAGATCCTGGCCGACCGCGGTCTCCTCGACGTCGAAGCGCCCGTGGCCCGCTACTGGCCCGAGTACGCGGTGAACGGCAAGGAGGACACGCTCGTCAGCCACTTCCTCAACCACAGCGCCGGCGTGCTCACCTTCCCGAGGTACTGGGACCTCGCTGGTCCTGACAGCAGCGGGCTGGCCGACTTCGACGCCATGGTCGAGCAGTGCGCAGCAGCCAAGCCGTCATGGGTCCCTGGCACTGCAGCGGGGTACCACGCTCTCACCTTCGGTTGGCTCGTCGGCGAGCTTGTGCGCCGGATCGACGGCCGCAGCATCGGCCGGTTCCTTGCTGAGGAGGTCACGGGCCCCCTGGGCCTCGAGGCTTACATCGGGCTACCACCTGAGCTCAACGGCAGGGTCGCCCCCACACTTCCGGCCCGACCGATGGCCGATCCGGCTGCGCAGACCGCCGCAGACGAGGCGCTGGCCAAGAGCCAGGCCTGCCTCCAGGCCGGTGACACCGAGTCGACGGAGGCACTGGCCCTGGCGTGCCTCTTCATCCACCCCCACCACCCTGACTACGTCGGCTACCTGTGTGACCTCATGAACAACCCGGCCATCAGGGCCGCAGAGCTACCGGCGGGGAACGCCATCGCCAACGCGAAGGGCCTGGCCGGCTTCTACGCGCCATTGGCGAACGACGGCACCATGCCCGGTGGCCCGAGGATCGTGTCCCCCGAGAGCATCGAGCGCTTCCGGACCCCCCAGCCCCTGCCGGACGGCACGCCCACGGGCTACGGGCTCGGCTACGGCCTCCTGGGCGAGGGCTTTGGGGGCCCCGGGGTCGAGGGCGAGGCCTTCGGACACGGCGGAGCAGGGGGAAACATTGGCCTGGCCGATCCCACTCGACGGCTCTCTTACGCCTACGTGAAGAACCGCATGGTCTACGACGCCGAGGCGGCCATGGCTCCGCTGCGTGCCCTTTACACGTTGCTGTAGGCGGCGATGATCCTCCCCGGCCTCCACTCCGTGACGTTCCGACATCTCCCGGTCGGGGAGATCGCCGCGCTCGCCTCCGCCCACGGGCTGCTCGCCATCGAGTGGGCCGGCGACGTCCACGCGCCGCCTGGGGATGCGGCCGCGGCGCGCGTGGCGCGCACGGCGGCGGCCGATCACGGCCTAACGATCACCGGGTACGGCAGCTATCACGCCGCCGGCGACGACCCCACCGACGACTTCGCTCCGATCCTTGACACCGCGTGCCGGCTCGGCGCTCCCTCGATCCGTGTGTGGGCTGGACGCCGAAGCTCTAACGACAGCGACGCCCACCACCGCGCCGCGGTCATCGACGGCCTCACATCCGTGGTCGCCCAGGCCTCTGACGCCGGGGTGACCGTGGCGCTCGAGTTCCACGCCGGAACGCTCACCGACACGCCCCGCGGGGCCGAGGATCTCTGCACCAGGACGGGGACGCTCTCGCACTGGCAGCCTCCCGTCGGCCTCGACGACGACGTCGCCCTCGAGGGCTTGAGTCAGGTCATCCCGCATCTCGGGGCGGTGCACGCCTTCTCATGGAGCGCGACTGGCGAGCGCCTTCCGCTCGCCGGGCGGGCGGATCTGTGGCGGGCCGCGCTCGCGCAGGTGGAGATGCTCCCTTCCACGCACCCCGTCCTGCTCGAGTTCGTGGCCGACGACGACCCCGCCAACCTCGCCCAAGATGCGGTCGACCTTCTGTCCCTGACCGCGGGGGCGTCAAGGGTGGACCAGTGAGTGCGCCCGTAGTGGCCCTCAGCATGTTCCGGTCGGTGGCCGAGAGCCTCTTCGCCGAGAGCCAGCGCACCCGCCTCTCCGCGATCGCCGACGTCGTCGACTGGTCGCCCATCCGACACTTCGACGCCGAGGACGCGGCCGACCTGCTGGCTCGGACCGACGTCCTGCTCACGGGCTGGGGAGTGCCGCTCATCGATGAGGCCGCCCTCGACGCGGCCCCGAACCTGAAGGCCATCGTGCACGCGGCCGGGACCATCAAGGGCTTCGTCACGGACGCGTGCTGGGAGCGAGGGGTGCGCGTCACCTCCGCCGCAGCAGCCAACGCCCGACCCGTGGCCGAGTTCACGCTCGCCGCCATCATCATGGCGAACAAGGCCGGCTTCCTGGCCCAGCAGCGCTACCGCCAGCACCGGTCGCTCCCGCCTTGGACCGAGCCCCTGCCCACCCTCGGCAACCGGGGCCGGCGAGTGGGCATCGTCGGGGCGTCTCGCGTCGGTCGGGGCGTCATCGAGCTGCTCCGCCCGTTCGAGCTCGAGGTGGTCGTAGCCGACCCTCTCCTGGGCGACGAGGAGGCCACCACCCTCGGCGTCGAGCTACTCGAGCTGGACGATCTTCTCGCCTCATGCGACGTGGTGAGCCTTCACGCTCCGCTTCTTCCCGAGACCGTCGGCCTCATCGACGCCCGCAGGATCGCGCTGATGCGGGATGGCGCCACGTTCATCAACACCGCGCGCGGAGCGATCGTCGACGGTGACGCCCTGGAGGCGGAGCTGTCTACTGGCCGCATCAGCGCCGTGATCGACACCACCGACCCCGAGCCCCTCCCCGCTTCATCGCTCCTCTACGAGCTGGCGAACGTGTTCCTCACGCCGCACATCGCCGGATCCACAGGGACCGAGCTCGGCCGCATGGCGGACCTCGCCATCGACGAGTTGGAGCGGTTCGCGGCGGGGCTCAGCTTCCAACACGAGATCAAAGCCGAGGACGTCCCATGGATCGCGTGAAACCCGACCCCCAGCTGGATCGCATGAGGCCCGACCCCCTGCTGCTCGTCCGGCCCGGTCGCACCATCACCGGCGCATCAGCGGTGCTGCTCCCCTTCAATGACGCGGCCGGGATCGACTGGGACGGGTTCGCCACTCTCGTGGGGCAGACCGCCGCCGTCGGCCTCATCCCCGCGGTGAACATGGACACCGGCTACGTCAACCTCATCACGCCGGCCGAGCGGACCGAGGTCCTGCGCATCACCCGACACGTCATGGCTGGACGTCAGTTCTTCGCCGGAGCCTTCGTGGCCGACCAGGTGGGGGCCGAGCTCGCCACCGACAAGTACTTGAACGCGGGCACGGAGGTGGTGGCCGCGGGAGGAACACCAGTCATCTTCCAGTCCTTCGGGCTCACGGCTCTTGCCCCCCGGGAGCTCATCGACGCCTACGAGCTCTTCGGCCGCGAGCTCGGCAGCTTCGTGGCGTTCGAGCTGGGCACCATGTTCGCGCCCTTCGGCGCCATCTACGACCTCGAGACCTACGAGGCCCTGCTCGGCATCGAAGCCTGCATCGGGGCCAAGCACTCCTCGCTCGACCGCGTCCAAGAGTGGGAGCGCATCGTGCTCCGCGACCGAGTGCGCCCCGGCTTCCACGTGTTCACCGGCAACGATCTCGCCATCGACATGGTCATGTACGGGAGCGACTACCTCCTCGGCCTGTCCGCCTTCGCCCCTGACGTGTTCGCCCGACGCGATGCCATGTGGGCGGCCTCGGATCCACGCTTCCACGGTCTGAACGATGACCTCCAATACCTCGGCCAGCTTGCCTTCCGCGCGCCCGTGCCCGCCTACAAGCACTCCGCCGCCATGTTCCTAGCGGCCTGTAAGAGGATCGGCAGCGACAGCCCGCACCTGGCGGGGACGCGGCGGCCCGAGAGCGACCGACCGCTGCTCGATGACGTCGCCGCGAGGCTTGGCCTGCTCGGGGCGGGCTGGTGAGCGCACCGCGCCATCCGAATCTCCGCAAGGAGCGGACGCCGGAGAGCTTTGCCGCCCACCTGGCCGATCTCGGCCTGGATCTCGGGTTCGACCCCGAGGTCGAGCCCTCGCCGGCCGGGCCTCTCGCCCAGCCCGCGAGCGCCTCGGGTCTGTCGATCGGGAACCGGCTCGCCATCCTGCCCATGGAGGGATGGGACGGCACGAGCGAAGGCCGGCCGTCCGACCTCACGACCCGGCGGTGGGAGCGCTTCGGCGCCAGCGGAGCCAAGCTCATCTGGGGTGGTGAAGCCGTGGCCGTGGAGGCGTCAGGTCGGGCCAACCCGAACCAGCTCGTCATCGAGGACCGGACGACGGGCGACCTCAGCGAGCTCCGGGGCGCTCTAGTGGCGCAGCACCTTCAAGCCTTTGGGACGACGGACGACCTCGTGGTTGGCCTCCAGCTCACCCACTCCGGGCGCTACAGCCGGCCCGACGGCGCGGGTTCCGCGCCGCGCGTCGCCTACCGCCACCCATACCTCGATCCCCGTGTCGGCGTGACGGATGACGCGGCCGTGCTCAGCGACGACGAGCTCGACGACCTCGCGATGAAGTTCGTGAGAGCGGCGCGGCTGGCCCAAGAGGCAGGCTTCGCCTTCGTCGACGTCAAGGCCTGCCACGGGTACCTAGGACACGAGCTGCTCAGCGCCGTGAGCCGCGACGGCAGATATGGCGGATCCTTGGAAGGGCGCACGCGGTTCCTCCGCAGCATCATCGAGGGCATCACTCGGGACGTCCCGGGCCTCCCCGTGGGCGTGCGCTTCAGCGCCTTCGACCTGGCCCCGTTCTCGGGCGCGGGCAGCACGGTGGGCCAGCCCGAGGTGGAGCCGGGAGCGGCGTACGGCTTCGCCTTCGGTGGTGACGGCACCGGGCTCGGCCTCGACCTCACGGAGCCCAAGCGCCTCCTCGATCTGCTGGCCGATCTCGGTGTCGAGCTCATCTGCACCACAGCCGGGAGCCCGTACTACAACCCGCACATCCAGCGGCCCGCTTCCTTCCCCCCTTCGGACGGGTACCTACCCCCCGAGGATCCCCTTGTAGGCGTGGCCCGCCAGATCGCCGCCACCGCGGAGCTCAAGGCACACCGTCCGGACATGTTCTTTGTGGGCTCCGGCTACTCCTACCTGCAGGAGTGGTTCGGCGCAGTAGGCCAGCACGCCGTGCGAACGGGGGCGGTCGACTCGGTCGGCCTCGGGCGCATGGCGTTGAGCCACCCGCATCTGGCCGCCGACCTCCTGGCCGGGCGGTCCCCGGACCCGGCCCTGCTTTGTCGCACGCTTTCCGACTGCACGACCGCACCGAGACACGGCCTCGTCTCCGGCTGCTATCCGCTCGACGACTTCTACAAGGCTCGCCCCGAGCGGACCGAGCTCGCCCTCATCAAGAAGGACCAGCGCGCAGCCAAGAAGGCCACGGAGTGACGACGCTCGCCGAGGAGTGGGACGTCGACCGCCTGGCCAACCTGGTCGTCCCACTCGAGGGCTGGCACCCCTACCCCCGAAGAGCCGAGAGGGATCGTTGGCACGCCCTCCCCGCGGCCACCCGCTCGGCCCTGGTGGCCCGGGGAGAGGAGGCGCTCGAGCTCGACTGGCCCGAGCTGCGGGCCTCCGGCTGGCTGGAGTTTGTCCGCATCGGCGACCGTGGCCGCTTCGAGAGCACCGTGTTCACCCGGAGGATGATCCACCGCGACCTGGTCGTCGCTGAGTCAGTCGAGGGCGAAGGACGGTTCGTGGAGCGTGCCGCCGACGCGCTTTGGGCCACGTGCGAGGAGTCGTCATGGAGCTGGCCTGCGTGCCTCTACATGCAGACGGCTGACTCCGGTCTACCCGACGTCGTCGAGCCTGTGGTCGACCTCGGGGCCGGTGAGACGGCGGCCCAGGCCGCATGGGCCACCTACCTGATCGGCTCGGCCATGGACGAGGTGTCACCGCTCATCAACGCGAGGGTCCTGCTGGAGGCCCAACGCCGGGTGATCGATCCGTACCTGGCTCGTGACGACTTCTGGTGGCAGAAGGCGGTCAACAACTGGAACCCCTGGTGCCACGCCAACGTCCTGACCACGACGCTGTGCCTCGAGCCCTCGCCCGAGCGCCGGGCGCGCGTGGTCGCCAAGGCCCTTCGGTTCCTCGACGCCTTTCTCGTTGCCTACCCGGACGACGGCGGCTGCGACGAGGGGGCCACTTACTGGGGTCGCATGGCCGCCTGCCTCTACGAGTGCGGGGACCTCCTCCGCATGGCCACCGGCGGAGCTGTCAACCTCTTTGCCACACCGGTGATGGCTGAGATCGCCAGGTTCGTGGTCCGGACCCACATCGCGGGGCCGTGGTACATGAACTTCGCCGATGGGGGGCCCAGACCACCCATGGTCGGGCACATGGTCCGGAGCTTCGGTCAGGCCGTCGGTGACCCTGACGTCGAGCGCTTCGGGACACATCTGGCCCAGGCCTCAATCGCCCGGGACCCGGGCCAGATCGACGCCTTCGGGCGTATGCTGCCCGCGCTGTTCGGGATGGACGAAGTGGTGGGCGCGCCTGCGGGGATGCCGGCTCTCCAGGACGTTTGGCTGCCGGTGATCGAGGTGATGGCCGCCCGCGAGAGGCCTGATCACAAGGGCACGTACCTCGCGGCCAAGGGTGGCCACAACGCCGAGGTGCACAACCACAACGACGTGGGGTCTTTCCTCGTCTACCTCGACGGGGAGCCTGTCGTGGTCGACGCCGGGGTCGACAGCTACACGAGGGACACCTTCAGCGACCGCCGCTACACGATCTGGACCATGCAGTCCGGATGGCACAACGTGCCGCTGGTAAACGGCGTCGAGCAGGAGGATGGCCGGGCGTTCGCCTCTCGCCGGACCGTTCACGCCGCCACCGAAGAACACGCCTCGCTCGAGGTCGACCTCACCGACGCGTACCCGGCAGCGGCCGGCATCCGCGCCTGGACTCGTGCGCTCCGCCTGGACCGGACCACGGGTGCAGTCCACGTGAAGGACACCTGGTCCCTTGAGGCCGATACCGGCCATCTCGACTTCACGATCCTGGTGCTCGGCAAACCCAGCATCGAGGGTCCGGGCCGGGTCCGTGTCGGCCCGCTGGCTGCGGGCCGGGCTGCCCTGATCACGAGCGAGCCACTGCTCGCAGTCACATCGGAGCCCGCGCCCATGGGCCATGGGGCGCTGGCCGCGTCATGGCCGGTCGGACTCACCCGCCTTCGCTTCGTCGCCCCAGGCGTCGCCAGCGAGGGCACCGTCACCATCAGCGTCACACCAGAGGAGAAACGAACATGACTACTGCGAACGAGAGCGCTTACGACTGGCACGAGGGCTGGGCCGAGCTGCCCGACGAACCGGCCACAGCCGCGGGCTGGGCCCACCACGGCATGGGGGTGCTGACCAACGGTCTCGTCGTCGCCTTCCACCCCGGGAGGAGCGCACTGTTGTTCTTCGAGGCCGACGGGCGGCTGGCCGACGCCGTGCCCGTCGAGGCGACAGAGGCCCACGGGCTCACCGTCGTGGTCGAAGACGGCGAGGACCGTCTCTGGATCGCCGACCCCGGTGCCAAGATGACGACGAAGCAGGAGCGAGCCGACGCGGCCGGCGATCCCACCAAGCAGTTCGATCTGGTGGTCACGCCCGGACAGGTGATCAAGGTGGCGCTCGACGGCACCGTCCTCCAGAGCATCACCAGGGCCCCGCGACCCGAGTACGAAGAGGGGCGCTACGCGCCTACCTGGGTGGCCGTGGACGAGGTTCGTCTCGGGGGCAGCGGCGACGTCTGGGTGGCCGACGGCTACGGGAGCAGCCTCGTACACCGCTACACCGCTGACGGCACCTACGTGTCGACGATCACCGGCGAGGAGGGCGCCGGTCGCTTCAGCTGTCCCCACGCCGTGCTCATCGATCGCCGTGGTCCGGAGCCGGTGCTGCTGGTGGCCGACCGCGGCAACGCCCGCGTCCAGGAGTTCGGCCTCGACGGCGCCTACCGGGGGGTGCTCGGCGTCGGGGTGCTCAACAGCCCGAGCGCTCTCGCCACCAGCGGCGACCTCCTCGTCGTCGCCGAGCTCAACGCACGAGTGGCCATCCTCGACCGCGCCGGGACGATCGTCTCCTACGAGGGTGAGAACGGAGACGCCACCACCCGCCCCGGGTGGCCGAACGCCCTCGACGAGCAGGGCAACGTCGTGGTGCCGACCACCGAGGCGGGCCACTTCAACAGCCCCCACGGCCTCACCGTCGATGCTGACGGGAACATCTACGTGGCCGAGTGGCTCCTCGGAGGCCGCCACGTCCGCCTCGCACCGACCACCCCCTGAGGGGCCCGGAACCGGAGATCACTCGGGGACGAGGGCGGCGACGTCTGGGTGAAGGGTGACCAACGCCGCATCGAGCGTGATCAGCTTCGCCGTCCGATCTCGAGCGAGGCCGGCGAGGTACGCGTCCGTGACCTGCCGGTGGCCAACCACACGGCCAAGATCGACGCGCTCGAACGGCAGGTCGTCCGGCCAGAACACTTGCCGCGGGTCGGAGGAGAGCTCGTTGAGGATCGTCACCACGACATCCGCTGCGCCAGCGCGCACGAGGTAGCGCACGAGCGCGCCCTGGGAGATCGGGCAGGTCGCGTAGCGATGTGCGCTGGTGCTGTGCCACATCGCTACTCGGTCATGGTGCGTGTGGCCGACATCCCGTAGTGCGATCAGGACGTTCGCGTCGTACAGATCAGCGTGGTCGCTCCGACGGCTCACTCATCGTCCTCGAGCGAGCGCACATCGTCGATCGACACAGGTCGACCCGTCGAGATCGTGGTGAAACCAGTCCGCTTGTCGCGTTCGACGGTCACCTTGCTGTCGGTCAGCCCAAGACCACGGCGGAGCACGTCGTTGACAGTGTCGCCGAGCGTCGCGCCATGGTCGCGCGCTAGTCCTCGAATGACCGTCAAGGTTTCATCGGCGATCTCCAACGTGGTGCGCATGATGCGTAGAGTACTATTCGCGCATCAAGATGTGCTACAGGTGCGTCGTCCGCCAGCGCGCACCTGGCTCTCTACCCGCTCGTAAAGCTCGCCCTCCTACTCCTCGTTGTGGGGCCTCTGACGGCGAAGCTCGAGACGGAGCTCGCCCTCTTGGGTGAGGGCTGCGGCTGTGATGTCTATGCGGTGGAGGGTGGCGCCCCAGATGGCCGCCAGGTTGTTCTCGTCCAGATCGCGCCGGGTCACAGCGATCGACACATCGTGTCCGGGCTCCACCCGGAGGATCGCGGTACCGATTCGCACCTCTGACCCGTTGATCTCGGGCACGTGGTTCGTCAGCAGTCGCAGCTCGGCCTGTCCGCCCTCCGTGGCGACGAACCTCCAGCGCTCGGTGATGTCGATGCCCTCGCCCCGGTGCAGGACGGTGGTCCGCTCCCAGCGCTCGACGCCCGCCGCCTCCGGGTAGGCCCCCGCGATGTCGACCGAAGCCTGGACGCGGTCGTCCGTGACAGACGTCGTCCACTCCTTGGACGAAAAGCTCTGTCCGTTGCACTGCTCCACGCCGTTGATGACGGGAACGCTGTGCCACCCGGACTGCATCGTCCAGATCGTGTAGCGCTCATGGGAGAACGTGGCCCGGGTGTACGGCCCAACGCCGGCGTCCACGAGAAGGGGCTCACCGTCGAGGAACACCACTATCGAGCCGACGTCGTTGTGGTTGTGGACCTCGTCGTTGTGGCCTCCCTTGGCCGCCACGAACCACCCGTGAGTCGAGCTCGCTTCATCGCGAGCCACCAACACCTCGATGTCGGGCAGCACGGCGTCGCGCACCAGAGGCACGTCCACCGGGGGCGAGGACAGGAGGTCGCCCATGTGGGGCAGCAGCGCCAGCAGTGACGAGAAGCCCTCGAGGTAGGTCTGCTGGCCCTGAGCGCTCCGGCGAAGGTGCTCCCAGCCCATGGCTGTGAGGTTCTCGTCGCCTATGGCGCGGCCGTAGCGCCAGGCCATGCTCGGCATGGAGAAGCGGGCCGCGCCGTCGGCGAAGTTCACGAACCAGTCGTCGCCGACGAACATTCGGTGCACGTAGCGCCCGATCTCACCGATGAGCGGGTCGGCGTAGACGTCAAGGGCGCCCCCGGTGGCGGAGTGGAGGATGTCCAGACAGATGATCAGGTTGCCCCCGGCCCTCGTCCAGTACGTCGGTCCCTCGTCGCAACCGCCATCGAGCGGGTAGTGCTCGATGAAGTGGTCCAGGGTGGCAACGGCCTTGGTGATCACGGCGTCTCGGAAAGGCCGGTCCGTCTCCACGACGAGTGCGGTGGCCAAGACGTTGGAGATGATCCACGGGTTCCAGTTGTTGACTGCGGTCTCCCAGTAGTGGGGGCGGCGCTCGAGCAGGACAGCCAGGACCCGCCGCCTGCACTCAAGCCTGATGCGCTCGCGGATCAGCGGCGACACGGCGTCGAGCTGATCGGCCAGGAGGTACGAGGTCCAGGCCAGGGTCACGGCGGTGTCGCTGCAACCGAGGTCGAGCAGCGGATCGCTGACGTCTGGCAGCCCGCTCCCCGCAGCCTGCTCGTGCAGGTGCGCGGGCTGGTTCCAGGCCGACTCCTCACAGATGCTCCACACGGCGTCGGCCACGGCGTCTGAAAAGCGCGTGCCCCCCTCCACGAGCGCGCCGAGGGCCATGTGCATGAGGTGGACCCGGCGCATTCCAAGTGGGCCCTCGTAGTCGCGACGGCCTTCACGCAGGAAGAGGAGGGCCAGCGATGCTGGGAGGTCCGGCCAGTCCGCCGAGAGCGAGGTCCCAGCCCGTCGCACGTAGTCGCCGCGCAGAAGCGGTGGCAGCCCCTCCCAGAACGGGCGGTCCGAAGATGTCGGGTAAGGCATCCATGCTCCGGGTTCGGGCAGCGTGGTCGGGTCGAAGCGTTCGCTCAGCATGCGGAGAGCATCGTGTCACGCCGGCCGGGGATAGGTAAGATTCCTTCCCATGGTCGAGATCACAGCCGAACAGCGCCAACAGTTCCGGGACGAGGGCTACTTCGTTCTCGAGCGCTGCATCCCTGAAGAGCACCTGGCCATGCTCCGCGACGAGCTTCAGGGCTTCATCGAGGACATCGACCAGAAGATGGACGAGGGTGGCGTCGAGGTCGAGGGCCTCAACCACAAGGGCAAGCGCTACTTCATCGCCCTCCGTCACAACGAGCGCCCGAGGATCGCCGACTTCTTGTTCAGCGACCTCATGGCGGAGATCTGCCGGGCGACCATCGGGGATCCGGCCTGGCTCTTCTGGGAGCAGTACGTGGTCAAGGCCGCCGACGTCGGCATGAAGTTCGCCTGGCACCAGGACTCGGGCTACCTCAGGAACAACCTACCCGACCATGAGATCCCGTACCTCACATGCTGGTGCGCTCTCGACGACGTGAGCGAGGAGAACGGCACCATCTATGTGCTCCCTTACAGCCGAGCCGGCACGCGGGAGATCGTTGAGCACGTCCGCCAGGAAGGCACGAACGATCTCGTGGGCTACACCGGCGATGACCCCGGCGTGCCCGTCGTGGTGCCGGCCGGCAGCATCGCCGTGTTCTCGACCACAGTGATGCACCGCAGCGGAGCCAACCGCACCGACCGGCAACGCCGCAGCTACATCGCCCAGTACTCAGCCGAGCCGATACTGCGCCCGGGTGGAGAAGCTGTGGGCTTCGTGGACCCGATCCTCCCGGCCAGGGTCTGATGCGTCGCATCGCCCGGACCGCGGACGGCTGGGGTCTTCTCCAGGACGACAGCACCCTGTTCGAGCTGACGCACCCGCTGAGGGAGATCCTGGCCGGGGCTCCGCTTGAGACCACCGGTCGCACTCTCCCTGGCGGGCCGCTGCTTGCTCCCGTGGACGAACAGGAGGTCTGGGCCTCCGGTGTCACCTATGAGCGCAGCCTCGTCGCCCGGGCCGAGGAGTCGCAGGAGCCGGACGTCTACGAGCGCGTCTACCTCGCCTCCCGCCCCGAGCTCTTCATGAAGTCCACGCCGGCGCGGGTGCGCGGCCCGGGACAAGTCGGCACCATTCGTTCCGACTCCACCTGGGACGTCCCTGAGCCCGAGCTGGCCCTGGTCATCGCGGCCGACGGTGCGATCTTCGGCTACACGATCGGCGATGACCTCTCCTCCCGCTCCATCGAGGGCGAGAACCCTCTCTACCTACCCCAGGCCAAGGTGTACACGGGCAGCTGCGTCCTCGGCCCGTGCATCGTGCCCGCGTCCGATGTCGACGGGCCGTTCGAGGTCCACCTCGGGATCGAGCGTGACGGCGCGACCGCCTTCGAGGGGTCCACGTCCACGGCCAAGATGCGGCGCACCTTCGACGAGCTGGCTGGCTGGCTTAGCCGGGGCCTGGACTTCCCGGCCGGTGCCGTCCTGATGACAGGCACCGGGCTCGTTCCCGACGAGCCCTTCACACTTCTGGCAGGCGACACCGTGAACATCAGGATCGATCCACTCGGCACCCTGACGCACACCGTCGAGCGGCTCGACTGCGGCACGACCACATGATCACCGGCGCCGTCCTTGACCGTTACCGCGCCCTGTACTCATCGCTGGTATCCGACTGCGCCGAGGCCGCGGGCCTCGGCCCCAGGGCCCTCGCTCCGGGTCTGGCGCCCTTCCATCAGGACGAGGGCAGGGTCGTCGTCGGCCTCGCCCACACGGCCCAGGTCCGAAAGACGTCGGAGCACGTGGAGATCGACATGCTGCTCAAGCTGGTCGAGGCCACTCCACCCGACAGCGTGATAGTGGTGGCCACCGACGAGGATATCCAGGGTGCGCTGTGGGGCGGACTCATGTCAGCTGGATCCCAGAGCAAGGGCGCCGTGGGAGCAGTGATCGACGGCGGAGTCCGCGATCTGCACCAGATCCATCCCCTCGGCTTCGCCGTTTTCGCGACATACCGCTCTCCGCTCGACATCAGGGGCCGGG
>Ga0136633_1000848_pt1 | contig 22964 bp, 22 predicted proteins | sample AntDrymeUQ832206_2_FD_105494 | JGI IMG/M metagenome (GOLD analysis project Ga0136633, IMG submission 105494) | Polar desert sand microbial communities from Dry Valleys, Antarctica - metaG UQ83 (22.06) | ecosystem: Environmental > Terrestrial > Soil > Desert | place: Antarctica: Dry Valley...
CCTAAGTTCCCATGGCCCCTGGCGGGGCCGCCCTCGTGGAATGAGAATCGGGTGGGGTCAGCCACAAGACGTTGTGGTTTCAGTCTATTCACATCTCAGAAAACAGCCCCCGACTTTCTTAGGATCGAAACGCGTCATCAGTGGTGCGAAACGGTCCTAAGAAAGACACGCGGCGCGCTCATTCCATCAGGGCGTCGGCGTACTGGTCGCGCACGACCTTCTTGTCGAACTTGCCGGTGCCGGTCTTGGGGACGGCGTCGACGAACAGCACCTTGTCGGGAAGCCACCAGTGGGCCACCCGGTCACCGAGGAAGGCGAGCAGCTCCTCGTCGGTTGCGGTGGCGCCGGGGGCGAGCACGACGATGGCGATGGGTCGCTCCTGCCATTTGGCGTGCTTGACCCCGACCACCGCCGCCTCGGCCACCGCCGGGTGCGCCATCAGCTCGTTCTCCAGCTCGATGGTAGAGATCCACTCGCCCCCGGACTTGATCACGTCCTTGGCGCGGTCGGTGATCCGCACGTACCCCTCGGGGGTGATCTTGCACACGTCCCCGGTGCGCAGCCATCCGTCGAGGAACGACTGCGGGCTGCGCGGGTCTCGGTAGTACTCGGCGGCGATCCAAGGGCCCCTGATGAGCAGCTCGCCGAAGGCGACACCGTCGCGGGGCAGCTCGGCGCCCGCCTCGTCGACGATCTTGACCTGGAGCCCCGGATTGGGGAGCCCCGCCGTCTCCATGAAGTCGAGCTGTCGCTCGAAGTCCCAGCCCTCCATCTCCGGCTTGAGCAACGCCACCGACGCCACCGGGTTGGTCTCGGTCATGCCCCATCCCTGGAGCACCCGGATGCCCCGGTTGTGCCAGTACCACTCGATCATCGACCGGGGGACCGCCGACCCCCCGCACAGGAAGCGTCGCATCGTCGAGATGTCGGCCTCGGGGTGGGCGGCCAGGTACTGCTGGATGCCCAGCCACACGGTGGGCACCCCGGCCGACATGGTCACCTTCTCGTCGGAGAAGAGCCTGACCAGACCCTCGGGGCTCATGTCGGGTCCCGGGTAGGTGAGCTTGGCCCCGACGAAGGTCGCCGAGAATGGGTAGCCCCAGGCCGATGCGTGGAACATCGGGACCACGGGAAGCACGTTGTCGGTGGGGAGGATCGACACCACCGCCAGCCCGTGCAGGGCGTGCAGGTAGGTGGAGCGCTGGGTGTAGGCGACCCCCTTGGGACTGCCGGTGGTGCCCGACGTGTAGCACAGCATCATCGGGGACCGCTCGTCGAGCCACGGCCACTCCTCGATCGGCGCCACGTCTGCGATCAGGTCCTCGTAGGCGATGGCGTTGGGGAGGCTGGTGTCGCCCACCTCGTCCGCCATCACCACGAAGCTGCGTACCGTCTTCAGCGTGGGGGCGATGGGCTCGAGCAGCTTGACCAGACCGGGGTCGACGAAGATCACCTCGTCCTCGGCGTGGTTGACGATGTAGGTGATCTGGTCGGCGAACAGCCGGATGTTGAGCGTGTGGCAGATGCGGCCGGTGTTGGCGGTCGCCCAGTACAGCTCGTGGTGACGCACGTTGTTCCAGGCGAACGTCCCCACGGTGGCACCCATGCCCAGCCCGAGCTTGGCGGAGAACGCCGTCGCCAGCCGGCGGATCCGATCGTCGGTCTCGGCGTATGTCTGCCGGCGCCTGCTCAGATCGGCCTCGACGGAGACGATCTCCTGGTTGGAGAACAGGGCGGCGGCACGTTCGTACACCGTCGACAGCAGCAGCGGGAAGTCGTCCATCATGTGCGGCACGGAATCCTCCGATCGGTCGCACCGAAACTACCGCGCCCGCCAAGGCAATGGGCGGCGGCGGCGACAATGGCGGCCATATCGACCACCACCAACGCCGTCCGGTTGCTCACCGCCGCCGCCCCTCTATCGCCGAACTTCAGCGGATTGGTACTCGCCAGGGGTACCTAGAACCTTAGGTTCGCCGCCAACTGACCGCTGCCGCCAGATGGCTCGCCACATTGGGCGGTGGCACGGGTCGCCTACACTCGCCGCGGTCAGCCCCCGGGAGATGCCCGCAATGCCAGCCACCGTCGTCGTCGGCGCCCAGTGGGGCGACGAGGGCAAGGGCAAGATCACCGACGTCCTGTCGAAGAGCGCCGATCTGGTGGTGCGCTTCCAGGGCGGCAACAACGCCGGGCACACCATCGTCGTCGACGGCGAGAGGTTCGCCCTCACCCTGATCCCCAGCGGGGTCCTCTATCCCAACGTCACGCCGGTGATCGCCAACGGGTGCGTGGTCGACCCGGGCGTGCTCTTCGACGAGATGGACACGCTGGCGTCGCGCGCCGTCGACCCTTCCCGGCTCCGGGTGTCGGCCAACGCCCATCTGATCATGCCGTACCACCGCAAGCTCGACGCGGTGATGGAGCGCTACCTGGGCCGCCAGCAGATCGGCACCACCAAGCGGGGCATCGGCCCCGCCGCCATGGACAAGTACGCCCGGCAGGGGATCAGGGTCCAGGACCTGTTCGACCCCAAGATCTTCAGGGCGAAGCTGGAGACGGCGCTGAAGGACCGCAACCGGATCCTGACCAAGGTCTACAACCAGCTCCCCATGGAGCTGGAGCCCATCGCCGAGGAGTACCTGGGCTACGCCGACCGGCTCCACCCCCACGTGACCGACACCTCGTTGCTGATCTGGGAGGCGATCCGGGCGGGCAGGAACGTCCTGTTCGAGGGGGCCCAGGGGACCCTGCTCGACATCGACCACGGGAGCTACCCCTTCGTGACCTCCTCCAGCCCCACCGCAGGGGGCGCCTGCACCGGCGCCGGGATCGGACCGACCGCCATCGACCGGGTGCTGGGGGTGGCCAAGGCGTACATCTCCCGGGTCGGCGGCGGTCCCTTTCCCACCGAGCTCGACAACCCCATCGGCGAGGCCATGGTCGAGATCGGCGGTGAGTACGGGACGGTCACCGGGCGCCGCCGCCGCTGCGGCTGGCTCGACGGGGTCGTCCTCCGCTACGCGGTCAGGGTCAACGGGATCACCGACCTGGCCCTCACCAAGCTCGACGTGCTCTCCCACTTCGAGACGCTGCGGGTGGCGACCGCCTACGACTCGCTCGACGTCCGCTACCACGACTTCCCCCGCCAGCAGCGGGTGCTCTACAACTGCCACCCGGTGTACGACGACCTACCCGGATGGGGCACCGACATCTCGACCGTCGAGCGGTACGAGGACCTTCCCAAGGAGGCGCAGCGGTATGTCGAGTACGTCGAGGACGTCGCCGCGGTACCGGTGTCGATGGTCTCGGTCGGCCCAGGTCGTGGCGCCACCCTGCACCGGACGTGACCCGATGAGGGTGCTGCTGCTGGGCGGCGGTGGTAGGGAGCACGCCATCGGCTGGAAGCTGGCGGCCAGCCCTCACCTCGAGGCGCTGCTGGCGGCGCCTGGCAACCCCGGTCTCGGCGCCGTCGCCGAGGTGGTGCCGTCGGTACCGGCGGACGACGTCGCCGCCGTCGTGCGCCTCGCCGAGGAACGGGCTGTCGATCTGGTTGTGGTCGGGCCCGAGGCTCCGCTCGCCGCCGGGATTGGCGACGCCCTCACCGATCGGGGCATCGCCGTCTTCGGGCCCACCGCTTCCGGGGCCAGGCTGGAGTCGTCCAAGGCCCACGCCAAGGAGGTGATGCGCCGCGCCGGGGTTGCCACCGGGGAGTCGGTGGTGGTCACCGATGTCGCCGCCGCCCGCAAGGCCCTCGCCGGCTTCGGCCCCCCGTACGTGGTGAAGGCGGACGGGCTCGCTGCCGGCAAGGGGGTGCTGGTCACCGACGATCCCGCCGCCGCCGAGGCCTGGGCCCGGGACTGCATCGATGGGCGCTTCGGCGAAGCGGGGAGCGTCGTGGTGATCGAGGAGCACCTGGCGGGGGGCGAGGTGTCGGTCTTTGCCGTGTGCGACGGGGAGCGGGCGTTGTCGCTGCAGCCCGCCCGCGACTACAAGCGGCTGGGTGACGGCGACACCGGGCCCAATACCGGCGGCATGGGGTGCTACTCGCCGGTCGACGACCTTCCCCCCGACCTGGTCGAGCACACCATGGCGCGGGTGATCGGACCGGTGCTGGCGACGCTCGCCGCCGCCGGCACCCCGTACCGTGGGTTCCTCTACGCCGGGCTCATGCTGACCACCGACGGGCCCAAGGTGCTCGAGTTCAACTGCCGGTTGGGCGACCCCGAGACCCAGGTTGTGCTGCCCCGGCTCGAGGACGATCTGCTCCCGTTGCTGGCAGACGCCGCCGCCGGCCGACTCGTCCCCGGTGCGCTCCGCTGGTCGGATCGGGCCGCGGTCGATGTGGTGCTGGCCTCGTCCGGCTACCCCGGGGCCGTCGACGACGGCCACACCATCACCGGGCTCGACCGGGTCGGCGACGACGTGCTGGTGTTCCACGCCGGCACCCGCGCCGACGGCGACCGGCTGGTCACCGCCGGCGGGCGAGTGCTCAACCTGGTGGGTCTCGGCGCCGACCTCGCCGCATCCCGTGCTGCCGCATACGCTGCCGCCGAGACCGTCGACTTCCATGGGAAGCAGTACAGGAAGGACATCGCCGATGGGTAGGCCGATGCCGGACAAGGTCGCCATCCTGATGGGATCGGTGAAGGACAGGGAGGCGATGCAGGCAGCATCCGACATCCTGTCCGAGCTCGACATCGAGCACGAGGCACACGTGATGTCGGCGCACCGGACCCCGCACGAGGTGGCCGAGTTCGCCACGGGCGCCAGGGACGCCGGTTTCGCCGTCATCATCTGCGGGGCGGGGAAGGCGGCGCATCTGGCCGGGGCCGTCGCCGCCCACACCACGCTGCCGGTGATCGGGGTTCCGCTCGCCGCCGGCGGGCTGGGCGGGCTGGATGCGCTGTTGTCGACGGTGCAGATGCCAACCGGGATCCCCGTGGCCACGGTCGCCGTCGATTCGGCGGCCAACGCCGGTTACCTGGCCGCCGCCATCATCGCCGTCACCGACGAGGACGTCGCCGCCAAGCTGGCCGGCTACCGGGACTCCTGGTGATCGAGCGCTACACCCTTCCCGAGATGGCGGCGGTGTGGTCCGAGGCCCACAAGCTGGCGGTGTGGAAGGAAGTGGAGACCCTGGTGCTCGAGGCCTGGGCCGAGCAGGGGGTCGCCCCCGGCGAGGCGGCGGCGGCGCTGCGCCGGGCCCCCGAGGTCGACGTCGTCGCCTGGAAGCAGCGCGAGGCCGAGACCCACCACGACATCGCCGCCTTCGTCGACGTGCTGGCGGCATCGGTCGACACCGGGGGCGAGTGGGTCCACTACGGGCTCACCTCGTCGGATGTGCTCGACACTGCCCAAGGGACGATCCTGGCGGAGGCTTCCGACCTGCTGCTCGGCCGGGTGGCGGCGCTGTTCGAGACCGTCCGAACCAGGGCGATGGAGCACGCCGGCACGGTCATGGTGGGCCGCACCCACGGTATCTGGGCCGAGCCCACCAGCTTCGGGCTCAAGCTGGCCACCTGGGCGTTCGAGATGGCCCGCAACCACACCCGGCTGCTCCGGGCCCGGGAGGCGGTCGCCGTCGGCAAGGTCTCCGGGGCGGTCGGCACCTACGCCCACACCCCGCCGCTGATCGAGGAGACCGTGTGCCGCCGGCTCGGGATCGGTGTCGAGCCGGCGTCGTCGCAGGTCGTCCACCGCGACCGTCACGCCGAGTTGCTGTCCACCCTGGCGTTGATCGGGTCGTCCCTCGAGCGGTTCGCCACCGAGATCCGCCACCTGCAGCGCAGCGAGGTGGGCGAAGTGTCCGAGTCGTTTGGTGCGGGCCAGAAGGGGTCGTCGGCCATGCCCCACAAACGCAACCCGATCGCCTCCGAGAACATCACCGGGGTGTCCCGCCTGCTCCGGGGGTACGCCGGGGCCGGGCTGGAGGACATCGCCCTGTGGCACGAACGGGACATAAGCCACTCGTCGGTGGAGCGGGTGGCGCTCCCCGATGCGTGCCTGCTCACCGACTACGCCGTGGAGCGGATGAACCGCCTCGTCGCCGGGATGATGGTGGACACCGACCGGATGCAGGCCAACCTGGAGGCGACCCGCGGGCTGGTCTACTCCCAGGCGGTGCTGCTCGCCCTAGTGGAACGGGGAATGACCCGCGACGATGCCTACCGCATCGTCCAACGCAACGCCATGGCCGCCTGGGCAGAGGGCGACCGGCTCCACGACCGCCTCGCCGCCGACCCCGAGGTCACCCTCGACCAGGAGACCCTGGCCCGCTGCTTCTCCACCGAGCGGTTCCTGGCAAACACCGCCGTGGTGTTCGACCGCCTCGCCGCCGTGGAGCTGCTCGGACGGTGACGGAGGCTCAGCGGGAGCGGTGGACGATCACCCCCGCCTTTACCACCAGGCTGCGTGCCGGGTGGGTGATCACCGCCTCCGCCACCGTGGCGGCGGGGAGCAGCACCAGGTCGGCCGGCGAGCCCGGGTCCAGCCCGCAGCCGTCGATGCCCAGCGCCCGCGCCCCGCCGAAGGTGGCGGTGTCGAGGGCCAGCTCGATGTCGTCGTCGCCGCGGAACCCTGACCTCCATGCCAGGAGGGCGGCCCGTTCCATCAGGTCGCCGTTGCCGTACGGCGACCACAGGTCGTCGGATCCCGTCCTGGCCGAGACAGACGTTGACCCCGGCGTCACGGAGTCGACGCAGCGGGAGCGCCTCGGTCCGGCCGGGAGCGACCGTGGCCAGGGAGATGCGCTGCTCGGCCAACCCGGCGGCGATCCGGGCGAACCGCTCGTCGGGCACCGTGGCGACGGCGAAGGCGTGGGAGACGGTGACCCGACCTGCCAGCCCCAGCGCCCTGGTTCGGGCGATGATGGCCTCGATCTGCCACGCTCCCAGCTCGCCCCGGTCGTGGAGGTGGATGTCGACCTTGCACCCATGGCGTTCGGCGATCCCGAACACCACGTCGAGGTGGCGCACCGGGTCGCGGTCGAACCCGGCGGGGTCGAGCCCCACCGACGGCGGCGCAGCCGGCGGCGACGGCGGCGTCCATCAGCTCGGCGGTGCCCGGTTCCACCAGCATCCCGCTCTGGGGAAAGGCCCCCACCTCGACCGTGACCCGGTCCCGGCGGGCTTCAGCAGCGGCCAGCACCCCTTCGACACTGCCCAATCCGGCGTCGGGATCGACGTCGACGTGGCTGCGCACCGTGGTCACTCCGTGGGTGATGCAGGCGTCGAGCAGGGCCCCGGCCCGCTCCGCCACCGGGGGGAGGTGGCGGCGGGCGGCCCGTTCGTTGGCGATCAGCCCGGCCAGGTCGGGCCCGCCGGTGTGGGACCGCCACGGGAGCCCCCACAGCGTCTTGTCGAGATGGGCATGGGCGTCGACCAGCCCGGGGAGGAGCAGCTCGCCCCCGCCGTCGAACTCGATCGCTCCCTCCCCGCCGGGACCGGCGCCGCCCACGACGGCGATCCGGCCGTCATCCACCACGACGTCGGTGAGCGGGCCACCCATCGGTCGCACCCGCCGCAGGATCAGCTCAGCCACGCCGCCCAGTATCCCACCGCCCCTTGGGCCCGACTCAACGCCCCGCCTCGATGGCGGCCACCGCGGCGACGGCCCGTCTGCCGGTGAGGATCTCGACGGTGCGCGGGGCTTCGGCGGTTCTCGCCCCGACCGCCTCGGCCAGGGTGCCGTCGTGGATGAGGGTGCGCAGGGCATCGCCCGGGCAGCTTGTCGCCGCCTGGTCGCCGTGGCCGGCGATGGTGTCGACGGTCACCGCGTACTCGGCCACCGCCCAGGCGAGCATGGTCTCGAGCGACGTGCGCTGCGGGTCCGGGAGGGGCTGGCGGTCGAAATCGCCCTCGCAGCACACCAGCAGGTGACCGGTGGGGTCGTAGTCGGTGGCGGTGTCGCCCCGCACCGCCGGGTCCCGCCCCTGGTACACGTTGCCGGCGGCATCGATGACGAAGTGGTAGGCGAGGTCGGGCCAGCCGCGGGTGTCGACGTGGAATGCCTGGTGCCCCCTGAGGTGGCTCGGCGCCTCGCTGTTCTCCTCGAGGAGGGTTGCGGTGTGGTGGACGGTGATCCGTTCGACGAGGTGCTCGACCAGCCCTCCGCCGGAAGGCCGCGCCCCCCACCCCTCCCGACCGATCACGGTGATGACCGTGCCCGCGGCGTTCTTCGCCGAGATGGTGGTGCCCGGTGGCGCCGTCGTGGTGGTGGTGGCGGCGATGGTGGTCGTCGACGATGGGGGAGCGGTGGTGGTCGTGGCGGGCGGCACCGCCATGCCCGCCGGCTGTGTGGTGGCCGGTGGGGCGCCGTCCCCCCGCCACCAGGCGACCGCACCGAGGGCGGCAGCGGCCACCCCCGCACCCAGGATCGCCAGCACCCGCCTCCGCCCCGGGTCGGGCGCCGTCATTGGTTCCGCAAGTGGGCGGCGGACAGGGCGAACTGCTCGTCGAGGAACTCTCGCAGGCTGCCGCCGACCGCCATCTCGTCGAGCGCCTCGCCCATGCAACGCAACCATTCCGCCACTTCGTCGTCGCCGATGGCGAAGGGAAAATGCCGCATCCGCAGCCGGGGATGGCCCCGCTTCTCGACGTACCGCGGCGGGCCACCCAACCAGCCGGAGAGGAACTCGTACAGCTTGGTCCGGGATCCCGAGTCGTTGCGGGGCAGCATGGCCCGCAACGTTGGGGCGGTGGCGTCGATGTTGTCGTAGAGGCGGTCGACCAGCTCCCGCACGACAGCATCGCCACCGATGGCCTCGTACGGCGTGGCGTGCTCGCCCCAGGGTCGCCCCACGGCTGGCTCGGTCACGGGATCAGGGTAGAACGGTGTCCGGTGGCGCCCGGCAGCGCGTTTCTTAGGATCGAAACGCGTCTCACCTGACGCGTTTCGATCCTAAGAAAGGGGGTGGGGGTGGTCCTGGGCGGTGGCCGGGTACCATCACTCGCCGTGATGGCGCTGCATCATCTCGGGTCGGGCAAGGTGCGAGACAACTACCTGCTCGACCACGACCGGCTGCTCATCGTCGCCTCCGACCGGATTTCGGCGTTCGACGTGGTCCTGCCCACCCCGATCCCGGACAAGGGTCGGGTGCTCACCGGGCTGTCGACCCACTGGTTCGGTCTGCTCGACACCCCGCACCACCTGGTCGGCACCGACGTGGACACGCTGGATGGGCCGACCGGCGACGAGCGTGACCGGTTGCGCGGTCGGTCGATGATCGTGCGCCGCTGCGAGGTGATCCCGATGGAATGCGTGGTGCGCGGCTACCTCTACGGGTCGTCGTGGATGGAGTACGCCGCCGGGGGCGGCCCCACCACCGAGCACCTTCCCCCGGGGCTGGCCATGGCCGACCGGCTCGACGAGCCCATCTTCACCCCGGCCACCAAGGCTGAGACCGGCCACGACGAGAACCTGACCGAGGCCGGCGCCCGCAACCTGGTCGGCGACACCCGCTACGAGGAGCTGCGCCGCCGCAGCATCGCCATCTACCGGCAGGCGGCCGAGTACGCCGCCGCCCGCGGCATCCTGCTGGCAGACACCAAGTTCGAGTTCGGCGAGGTCGACGGGAAGCTGCTGCTCATCGACGAAGTGCTGACCCCCGACAGCTCCCGGTACTGGCCGGCCGACGCCTGGGCTCCCGGCGCCACCATGCCCTCGTTCGACAAGCAGCCGGTACGCGACTGGCTGGAGGACAGCGGCTGGGACAAGACGCCTCCGGCGCCCCCGCTTCCCGACGACGTGGTCGCAGACACCCGGCGCCGCTACGTCGAGGCCTATGAGCGGCTCACCGGCCGATCGTTCGAGCACTACCTGGCGGGGCGATGAGGGTCGTCGTCTCCATCGCCCGCAAGGACGGGCTGTCCGACCCCGAGGGTGTCACCACCGCCAAGGCATTGCGCCAGCTTGGCTATGCGGTGGGCGACGTCCATTTCGGACGGACCATTATCCTGAACATCGACGCCGCCGACGAGGCCACGGCCCGGGCCACCGCCACCGAGATGTGTACCGCGCTGCTGGCCAACCCGGTGATCGAGGACTTCAGCGTCTCGGTCGATCGGGAAGGAGCGACGGCGTGACCGTGACCATCGCCGTCGTGGTGTTCCCCGGCACCAACTGCGAGCTCGACGTGGTCCACGCCCTCGACGCCCTCGGCGCCGATGCCGAGCTGACCTGGCATGGCGACACCGACCTGTCCGGAGCGGCGGGGGTCGTCCTGCCCGGCGGGTTCGCCCACGGTGACTACCTGAGGGTGGGTGCCATTGCCCGCATCTCGCCGGTGATGGCCGAGGTGGAGCGGCTCGCCGCCGAGGGGCGGCCGGTGCTCGGCATCTGCAACGGGTTCCAGGTGCTGTGCGAGGCCGGGCTGCTCCCCGGTGCCCTGGTCGCCAACCGGGACCTGCGCTTCATCTGCCGACCCATCCATGTGCGGGTCGAGTCCACCGCCAGCATCCTCACCAGGGCGGCGACGGTGGGCGACGTCCTCAGGCTTCCCCTCAACTCGTACGAGGGCAACTACACCGCATCCGGCGCCACCCTCGACGACCTGGCCGCCGGTGATCGGGTGCTGCTCCGCTACTGCGATCCCGCCGGGGCGTCGACCGACGACGCCAACGTCAACGGGTCGACCGACGCCATAGCCGGGGTGGCCAGCGCCCCCGGCAACGTGGCCGGGCTGATGCCTCATCCGGAGCGGGCCAGCGAGGAGATCCTGGGGTCGACGGACGGGGTGGTGCTGCTCGAGTCGTTCATCGCATCGCTCGCCGTCGCCCTCGCCGCTCCGTGACCTCCCCCGCCATGACCGAGCCCCTCCACCGCCGGCTGGGGATGACGGACGACGAGAATGCCGCCGTCATCGACCTCCTGGGCAGGGAGCCGCGGCTGGCCGAGCTCGCCATGTACTCGGTGATGTGGTCCGAGCACTGCTCGTACAAGTCGTCGAGGGCGTGGCTGGGCCGGTTCCCCACCGACGCCCCGTGGGTGGTGGTCGGGCCCGGCGAGAACGCCGGTGTGGTCGATCTCGGCGACGGCTGGCTGGCGGCGCTGCGGATCGAGAGCCACAACCATCCTTCGTTCGTCGAGCCGTACCAGGGGGCCGCCACCGGTGTCGGCGGCATCCTGCGCGACATCTTCACGATGGGGGCCCGCCCCGTCGCCGTATGGGACCCGCTCCGCTTCGGCCCGCTCGACGATCCCCGCAACCGCTACCTGCTCGACGGGGTGGTGCGGGGCATCGCCGGCTACGGCAACGCCGTCGGGGTCCCCACGCTGGGCGGCGAGATCGAGCTGGACGGGTGCTACGCCGCCAACCCGCTGGTCAACGTGATGGCACTCGGGCTGCTGCGGCGGGAGCAGCTGGTGCTCTCCGCCGCCTCGGGCGCAGGCAACATCGCCGTGCTGCTCGGCGCCTCCACCGGGCGGGACGGGATCGGCGGCGCCTCGATCCTGGCCTCGGCCGGCTTCGACCAGGCGTCGGGGGAGAAGCGGCCTTCGGTGCAGATCGGCGACCCCTTCGAGGAGAAGAAGCTGATCGAGGCCTGCCTCGAGCTCTACCAACGGGGGCTGGTGGTCGGGATCCAGGATCTCGGCGCCGCCGGGATCTCGTGCGCCACCTCCGAATGCGCGGCAAATGGCGTGATGGGGATGGACGTCGACCTCGACGCCGTCCATCTGCGCGAGGAGGGCATGACCGCCGCCGAGATCCTCATGTCCGAATCCCAGGAACGGATGCTGGCCATCGTCCGCCCCGGGGACATGGACGAGGTCGCCGCCCTCGCCGGGAAGTGGGAGATCGCCGCCTCGGCGATCGGGGTGGTCACCGAGGGCGGCACCCTGCGGGTCACCCACCACGGCGAGCTGGTGGCCGAGGTCCCCGCATCCTCGTTGTCCGAGGGGGCCCCCAGGTACCGCCGTCCCCGCCGCCGCCCTTCCACCCTCGACGCCGTCTGGGCCGACCAGCCAGCGCTCCCCGGTTCGATCGACGTCGGGTCCGTCCTGCTCCGACTGCTCGCCCACCCCACCATCGGCGACCGTTCTCCCATCTACCAGCAGTACGACCACCAGCTCTTCCTCAACACGGTGATCGAGCCCGGCCACGACGGGTCGCTGCTGCGGATCAAGGGCACCACCAAGGGGCTGGCGGTCTCCACCGACGGTGACGGGATGCGCGGCGCCCTCGACCCGGCACGGGGCGCCGCCCGCATCGTGTGGGAGGCGGCGCTCAACGTGGCCGTCACCGGGGCTCGGCCCTTTGCCCTGGTCGACAACCTCAACTTCGGGAACCCGGAGAACCCCGAGGTCATGTGGCAGTTCGTGGAGACGGTCGAGGGCATCTCGGAGGCGTGTGAGGCTCTGGGAATCCCGGTGGTCGGCGGCAACGTGTCGTTCTACAACGAGACCGACGGGGTCGACATCCATCCCACCCCGGTGGTGGGGATGCTGGGTTTCGCCGACCCGATGCCGGTCCGGCCGCCGAGGCTCGACCGGGCCGAGCCTGGGATGGAGGTGTGGGTGGTCGGCCATAACGACCCGACCGACTTCGCCGGCTCGGCTCTGGCGAGGATCGTGCTCGACCACCACGGCGGCAGGCCCGCCGCCGTCGATCCCGTCATGGGCGCCGCCGTGGTGTCGATGGCGACGGACCTGGCCGGGTGGTGCCCCGTCCTCCACGACGTTTCCACGGGGGGGTTGGCGGTGGCGCTGGCCGAGATCGCCGTCATGTCGGGGGTGGGGATGACGGTGGAGGCGGCGGACTGGCGGGAGCTGTTCACCGAATCGCCCCACCGGCTTGTCGTCGTGGCCCCCGCTGGTGCCGACCTGGGCGATGGGGCGCCCCCCCGCCGCATCGGCACCATGGGTGGGGAGGCGATCGACTTCGGCGACCACGGATCGGTCGGCCTGGCCGAGGCGACCGCGGTGTGGCGGGAGGCGCTGGCTCGTTACCTCGGCTGATTGCCGACGGGTTCAGGTTCGCCCACCCCGACATCACGGAGTCGGGAGGCGCTCCCGAGTGCCGACACCCGCGACCACCCAGACCGGAATCGAAAAGGCGGGGCTTGACAAGTTGCCGGGGGGGATAATCGGATCCATGTGCTCCCCGGTCACGAGGACGACTCGCTCGAGGGGATCTCGGCCCAGATCGCCGCCGCCATCGCCGCCGTGCCCGTCGAGCTACCGTCGATCACGCGGATTACGCTGATCCCGCCGATCCACGGCATCGGGTGCGACCATGTCACCCTGTCCAGGGTGCAGCCGCAGACGGTCGAGGCGATCAACCAGAACCTGAGCGCCACCGTCGACGCCGGCCCGGTCGTGGTGGTGCCCGACTGCTCGTACTCAGCGACATCGTCGGTCACCTCACTTCAGCCGGGGCCGCCCACGCCGCCGGGGAATACGCCGTCGGTCTGACCGAACCTCCGGGCCCGCCGGACACGACGCCGCACGGTGTCGATCCTTGCACCGGCCGACGGTGCGGTGGTCGCCGGGTCGGTGGCGGTGTCATTGTCGGCATCCGACGACGTCGCCGTCTCCAGGGTGGAGCTGCACGTCGACGGTCTGCTGGTGGCCACCGACACCACCAGCCCCTACGAGGCGACCTGGGACACGACGACCGTCACCAACGGGTCGCACACCCTGACTGCGGTGGCCGTCGACACCGGCGGCAACAGTGCAACGTCGGCGGCGGTGGTGGTGACGGTGACCAACGTCGATCCTCCCGCCGGCCAGTTCACCGCCTCGGCCACGGTGGTGACCGTCGGAACCACCGTGACCTTCACCGATGCCCACACCGGCTCCCATCGGCGGGTGTTCGTTTTCGGCGACGGCACCAGCCGGTCCTCCCGAACCGGCACCGTGACCCATGCCTACACCGCGGCTGGAACCTACGCCGCCACCCTCGAGACGGTCGATGTGGTGTCGGGGGCGAGAACCACCTTCCAGCTCACCATCACCGTCACCAACTGACGCCCCCGGGGCGGTCCCGCTAGTGGTCCGGTGGCGGTAGCGTTTCCCCGGTGACCCAGGAAGCCACCGGCTCCACCGTCTGCTACCGGCACCCCGATCGGGCTACCCGACTGAGCTGCGCCAACTGCGGGCGCCCCATCTGCGTGGACTGCTCGATCGACGCCGCCGTCGGCCAGAAATGCCCCGAGTGCGCCCGCCCCGAGGGGAGGAACCGGGTGGTCGACGTCCGGCGGCGTTCCGCAGGGCGAAGCCGCTTCGACACCGCGCCGGTGTCGATGACGGTCATCGGCATCTGCGTGGCGCTGTCGGCGATGGCATTCCTGGTGCCATCGGCCGAGAACGAGCTGCTCCGCCGCTTCGCCTCGATCAACCCGTTGATCGCCCAGGGGGACTGGTGGCGGGTGCTCACCGCCGCCTTCCTCCACGGTGGGCTGATGCACCTCTTGTTCAACATGTACGCCCTGTACCTGTTCGGTCCCGAGCTGGAGAGCAAGGTGGGCTCGACGCCGTTCGCCATGCTCTACCTGGCCGCGGCCGCCGGGGGCGGCGCCGCCTCCTACCTGTTCGGCCCCGACATCCAGATCGCGGTGGGGGCGTCAGGGGCGATCTTCGGGCTGTTCGGGGCCTGGCTGTTCGTGGCCTATCGGATGCGCCAGTCGGCGAGCGGCCGGTACCTGCTCAACCAGCTGGTGGTGATCCTGGCCATCAACCTCGCCCTCCCGCTGCTGATCCCCAACATCGACTGGCGGGCCCACGTCGGCGGTCTGATCACCGGCGTCGGCATCTCGGCGCTGTGGGCGAGCCTCGCCGTCGGCCGGCGCCATGCGGGGTTGCGCCGCACGGTGATCGCTGGCGCCATGCTGGTCGGGCTCATCGCCCTGGTCCTCGTGTGATGAACCCGGCCGGTGTCTGACCGGCGGTACAATCCCCGGGTGGCGGCGTCACCCATCTCGTTGCAGCGGCCCGGTGAGGCCTGCGGTGTCTTTGGCGTTTTCGCACCGGGCGAGGAGACCGCCCGCCTCACCTACTTCGGGTTGTTCGCCCTCCAGCACCGCGGCCAGGAGAGCGCAGGCATCGCCGTCGCCGACGGAGAGATGGTCACCGTGTTCAAGGATCTGGGGCTGGTCGCCCAGGTGTTCGACGAACCGACCCTGGCCACCCTCGAGGGTGGGGTCGCCATCGGGCACACCCGCTACTCCACCACCGGGTCCTCGGTGTGGGAGAACTCCCAACCGGCGTACCGCCAGGTGGGCGACAACGGGATCGCCCTGGCCCACAACGGGAACCTGACCAATACCGTTGAGCTCGCCACCGAAATCGGCAGGCTGTTCGCCACCTCCGACTCCGACCTGATGACCGAGGCCATCGCCACCACCATGGCCGGAGGGCTCGATCTGGAGACGGCGGTGTATGAGACCGCCCGCCGCTTCGAGGGCGCCTTCAGCCTGGCGATCATGGACCGCTCCACCCTGGTGGCGTTGCGTGATCCCCACGGCTTCCGCCCGCTGTGTCTCGGCCGGCTGCGGGACGGCTGGGTGATCGCATCGGAGACCGCCGCCCTCGACATCATCGGGGCCGAGCTGGTCCGCCAGATCGAGCCGGGCGAGATGCTGGTCATCGACGCCGAGGGGGTCCGCTCGTCGTGGCCCTTCCCCGCCGCCGAGCGCCGGTTGTGCCTGTTCGAGTTCGTCTACTTCGCTCGGCCCGACTCGTCGCTGGAGGGACGCAACGTCCACGCCGCCCGCTGGCAGATGGGGTACCGGCTGGCCGAGCAGGCCCCCGTGGCCGCCGACATCGTCGTCCCCGTCCCCGAGAGCGGGATCCCCGCCGCCCAGGGCTTCGCCGCCCAGAGCCGCATCCCCTACGCAGACGCCCTGGTCAAGAACCGCTATGTCGGCCGCACCTTCATCCAGCCGACGCAGTCGATGCGCGACCAGGGGATCAGGATGAAGCTCAACCCCATCCCCGAGGTGCTCGAAGGGCGGCGGGTGGTGATGGTCGACGACTCGATCGTGCGCGGCTCCACCACCAAGCAGCTGGTCCAGATGGTGCGCGACGCCGGCGCCGCCGAGATCCATCTGCGCATCTCGTCCCCGCCCTACAAGTGGCCGTGCTTCTACGGGATGGACACCGGAGACCGCGACACGCTGCTCGCCGCCGACCGCGACGTCGACGAGATCAGCGAGTTCCTCGAGGTCGATTCGCTCAGCTACCTGGAGCTGGCCTCGTTGATCGAAGCCACCGGTGTCAACGGCTTCTGCACGGCGTGTCTGACCGGCGAGTACCCGACCGAGATCCACGGCGCAGGCGACAAGTACGTGCTCGAGCGGATCTGATGGCCACCTACCGGGAGGCCGGGGTGGATCTGGCCGCCGCCGACGACGTGGTGCAGCGGATCGGAGACGCCGTCACCGCCACCTGGGGTGACTCCGTGGTCGGCGGGTTCGGCGGGTTCGCCGCCGGGCTCCGGCTCCCCACCGGCTACCGCAGCCCGGTGCTGATGATGGCAACCGACGGGGTGGGTACCAAGGCCGAGCTCGCCCGCATGGCCGGGATGCTCCACGGCCTCGGCCACGACCTCGTCGCCATGTGCATCGACGATCTGGCCGCAGTCGGCGCCAGGCCGATCGCCATGACCGACTACATCGCCGTCGGTTCCCTCGACGTCGACACGGTTGCCACCCTGGTCGGCTCCATCGCCGCCGCCTGCGCCCAGGCCGGGGTGGCGCTGCTGGGTGGGGAGACCGCCGAGCATCCCGGGGTGATGGCGGCCGACAGGTTCGACCTGGCGGGCGCCGCCCTCGGGATCGTCGAGGAGGGCGAGCAGATCGACGGCTCGTCGATCACCCCCGGCGACGTCGTGGTCGGGATCCACTCGCCCAACCTCCGCTCCAATGGGTTCTCGTTGGTTCGCCGAGCGGTCCTCGACCGCCTCGACATCGACGACCCGATGCCGGGCTGCGGCGGCACCGTCGCCGAGGCGCTGCTGGCCCCATCGGTGGTCTACGCTCCGTCGGTGGTCGAGCTGCTCGGTGTGGTGCGGCCCAGGGGGATGGCCCACATCACCGGGGGCGGGCTCCCCGGCAACCTCGCCCGCATCCTCCCGGCGGAATGCGACGCCGCCATCGATACCGGGTCGTGGGCGCCGCCACCGGTGTTCGCCGCCGTCGCCGCGCTGGGGGGGATCGACCGGGCCGAGATGTTCGCCGTGTTCAACATGGGGATCGGCTTTGCCGTCGTCACCGCCCCGAGCGACGCCTCGGCCGCCATCGCCTCGCTGGAGAGATCCGGACACGGGGCGAGCGTGATCGGCTCGATCGTCCCCGGCTCCGGCGCCGTCCGTCTCGTTTGAGCGGGCCCGGCACCATCTATCGTTCGGTCCCATGGACACCGTCGTCACCAGGCTGGCGGTCTCGGCCAGCGACGCCGCCGCCGCCGCCGGGCTGATCGGCGAGTACGTGGCGTCGCTGCCATTCGTCCTCGACTTCCAGGACGTCGACACCGAGCTGGCCGACCTCGGCGTCGAGTACGGCGGTCACCGCGGGGCGCTCTTCCTGGCCGAGCGGTCACCGGGCGAGACGGTGGGGGTGGTCGGGGTGCGCCGCATCGACGCTGGCCTGGCCGAGATGAAGCGGATGTACCTGCGGCCTTCCGCCAGGGGAGCGGGCGTGGGCCGGCGTCTCGCCCTCCACGCCATCGCCGCCGCCCACCGGCTGGGAGCCTCCCGGCTGGTCCTCGACACCGACACCGCCTCGATGCCGGAGGCCAACGCCCTGTACGAGTCGCTGGGGTTCGTCGACACCGAGCGCTACCGGGAGAACCCGCTGGCCTGCGCCCGCTTCCTGGGCCTCGACCTCACCGGGCGGACAGCTCCGGTGCTCGGGGTGGTGCTCGCCGGGGGGTCGAGCCACAGGATGGGGGTCGACAAGCCGGAACTCCAGCTCGGCGGTGCCACCATGCTCGATCACGTCCTTGCCGCCCTCGCCGCCGTCGGCGTCGATCGCGTGGTGACCGCCGGACGACGGGTCGGTGACTTGGACTCGGTGACCGATCCACCCGGGGTGGCCGGGCCGGCCGCCGGGCTTCTCGCCGCCTTCCGGCGTTGGCCGGGAAACGACGTCGTCCTGGTCGCCGCCGACCAGCCCTTCGTCGATCCCGCCACGCTGCGCCGGCTGCTCGCCATCTCCGGCGACGCCGCGGTCCCGTTCGACGGCCGCCGCCAGGCCACCTGCGCCGTCTACCGCCACGCCTGCTACCCGGTGTTGGAGCGCCTCATCGCCGCCCAGGCGAATCCGTCGCTGCAGCAACTCCTCGACCGGGTCGACGCCACTGAGATCGACGAGCCCACCTGGAAGGCGTGGGATGAGGACGGGCGGTCGTGGCGCAGCATCGACACCCCCGAGGACCTGGCTGCGGCCCGGGCGGCCTGGTCCCTGACGTGACCGGGGATCCGCCATCTCCGGGTCGACGAGCGGCGTGCCGAACCCCGTCCCGCTGGCGCTCTTCCATCCCCGGCGAGGATCTCGACCGTATCGCCACCGCCACGGAGGCCGCCTTGTGACCACCGTGGGCAACGAGCGGCGCGGCCACGTCTCCATCGTCTGGTTGGACAATCCCGATCGCCGCAACGCCATGGCGCCGGCGTTCTGGGACGAGTTCCCTGCCGTGGTCGAGGCGGCGGCCGCCGATGCGGAGACGAGGGTGATCGTGGTCGCCGCCACCGGCCCCGCCTTCACCGTCGGGCTCGACCTCACCGCCTTCGGGCCGATCCTGGCCGGTGGCGACACCGGGGTGGCGGGCCGCCGGGAGACCTATGCCATGGTCAAGCGGATGCAACGCACCTTCTCGGTGCTGGCCGACTGCCCCCAGCCGGTGATCGCCGCCACCCACGGTTGGTGCATCGGGGCCGGGGTTGATCTGATCACCGCATGCGACATCCGCATCGCCGCCGCCGATACGGTGTTCTCGGTGCGGGAGACCAGGCTGGCGATGGTCGCCGACGTCGGCACCCTGCAGCGGCTGCCCCGGCTGATCGGCCCGGGCCATCTCGCCGAGCTGGTGTTCACCGGGCGGGACTTCACCGCCGCCGAGGCCGAGGCGATGGGGCTGGTCAACCGGACGCTCCCCGACCGTGACGCCGCCATCGCCTCCGCCCTCGAGCTGGCCGAGGCCGTCGCCGCCAACTCGCCGCTGGCGGTGCAGGGGGCCAAGGCGGTGCTGCGGGCGGGCGAAGCCAGATCGGTTGGGGAGGCGCTCGACTACGTCGCCCTCTGGAACGCCGCCTTCCTCGGGTCGGATGACCTGGGCGAGGCGATCAGGGCATTCGCCGAGCGCCGTCCACCCGAGTTCGGCGGCCACTGACCGACCCCGCGGCCGGGCCGCCGGTGGTCCTGATGTGTCACAATGCCCGCCATGTCGAGGACTCCGCGGGTCACCAGAAGGCACCTGTTCGCTGCGCCGTAACCGGGCTTCGCCTCGCAGCCCGAACCCGTCCCTCGACGCTCACAAGGAGCACATCAATGCCAGAACTCCACCACCGCCACGCCGAGGTCGTCGGCTCCGTCATCGACTTCGACACCACCATCGAGATCGTGGGATCCGAGGGCTCGTGGGTGACCTCCGCCGATGGCAGGCGCCTGCTCGACTTCTCCTCGGGCATCTCGGTCTCCAACCTCGGCCACCAGCCTCCTGCGGTGAAGCAGGCGATCATCGACCAGCTCGACAAGGTGTGGCACTCGGGGATGGTGTTCCGCTACGAGAGCATGGTCAACGCCGCCGAGCGGCTGCGGAACGTGACCCCCGACGGGATCGACAAGTTCATCTTCATGAACTCGGGCGCCGAGGCGGTGGAGGCTTCGGTCAAGCTGGCCCGCAAGGTCAGCGGACGCCAGGGCGTCGTCGTCTTCCGGGGCGGCTTCCACGGCCGAACCATGGGGTCGGTCTCGTACACCACCTCCAAGGCCAAGTACCGGCAGGGCTATCACCCGCTGGTGGGCTCGGTGTTCGTCACCCCCTTCCCCTGGCCGTTCCGCTGGAGGATGACCCAGGAGCAGGCGACCGCCAGGGCCATCGAGGAGCTGCATCTGACGCTCGAGCACCAGATCGCCCCCGTGGAGGTCGCCGCCTTCCTGATCGAGCCGGTGCAGGGCGAGGGCGGCTACTACCCGGCGGGGGTCGAGTTCCTCACCGAACTGCGCAGGGTCGCAGACGAGTACGGCATCCTGCTGATCGCCGACGAGGTGCAGACCGGGTTCGGCCGTACCGGTGACTGGTTCGCCACCTCGCTCTACGGGGTCCGCCCCGACGTTGTGGCTCTGGGCAAGGCGATCGCCAACGGGCTCCCGCTGTCTGCGGTCGGCGCCTCGGAGGAGCTGATGGATGCCTGGCCCCCGGGGGCGCACGGCACCACCTTCGGGGGCAACCCGGTGTGCTGTGCCGCCTGCGTGGCCACCATCGACGGTCTGGCCGAGGTCTTGCCCGACGTGGCCAAGCTGTCCGACCACGCCTTCGGCCGGTTCGCCACCATGAAGGACGACCTCGGCGTGATCGGCGACGTGCGCGGCCTCGGGCTGATGATCGGGGTGGATCTGGTGGGCGAGGACGGCCACAGCCCGGACCCCGGCGCCTTCGAGCACCTCAAGGCGCATTGCCTCGAGGAGGGCATGTTCCTGCTCAACTGCGGTCCCGACGGCAACGTCATCCGGTTCATCCCGCCGCTCAACGTCTCTCCCGAGGATCTCGACCTCGGGATCGACATCATCGAGGCGGGGCTGCGCAGCTACGAGGGCTGACCGCCAAGCAGCGAACGCATCGCCGCACCGGCCGGTGTCCGGTCGGGTCGTCGTCCTCCGGGGAGGACGACGGCAATCGCGGCCGCAGCCACCACCAGGATCAGCAGCCAGTCGCCGTACGAGGTGTACAGGGTGGGGCCACCGATGCGCTGCCGTACCTCGCCGTAGAGCACCCTCGCCTCGAACAGCCCGGTTGTCTCGCCAACGGCGCCATCGGCGCCGATGAACGCCGACTTGCCGGTTATGGCGCTGTGGACGACGTCCTGGCCGATGGCGGCCGCCCCGACCCGCACCATGTCGATGAGCTGATCTGAGGCGGCGCCCGAGCCGAAGCTGCTCTCGTTGGTGGCGAGGACTATCACCTGGGCGCCGGCGGCGGCCTGTTGGCGCAAGTAGCGGGTGAAGGCCCCCTCGAACGAGATCAGCGACCCGACGATCGCCTGGTCGGTGCTGAACATCACCGGACCGTCGCCACGGACCATGTCGCGGGGCACCCTGTCGAGCTGGGGGACGAAGCCGAACACGGACCGCAGCGGGACGAACTCGCCGAAGGGGACCGGATGCCGTTTCTCGTACTCACCCAGCAGGGAGCCGGTGGGTGCGTAGAAGAAGTTGGCGTTGCGGAACGTCGCCTCATCCACCGTTCTGGTGCCGCTCACCAGGAAGGCGGCGTCGAGGCGCCTCGCCTCGGTCATGATGGCCACGTTGACGTCGCGGTTCTCCACCGGCTCGAACGGGGTTCCCAGCGAGTTCTCCGGCCACACCACGAGATCCACCGTTCCCGGCTCGATCGACCGGGTGAGGGCGAGATGCGACTCGAAGATCAGACGGTTCTCGTCGACGCAGTGGATGGCAGGGCACGGCGAGTTGCCCTGGACGATCGCCACCCGCATGACATTGCCGTCCGCCGACGGTGCGAACAACCCGCCCCCCAGCACCAGCAGGAGGACGACCACCAGCGGGTCGACCAGCAACCGCCAGTGCTCGGCGTCCTCCACCACCAGGACCACCCCGGCGGCGACGGCTACGGCGAGCAGCCCCCAGCCCGAGTCCCCGATCCACTGGACCGAGCCGAGGAACCCGGGGCTGCCGGCGGCGGCGAAGCCGAGCGAGCCCCACGGGAAGCCGCTGAACGGGAACCGCGCCCTGACGAACTCCATCAACCCGAACCCGGCGATGGTGAGGATCCACCATCGTCCGGCGGGGAGGAGGCGGAACGCCCACACCAGCATGGCGTATGCCGCGGTGTAGGCGGCGAGGACGATGGTGAGCGGGATCCAGGCGACCACGCCGAGCACCGAGATCCACAACAGCATGGCCCCGAAGAACACGAGCCCGGTGATGGCTCCAACGGCGATTGCGGCCCGCACGGACTCCGACCGCCGGCAGGCCCACAGCATCGGCGCCGGGGCCACGAAGGCCAGCCATCCCAGGTCGAGCGGGGGGAAACACGCCCACAGCAAGGCTCCCGAAAGCACGGCAGCGAGATAGGGGCCCATGAGCCGGAAGTTAGCCGGACCCGACCACTCTCCCCCTTCCCAGGGTGGCTCGGTTCTGCGAGCCTGGGAGAACCGGATGCCCCGGTAACCTCCCGTTCTTTCTCCCCTCCCATTGGGGGGGCGGGTGGCGAGGCTCTGCGAGCCCGGGTGGGATACCGAGGTCGACATGCTCGCCGCCAGCCAGGGCGGGTCGGTCTGGGTTGCCTTCCCCCCCGTTCTTTTTCCCCTCCCATTGGGAGGGGTGGCGAGGCTCTGCGAGCCGGGGTGGGATACCGAGGTCGACATGCTCGCCGCCAGCCAGGGCGGGTCGGTCTGGGTTGCCTTGCCCCCCGTTCTTTTTCCCCTCCCATTGGGAGGGGTGGCGAGGCTTTGCGAGCCGGGGTGGGATACCGAGGCCCCGGCGGCGCGGTCTGGCTGCCTTCCCCCGCCCGTTCTTTTCCCCTCCCATTGAGAGGGGTGCCGAGGCTCTGCGAGCCGGGGTGGGATACGGATGCCCCGACGTTTCCGGGATGGCCTTCCCCCGCCCCGTCTGTCCTTGCTCGCCTGCGGCGACTGGCTCAGCCACCCCTCCCCCGTAGGGGGAGGGGAAACAGACCGGCGGCTCGGCTCTGCGAGCCTGAGACACCGACGCGGCGGCTCGGCTCTGCGAGCCTGAGACACCGACGCGGCGGCTCGGCTCTGCGAGCCTGAGACACCGACGCGGCGGCTC
>Ga0136633_1000849_pt1 | contig 22959 bp, 28 predicted proteins | sample AntDrymeUQ832206_2_FD_105494 | JGI IMG/M metagenome (GOLD analysis project Ga0136633, IMG submission 105494) | Polar desert sand microbial communities from Dry Valleys, Antarctica - metaG UQ83 (22.06) | ecosystem: Environmental > Terrestrial > Soil > Desert | place: Antarctica: Dry Valley...
CTGAGGTCGGGCGTCGATCCGGTGGTCAGGGTCCCTCCGTCGATAAACGGCACGATCCCGAGATTGCCGAACCGGACGCGCGCCTCGATCCCGAATTCGGCCATGCTCCGCCCCCCGACCGGATTGCCGTCAGCATCGCGCGGCCCCAATTTCTGATAGCCATAGCCGCGCACCGACCCGCCGCCGCCGGCATAGAACCGCCGCGATGGGGCGATCATGTCGCGGCTCGCGCCAAGGATCGAGCCGAACCGCACTCGCCCGGCAAGAATTGTCCGCGCGCCCACCGCACGATACATGCTGGCGTCGATCTGCGCGCGGGCATAGCCGAAGCTGCCGTCCTGGAACGAGATTTCCGGGCTCACCCGCCCAAGCAGGCGAAAGCCGCGCGTCGGGTCGAGCAAATTGTCGCTGCCGTCATAGCCAAGGCTCGCCGGGATGGCGCCGATGAAGAAGGTCCGCTGCCGCTCTTCGCCGGTCGCTTCGATCGAGTCGCGCTCGGCGCTGGCGATCAGTTCGCCGCCGAGCGACCAGGTCCATTTCTTCTGCCAGATGAAATTGCTCTGCCGCTCGATCCCGCCCGACAAGGAGAAGGTCTTGGCCTCATAGGCGTCGCGGTCGACGTGGCTGGCGAGGATTTGCGCGTTGAGCACCTGGTCGCGCTTGCGGAAATTATTGCGGCGGAACGACACCGCGGCGAGCTGTTCCTGGGTCCCGGCGACCCCGCGCACGGTCAATGCACCTTCTGGATTGAAGAAATTTCGATGCTGCCAGCTGGCCTCGGCGCGGATGCCCTCGCCGGTACCATAGCCAAGCTCGCCCGCGACGGTCCGCAGCGGCGCCGATTCGAGCCGCACGTCGAGGTCGATAATATTGCCGCCGGAGATCGGCACATTGCGCACCTCGGCGACCGCGACCAGCCCGGTTGCGATCAGGGCCCGGCGCAAGTCGTCGACCTCGCTTCGCTCATAGCGGTCGCCAGGCTTGAATCGCGCTATCCGGGCGACGTGGCGCGGCGGGAATGGCGGTGCTCCCCTGACCCGGATCGCCCCGAACCGGCCGACCGGGCCGGGCGACACCGGCAGGCTCAGCCGAGCGCTTCGCCGCGCGTGATCGACCAGAATTTCCTGCTCGCCGACCTTGGCGGTTGCAAAGCCCTGCTCGCCCAGCGCGATGGTCAAGGCGCTTCCAGCGGCGATGACTCGTTCGGCGATGACCGGGTCGCCGTTCTTGACCGCAAATGCCGCGCGCAGGCTCGCCGCGTCGCTACCGGCGGCTTCCAGCCCGGGTAGCTCGACCGCCTCGAAGCGATAGCGTTCGCCGGGTTGCGAGCGCAAGATGATCGCGATTTCGCCCGCCGCGACCTCGATCTCGGTTTCGACCTCGGCGTCGTAATAGCCCTGTGCGCGCAATAATTCGGTCAGCAATTCGGAATCGGCCCGGCTCCGGCGCTCGACCTGTGCTGCATTGACGGTCTCGCGCCGCCCCTCGCCGAGCGCCGACTGCCGGTCGAACTCGCGCCGGATCGTGTCCGCCGCCTCCACCCCGTCGAGCCCCGCCAGCGTCACCCGGTACCGTCGCGCCGTTCCATCGTCCTCGACCTGCACCGGCTCGGCAGGCTCGGCGTCGGCCGCAACTACCGGCTCGACCGGGGCATCGGGACGGCCGAGATCGGGCCAGTCGACTCCAATCTCGGGCATCGCTTCCATCGGCGCCGCCGGATCGATTTCGGCGCCCGGCGGCACCGGCGGCTGAGGCGTTGATTGCTGGGCAAGCGCACCCTGCGACAGGGCAAGCCCCATTCCCGCTGCCGCGGCGGCGATGCGCCCGGCCCTGTGCCCTCTCACCCTCATCGGGCAAAGCCTTAGTCAGGCTCCCTGAACCGCGCCAGTATAACCGCGCCGCTGCTAGTGAAGGGTTCCGATCACTTCATCGCTGCTTAGCGTCGCGATAACCCGCTCGATCTGGCGCCAGTGGCAGAATCGGACGACATTGCCGGCGTCCCGGCTGTCCTCGGCCCGGCTCGCCGCCTCGAACCCGGCATCATCGCCGAATGCGTCGATCAATTGCGCGGCATCGTCGATCGCCGCGCGCCCGCTGATGAAATATTCGCTCATGCAGCGGCATTAATTCAGCAGCCCTTTCCGCGCGGCGCATGGAAGCGGTCAACGCTTCGTACACCATGATTGGGCTGGTCCGCTCCGGCGGCCTCTGTCATGACCGGGCGATGACCCGACGCAACCCGATCGCCGGCGGCTTTCTGCTGATCCTGCCGATTATCCTCGGCTTTGCCTGGGGGCTCGTCACCGGCCACGCGGCGCTCGGCGTGCTGGTCGGGCTTGCGGTCGGGCTGGTCCTTGCCGCCGCGGTGTGGGCAATCGACCGGGCCAACGCCAGGCGCTGATCGTCAGGCGATCTTGCGCCCCGCCCAGATCACCCGGCCAATGCTGATGATGTCGGTCAGCGCGCGATCGGGCCAGTCGGGATAGGCCGCATTGTCCGACTGGACCGTCACTCGTCGCCCGAACGGCTGGATCGCGAGCCGCTTCACGAGCAGCGCATCGTCGACCCTCAGCACGTAAATCCCGTCGCGCAGCCGCTCGGGCCCGTCGGACAAATCGACCAATATGTCGTCGCCGGCATTAAGCGTCGGGGCCATCGAATCGCCCTCGACCCGAATCACCGACAATTTCGCGGCGGGGGCGGGGGTGAGCGCTCGGAGCCACGCCGAATCGAATGCGAAATAGGGCCGCGCGCTATGGTCGTCGGCGGTCGTGCCCGGTCCCGCCGAGGCACGCACCGCGCTGCGCTGGACCGGGACCAGGCTTCCGGTTTCGAGCCGCGGGTCGGACGCCATCCCGCCAAGGATCGACTCGGGCACCGCGAAATAGCGCGCCAGGGTGCGGCGGTCGCTCTCGGGCAGGCGCCGCGGCGTTCCCTTGCGCAAATATTGCTGGATATAGGCGTTGTTGCGGCCAAGCAGACGCGACAGCGCCGCCAGGCTTTCCCCGCGATCCGAACATAGTCTTTGCAGCGTGGCACGCGCGTCATCAGACATGGCAAGCCCATATCATAGGAAATTACCTAGACAAGTAGGAAACGCATGGGAATGGATGTTTTGCCGAGTCGCACTTTCCATCGGGGTACATCCAGTGCAACTCTTGAGAGAAGTCGAAAAATTCCTTCGCGCCACCAAGGTTCCCGCGGCCCGCTTCGGACGCGAGGCGATGCACGATCCGCGCTTCGTGTTCGACCTCCGCAGGGGCCGTGAACCGCGAGCGGCGACGATCATTCGGGTGCGCGCTTATTTGAGTATCGGGCAATGATGCGCCCTGCATTGTCGACGGCAGCGGCCGGATTGCTGCGCTCGTTGCTCGCTCGCGCCGGGATCGACCGGGACAGGATTTTACTGACGGAATTCCGCTCGGTTGATTGGCAATCGCTTACGTTCATTGGGGAACGACATGAAATCAGCCTTCGGCTCCCGGCGCGCGACTCTGCCTCGCTGGTCGCCCGCCTCGCGGACCGGCTCGAGGATGTCGAATGGAATATCCCCGGACAGATCGTCGCCGACATCGCCCTCGACGGAAGTCCGATCGAAACCGCCGACGGCTCGGTAATTCTCAACATCGAAGCGCTGACCATCGCCGAATGATCAGGCGCGACCGAGCGAATGACGGATCTCGGCCAGAGCGGCATGGAGCGCGGCGCTGGCGTCCAGGCGAGCCGCCTCGAGTCGCTCGGCGCGGCGCAAGATCGGCTCTCCGGAATCGGCGAAAGCGCCGATGCGCGCCAGTTTCTCGGCCGGCCCGCCGACGATCGGTGAAGCGACGCGCGACCCGACCGCTGTGATCGGCTGGTCGAGCAACAATTCGTCCACTTGGTCCTCGATGGCCCCCGGGTCCAACGCGGGCAGCGCAAAATCGTTCGGCGCCCCAAGCGCCATCAGCGCGAGCGCCGCCGCTCCCGCCGCTACGCCACCCGCGAGCGCGGCAACCGCCGCCCATCCGGCGGCCAGCGGGATTAGCTGGAATATGGCAATCGCGACCGCCGAGCCGAAGCACAGCGCGGCGGTGAATTCGACCGCGCGCTCTGCCCTGCTTTTGGTGCCTGGATACGTCATTGCGCCGATATGAATGCAAATCGTAAATCCTGCTTAACCCCCGCGATTAATCGCCTCGATCGCGGCGACCAGCGCATCGGTAAAGGCGGGGACGTCACCGGGGTCACGGCTGGTGACGATATTGCGGTCGGTCACCGCCGCCTCGTCGACCACCTCGGCGCCAGCGTTGCGCAGGTCGGTGCGGATCGACGGCCAGCTCGTCGCTCGCCGCCCGCGAAGCACGTCGGCTTCGATCAGCAGCCACGGTGCATGGCAGATCGCCGCGACCGGCTTTCCAACCGCGACGAACGCGCGGATCAGCGCCACCGCCGAGCGATCGCTGCGCAGCCGGTCGGGATTTCCGACCCCGCCCGGAAGCAATAGCGCGTCGAAATCCGCGGCGCGAGCGCCAGCGATGACGAGGTCGGGCGCGATCGACTTGCCCGGCTCGTCATGGACCGTGCCAAGGATCGGCGCGCGGTCGAGCGCGGCGACCCTGACCGTCGCGCCAAGCGCCGTCAGCCGCTCGAGCGGACCGAACAGCTCGCTTTCCTCGAACCGGTTGGTGGCCATGATCAGGATTTTCGCCCCGGCAATCCTCGGCATTCCTTCTCCATCTCTACGCGGCGCGGAACTCCGGCGAGGCTCGCGCACTTGTCAGCGACCCTAATGTCGAAGGCCGTCCATAATATGCTGCGCCATAGCAATGATAGCGAGCCCGGATACACCCGCGAGCGAACGGGTCGCGCCTGGGCCTATTTCGACGACGGCGAGCGCATCACCGACCGCGCCGAGATCGATCGGCTCAACGCGCTTGCCTTGCCTCCGGCCTACACCGACGCCTGGTTCTGCAAGGATTCCGACGGTCATGTCCAGGCGACCGGCAACGACGCCCGCGGTCGCAAGCAATACCGCTACCATGCCGATTACCGGGCGCGGCAGGACGCAAGCAAATATGACGGCTGCCGCGAGTTCGGCGAGGCGCTCCCCAAAATCCGCCGCCGCGTCGAGGCCGACCTCAAGCGCCGCAAGCACGACCGCGATAGCGTCGTCGCGGCGGTCGTCCGCCTGCTCGACACCGAATATATGCGCATCGGCAACGAACAATATGCCCGCGCCAACAAGAGCTTCGGTTTGTCGACGCTTCGCTCGCGCCACGTTAGTCGCAAGAACGGCCGGATGCGGATGCGCTACACCGGCAAGCACGGCATCGTCCACGAAGCGGCGATCATCGACTCGCGGCTCAAGCGCATCGTCGGCAAGTGCCAGGACCTGCCCGGCCAGATGCTGTTCCAATATCTCGACGACGATGGCGAGCCGCGCGCGATCACGTCGGCCGACGTCAACGCCTACATCCGCGAAGCGTCGGGCGCCGACTTCACCGCCAAGCATTTCCGCACCTGGGGCGCGAGCGTGATCGCGTTCGAACAATTGCTCGCCGCGGGCGAGGAACGGATCAGCCTCAAGACGATGATCGAGCCGGTCGCCGAGGCGCTCGGCAACACCGTCACCATGAGCCGCAAATCCTACGTCCACCCGTGCCTGATCGACGCGCTCAAGGAGCGCCCCGACGATCCGCTCGGCGCGATGATCCGCCCCCGGGCGCGCCGCGGCCTGTCGTCCGCCGAAACCGCCTTCCTCGCCTTCCTCAAGAAAAAACCGAAGCGCGCTCGGCGGAAGTAATTCCTCCCCGGCACGGGGAGGGGGACCGCGCGAAGCGTGGTGGAGGGGCCCCTTGTCGCGAACAACAAGCCCGGCCATGACCTGCCGATGACCCCCGTCCCGCCCCGGCTCGATCTCGATCCCTTCGACTGGGCGCTGCGCAACGGCGACAGCCTCGCGATCGGCGCACTCGTCGCGCTGGGACTGGTCGCGCTGATGCTCATCCTGCGCGGCGTCGGCCGAAAAATGCTCGCCGCCGATCCCGGCTGCCACGGCTGGCGCGGAGTGGTCGCGCGCGTGTTCGCCAAAACCACCTTCATGTTCATGGTCGCCGCAGCGGTCGAAATCGTGTGCAGCTACGCCCCGGTGCCCGCCGAGGTCGCTCGCCTTGCCGACATTTTGTTCGTCATCGCCGCTGCGATTCAGTCGGCGATCTGGGCACGCGAAATCATCCTCGGCGTGATCAGCCACCGTGTCGGCGACGACAACGGCGGTTCGACGCTAAGCAACGCGATGGCGCTGATCCGCGTGCTGGTCAGCGTCGCCTTGTTCGCCATCGCGATCATCGTCATCCTCGACAATCTCGGGGTCAACGTCACCGCGCTGATCGCCGGGCTCGGGATCGGCGGCATCGCCATCGGCCTCGCGGCGCAGGGTATTTTTTCGGACCTGTTCGCGGCGCTTGCGATCGTCTTCGACCGCCCGTTCCGCCGCGGCGATTCGATCCGCTACGGCACCACCACCGGCACGGTCGAGCGCATCGGCCTCAAGACCACCCGCCTGCGCAGCGTCACCGGCGAGCAGGTCGTCATGGCCAACACCAAATTGCTCGAGCAGGAATTGCACAACCTCGCCGAGGCCAAGTCGCGGCGGGTCGCGCTCCCGTTCGCCTTGAGCTACGACACCCCGCCCGAACTGCTCGAAGCGCTCCCCGACATCGTCACCCCGGCGATCGCCCCCCACAAGGGCTGCAAGCTCGTGCGCTGCGGCGCGGTCCGCTTCAGCGCCAATGCGATCGAGGTCGAACTGGTCTATGACGACCGCACCAACAACCCGGACTCCCTGGCCGCGCACAAGTCGGCAATCATCATCGCGCTTATCCGCCTGCTTGCCGACAATTGCATCGCCTTCGCCAACCCCGGCACCCCCGCCCCCGCCGCTCAATAGTTCCCCCGGCGCGGGCCGGGGTCCAGCTCGACCGACTTCGGCCAGGACAGTACGTCACTATTTCTTCACGACTGTGCTTTAGCCGCTTTGCAATGACGTGGAAGCATAACACACCTGCCGCCTGGGCGTGGCTCCTGTTCGCGGGGGTGAGCCTGCTGGCCGGCTGCATCAACGACCTGCCCAAGCTGATCCATGGCTTGATGCTGAACCCGGGCTGGGGTCTGATCTTTCCGCTGGTGAACGTGGTGAGCGTCCTCGGGCTGTGCCAATATTCGGTTCGCTGGAGATCGACGCGCACGACGCGCTTCTGGCGTGGCTTCGCCCCCTTCATGCTGCTCGTCTACACGGTGATGATTGCGCGCGGCTTTTCCGCCACCGCTCACTTGCTCGGGCTGCTTGCCGACGCCCCGCTCGGCTTGCTCGGCATATTTGTGATGTTGGCAATTGTGTTGGGGACGGTCGTGATGACCGCGCTCGCGGTATTGAGGCTTGGCGATTATCTCGGCCCGACGCGCCGTCCGCTCGGCCAGAAGCCCGCTCAGCTCAGCCTGTCCTTCTCCTGATCGGCAGTTCAAGGCGCGGCTAGCCCTAGGCTTCCGTAGCGTCGCCTGCCCGGGGCTTGTCAGGCGGCTTTGGGCACGCCTAGGAGGTGCGCGCATGCCGATCGCCAGCCTCGCCGAAATCCGCGCCGCCATCGGCACCCTCGTCGGCACGTCCGATTGGATCGACGTGGGCCAGGACCGCATCAACGCTTTTGCCGAAGCGACCGAGGACCGCCAGTTCATCCACGTCGATCCCGACGCCGCCGCGCAGACCCCGTTCGGCGGGACCATCGCCCATGGCTTCCTGTCCTTGTCGCTCTTGAGCCGGATGGCGGCGGATGTGATGCAGCTTCCCGACGCCAAGGTCATGGCGGTCAATTACGGCCTCGACCGGGTCCGCTTCATCGCCCCGGTCCGCGCCGGCAAGCGGGTGCGCGGCCATTTCACCCTCGACGGGATCGACGAAAAAGCCCCCGGCCGATTGCTGCTCCGCCACAGCGTCACCGTCGAAATCGAGAACGAACCCAAGCCCGCGCTGACCGCGATATGGCTCGGACTGATCTTTACCCAGGAGAAAGCATAATGTCCGTCCGCGACGCCGTCATCGTGTCCACCGCTCGCACCCCGATCGGCCGCGCCTACAAGGGCGCGTTCAATGCCACACCATCGCCGACGCTGGCCGCGCACGCGATCCGCGCCGCGGTCGAGCGCGCTCGCCTCGATCCGGCAGAGGTCGACGACGTCGTGATCGGCGCCGCGCTCCAGCAGGGGGTTCAGGCGACGATCGGCCGCACCGCCGCGCTCCGCGCCGGGCTTCCCGTGACCGTCGCCGGAATGTCGATCGACCGCCAGTGCGCCTCGGGCCTGATGGCGATCGCCACCGCCGCCAAGCAGATCATAGTCGACCGAATGGACGTCTGCGTCGCCGGCGGGGTGGAGAGCATCTCGATGGTCCAGACCCCCGAGATGCGGTTGGGCGCGGACATGGAACTCGTCGCGATACACCGCGATGTCTATATGCCGATGATCGACACTGCCGAGATGGTCGCGAGCCGCTATGGCATCGGCCGCGACCGCACCGACGCCTACGCCCTGCGCTCGCAGCAACGCACGGCCGCCGCCCAGGCCGAAGGCCGCTTCGCCGCCGAGATCGTCCCGGTCGCCGCGAAAATGGGGGTCAAGGACAAGGCCAGCGGCGAAGTGTCGATGCACGACGTCACGCTCGACAAGGACGAGGGCAACCGCCCCGAAACCACGCTCGAGGGCCTGTCCTCGCTCCAGCCGGTTCGCGGCGAGGGGATGACGATCACCGCGGGCAATGCCAGCCAATTGTCCGACGGCGCCTCGGTGAGCGTGCTGATGGACGCCGGCCAAGCCGAGAAACGCGGGCTCGAACCGCTCGGCCGCTATCTCGGGATGGCGGTCGCCGGAACCGAGCCCGATGAAATGGGCATCGGCCCGGTCTATGCCGTCCCGCGCCTGCTCGAACGATTCGGGCTCAAGGTCGAGGACATCGGCCTGTGGGAACTGAACGAGGCATTCGCGGTCCAGGTGCTTTACTGCCAGGACAAGCTCGGCATTCCCGACGAACTGCTCAACGTCGACGGCGGCGCCATCTCGATCGGCCACCCCTACGGCATGTCGGGCGCGCGCCTGACCGGCCACGCCCTGATCGAAGGCAAGCGCCGTGGCGCGAAATACGTCGTCGTGACGATGTGCGTCGGCGGCGGAATGGGCGCAGCGGGACTGTTCGAAGTGCTGTAACCCGAGTTCTTGGGTCTCGACCTTTCCTTTTTGCCGCGCCGCCCTAGGCTGGTGCAAAAGGGGGATGTCCGTTGCGTCTGAAGAGCTCGTGTCGCGGCCATGCGCTGATACTGCTTACCTCACTTGCGTTAAGTAGGCCGGCTGCGGCCTGCACGTTATTTGCGCCTTTGCACGCTTTGCCCGGTGAAGCCGACGAGGCGTACCAATTGCGATCGTCGTCATTGCTCGCCGCGCAATATGACGAGGAGCGCCGATGGTGGCAGCAGGGCTTGTTCGATCGCGCCGAACGAGTCGTGATTGCGCGCGTCACGGTAATCAGCGGTGCCGCCAATGGCGATCGCAATCCGTGGATCGCAGCCCGGCCGCTTGCCGCGATCAAGGGACCCTTGCCCGCCACGCGCATCGCCGTGGAGGACCGCCGCATGCAAAGCTGCGCGGCCATCGTCGGCGGCGAGCGGCGGCGCGCGCGGGCGGGCGATTATATCATCGTCTTCGAGGCGACGCGGCTTAACGAGGGCGACGCCCGCGGGACTTGGGAAATCCCGATCCACGAGGCCCGCGATCCACGACTCATCGAAGCGATACAAAATGTGCGGATTGCATCTGCCGAATTGAACAGGAGTCGCCGATGAACGCCGTCGAACTCGTCGCACTCGCCTCCTCGCTCAGCCTGCTCGCGGGCTGGCGGCTGTACCTCGTCACTTTGGTTACCGGGCTGGGAATGAAATTCGGCTGGATCGGGCTTCCCGAGCAACTTGAGGCGCTCGACGTGCTCGCCAATAATTGGGTGCTTGCCGCCGCCGCGGTCGGGACCTTCGCCGAATTCTTCGCCGACAAGATCGCCTGGGTCGATAGCGCGTGGGACGCGGTCCACAGCTTCATCCGCCCGGTCGGTGGCGCACTGCTTTCGGCGGCGGTGATCGATGCCGGCGACCCGACCTGGCAGGTCGCGAGCTTCCTGCTTGGCGGCGGCGCGGCGCTGATCGCCCATGCCGGCAAGGCGGGCGCGCGCACCCTGGTCAATGCCAGCCCCGAGCCCTTCTCGAACGTGATGGTCTCGACCGCGGAGGATGTCGCCACCGGCGGCCTGCTCGCGCTCGCCATCGCCAACCCGATCGCCGCCGCGCTAATCGCGCTAATCCTGGTGCTGCTCTCGCTGTGGCTGGTGTTCGCCGCGCGGCGGGCGTTGCGGTCGGTCATCGACCGGCTCAACCCGCCACGGAAGCCCGTTTAGGTTTCTTTTGCGAAGTGCCGCACCGGCTCGGTGCGGTCTCGGCGAAGCCGCGACGAATCAGCTATTCGCGGCGATGAATTTCTCCACCACCGGCGCGATCTTCTCGCGCCATTTGCGGCCGTTGAAAATCCCGTAATGGCCGACATCGGCGGCCATCAGATATTGCTTCTTGCCCGCCGCAAGCTTGGTCGCGAGGTCGAGCGCCGCCTTGGTCTGCCCGAGTCCCGAAATATCGTCGCGCTCGCCCTCGATCGCGAGCAGCGCGGTATCCTTGATCGCCGCCGGATCGACCAGCTTGCCGCGGTGGACATATTCACCCTTGGGCAGCAGGTGCCGCTGGAATACCACGTCGACCGTCTGGAGATAGAATTCGGCGGTCATGTCGCACACCGATCGATATTCCTCGTAGAAATCGCGAGTCGCGTCGGCGCTTTCCTCGTCGCCCTCAACGAGGTGCCGGAACAGCTCCCAATGGCTGGTAAGGTGATCGCCCAAATTCATCGTCATGAAGCCGGCAAGCTGGAGAAAGCCCGGATAGACCTTTCGCCCGCCGCCCGCGAACTGCATCGGCACGGTCGCAATCGCATTTTGCTGGAACCAGCTATGCGGCCGCTGGGTCGCAAGCGAATTGACCGCGGTCGGCGCCTGGCGCGTATCGACCGGGCCGCCCATCATCGTCAGCGACCTTGGCCGCGCCGGATCCTTGTCGGCATTCATCAGAGCCACCGCGGCATAAGCGGGAACCGACGGCTGGCACACCGCGAGCATATGCGGCCTTTTGCTGGTCTCCTCGAAAATCGCCGCGCAAAACTCGATCAGATAATCGACATAATCGTCGAGATCGAACTTGCCCTCATCGAGGCTGACCTGCTTGGCATCGCGCCAGTCGGTGATGAACACGTCCTGCCTGGGCAACAGGCGCTCGACCGTGCCGCGCAGAAGGGTCGCATAATGGCCAGACATCGGCGCGACGATCAGCAGCGGCTGCTGGTTCTCGACGCCCGCTTTGACGAACCGCTTCAACTGCCCGAACGGCTTGCGAAGCACGATCTGTTCCTCGACCGCGACTTCGCGCTTGCCGACCTTGACCGTCTCGAACCCGAACGCGGGTTTTCCGCGCTGTGCGGACACGTGCGCAAACACGTCGAGTCCTGCGGCGACGACCGGCCCCATCGACGAGTAACTGAAGGGATTGGCGGGGTTGTTGAGCCAGCCAGCGCCCATTCCGGCAAGGCGGCTCGCTCCGGCGAGTAGCGAGCGCTGCACTTCATAGGCGTCGTAAAGCATTCGGTCTCCGCGGGCTGTGAATGGTGAACAACCGTTGTGGGGATGATTGGCTCCCCCGGCAAGCGAATGCTGCACCGCACACCTCGCGTCGCGCCAATCGAGGCGGCGTGGCCACACCAAATTTTTCGTCGTTGCGACCCCGGCGAAGGCCGGGGGCGGCAATCCAGCTTTCAGTCACGGCTGGATTGCTTCGCTACGCTCGCAATGGACGGCAAGCGCTGATTGAGCAACCCCCCACCCACTGCTAGAAGCGCGGAGGATGGCCACCCTCCCCGACGCTCCCAAATCGAAAAGCCTGTCGAGCCTGGCGATGATCTGGGCACACGCCCGCCGCTACCCCGCGCAACTCGCCGGAGCAGGCGCGGCCCTGGTAATTGCCGCCGCCGCGACCTCCGGCGTTCCTTATGCCTTCAAGCTGATCATCGACCGCGGCTTTTCGGGCGACGGGGACATTGCCCGCTGGTTCCAATATCTGCTCGTGCTGGTGGTCGTGATGGCGCTCGCGACGGCGGTCCGCTTTTACTTCGTATCGTGGATCGGCGAGCGGGTCGTTGCCGACATCCGGCTCGCGGTGCACCGCAATTTGCTCCGCCTCGCGCCCGGCTTCTTCGAGGAGAACCGCCCGGCGGAAATCACCAGCCGGCTGACCGTCGACACGACGATCATCGAGCAGGTCGTCGGAACCACCTTGTCGGTCGCGCTTCGCAATTTGGTCATGGGCACCGCCTGCGCGGTCATCTTGTTCATCCTCGCGCCGAAACTGGCTGGGATGATGCTGCTCGGCATTCCGTTCGTGGTCGTTCCGATCACTGTTCTCGGCCGCCGAGTGCGCGCGGTTTCGACCCACAGCCAGGACCGCATCGCCGACGTCGGAACCGTCACCAGCGAAGTGCTCGGCGCGATGAAGATCGTCCAGGCGTTCAACCAGCAAGGGCGCGAGGCCGAGCGCTTCACCGCCGCCACCGAAACCGTGTTTGCGACCGCCAAGAAGCGCATCCTGCTCCGCGCGCTGATGACCGCGATCGTCATCGCCCTGATCTTCGGCGCGATCACAATGGTCATCTGGCAGGGCGCGATCGACGTCGCGGCGGGGCGGATGAGCGGCGGCACCATCGCCGCCTTCGTGCTTTACGGAGCGCTGCTCGCCGGGGCGTTCGGGGCGCTCAGCGAAGTCTATGGCGACCTGCTCCGCGCCGCCGGTGCGTCCGAGCGCCTCAACCAATTGCTCACCGCCGAGCCCGAAATCCGCCCCCCCGCCAACCCGGTCGCGCTTCCGCTTCCCGCGGAGGGCCGGCTCAGGTTCGAGAACGTCACCTTCCGCTACCCGACCCGCCCCGAGGTTAGCGCGCTCGACGATTTCACGCTCGAAATGCGCCCGCATGAGCGGCTCGCGGTGGTCGGCCCGTCGGGCGCGGGCAAGACCACCTTGTTCCAGCTCGCCCAGCGCTTCTACGACCCGCAGGGCGGCCGCGTGCTGCTCGACGGGGTCGACCTGCGCCACGCCGATCCCGCCGACATCCGCGAGCGGATCGCGATGGTGCCGCAGGAAGTCGTGCTGTTCGCCTCCTCCGCGCGCGACAATCTGCGCTACGGCAATTGGACCGCGAGCGAGGACGAGATCTGGGCGGCGGCGCGCGACGCCAATGCCGAGCGTTTCTTGCGCGAGCTTCCCCAGGGCCTCGACACCTTCATGGGCGAGGGCGGCGCGCGCCTTTCGGGCGGGCAGCGTCAGCGGATCGCGATCGCCCGCGCGCTGCTCCGCCGCGACGCGCCCTTGCTGCTGCTCGACGAAGCGACCTCGGCGCTCGATGCCGAAAGCGAGGCCGCGGTCCAGGACGCGCTCGAGCGGCTGATGGCCGGCCGCACGACCATCGTCATCGCCCACCGCCTCGCTACCGTCCGCGCGGCCGACCGAATCGTCGTGATGGATCGCGGCAAGATCGTCGAGGAAGGCACCCACTCGGGCCTTGCCGCTCAAAACGGCCTCTACGCCCGCCTCGCCCGCCTCCAGTTCGACGGACTCGCCGCCTGATCCTCACTGCCGCAGGTGGGGAGGGGTACCGCGACCGCAGCGTGGTGGAGGGGTCGCGCGCGCTGTTCGTCCATTCACACGCTCATCCCAAGTCGGTCCCGCCTGACTGGACCCAACGTCGGCTAAGGGTTTCGAGCAAGTTGCGCTGGCTAGCGGACGTTCGGTCCTACGGCTGGTCGGGTAAAAGGGAGCGCAGACTGTCCTTGCCTGTCCACAAGGCGGCAGTCCAACCGCACATAACTGCTCCGTTTACGTTCTCGATTTTGTCATCAATCAAGAACAGGTCACGAGGGCGAAAGCCGGTGCGTGATTCGATACTCTTGAAGAAGGGCGAGGCAGGCTTCGAGCAAGCAAGGTCGGCTGCGTAGTGGAGGCCGTCGAACTTGCTGCGGAAATCAAGCTTCTCCCACAGATACCGAGCGCGCTCATGCTCCTGCACCGTAGCAAGATGCACCTCGACTCCGGTTTCCCGGATCGACCCAAGTTCAGTGAGCAAAGCGTCGTCAACGTGCGCATCATTGCAGAACCAGTAGTCGATCAGTTCGTCGCAGGTGACATGAGGCGCGCTCTCCTGGAGCACTGTTGCTAAACGCTCGCGCAACGACGCCCGCCCATGGATCACGTCGTCCCAGTGCTGCTCGAAGAAGGCGGCCCGAAGGGTCGTTACCGGAATGCCGAGATCCCTCTCCAGATTGACGCTCCACCCGCCTCGGTCAGGATGGACGATCAGGACGCCATCCACGTCGACCATGATCGCCCTGATCGTCATCGATCATCAAAAGCACCGTCCACCGTTTCAGGCAAGCGGCAGCGGGTCGAATGTCCCCAATGGGTCCGAAAGCGGACATCCCGAGGCCATTGACGCACAGCCTATCGTCTCCACGCATGATCCGCGCGTACTTCCTTACCCCGGGGAAGGCGTCTCCCATTCCGCATCCGTTCAGCCAGCCCCGCGTATCTCCTTGGGTCACAAGGAGTAATCTCATGCCCACCACGAACTTCGACCGTCGCGGCCTGCTTGGCGCGGGGGCGCTCGGTACGATCGCCGCCGTGATGGCGCTGTCGGGCGGGCGCTCGCTCGCCGCGACCCCGTATGAAGTCACCCGCACCCCCGCCGAGTGGCGCCGCCGCCTCGGCCCCGACCGCTACCGCATCCTCCGCGAGGCCGGCACCGAGCGCCCGTTCACCAGCCCGCTCAACAAGGAAAAGCGCCGCGGCACCTTTGCCTGCGCGGGCTGCGCTCTTCCGCTGTTCTCCTCGACTACCAAATATGACAGCGGCACCGGCTGGCCGAGCTTCTACGCCGCGCTTCCCAATGCGATCCGCACCAAAAGCGACCGCATGTTCGGGATGGAGCGGGTCGAGGAAGTCTGTCGCCGCTGCGGTGGGCACCTTGGCCACATCTTCGACGACGGCCCCAAGCCGACCGGCAAGCGCCACTGTATCAACGGCCTTGCACTGACTTTCCGCCCGGCCTGAGCCGAGCCGACACAGCTTCGCTCGCTGCTTCCGGATCCCCAACGAAACAGGGCGGCCTCTCGCGAGACCGCCCTGATTTCTCGCTTATGATGGCGCCCTAGAAGGCCGTCATATAGGCTTCGTTGCCGACGAACCCCATTTTCGAGACCTTGGCCTGCTTGGTCACCGCAAGCACTTCGTCGACCAGTTCGTAACGCGCCTCGGGCTCGGGCTGGAGGTGAAGCTCGGGCACCGGGTCCATCTGCTGGGTGACGTCGAGGAACTGGCGCAACTGCACCTGGTCGACCGGCGTCCCGTTCCACAGGATCGCGCCGGGCTGGGTGATCACGATCTTGTTCTTGATCGGATCGATCGGCGGCGGGATCACGTTCGGGTCGTTCTGCGGCAAATCGAGCTTCACTGCGTGGGTTTGCGGCGGAATGGTGATGATGAACATGATGATGAGAACGAGCAGGACGTCGATCAACGGCGTCATGTTCATTTCCAGCATCGGCTCGCCCTGGATATTCGAGCTCGTGGTTTGCATTGCCATAATCGACGCTCCTAAAGGCGCTTAACGGTGGCGCCCGGGGGCGGCATCGAGATAAAGCCGACCCGCGCAAATCCGGCACGCTGCATCGTGAATACGGTCCCGCCGACGCATTTGTACGGCGTATCCACGTCGCCGCGGATATGGACTTCTGGCATATTTTCCTCGGTGACGTTCTCGACTCCGCCGACCTTGGCGATTTCGTCCTCCAGCTTTCTGACCGCGCGCTCGAGCAAGTCCTCGTTGCTCACCTTGGTGAGGTTCCAATAGACTTCGCACGAACCGCCGGGTCCGCCTCTCACCGACAGATTGACGTTCTCGGGCTTGGTTTCGGTGGCTTCATATTGAACCGCCGGAAGCTTGACCGGCACCGACTGAAGCACGACCGGGACGGTGATTAGGAAGATGATCAGCAGCACCAGCATGATATCGACCAGCGGCGTGGTGTTGATGTCCGACATCGGGACGTCTTCTTCGCCGTCTGCGGGGCCTACGCTCATGGACATGGAAGTTGGTCCTTTTTCGTCGTCAAGGCTCCCGGGCCGGAATGACCCGGCCCGGGCATCGTCGGCTTAGCGCGGCGTGGTCGTGGTGCCCGGCTGCGCCTGGGCGCCGGTCGACGTCATTCCAGCGCGGAGTGGCTCGGAACCACGCTGGGTCGGCGCCGCGGCAGTGCGGGTCTGAGCGCCCGGAGCGCCCGTGGGCCCCGCCATCGCCGGCTTCACAGCGCCGTTCGAAGCGAGATAGCCGTGGACGTCGTTGGTGAACGCCGACAGATCTTCGCTGATCGTCTTGTTGCGGCGGATCAGCCAATTGTAGGCGAGCACCGCGGGAACCGCGACGATCAGGCCCAATGCGGTCATGATCAGCGCTTCGCCGACCGGACCGGCGACGGTGGAAATCGACGCATCGCCCGAAGCGCCGATCTTGATCAGCGCGCGATAGATGCCGACGACGGTCCCGAACAGGCCGATGAACGGCGCGGTCGAACCGACGGTCGCGAGGAAGGCGAGGCCTTCGCCAAGGCGATTGGTAATGCTGCCCTGGCTTCGCGACAGATTGCCCGCGACCCACTCATGCTGGTCGACCGGATCGGTCAGCTTGCTGTGCTGATCCTGGGCGACGAGCGCGTCTTCGACGATCGCACGATAGGCGCTCTTCTTCTCGAGCTTGCCCGAGGCGTCGCGAAGATTGGGCGCGTTCCAGAAGCTCGCGCGGACCTTCTTGCCCTGGTTGATGATCTTTTGCTGCTGCAGGAACTTGGTGAACAGGATGTAGAACGTGCCGATCGACATGATCACCAGGATGATGAAGGTTGCCCATGAAATGGCGCCACCCTCTTCAAGTGCCTGCATCAGGCCATAGGGATTATCGGCGGCGGGTGCGGCGGCCGCGGCGAGCAGGAGAGCGGAAGTTGCCATAGCGTATACTTTCCTTAAAAAATTCGTTGATCACTAAGCTGTTCGATCAGTCCTCGGGTAGTTCCCAGCGGATCCGCTGACTAAACGAACCCTCGATGGGCTGGCCGTTCTGGTCCTTGGCCGCGGTGAAACGCGCACGGCGGCGGATGACGCTGCAAGTCGTCGAATCGAGTGACGACGAACCCGACGAGGACGTAATGTCGCATCCGCTCACCCGGCCGTCGGTCCCGATCGTCAGGCGGACCGCGGTGGTGCCCTGTTCCTCGTTGCGGATCGCCGACTGTGGATAATCGTCGGTCGAAAACAGCGCGGTCAGGCTCCCCTTGGCCTGCGCGGCCTGGGAAATGCGCGGAGGCGGCGGGGGCGCCGGGCGCGGCGGTGCCGGCGGAACCGGATCGGCGCGCGGAGTGATGATCACCGGCTGGATGTTCGGAGTCGTCTGGATCATCGGAGGCTGGGTGATCGTACGCACCAGTGGTGGCGGCGCGCTCACTTGCGGTGGCGGGGGAACCTGCGACTCCTCGGGCGGGGGCGGCGGTTCCTCGGGCGGTGGCGGGGGCTCGTCCTCGACGTCGAACGTCTTCAGGTCTTCGGCCGCCTGCTTGACGACATTATAAGCGAGGCCGCTGACCAGGACATAGCCGAGCAAGACGTGGATGAGTGCGACGATGATGATCGCCACGGTCCGGTTGGACCCCATCTCTTTGCGATTGGCATAGGACATTAAGCCAAATATCTCCTCATTCGCACTGGCCTCTAGGCAGTTCGGGGGCCGCGCGACAGGCCCCGGCCTGCTTTATCGAGACCGCCGATGTATCAACATATCATCGGCGATGTGCGTTTCCTTAACTAAGGCCAAAAGGCGGCGCAATGGCTTTTGTTCCGCCTCGGCACTGACTTTGAGCATCGAAAATTGCCCGCCTAAGGGGCGGCGCCGATAAAAGACGAAATCACGACCCCGACTCCGCGCGCATCGGGGTACACGTCGGGCTTGGTGCTGGTCACTCTCAGCCCGACTATTCCGTGCGCCGCGGCGATTCGCTCGAAGATCGCGTGGACCAGCGTTTCCTGCAGATTATAGCGCCGCCCGGTTGCCAGTTCGCGGATTTGCTGGACGACGAAATCATAATCCCATGCCTGTCCCGGATCGTCCCCCGCGGGCGGCTGATGGTCCGCCATCCACAGTTCGACGCTGATCAGCAGCCGCTGCGGCGTGCCGAGCTCGTAATCGTGAAAGCCGATGTCGGCCATCACCTCCAGCCGGTCGATCAGGATGCGCTGCTCGCGTACCCTGATGCCCGCCGGCACCATCCCGTGAAGGGTCGGATCTTCGCTCATTTCGTCTCCAGGAACTGGACGTCGCGCGGCAGTGCCATGTGCCGCTGCCCGCCGTCGATCAGGATCGTCGCGCCGGTCATCGCGGGCTGGTCGATCAGGAAGCGGATCGCCGCGACCACGTCGGCCACCTCGACCCCGCGCTTAAGCGGATTGAGCGCGTGGCTCGCCATGAACTCCGCTTCGTCCTGTGCGCCCGAAGCGAGCATCTGCGCGGGCGCGATCGCAATCATCCTGATCCCCTGCCCGGCAAGCGCGCGCGCGGCGAGTTCGGTCAATCCACCAAGCGCATATTTGGACAAGGTGTAACTCAGATAATCGGGGTTGGGCGCGGCCAGCTTAGCATCGGTCAAATTGACGACCAGCGCCTCACCGCCCCGGTGCCGCCGCGAAAGCTCGTCGATCAGCAGCATCGGCGCGCGCGCATTGACCGCCATATGCGCGTCGAACTCCCCGGCGCTCGCGCTTCCGAACCCGTCGTTGACGAACCGCGCCGCATTATTGACCAGCAACCGCACCGGCCCAAGCCCCTCGGCCGCGGCAAACACCAGCCTCGCGCAGTCCGCCTCGGCAAGGTCGGCAACGACCGCCACCGCCCCCGCCGCGACCGCGTCGCCCGCGTAATGGACCTGCGCCACCACCTGCCACCCATCGGCAAGCAGCGCCGCGACAATTTCCGCGCCGACGCGCTTGCTCCCGCCGGTGACGATCGCGGTTTTGGGGCTGTCCGTCATTGCCTGACGCAGTGACGGCACAATCGGGAGGGCGCAAGGCTGGATTGCTTCGACGCTCGCGCAATGACAAGGGAACGGCAATGCCCGAAACCCGCCCCCCGATCGACCTTGCCGGCCGCAGCCTCGCCGAGCTTGCCAAGCGCATCGGCGAGCGCACTACCCCGCCGGTCGATCGCTGGCACCCGACCCACTGCGGCGACAGCGAGATGCGCATCGCTCGTGACGGTACCTGGTATCACCAGGGCAGCCCGATCGGCCGCGAGGCGATGGTCCGCTTGTTCTCGACCGTGCTTCGGCGCGAGCCCGACGGAAGTCACGTCCTCGTCACTCCCGTCGAAAAGCTGTCGATCCTGGTCGAGGCGACCGCGTTCCGAGCGCTGACCATGACCATGGAGGGTTCGGGCGAGCAGCGCCGAATCGCCTTCGGTCTCGACAGCGGCGACGCGGTCATCGCCGGCCCCGATCATCCGCTGACGGTGGTCGAAACTCCCGCCGGCCCCTCCCCGCGCCTCGCGGTCCGCCACGGGCTCGAGGCCGAGCTTGCGCGCCCGCTCTATTACGAGCTCGCGGACGTCGCGCTCGCCGAGGGCCATCGCCCGCCGGGCATCTGGTCGGACGGCGCCTTTTTCCCGCTCGATCCGCAATCCTCCGCAGGCCCGCGTTGAGCCTGGTCGGCCGAATCGCCGCCGCGCTCGACGCCGTCAGCACCGCCGAATTGCTTCCCGGCGACCTCGTCGAAGGCTCGACCGGGCCGGTTCGCGAGGCCGCGGTGCTGGTCGCGATCACCGACCGCGCCGAGCCGGGGCTGATCCTCACCTTGCGCCACGACGACCTTCGCGATCACGCCGGCCAGGTTGCCTTCCCCGGCGGGCGGATCGACGAGGGCGAGGATGCGCGCGCCGCCGCTCTGCGCGAGGCGTGGGAGGAACTCGACCTCGACCCGGCCAAGGTGCGGATTCTCGGCGAGGCCGACCATTACCGCACGGTCACCGGGTTCGGCGTCACCCCGGTGGTCGGGCTCGTCCCGCCCGACCTCGCGCTGACCCCCAACCCGGCCGAGGTCGCCGACTGGTTCGAAGTCCCATTGGGCTTCGTGCTCGCCCCAGCCAATCACCATGTGCGCGAAATGCACTACAAGGGCCGCCTGCGCCATTATTACGAGATCGAGTGGAATGGCCGCCGCATCTGGGGCGCGACCGCGGCAATGCTCGTCAATCTGTCGCGGCGCGTGGCATGAGGATCGACCCCGCGATCTGGCGCGGCCGCCCCGGAATCGACCGGCTACTCGACGCGCTCGATGCCCGACAAGGCGGCGCCCGCTTCGTCGGCGGCGCGGTGCGCGATGCCCTGCTCGGCCTGCCTGCCGACGATCTCGACCTCGCCACCCCGCACCCGCCGCCCGAGGTCGTCCGCCGGCTCGAGGCTGCCGGGATCAAGGCGGTCCCGACCGGAATCGCCCACGGCACCGTCACGGCGATCTCATCGTTCACAATGGTCGAAGTGACGACATTGCGAAGCGACGTCTCGACCGATGGCCGCCGCGCAACGGTCGCCTTTACCGACGATTGGGCGGCGGATGCGGCGCGGCGCGACTTCACCATCAATGCGCTCTACGCCGACCCGACCAGCGGCGAGGTCCATGACTTCGTCGGTGGCGAGGCCGACATCGTCGCGCGCCGGGTCCGCTTCATCGGCGAGCCGTTCGAGCGGATCGCCGAGGACCACCTTCGAATCCTGCGCTTTTTCCGCTTCCACGCTCGCTTCGGCGAGGGCGCACCCGACGCTCCGGCGCTCGCCGCCTGCGCGGCCCGTTCCAACGACCTGATGGCGCTCAGCCGCGAGCGAATTGCCGACGAACTGATCAAGTTGCTCGGCCTGCCCGACCCGGCACCGACCGTCGAACTGATGCAGCGCCACGCGATCCTCGCGCCGGTGCTCCCCGAGCTGATCGACGATGCAGCGGCCCGGGTCGCCGCGCTTGCCGCCGCCGAGCGCGCTTCGGCTACCCCGCCCGACCCGCTGCGCCGCCTCGCCGCGATGCTCCCGCGCGATCCGCCCACGGCGCTCAATATCGCCGCGCGGCTCAAACTATCCAAACGAGCGCGAAAGCGGCTCGCGCTCGCCGCCGACGCCGATCTCGACCTTAATCCCCGCGCGCTGGCCTACCGCCGCGGAACCGAAGCCGCGGTCGATCGCCTGCTGCTCGCCGGCCGCGCCTTGGACGCAGCCGAAGTCCGCGGCTGGACCGTTCCGCGGCTGCCGATCGGCGGCGGCGATCTCATGGCGCGCGGCGTCGAGGAGGGACCCGCGGTCGCGCGGACGCTCAACGCGATCGAAGCCGCATGGGTCGCGGCCGACTTCCCGACCGGCGCCAGTTTCGCGACGCTGATCGAGCATTTCCTGCCCTCGCCGGGCGCGGACGAGCGCTAGGCTATCCGGTTCCGGTCTGAGCGTGCGGGGCCGCAACCCCCTTCGATTCGGGCGATTCCTGTTGCCGAAGGAAAATGCTCAGCACGACCAGCACCGCGGTCGACAGGAACTCGCTCTGCCAGTTCTGGAAGGACTCAAACCAGAATTGCGCGCTTGCCAGATGTTCGATCGCGCTCGGCGCGGCCTCGCCGTGGAGCGCCGCCTCATCGGCTGCATCGCGTGCGCTGAACAGCCAGTGGAGCACGAACGACAAAGCGAACAGCACCAGCAGCGCTACTCCGAGCGAGTTGGCGTACAGCTGCCGGGCTGTCTGTCCCCAGCGCAACACCCCTGGCGCGTCGGGCTTCTCACCCTGCTTGGCGAGCGCCTTGTCGCGCGGCGGCGCGTCGGGATCGCGCGATTCGGCCGAGCCGCGCTGGAACAAACAGGCGGTCAGCAGGACATAGGTCGCCATCTGGAGGAATTCGCTCTCCCAATTTTCGAACACGGTCGACAGGAACAGCGGATCGACCAGGAACTGCGACAGCCCGATGGCCTCACCGCCATGCCGCGCCAAATCCTCATTCTCGACCATCCAGCCGGCAAGGAAGTGCCCGACGATACTGCCCACGAACATCAGCATCAGGACGATGGTCAGCCCATTGTCTTTCCAGAACTTTTTCGACATCCGGCACTCCTTGCCGCCGCACCTTCGTAACGGTCCAGAACGCCGCACGACGATGCTAGTGCCGCGAGCCGAACAATCGGGTTCGATCAGGGCAGTTGAGCGCGCGCTTCCAGATAGGCGTGAATGGCGTCGATCTCGGGGTCGGTGAACAGCCGAAAATCCTCGCGCGCCGCTTCCGACATAATCCCCAGGTCGCGCCCATCGGGCGGAATCCCGGTCCGCAGCAGACGGCGAAATGCCTCGCGGTCGTACGCACCCGCGACCGTCAGGTTGGGGCCGCCTTCGGTCGCGTCGCCGCTGAGGTCGGACCCATGACATTCAGCGCACACCGTGGCGGCGATGTGCCGCCCCGTGGCATGGCGCGGAGCAAGTCGGACCGGTTGCCGCTGTCGGGCCATGGCGACCTGTTCGGGCGCGGACCTGATCGCCGCTTTCTCGACTGGAATGGAGGGGCGCAATTCGTTCATCACGATTGCGAGACGTGCGTAGGGGCCGGGCTCGTCGCTCGGGGTGGGCGCGCCGCCGGAAGGGACCGCGCGAATGAAGGCGAGTACGGCGGCAAGCTCGGCATCGGTCA
>Ga0136633_1000850_pt1 | contig 22958 bp, 18 predicted proteins | sample AntDrymeUQ832206_2_FD_105494 | JGI IMG/M metagenome (GOLD analysis project Ga0136633, IMG submission 105494) | Polar desert sand microbial communities from Dry Valleys, Antarctica - metaG UQ83 (22.06) | ecosystem: Environmental > Terrestrial > Soil > Desert | place: Antarctica: Dry Valley...
CTCGGGCAAGTACGGCGGGGCGGTGTCATTCAACGGCACCAACGCCTCAGTGCTGGTTCCCGACGCCGCCACCCTCGACCTGACGACGGGGATGACGATCGAGGCGTGGGTCAACCCGTCCGCCGCCATGGGCAACAGCTGGCGCACCGTAGTCCTCAAGGAACAGCCCGGCAACCAGGTGTACAGCCTCTATGCCAACGGCTCCGCAGGGCGGCCCAGCGGCGAGGTGTTCACCAACAACGCCAAGTCCGTGGCCGGCACCGCCGCCGTCGCGGCCAACACCTGGACCCATCTGGCCACCACCTACGACGGCGCCAACCTGCGCCTCTACGTCAACGGCGTCCTGGTCAAGTCCGCTGCCGTCACCGGCACCATCAAGACTTCGGCCAGCCCCCTGCGCTTTGGCGGCAACGCCACGTGGGGCGAGTGGTTCAGCGGGCGCATCGACGACGTGCGCATCTACAACCAGGCGCTGACGGCGGCCCAGATCCAGACCGATATGAGCACGCCCATCGCGCCGTAGTCGGTAGTGTCGATTTCTTGCGGGATCGCGCACTCCTCATGGCGGGATCTCCGCTGCGCCGTTGCCACAAAACGTACCTCCGACAGAACCCGGAGCGGCAGTCGGTACAGTCGATGTCGGTTGCAAGGAGCAGTATCCCCACGGCCCGGTTGCGGCCAGAACGGAACAGGGCGAGAAACCGATGTCACCTGAAGTCAGTCTCCAGGACGAGGCAGCCGAGACGGCGCCGCGGGCCAAGGTCGAGTTCCACCGTCACTCGATCGGAGCGGAGGAGAAGGAAGCCGTCAGCCGGGTCCTCGACAGCCTCTTCCTCACCACCGGCCAGGAGGCCTACACCTTCGAGAGCGAGTTCGCCGCCTTCCTCGGGGTGCCCCACGTCGTCGGCGTCTCCAGCTGCACGGCGGCCGAGCACCTGGCCCTCCTCGCCTTCGACATCGGGCCCGGCGACGAGGTGATCACCACGGCCATGACGTTCGTGGCCACGGCCACCGCCATCCTGCACGCCGGCGCCACACCGGTGTTCGTGGACGCCGAGCCCACCACGGGCAACATCGACGCCAGACTCATCGAAGCTGCCATCACCCCGCGGACCCGCGCCATCGTGGCCGTCCACCTGTACGGAACCATGTGCGACATGCCTGCCCTTCGGGCCATCGCCGACCGCCACGGGCTGATGCTCATCGAGGACGCCGCCCACTGCGTCGAAGGAGCCCGCGACGGCATCGGCGTCGGCCACCTGGGCGACGCCACATGCTTCAGCTTCTACGCCACCAAGGCGCTTACCAGCGGCGAGGGCGGCGCAGTCGCCGTCAAGGACGGGCGCATCGCCGAGCGTCTCCGTACCATCCGCCTGCACGGCATGAGCAAGAACGCGGCCGACCGCTATCACGGCGCCTACCAGCACTGGGACATGGTGGAGCTTGGCTACAAGTGCAACCTCACCAACATCCAGGCCGCCATGCTGCGGCCCCAGCTGCCCCGCCTGCACGCCCAGCGCGACCGCCGCGAGCAGGTGGCGCAGGCCTACGACCGCGTGGTCGACGCCACGCCCGGCCTCTCCCGGCCCGCCGTGCCCGACGGCGTCCGGTCGGCCCGCCATCTCTACACGGTGTGGTCCACCGACGGGCGGCGTGACGACGTCATCCGGGCCCTGGGCGAACAGGGCGTCGGCTGCGCCGTGAACTACCGGGCCATCCACCGGCTCACCTGGCTCGCCGCGAACGTGGAGCAGCGGTTCCCCCTGCCCGAGGCGGAGCGCATCGGCGACCAGACGGTCTCGCTGCCCATCTACGACAAGCTCACCGACGCCGAGGTCGAGCGCGTCGGCGCGGCTTTGCATGCCGCCGCCCATGGCGACTGAGACCGGGCCGCCGCCTGCTGCATCGGCGGGCGCGGACCTGCGAGTCATCGGCCCCGACGAGATCCTTGCGTCGTTCCCGCACCTCTCGGGCCGGCCCCTGGCTCTCGCCATGGTCCCGACGGACGGAGAGGGCGGCGTCGCCATCGCCCACGACGCCTTCGACTCAGAGGTGTTCGAGCGGATGATCGGGCGGATCATCGACGCGCGGGCCTCGTCGGCGGCGGGGTTCGCGGCACTCTTCGCCGGAGCCTCACGCGCCGCCTGCACAGCCGGGTTCCAACAGCTGCTGCGCAGGACACCCGCCTCCGACCGCGAGGAGGTCTGGGCCCTCGGCTCCAGCGGCTTCGAGCTGATGGACGTGGGCATCACCTTCGCCCGCACCGTCGGCGACCTCGGCCGCCCGCCGGAACGGCCGGACGTCGTCGTGCGCCCGGCCACCGACGACGACGTCACGGCCATCGCCGACGGCATGCTCCATCTTCCGTGGGGCAGCCGCTACGAGTCCGACCCCACCTACACCGCCGAGCAGGTCCGCGAGCTGCGGACCCGGTGGCTCTGGAACAGCCAACGCGGGCGGGCCGACGCAGTCCTCGTCGGAGCGATCGACGGCACGCCGGCCGCCTTCCTCACCTGCGTGCTCGACAAGGACCATCGGGGGGGCGACATCGAGCTGGTCGGCACCCTTCCCGCCTTCCGGGGCCGGGGCGCAGCCTCGCACCTCCTGGCCCACGCACTCTCACATTTTTCGGCACGAGCCGATCTTGTAACTGTCCGCACCCAGGCGACGAACTTCTCGGCTGCCCGCGTCTACGAAAGAGCTGGTTTCACCATGCATGCTTCCGATCTCACCTTCCGCAAGAACCTCGGGGCGGCGTCATGAGCACCGTCCTGGTCACGGGCGGGGGCGGCTACATCGGCTCCGTCCTGGTGGGGATGCTCCTCGACGCCGGCCATTCCGTGCGCGTCGTCGACCGCTTCTTCTTTGGGCGGGAGCTGATCGCCGATCTGGAGAACAATGACCAGCTCACCGTCATCAAGGACGACATCCGCACCGTGGGCGCTTCGGCCTTCGAGGGCGTCGATGTCGTGGCCCACCTGGCCGGCATCTCGAACGACCCGGCCTGCGACCTCGACCCGAGGATCTCGGAGGAGGTGAACATGGCCGGCACGATGAACGTCGCCAACCGGGCCAAGGAGGCCGGAGTGAAGCGCTTCATCTTCGACTCGTCGTGCAGCATCTACGGCGCCGGCAAGGAGAAGATCGTCAACGAGACGTCGCCGATGGCCCCGGTGTCCCTGTACGCGCGAACCAAGATCGACGCCGAGGCAGAGCTGGCGAAGATGAACGACGACTCCTTCGCCGTGATCACGTTGCGGAATGCCACAGCCTATGGCTTGTCCCCGCGAATGCGCTTCGACCTGGTGATCAACATCATGACCCTGTTCGCCTACCAGAATCGCAAGATCCACGTGCTCGGCGGCGGCAAGCAGTGGCGCCCGCTGGTGCACGTCCGCGACATCTCCCGGGCCCATCTCGCCGTCATGGAGGCGCCGCTCGAGATCGTCCAGGGCGAGGCCTTCAACGTCGGCGACAACGACCAGAACTACCAGATCTACGGGATCGCCCAGATGGTGCGCGACGTGGTGCCGAACACGGCCCTGGAGATGGTGCCGGACGACCCCGACAAGCGCTCGTACCACGTGAGCTTCGACAAGATCAACGAGAAGCTCGGCTTCAAGGTGTCCACCTCACCGTACGAGGGCATCGTAGAGATCAAGCAGGCGCTCGAGCGCGGTGTGGTGGACGACTCGGTGCGCACCCGTACGGTGCACTACTACACGTACCTGCTCGACGCCGAGCGGATCATGCGCGAGGTTGCGCTCCAGGGCGCCATCTTCTGAGCCGGTTGCCGGTCATGAGACGAGTCGATCACTGACGTGGGCACCTACGACCTCACCGTCGTCGGCGCGGGCCTGATCGGCCTGGCGACGGCGCGCGACCTCCTGGAGCGCCATCCGGGGCTTCGCGTCGCCGTCGTCGAGAAGGAGGACCGGGTGGCCGCCCACCAGAGCGGCCACAACTCCGGCGTCCTGCACTCGGGCGTCTACTATGAGCCCGGGTCGCTGAAGGCGCGCCTGTGCGTGGAGGGGAAGCGACGCGTCGAGGAGTTCGCCGACCGTCACGACATCCCCTACGAGCGGTGCGGCAAGGTGATCGTGGCCGTCTCCGAGGACGAGCTCGGCCGTCTCGACAACCTGGAGCGGCGGGCGCGGGCCAACGGCGTGGCCGACGTCAGGATGGTGGGGCCATCCGAACTCCGCGACATCGAGCCCCACGCCGCCGGGATCCGAGCGCTGCACGTGCCGGGCACCGGCATCATCGACTTCGGGCTGGTGGCCGACGCGTACGCACGGGAAGTGCGGGCGGCGGGCGGCGACGTCCTGCTCGGCCGTCGCGTCGTCGGGGTGTCCACCGGCGGCGACCGCCAGGTCCTGCAGACATCCAAGGGGGACATCGAGACCCGTTTCGTCATCACGTGCGCCGGCCTCCACTCCGACCAGCTGTCGCCCCCCGACGCTCCGCCCAGCGACGAGCAGATCGTTCCGTTCCGCGGGAGCTACTACTCGATGACCCGGGGGTCCCGTCACCTGGTGCGGGGCCTGATCTACCCCGTCCCGGACCCCACGCTGCCCTTCCTCGGAGTCCATTTCACCAGGCGCATCGACGGCGAGGTCTGGGCCGGCCCCAATGCCGTCCTCGCCCTTTCCCGTGAGGGCTACAAGCGGAGCTCGGTGGTCGCCGGCGACGCATGGGGGACGTTCAGGTTCGGAGGGTTCTGGCGCCTCGCCCGCCGGTACTGGCGCACGGGCGCACTTGAGCTGTGGCGTGACACCGTGAAGCGCTCCTACGTGCGCGAGCTGCAGCGCTACGTGCCGTCCGTGCGCAGCGCCGACCTCCTCCCCGGGCCGTCGGGTGTGCGGGCGCAGGCGGTGCGGAGCAACGGCGACATGGTCGACGACTTCTCGCTGGCCGAGACGGCGCACTTCCTCCAGGTCCGCAACGCCCCCTCCCCCGCCGCCACCGCCTCGCTCGCCATCGGGAGCCACCTCGCTGACCTGGCCGTCCGCAACTTCGGGTTGGTCGCATGAGCACGGTGAGCGTGATCGTCCCCTGCTACAACTACGCCCGCTTCCTGCCCGCCTGCATCGAGAGCGTGCTCACACAGGAAGGCGTCGAGGTGAGCGTGCTCATCATCGACGACTGCTCCACCGACGACAGCCCGGCGGTTGGCGAGGCGCTCGCGGCAGGCGATACCCGTCTCGCGTACCGCTGCCACGAGGTCAACCACCGCCACATCGCCACCTACAACGAGGGGTTCGACTGGGCCTCTGGCGACTACACCCTCCTGCTCTCGGCCGACGACCTCCTCACCCCCGGCGCCCTGCGTAGGGCGACAGGCCTCATGGACGCACACCCGGAGGTCGGGTTCGTGTACGGACGCACGGTCTTCCTCCGCGAGGACAGGCGCACGCCGGTGCCCCGCACCGAGGACAAGGGCTGGAAGACCTGGAACGGCGCCGAGTGGATCGAGAAGCGCTGCGAGGCGACCACCAACAACATCTCGTCGCCCGAGGTGGTCCTGCGCACCTCGCTCGTGAAGACACTCGGCGGATTCCGGCCCGAGCTGCCGCATACCGCCGACCTCGAGTTCTGGATGCAGTGCGCCGCCCTCGCTGATGTGGGCTACGTGCGGGGCGCCCACCAGGCGTACTACCGCAAGCACGGCGCCAGCATGCTGCACCAGCACTACAACGCCCCGCTCATCGACCTCCAGCAGCGGAAGGCCGCCTTCGATGCGCTCTTCGACGAGCACGGGCACCGGATCCCCGACGCCGGCCGGCTGCGTTCGCTGGCCAACAAGGGCCTGGCCCAGCATGCCCTGTGGGGCGCTTCTCGGGCCTATGAGCGGGGCCGGCTCGACAAGATCCCCGTCGACCAGCTAGTCGCCTTCGCGAGGGAGACCTGTCCCGGCGCAGAGTCGCTCGGCGCCTACTCGGCGCTGCGTCGCAGGCAGCGGCTCGGCCCCCGGTACAGCCTTGCGCTGCAGCCCGTGTCGATGCTGCCCCTCGTCCGCCGCATCCGCGACATCGCGGCGTGGCAGGCGGTGCAGCGCCGTGGCGTCTGACCCGAGCGTGCCGGACGCGCCCCCCGGAGGCCGTACTCTGGGCCTTGGAGTACGGGGGGATGGTGGCATGACGGACAGTCTCGACGTCGCTGACGCGGAAGCCGCACAGCTCAAGCACGAAGTCGGGTCGGCGGTGCGGTGGAGCGCTGTCAACAGCCTGTTCTCGCGCGTGAGCCAGGTCGGGGTCGGCATCATCCTTGCCAGGCTGATCGCACCGAACCAGTTCGGGGTGTACGCGGCTGCCCTCGTCGTGCTGAACATCGTCATCAGCGTCAGCGAGATGGGCGTCAGCGTCGCCCTCGTGCGGGCGAAGGAGGAGGACGTCGCCCGGATCGCCCCAACGGTCTCCACGCTCTCCATCGCCTCGGGGACACTTCTGGCGCTGCTCTGCGCCATCGGCGCGCCCTGGTTCGCCACCGCCTTGAACGCGCCGGCCGCCACTTCTCTGATCCGGATCATGTCGCTCGCGCTGATCGTCGCCGGCGCGTCGGCCACGCCCGCCGCCTTCCTCCAGCGCGAGTTCCGCCAGGACCACAAGCTCGTGGCCGACATGGCCAGCTTCTTCATCGGCACGGCGGTCGCCATCGGCATGGCCCTGGCCGGCTTCGGCGCCATGAGCCTGGCCTGGTCACGCGTCGCCACCAACGTCACCGCCGCCGTGATCATGTTCGCACTCACGAAGCAGCGGTACCGGCCCGGGTTCGACCGGAAGGAGGCCAAGGCGCTGCTCGCCTTCGGCCTCCCCTTGGCCGGCTCGAGCCTGCTCGTCTTCGCCGTGCTCAACGTGGACTACATCGTGGTCGGAAGCGTGCTCGGGCCCCTGGCCCTCGGGCTCTACCTGCTCGCCTTCAACCTCTCGAGCTGGCCTGTGGGCGCCTTCTCCATGCCCGTCCGCAGCGTCTCGTTGCCCGCCTTCTCCAGGCTCCGGGAGGAGCCGGAGCGGTTCCGAAAGGCGTTCCAGCGGGGCCTGCAGCTGCTTGCCCTCTTCACCGTCCCCGCCTGCGTGCTGCTCGGCGCGTTCGGCCGGCCCCTCGTGCGCTTCGTCTACGGACCCCGGTGGGGGCAGGCAGCCAGCGTCCTCGCCCTGCTCGCCGCCCTGGCTGCCGTCCGGGTGGCGCTCGAGCTGGCATACGACTGCCTGGCCAGCGCTGGGCGGTCCCGCTCGATCCTGTACATCCACGCCCTGTGGCTCGCGGCCCTGGTGCCGGCGCTCACGATCGGCGCCCACCTCGACGGCCTCCGGGGCGTGGGCATCGCTCACGTCCTCGTCGTCTTTTGCCTCGTCGTGCCGGCCTACCTCGCCGCCTTGCGACCCTTCGGCCTCCGGGCCGGAGAGCTCGGTGTCTCGTTGGCGCGACCCCTCCTCGGCGGTGCCGCCATGACGGCCGTGGCGTGGGGTGTCCAGCGCTCGGTAAACGGCGAGTTCCTCCAGCTGGCCATCGGCGGCACCCTCGCCTGCGCCGCATACGGGATCGCGGTCCTTCCGCTGCGCCAGGAGGCGCTGGCCGTTCTCCGGCGGACAGCGGCGGACTGATCGGGATGCGACTTGTCACGTCATCGGTCGCGTCGGTGCGGCGGCGTTCCGAGCAGGTCCGCCGAATCCTGGAGGAGGAGGGTCCCCGCCCGCTGGCGGCGCGCCTCCTCCGGGGCGCCGCCTGGCGCCTCGACAGCAGCGGGCCCCAGCTCCCGGTGCGGACGGCGGACGTCCTGGCTGCGGACCTAGGGTCGCCTCCTACGACCACCGCGCTGCCCGTGGGCCCGGACGGCAAGCTCATCGTCAACTGGGTCACCACGCCTCCCGCCCACGGCTCGGGCGGCCACACGACCATGCTGCGGCTGGTTCGTCACCTGGAGAAGGCCGGGCACACCTGCCGCCTGTACCTGTACGACGTGTACGGAAGCAAGGCCGGCGACCACGTGGCCACCGTGCGCGCGGCCTTCCCCGACATCACCAGCGAGATCCACGACGTGACCGACGGCATGCAGGACGCCCACGCCGTGTTCGCCACCGGCTGGGGCACGGCCTACCCGGTGTACAACGACCCGTGTGCGGGGCTGCGCTTCTACCTCGTGCAGGATTTCGAACCGTGGTTCTCCCCGGTAGGAGGCGCGGCGATCCTGGCCGAGAACACCTACCACATGGGCTTCCACGCCTTCACGGCCGGGTGCTTCCTGGCCGACAAGCTCACCGACGAGTTCGGCATGGCCGGCGACTGGTTCGACTTCGGGTGCGACACGACGCGCTACCGGCTGGAGGGCGGCGGGCCCCGCGACGGGGTCGTCTTCTACGCACGCCCTGACGCTCCCCGGCGCGCCTTCGAGCTCGGGATGATGGCGCTGCAGCTGTTCTCCCGGCGGCACCCCGAGATCGACATCCACCTCTACGGCGACAAGGTCGGAGACTTCGGTCCGCGGTTCAAGGATCACGGCCTGCTCACCCCGTCTGAGCTGAATACTGTCTACAACCGGTGCTTCGCCGGGCTGAGCCTGTCGATGACCAACGTTTCGCTGGTGCCGCACGAGATGCTGGCGACGGGCTGCATCCCAGTGGTGAACGAGGCCGACCACAACCGGGTCGTGCTGGACAACCCGTACGTAGCCTATGCGCCGCCGACGCCGCATGCCCTGGCAGACGCCCTCCACGACATCGTGGTGGACCCAGGGTTCGGGGACCGGTCCGCCGCCGCCGCGGGCAGCGTCCGTGGGCGTTCGTGGGACGACGCCGGACGCGCCCTCGAGGCCATGCTCCGACGCGAACTCACCGCCGGGACCTGATCCCTCAGGTCCCGGCGGCGGGAACAGCTACTTTGCATCTCAGGTGCTCAGGGCTGGGCGTTTCCGGCGGAAATGGTCGTCGGCGCACCGTTGCGATAGAGGACGTTGCCGCTCCACTGGGTGATGCCGACGCCCGGCTGGTATGAGTGGGTGCCGTAGTAGCCGCCCCACCAGCCCCCCCCGCCGTCCGGGACGGTGTTGGGGTCGACGCCGAACCAGCGGTTGTTCACGACATCGATGTTGCGGTTGTTCCCGCCGCATCCGCAGTAGCCGTCGCCCCTGATGAACAGCGAGTAGCCGCCGCCGTTCATGAAGGTGTTGCCCTCGACCCGCACACCGTCCACGGTGCCGAAGTCGTTGGTGATGTTCACCGAACTGTTGGCGCCCTCGGCACCCTCGATGGCGATGTAGTTGTTCCGCACGAAGACGTGGGGACCGGTTGCCGGCGCACCGTTCTCGCGGGCCGCGTAGTACACCTCGATGCCGTCGGCGTGGGCGGCGCCCGAGCTGGTCCTGGTCATGGGCTGGTGGATCCAGTTCCACTCGGCCGTGCCGTTGGAGCCGAGGCGGATGTGGTCGGTGTCGTTGATGAACTCCGAGAAGCGCACCACCCCGCCACCCTCCATCACCAGGGCGGGCTCGTCACCCGTCAGGGCACCGTCGAAGAGCGAGTGCTCGATATTGAGCCTCCCACCCTGGCCCAGGACCATCTGGGTGTCGGAGATGCGGAACTTGCAGTTCCTGAAGCTCACGTTGGCCGTCGACCCCTCGGGCAGGTAGAGCCGGGAACCGGTGACGAGGCAGTTGGAGAAGCTATAGGTGCCTGAGTTGAACTGGCGGGGGCCCGTGTAGGGCGTGAGGCTCGACTCCGCTACGGTGAGGCCCGGCTTCTCCGGGAACACCATGGCGTTCAGGCCGCTGCCGACGGTGAACCCTCCACCCGGGGCCGGCGGCGGCGCCGTCGTCGTAGTGGTCGTGGCCGGCGGGATGGTCGTCGTGGTGGTGACCGGCGGGATCGTGGTGGTGGTCGTGGTCGCCGGTGGGGCGGTCGTAGTTGTGGCCGTCGGTCGGATGGTCGTCGTCGTACCGGCCGGGAGGGTGGTCGTCGTCGCAGGGGCGATCGTGGTCGTCGCTGGAGCGGCCGCCGCAGTGATGAACAGGGCGTCGACGAAGTAGTTCGTGTTGTTGTAGTTGGTGGAGGGGAAACGGCTGACGGTGGCATAGCGGTACACGCTGTTCACGGCCGTCAGGGGGCCTTTCACGAACTGCGTGTTGAAAAATCCGTTGTCCGACGGGTAGTAGCCGTTGGGCGTGAAGTAGGAGACGACGTAGACCGTCGCCGCCTTCACTGCCACCGGGCTAGAGAAGGTGACCTCCTGCCACCCGGTGCCGAAGGGATTCGAGAAGTTCGCCCGGGCCAGCATCATGCCCTTGCTGCTCCAGAGGGTGGCGACCTTGGTGCCCGTTGTCTGCTGCCCGGCGTAATAGCGCACACCGGCGATCCAGCCGTCGACCGAGGGCCGGATCTTCACGCCGAGCTCGACGGACTTGCCGTCGTTCTGAACGGGGTTGGCCGGGAGGGCTGCACCGAAGAGGTTGACGGGAGCGGCGCCGGCCGGGGGAAGGGCAGCATTCGACGCGCCGACGAGAGCGAGACTGATGAACACGACGACAATGCCCATGGATGCCCAGCGGATTGCCGATCCACCGCTGTGCCTGAACTCGTGCGAATCGTGATGAGCCATGTGGACACGCCCTCCGAGGGAACGGTGCTGCGGAGGGGAGTTCTCCGCCCGGAATCCTTTCGGCCTTCGTGGCGCATACCTTGAGAACCGCTACAGGCGCCGCGAACGGCACGAGCGTTGCTGCGCGCGAGCCGGTGGCCGAGAAGCCGACCGTCCCCGATTCGATTCCCCCCAACGTCAGGCGTCAGGGCTGTGCTTCATCCTTTTCGACGGCGACGCTGGAGCCGTCGGTGCGGAAGAGCAGGTTTCCGCTCCACGCGGTAAGGCCGACGTTCGGCTTCCACGAGTGCGTCCCGTAGTAGCCACCCCACTTGTCCTCGCCCCCGGAGAACCAGCGGTTGTTCAGGATCTCGATGTTGCGGTTGCTCCCGCCGCACCCGCAGTAGCCGTCGCCCCGGATGAACAGCGAGTAGCCACCGCCGTTCATGAAGGTGTTGCCCTCGACACGCACACCGTCGACGGTCCCGAAGTCATTGGTGATGTTCACCGCGCTGTTCGCCCCTTCGGCGCCGTCGATGGCGATGTAGTTGTTCCGCACGAACACGTGGGGGCCGCTGGCGGGCGACCCGTTCTCGCGGGCGGCGTAGTACACCTCGATCCCGTCGGCGTGAGCGTTGCCCCCGCCGGTCCTGGTCATGGGCTGGTGGATGTAGTTCCATTCCGCCCTCCCGTTGGAGGCGAGGCGGATGTGGTCGGTGTCGTTGATGAACTCGGAGAAGCGCACCACGCCACCGCCCTCCATCACCAGGGCGGGCTCGTTGCCGGTGAGCGCGCCGTCGAACAGAGCGTGCTCGATGGTGAGCCGGCCGCCCTGGCCCAGGATCATCTCGGTGTCGGAGACCCGGAACTTGCAGTTCTTGAAGGTGACGTTGGCCGTCGACCCCTCGGGCAGGTAGATCCGCGAACCGGTGACCAGGCAGTTCGCGAAGCTGTGGGTTCCCGAGTCGAACCGGCGTGGACCCTTGTAGGCCGTGAGGCTCGACTCCGACACGGTGAGGCCCGGCTTCTCCGGGAAGGTCATGGCGGAGGCCCCGCTGCCGACGGTGATCCCGGCGCCGGCCGGCGCTGTCGTCGACAGCGGGCGGGCGGTGGTCGCCGTCGTCCTGGACGGCTGGTCCGGTGACTGCGGCGGGGCGGCCGTCGTGGCCGGCCTCGGCTGCGGCGCCGCCGCGGTTGAAGTCGTAGGCAACCCCGGAGCGGTCGCGTCCGCACTGCCGGCGGCGGCGTTCCCGAGCGGGGTCGGAGTAGCGGAAGTGTCTCCGGGAGTGCTCCCGACCGACTCCTCAGACCCCGTCTGCTCGTCAGACCCCGTCTGCTCGTCGCGTACCGTCGCGGCAAGAACGGCCAGAATCGTCAGCAGGACGCACAAGACGCGGAGGATCGAGCGCTGGAAGCGCCCATCGCCCACGGACATCCCAAACATCAGGCGAACACCAGTTCTCTCCTCCTCGGACTGCTTGTCTTCGCCTGCTGGCACGGACCGACACTTCTCAGTCGGTCTCGGTTACGGCCGGGCGATGTCCTGCGAAATGGTAGCGGTGGAACCATCCGGCCGGTACAGCACGTTGCCGTTCCACTGCGCCACGCCGACGGCCGGCTTCCACGAATGGGTGCCGTAGTACCCGGCCCAGCGGTCGGAGCTGGTGGCGAAGAAGCGGTTGTTCACTACCTCGACGTCCCTGTTTTCGCCACCGCACCCGCAGTACCCGTCGCCCCGGATGTACAGGGCGTACCCGCCCCCGTTCATGAACGTGTTGCCCTCGACGCGCACACCGTCGATCGGCCCGAAGTCATTGGTGATGTTCAGGGCGCTGTTGGCCCCTTCCGCCCCGGAGATGGCGATGTAGTTGTTCCGCACGAAGACGTGGGGTCCAGTCGCAGGAGACCCGTTCTCGCGCCTGGCGTAGTACACCTCGATGCCGTCACCGTGCGCGTTGCCCTCCGATGTCACCGCCATAGTTTGATGGATCCAGTTCCACTCGGCCGTGCTGTTGGAGCCCAGGCGGATGTGGTCGGTGTCGTTGACGAACTCCGAGTAGCGAACCGCACCGCCGCCCTCGACGATCAGCGCCGGCTCGTTGCCGGTGAGCGCCCCGTCGAACAGCGAGTGCTCGATTGTCAGCCGCCCGCCCTGGCCCAGCACCATCTGCGTATCGGCGATGCGGAACTTGCAGTTCCTGAACGTTACGCTCGCGGTCGAGCTCTCGGGCAGATACAGGCGGCTGCCGGTGACGAGGCAGTTGGAGAAGCTGTGGGTGCCGGAGTCGAACCGCCTTGGCCCGGTGTAGGGCGTCAGGCTTGACTCCGAGACCGTGAGGCCCGGCTTCTCAGGGAACGTCATGGCTGAGCGGCCGCTGCCGACCACGAAGCTCCCGCCGGTGGGGACAGGCGAGGGCTCGGGCACGGCGGACGAGCCCGGCCCGGAGAACGCACCGCCCGGGAACGCGTACACGCCGCCGTCCGAACGGGCCAGCCAGTACGCGCTGCCTTGGCGTGCCGCTGCGATGCCGACGATGCGGCCGGGAAGGCTTGTCCCGCCGGCCGAGCCCTCGAAACGGGCGTCGCCGAAGGCGAAGACCCCGCCGTCGGCGGCCGCCAGCCAGTAGCCGCCGCCGCTCTGGGTGGCCGCCATGCCCACGACCGGCTGGACCAGGCGGATGGCCCCGGTAGACCCGGCGAAGCGGGCGTCGCCGAAGGCGAAGACGCCACCATCGGAGGCGACCAGCCAGTAGCCCTTGCCGGTGGAGGTGGGCGTCATGCCGACGACGGGTTGGGCCAGGCGGATGGCGCCTGTCGAGCCGGCGAACGTGGCGTCGCCGAAGGCGAACACCCCGCCGTCGGAGGCCACCAGCCAGTAGCCCTTGCCGCTGGGTGTCGCCGCCATACCGACGACTGGCTGCGCCAGTCGGATGGCGCCGGTGGAGCCCGCGAACAGGGCGTCGCCATAGGCGAAGACGCCCCCGTCGGACGCCACTTGCCAGTACCCCTTGCCGGTCGGCGTGGTGGCCATGCCCACGACGGGCCTGGCCAGGCGGATGGCGCCGCTGGACCCGGCGAAGCGGGCGTCGCCCACGGTGAAGACGCCGCCGTCAGATGACGACAGCAGGTAGCCGGCGCCGGACGGCGACGCCGCAATGCCGACCGCCGATGCCACCAGTCGGGGCACGGCAGGGCCGATAAACGGCGTCTCCGCGGCAACGGGAGACGGGCTGCCGGCCTGGCCGACCAGTGAGGCGAGCATGACGAGCGAGCCCAGGGATGCGGCGAGCCGGCGCGCTGGAGGGTGGGGGCTGGGGCGGGGGCGCATATCGAGCTACTTCGACATCCCGGCAGCCGCAGTGAAGATTCGGTCGGAACATCCTGGGCAGAACCCCGCTCATATGCGCACCAAAGGGGCGTTCAGTCGAGCGGCCGGCCCAGGATGTCGGCGTAGAGCTCCTCGGCGCGGGCGATCTTGCCGTCCCACATCCCGATGGCCTCGACTTGGCACCGGGCCCCGGCCCCGAGACGCTGCCGGAGTTCAGGGTCACCCGCCAACAGGGCGATAGCTGCAGCGATCCCGTCAGCAAAGGATTCCGGGGCGTCGGGGTGAACGCGTAGACCGCAGCTCTCGTCCACCACGTTGGCCGGACCACCGAGATCGCTCACGATTAGCGGAAGCCCAAATCCCATCGCCTCGAAAATCACGTTGCCGCCCGGCTCCCGGTAGCTGGGGAAAACGAAGATGTCAGCTGCACGATAAAATGCATCAACCTCCGGACGAGGCAGCTTCCCATGGAAGCTGACGTGATCGGACAGACCAAGCTCGGCGGCGAGAGTCCTACACGCCCCCTCGTCGAAGCCGTCGCCCACCACGTCCAGCTCGACCGCGACGTCCGGTGCCAGACGGCCCATCGCCTGGATCGCATCTCGCAGGCCCTTTGATCGGACGATCCGACCCACGTAGAGAAGCCGCGTCACTGGGTGAGGGGCTGGCTCGCCGTCAAGGGTTGGAAGCGAGTCCAGCCCTGTCTCGGACATCATCTCGAATCGACGCACCCTGCGGTCGGCCAACGCCGCCTTGGCATACGGCGCAATCACGAGGACACAGGCGGCCGTGTCGTATGTGCGACGCAACAGCGGGTCACGCCGAAGCCGGAAAGCATCCAGGACTCGCAGGCGCTGGTACCACGGTGAAGTCCCCTGGTCGCCGGGGAAGCCCGGAGGCGTGGGAAGGCTGCCGCCGACAGGGCCGATCACCACAGGGATACCGAGGTTGGATGCAGGGCATGGGTACCTCATCGCAACGGGTACGACCTGGTGGGCGAGGTCGAAATGCTCGCCCTCCCGTAGGGCGCGCCGAAGCCATCGACGCGCCCGCAGGTAGAACGCCAGGTACCCAGGTTTGAGGAGGCTGTTCAGCCGTTCGTTGCGCCCCACCAGCGGCACATCGGGCCACTCGATGACGCGCACGCCCGGGAGGTTGGCCGACGGCGGTTTCCGGTCGCGCTTGTAATACGTCAGCAGCGTCACGTCGTGGCGAGCGGACAGCCGGCTCACCCACTGGTAGCCGACCCAGGACTCGCCCACGTCCGTGGGGTCGCAGCCCGGAGACACGAGGAGGAGCCGGGCCATCAGGGCATGGTATCGGGTGGCTCCAGAGGCCCTTCCCTGCCCCGATCGGCCTCCGGCGGGGCGTCAGCGACGAATCCTGCGCCTCCTACACTGCGGAGGTGGAGGAGTCAGACGTTCTCGTCGTTGTGGTGACGTACAACAGCGCGGCTGAGATCGAGCCGCTCCTGGACGGCCTTCCCGACGCGCTCGGCAAGCTCGCCTATCAGGTGGTCGTCGTCGACAACGGGTCCACCGACGCCACCGCCGCCATCGTCGGCGCCCGTGACGACTGCGAACTCGTCCGCTCGACCAACGTCGGCTACGCGGGCGGCATCAACCGGGGCGTGGCCGCGGGCCGCCGGTCGCACGCCATCCTCGTCCTGAACCCCGATGTCGAGATGGAGCCCGGCTCGGTGGAGGCCATGATGGCCGCCCTCGACCGACCCGGCGTCGGCATCGTGGCGCCGCAGATCCGCGACTCGGACGGCAGCCTCCAGTACACGCTGGGCCGGGAGCCCACCCTCCTACGCGCCCTCGGTCTGGGGCGACTGGGGCACCGGCTCGTGTCCGAGCGGTGCGTGTCGGACGGCGAGTACGTCAAGGGCCATCCCGTCGACTGGGCCCTCGGGGCCGTCCTGCTCGTCTCGCGGCAGTGCCACGACGCCGTGGGCGGCTGGGACGAGTCGTACTTCCTGCACTCCGAGGAAACCGACCTCTCGTTGCGGACCCGTGACCGCGGCTGGCTCACCTATTACGAGCCTGCGGCGCGGGCCCTCCACCACGGGAAGCGCTCCGGCTACGACGACAGGATCCACTCCATGCAGATCGTGAACCGCGTGCGGCTCTACAGCCGCCGCCACGGTGCTGCCGCATCGTGGACGTACTACGGGCTCACCGTCCTGAGCGAGCTGTCGTGGCTGGCCCGGGGCAACGACCAGAGCCGGGCTTCCGTGCAGGCCCTGCTGCGCCCCGGGCGCCGTCCTGCCGAGATCGGGTGCGCCAGCCGCCTCCTGCCGACATGAGCAGCCAGCAGCTGGTCCTCACCTTCCACGGGCTGGGCGAGCCGCCCAGGCCGGTTGACGCCGGCGAGGCCGAATGCTGGGTGCCCCTCGACTGGTTCGAGGCGGTGGTCGGTGTGGCCGGCCGTGACGCCGACGTGGCCATCACCTTCGACGACGGCAACGCCTCCGACCTCGAGGAGGCCCTCCCCCGCCTGGAGCAGGCCGGCGCCAAGGCCACCTTCTTCGTGCTGCCCGGGAAGTTCGGCGGCACCGGTTACCTCGATGCCTTCGGCGCCAAGCGCCTGCGGTCCGCCGGCATGGCCGTCGGGTCCCACGGGCTTCACCACCGGGACTGGCGCGCCGCTGATGACGACGAGCTGGGCGCCGAGGTGCGGGAGTCGAGCCGGCAGCTGGCCGAGCTGCTCGGCGAGCCGGTCGACATGGCCGCAGTGCCCTTCGGCTCCTACGACCGCAGAGTCCTGAAGGTCGCGCACGGCACCTACCGCAAGGTGTTCACCAGCGACGGCGGGCCCAGCCGGCCGGACGACTGGCTGGTGGCCCGCACTACCATCCACACCGGGCGCACCCTCGACCACTGGGTCGACTTGGTGGCCGGGTGGCGCGGGAGCGGGCCGGACCTCAAGAGGTCGGCTAAGCGGCTGGCCAAGCGGTGGCGGTGACCGGCGACCAGCCGGCCACTCGGGTCCTGATCGGCTTCGCCGAGGCGCTGGCCGCGCCAGAGGTGGCCGCCAGCCTCCTGGGCGCCGGCTACGAGGTGGTGGCGTTCACCCGCCGGTCGGCCCACGCCGCCCTACGGCACCATTCCCGCGTGGAGACAGTCGACGTTCCGTCGCCGGAGGAAGGCGTGGCTGCCGCCGCAGACGGGTTGGCCGCACTGCCCGCCCGTCTCGGCATCGGCATCGTGGTCCCGCTCGACGACCCGTCGGTGTGGCTCTGCCAGCGGGCCTTCACCCGCGGGCGGGCGGGCGGCGACCCGTTGATCGTGGGGCCCATGGGACCGCAGGCCGAGCTGGCCATGGACAAGCGGGCCCAACTGGTAGCAGCCGAGGCGGCGGGGTTCACCGTGCCGGCGTGGGCCGACGTCGACCCCGGCGCCGGCCTCCCGCCGTCGTGGGCCTTCCCGGTGGTCGTCAAGCCGATCCTCGCGGCCGAGGAGCACGACGGCCGGTTGCGGCGCCTCAGCCCCCGCCTGGTGGGGTCAGCGGCGGAGCTGGAAGACCTGGCGGCCTCGTGGGGCTCGGGCACCAAGGCAGTGGTCCAGCGGTGGGTGGAGGGCAGGGGCGAGGGAATCTTCGGCCTGGCCGACTGGTCAGGCGTCCACCACACCAGCGCCCACGTCCGGGTGCGCATGATGAACCCCTCGGGGTCGGGCTCGAGCGCCTGCGCCTCGGCCCCCGTCCCCGGAGACCTGCTGCCGCCCGTGGACCGTCTGATGAAGAACGCCGGGTGGACCGGGATGTTCATGGTCGAGCTGCTCCGGGCGCCCGACGGCACGGCCTACTTCATGGAGCTGAACGGGCGGTCGTGGGGCAGCATGGCCCTCGCCCGCCGCCTCGGGCTGGAGTACCCGGCGTGGGCGGTGGCGGGCGCCCTGCAGCCCGGCGCCGAGCTCCCACCACCGCCGCCGTTCCGGGCCCTCACCTGCCGGCACCTGGGTCGGGAGCTGGTGCACCTGTTGTTCATCCTCCGGGGCCGGCCGGCGTCAGCACCGCTGCACTGGCCGGCGCGCGGGCGCACCCTGCTCGACCTGCGACCAGCCCGCGGCCAGCGGTGGTACAACTGGTCACGGCGCCACCCGGCCGTGTTCCTCTACGACAGCTGGCGCACCGTGTTCGACCAGGTGAAGGGCGGCACAGGTTGACGTCTCTGCGCTCCGCCATCCACGTCCACTCGGCGTGGTCCTACGACGCCAAGGTGTCGCTCGAGGGCCTGGCCGATGCCTTCGCCGGCCACGGCTACCAGGTCGTGTTCATGTGCGAGCACGACCGGGGCTTCAGCCAGGAGCGGTGGGACGAGTACAAGCAGGCGTGCGAGGCGGCCAGCCGGCCGGACGTCCTCCTCGTGCCCGGTATCGAGTACGCCGACCCCGAGGACCGGGTCCACATTCCCGTATGGGGCTGTGCCGACTTCCTGGGCGAGGCCCTCCCCACCACTGAGCTGCTCCGCCGCGCCGGCGGCGGCGGCGGGTTCGCCGTCCTCGCCCATCCCGCCCGCCGCGACGCCTGGGACGTGGTCGATCCTGCGTGGTACACCCGGCTGGGCGGCATCGAGGTGTGGACGAGGAAGTGGGACGGGTGGGCGCCCAACCTGCGGGCGTCGGCGGTGGCCGAGGAGGAGGGCCTGGTGCCGATCGTCTCCCTCGACCTCCACCGCCTCAACCAGTTCTTCCCGCTGGCCATCACCATCTCGGTGGACGGCGCCCCCTCGCCGGCGACCGCGCTGGCTGCGCTGCGGGCGGCCGACGCCAAGCCGGTGTTGCGGGGCCTGGCCGTCGGCAAGCTGAGCCGCCGGCCAGTGGGCGACGTCTTGACCCGGGTGGAGCGCCTGCGCCGCCCCGTGGTCCGCCTCATCCGCCCTTAGACGCCTACTTGACCACGCCCTCCCTGGGAGTGGCGCCGTAGTCCTCGACTTTGCGCTGCACGCTGAGGAGCGCCCTGACCTGGATGGCCGCCTTCCAGGGCAGGTACCACGGCGCCACGGCCAGGCCCAGCCACGTCTTCCACGAGGCCCGGGCCTGCAGGAGGCCGACGAACAGGACGAGGGCCAGCACCACCAGCAGGACGCCGAACACCAGGGCCACGGTGGTCGCCCCGGCCAGCAACCCGAGGCCGGTCGCCACTGCCAGGGCGAAGGCGGCGACGGCATAGGGCGGGCTGAGGAGGAACCAGGCCGCCTCCAGCGCCGCCTTGTCGTGGCGACGGAGCAGCGGCCTCACGAACTCCCGCGCCGCGCTCATGCGGCCCGCCTCGTAGCGCACCCGCTGGTTGCCGGCCGCCTTCCAGGAGCCGACGTTCAGCGAGCGCAGGCGGGCCGACTCGACGTGGCGGGGGCGGATGCCGGCCAGGCACAGGTCGAGGCTGTACCAGAGGTCCTCGGACGCCGGCGCCCGGAACCGGAAGCCGGAGACGACCCGGCGGGACAGCACCATCCCGGTGCCGCGCAGGCGCACGAGAAGCCCCAGGCGGTCCCTGCCACGGGGCATGGTGACGCCCTGCAGGGCGAAGGACGCTACGGCGGTGTGGTCCAGGATCTTGTGCCCGATGGCCGCCTCGCTTCGGGCCTGCAACGCCTCGGCGCCGGTGGCCAGGGCGGCCTCGCAGGAGTTGAAGAACCCGGGCTCGATGATGGAGTCGGCGTCGATCATCACCATGGCGTCCCACTCCATGGCCATGGAGTGGCGCACACCGTCCTGGCGGGCCGGCGCCCGCCCCGGCTCGTCGCCGGGATGGCGCTCGAGCACCTCCGCTCCCTTGCTGCGGGCGATGTCGGCGGTGGCGTCGGTGCAGCGGTCGGCCACCACGAGGACCTTGTCCCGCTGCCGGGCGTCGGCGAACAGGGCGTCGAGCGTGCGGCCGATCACCAGCTCCTCGTCGTGGGCCGGCACGAGGACCAGGAAGGTGACGGGCGGGACGTCCCGGGCGCGCCCGGGCACCCGGTAGAACAACGATGCCAGCGCCAGCATCCCCAGGTGGAGCGCTGTGATCGCGCCCGCCAGGCCCGAGACGACGGCCAGGCCGACCAGGACGAAGCGCATCACCCGGCCACGGGCGACGTCAGCCGGCCCACCGCTGCTCCGGCGGCGGCCCGCGGCGGGACCCACTCCACGTCGGGGGTGCCGGCGGCCAGAATGGCGGCGATCCGCTCGGCCGTGCGGCCGTCCCACAGCGGCGGGCACTGGGCCGGGGCGGTGGAGCCGAGGGCATCGCGGGCGGCGGCCACGATGGTCGCAGGGTCGAGGCCGACGAGGCGGTTCGTGCCGAGGGTGATGGTGATGGGCCGCTCGGTGTTCTCCCGCAGCGTGAGGCACGGGACGCCGAGCACGGTGGTCTCCTCCTGGACTCCACCCGAGTCGGTGAGCACCAGCGAGGCCTCGGCCTCGAGATGGAGGAACTCCAGGTAGCCCACCGGTTCGACGAAGGAGATGCGGCTGTTGGCGGCATCGGTGGCGGCGTCGCCGAGGCGGTCGCGGGTGCGGGGGTGGACCGGGAAGACCAGCGGGAGATCGTCGGCGATGTCGCGCAGGGCCCCGACCACCTCGGCCAGCCGGGCCTCGTCGTCCACCAGGGCGGGCCGGTGCAGGGTGACGAGGCCGTAGGGGCCGGTGATGCCGAGGCGGTCGCGCACCGGGAGCTGGCGGGCCCGGGGAAGGCTCTCCAGCAGGCTGTCCACCATGATGTTGCCGACTAGGTGGACCCGGCTCGGGTGGACCCCCTCGGCGGCCAGGTTCTCGTCGCCGTCGGCCGACGGGGTGAAGAGCCACGTGGCCAGGGCGTCGACGGCGAGGCGGTTGACCTCCTCGGGCATCGTGCGGTCGTAGGACCGGAGGCCGGCCTCGACATGGGCCACCGGGATGCCGCGCTTGGCGGCCACCAGCGTGGTGGCCACCGTGGAGTTGACGTCGCCCACGACGACGAGCTGGTCGCCGCCGTTCACGTCGAGCCACTCCTCGAACGCGGTCATGACCTTGGCCGTCTGCGCGCCCTGGCTGCCGGACCCGACGCCCAGGTTCACGTCCGGCTCGGGGATCCCGAGGTCGGCGAACAGCGCCTCCGACATGGCCCAGTCATAGTGCTGGCCGGTATGCACGAGCGCGGGCTCCATGCCCAGCTTCCGCATCGACCGCAGCAGGGGCGCGACCTTCACGAAGTTCGGCCGTGCCCCGGCGATGACGATGGGCCTCATCGGTCGGCCCACATGCCGGTGGCGCCGTCCCGGCCGGCCCATGCCTCCAAGATCCACCCGAGGTGGTAGGGGCGGCAGGTGGCGTTCACCTCGACGCCTCCGGCGCTGAGCTCGACCGGCCGTCCGGCCAGCTGCGCCGTGGCGCTGGCTGTCCAGAGGGCGATGCGGTCCCACGGCGCCTTGCGGCGGATCGATCGGTGAGCGAACCCGCTGGCGTCGTCGAACAGGTCGACTCCCAGCTCGTTCTGGCCGCGGGACCAGGCCAGGCCGGCGAGCGCCGCGTGCCGCCACTGGCCGTCCCCGGTGACGTCGCTGAGGGCCAGCAGGCCCATGGGCGCCATGGCGTCCTGGTGGACCGAGTAGATCTCGTAGCGCTCCACGACCGTCGCCTTGTCGGCGTCGAAGAGCCACGGCCAGCCGCCGTCGGGGAGCTGGAGACGCACGATGTGGCGGGCCAGCACCTCCGCTTCCGCCCGGGCGTCCGCATCGAGGCCGTGCCTGGCCAGCGCCGCCAGAGCCATCAGGGAGTAGATCTCGGTGGCGAAGTTGGGGAGACGCCGGCGCACCCGCGAGCCGGCGTCGTGGTAGTAGAGGCCCGACGGCGAGCGGCGGCCGCGCAGATGGGCGACGACTCGTCGCAGCAGGGTCTCGGCGCCGGCCCCGGCCGCGACCGCCTCGGAGAGGCCGAGGATCAGCCAGCCGATCTCCATGCCCGCCAGCGGCGCCAGCGTGGCGTCGTCGGGGAGCTGGCGCTCGAGCTTGCCCAGCAGCGCCGGTGTCTCCCGCCCGCCCCGCCTGGTGTCGGCCCAGATCGCCAGGCCCGTGTCGCCGGGCGTGAACGTGTCCTGGTGCGACAGGCAGACCTTCCAGAGGGCCTCGGGCTCGTCGGGCAGATCGGTGCGCCCCGCCGACGCCGCCCGCTGGAGCCCGAGCAGGACCATGAGGCTGTAGCGCACCGACTCACCCCGCGGCCCGTTGCCCCCGTAGGCCCAGTCATACGAGTACAGCCCGTTGGGCCGACGCATGCGCGGAAGCTGCTCGAGCGCGAAGTCTACGTTGTACTCGACGATCGCGGCATTCGACGTCCTAATCAACGTCAAGGTCTCCTTGATCAGCGTTCCCGTCGGAGGGACGTGCTGGTGAGCCCAGACTCTTCCCATGTTGTCTCGGGCTCGTGCGTCCCCGTTGGCATCTTCTCAAAGGTGACCACCATTGTCTGTGAAAAGCGTGGCGCTATCCGGCTCAGCAGTCGATTGACCGCCAACTGCACGCGTTTGCCAAGAGTTCCGTGGCCCGGAGTGTAGGCCAAATCACAGTAGGAGACAGCCGAAAGTCGAAACCCATGTCGGAACGCCAAATGTGCGAGAGTCTTGGGCGTGTAGTAGCACGTATGCTCCGGGTTTACGGGTGGTTCATTGGTTCGGTATATGAGAACCCGCACCATCTTGGCAAAGGAATAGGTGTTCGGCGTGCAGAGCACGAGTAGCCCGTCATCGACAAGGTTCTCAAACGAACACGAGAGAAATCGGCCTGGATTGGACAAATGCTCCACTAGATCGCCAGCGAACACGACATCAACCGCCTTGGTCGCGAGATAGGTCTCCGCGTCGCCCAACTCGATGTCATGACCATCAGCACGCGCCAGCTCAATCTCTTCGGGAAGGATGTCGATGCCCATCACGGACGCCGCGTGCTGGGAGATCATCGCAAAGTTCCACTGCTTGTAGCGTACTTGGATACCGGGGCGCGTTTGAGCAATTCGGGTCAATGAACCGCTGGTCACCGCTGATTTGCGAGGTGCGTCAGCCGGGCCGCAGGACGAGGCCGGCGACCACCACCGGGCTCGGTGCC
>Ga0136633_1000851_pt1 | contig 22953 bp, 24 predicted proteins | sample AntDrymeUQ832206_2_FD_105494 | JGI IMG/M metagenome (GOLD analysis project Ga0136633, IMG submission 105494) | Polar desert sand microbial communities from Dry Valleys, Antarctica - metaG UQ83 (22.06) | ecosystem: Environmental > Terrestrial > Soil > Desert | place: Antarctica: Dry Valley...
GCCGGCCGGCGCTTCTCGCTGAACGCCCGGAACCCCTCCTGCGCTTCCTCGCCCGTCCGCTGGCGAGCGATGACCCGCGCCGTGTGCCACTTCGCCGATCCGTGACTGAGGCCGCGAACCTCGCGGATGATCGCCTTTGCCGCTCGCGCTGCCGTGGGGCCCGCGGCCAGCACGTCAGCGACGGCCGCGTCCACCGCCCCGTCAAGCGCCGACTCCCCCTCGACGACCTCGTGGACCAGCCCGATGCGCTGGGCGCGGACCGCGTCGAACCGCCGGCCGCCCGGGAACAGCGCCCTCGCATGCGACTCGCCGATCTTGGCGACGACGAATGGCGAGATCACCGCCGGCAGGATGCCCAGTCGGGTCTCGGTGAACCCGAAGCGCGCACCCGACTCGGCAATGACGAGGTCGCTCACAGCGCACAGCCCGATGCCGCCGCCGAGCGCCGCTCCCTGGACGCGCGTGACCACGGGCACGGGGCAGGTGTCGAGCGTCTCGAACATGTCGGCCATCGCCATCGCGTCCTGCTCATTGCCCTCGACGTCGAGGGCCATCGCCGCCCGCATCCACGACACGTCGGCGCCCGCGCAGAACGTCGGTCCGTCGCCGGCGAGGACCACCGCCCGAAGCTCGCCGGGCGACTCTCGGGCGAGCCCGGCAAACGTCGTCCGGAGCGTGGCGATCAGCGACGCGTCGAACGCATTGTGGACGTCCGGCCGGGCGAGGGTCACGCGCGCGACCGTGCCGCCGGGGCCGGTCCGCTCGATGCGCAGCGCGTCGCTCACGCGGGCATCGTAGTCCGTTCGAATCCCCGTCGAGGACGCGCTGGTCAGGTCGCCTTCAGCCGTCGCGGCCGCAGGCCGGATGCCTCGAGCTCGGCGCGCACGAGCCGGTCGTATCGACCGCCCGCGAGATCGCCGAGGGGATCGTCGGAGTGCTGGAGGAGCTGCTCGTAGGTCAGGTTGTAGACCGCGCGACCCGCGAGGATCTTCGCGATCGCCTCGTCGGACACGCGCGGCCGCACGCGGATCGCCTTGTGCGCGGAGCGCAGCCGGCGGAGGCGCTCGACGCGCCACGGGACGTAGCGGGTCAGCCATGGGACCAGGGCGACCGCGACGACGAGCAGCCCCAGGAGCGCCGCGATGATCATGAGCAGCTGCTCCAGCTCCGTGCCAACGAACCGGAACGGCTCGCCGGCTCCGGCGAAGGCCTTCGTGGCAATGTCGGCCACGCCTTCGCCGATGATCGGGGCGCCCCTCACGGCGTCGCCAAGCTGAACGCCTGCCGACACGATCCCGTCGCCGCCGCGAGCGAGGATACGGCCGGCCTCGGCAAAGCCGGCGAGGAAGAGGAAGAGGTTCCAGGCGAAGATCGACCAGAAGGCGACCCAGAGGGCGGTCAGGACGTCGGCCGCGACTTCCTTGATCTGCTGACTCGGGACCTCACTCCAGAACTTGAACATTGGCTCCTCCTCGATGGGGCTTCCCGGTCCGCGGCGATGTCACATCCGGAAGACCCCGAAGCGTGTATCCGGAATGGGGGCGTGCACTGATGCGGCAATCCCGAGGGAGAGCACGCGGCGGGTGTCGAGCGGGTCGATGACCCCGTCGTCCCACAGCCGGGCCGTCGCGAAATACGGCGAGCCCTCCGCCTCATACGTATCGAGAATCGGCGCCTCGAAGGCGTCGCGTTCTGTATCGTCGGCGAAGCCGCCGCGGACGGTCGAGAGGACTCGCGCCGCCTGGGCCCCGCCCATGACCGAGATGCGCGCATTCGGCCACGACCAGAGGAAGCGCGGCTGGTACGCGCGACCCGCCATCGCGTAGTTTCCGGCCCCGAACGACCCGCCGATCAGGACCGTGAACTTCGGGACCTCCGCGCACGCGACCGCAGTGACGAGCTTCGCGCCGTCCTTCGCGATCCCGCCGGCCTCGTACTCGCGTCCGACCATGAAGCCCGTGATGTTCTGCAGGAACACGAGTGGGATCTTCCGCTGCGCGGCGAGCTCGATGAAATGGGCGCCCTTGAGCGCCGACTGGCTAAACAGGATGCCGTCGTTGGCGAGGATCGCGACGGGCCAGCCGTCGATATGGGCAAAGCCGCAGACGAGCGTCTCGCCGTAGAGCGGCTTGAATTCGTGGAACCGGCTGCCGTCGACGAGCCGGGCGACGATCTCGCGGACGTCGACCTTCCGGCGCGGGTCGGCGGAGACGGCCGAGTAGAGGTGGGCGTTGCCGTCCTCGCCGCATGGATCGACGCCCGGCGGCTCGGGCGCGCGTCGGTCCCAGGGCGGTGCCGGGGCCTTGCGGTTGATGTTCCGGACGATCGACCGGCCGAGCGCGAGCGCGTGCTCATCGTCGAGCGCCTCGTGGTCCACGACGCCGCTCAGCCGCGTGTGGACGTCCGCCCCGCCGAGATCCTCTGCGGTGACGTCCTCCCCCGTCGCCGCCTTCACGAGCGGCGGCCCGCCGAGGAAGATCGTGCCGGTCCCGCGGACGATGACGGTCTCGTCGCTCATCGCCGGGACGTACGCTCCGCCGGCCGTGCAGCTGCCCATGACCAGGGCCACCTGCGGAACGCCGAGCGACGAGAGGCGCGCCTGGTTGTAGAAGATCCGTCCGAAATGGTCGCGGTCCGGAAAGACGTCGGCCTGGAGCGGCAGGAACGCGCCCCCGCTGTCGACCAGGTAGATGCACGGCAACCGGTTCTCGAGCGCGATCTCCTGCGCGCGCAGGTGCTTCTTGACGGTCATCGGGTAGTACGTGCCGCCCTTGACGGTGGCGTCGTTGGCGACGATCACGCACGTCGTGTCCTCGACCCGGCCGACGCCGGTCACGATGCCGGCGCTCGGTGCCTCGTCGTCGTACAGGCCACTGGCGGCGAGCGGGCTCAGCTCGAGGAACGCGGTCCCCGGATCGAGCAGCCGATCGATCCGCTCGCGGACCGGCAGCTTTCCGCGCTCGCGATGGCGCTCGATCGAGCGGTCGTCGCCGCCGGCCCCTCGACCGGCGACGGCGTCGGTGCGCTCGCGCAGCTCGGCGACGAGAGCGGCCATCGACTCGCGGTTCGCCCGAGCGTCGGCGCTGGCGTCGTCGAGCCGGCTCTTGAGGACGGGCATCGGGCCGATGATAGGCGGTGCGTCCGGGCCGGGGAACCGTGGGGTGGCAACCGTCGTCGTTGCGGCATGCATAAGGCCCCCAGCCGCTTCCTCGTCCTGTTCACCCTCGGTCTCGTGGCCGGTCTCGTGAGCGCGTGCAACGTCCTGCCGGGCGCCGTGCCGACCGCGAGCGGCCCCCTCGTCACGGTCGTCAAACGCGGCGGCGAATGCCCGGCGGGGATGTGCGAGTCGCAGATCGTCGTCGAGCGCGACGGCCGGATCCATGCCACCAAGCCCGAGGTCAAGGAGTTCGGCAAAGTCCCGACCGCCGCCCTGTCAACACTGGACGCCGCGGTCCGCACGACCGACTTCGCGCTCCTCAAGAGCCGGCCGTTCACCGGGGAATGCCCGGTCAACTTCGATGGCCAGGAGGTCATCTACGAGTTCGGGTCCCCCTCGGGCGTCCAGCGGATCGCGTCGTGCGAGGTCGAGATCGACGCGAACCACCCGCTGATCCTGGCGGTCACGAAGGCTCTGGTCGTCACCGAGTAGCGATTCTCGACTTGCCCGACGACATCGCGACTGTGATCGCTCCGGCGACGGCGAGCATCGAGAGCCCTCCACCCACGGCGGAGATCGACCCGGACGAACAACCCGATCCGAATGGGGCCACTGATGTCTGCTCGTTCGGCATTGCCGGCACCACGCGAACGTCAATCCTCCCGCCGCCGTAGTCGTCCCAGCACACGACCTCGGTATTGCTGAAGAGGGCGACTGGTGCGGCGGCCAGAAGAATGATCGTAGCCAGGGCCGTGGCGCCACGCAGCCAGGCCGGCAGTCTGGGTGCCGCAAGCCGCCCGGCGACATAGATCAGGATGACCGCGGGAATCAGGAGGGGGAACGTCGCCCCACCCATCGACAGCGGCGCAAGGCAGATGAGCACGACCGCCGCGGCGACGATGACGTCGGGCCGGCTGCGCTGGAGTCCCACGGCCGCCACAAGGCCGGGGCCCGCAAACACCGCGAAGAAGCCGAGCACTCCGGCCGGCGGCATGCTCAGTGGGCTGTCACTCCGCGCCCGAAGCAGGGTCAACCCCAACGCCACGGCGACGGTGATCGCGACCGCGACCCAGCCAAGCGTGGGTGGTCCGGTCGGAGCCGTTGGCGCTTGTGCTACCCTCACATAGCAAGTTATGGACTCAAAACGCGCTACTGTCAAGTCGCATGAATCGCACCAGAACGGTGCGCGTGCCTCCAAACGCGCCGAGGCCATTCGCCTGCGCCTCGCCGACGCGTGGGGGGAGATGGGCGCCGCGTGGGGCGTCGCCCCGGCGATCGCCCGGGTTCACGCCTACCTCATGGCCCGCCAGGAGCCGCTGACGGAGCGGGAAGTCCGCGAGGCGCTTGGCCTGTCGCACCGGGCTGCCAGCCTCGCCCTCGCCGAGGCCGAGTCGTGGGGCATTGTCGAACGGGTCTCGGAGCCGCGGCGGGTCGGCCGGCGGGGCCCGGCCGGCACCGCGTACCACGCCGTCGGCGACCACTGGCAGTGGTTCGGGCGGGTCATCGCGGAGCGCAAGGTCCGCGAGGGCGACCCGATCATCGCCGTGATCGAGCGGACGGCGGCCGAGGCCGCCACCGCCGCCGCAGAGCACCCCACCGACGCCGACCTCGCCTCCCTGCGGGACTGGCTGACGACCTTCCTCGTGTTCGTCCGGCTCTTCGACCGTGCGGTGGGGATCGTGCCCCAGCTCGAGCCGCGGGAGCTCGAGCGCGGCCTCCACCTCATGGGCCAGGTCCCGGACACCACGATCCTGCGCCTGGTTCACCTTCTCGGGGGCCTCGACGATGGGGACGTCCTCGAGCTTGTCGAGGCGCTCAGCCGCCTCTCGCCGACCGCGGCCCGGCGGGCCACGAAGCTCATGTCGGGGGTCGTCCGGACGGTCGGCCGGTGACTCCCGTCGTGTCGCCGTGGCCACCCTGAGTAGCGCCTCGGCTACCAAACTGGGGCTTGGGTTCGCCAGGCGGGCATAGCCCTGGGATCCCGTGGGCACTCGTCGAGGATCTGCTACTCGCGGTAGCGAAGGGCGAGGGACCGGTCCGCGGCGGCTCAGGAACGGGGCTTCCGAAACCGTCGTGCGATAATCGCGCCGCGTGAGGCGGCTCGACCGACTCGAACGGGCGACGACCCCGCGGCCAGCCGATCGGCAGACCCCGCGCAAGACCGGAGATCCAGTTCCGCCATGACCGTCGAAACGTCGACCTGGGCGACCAAGACTGGCCTCGCCCAGATGCTCAAAGGCGGCGTCATCATGGACGTCGTCACGCCCGATCAGGCCAAGATCGCCGAGGAGGCCGGCGCCGTCGCCGTCATGGCGCTCGAGCGCGTCCCGGCCGACATCCGCGCCACCGGCGGCGTCGCGCGGATGAGCGACCCGGCGATGATCGAGTCGATCATGAACGCGGTGACGATCCCGGTCATGGCCAAGGCCCGGATCGGTCACTTCGTCGAGGCCCAGGTCCTCGAGGCGATCGGCGTCGATTACATCGACGAGTCGGAGGTCCTGACGCCGGCCGACGAGTCGAACCACATCGACAAGCACGCCTTCAAGGTCCCGTTCGTGTGCGGCTGCCGGAACCTCGGCGAGGCCCTGCGCCGGATCGCGGAGGGCGCCGCGATGATCCGGACGAAGGGCGAGGCAGGGACCGGCAACATCGTGGAGGCGGTCCGCCAGCTGCGCGATGTGCTCGCCGAGATCCGGCGCCTCGAGTCGATGCGCGAGGACGAGCTGTTCGCGGTGGCGAAAGAGCTCCAGGCGCCGCTCGACCTCGTTCGGGGCGTTGCCAGCGACGGCCGGCTGCCGGTCGTCAACTTCGTCGCCGGCGGAATCTCCACGCCCTCGGACGCGGCGCTCGTCATGCAGCTCGGCGCGGAGGGCGTGTTTGTCGGCTCGGGCATCTTCAAGAGCGAGGATCCCGCCGGAATGGCCAACGCGATCGTCCAGGCCACGACGCACTTCGACAACCCGTCGATCGTCGCGGAGGTCTCGAAGGGTCTCGGCGCACCGATGCGCGGATTGACCCTCGAGGCGATCCCGGAGCAGGAGCGCCTGGCCGTCCGGGGCTGGTAGGCACCTCCATGAAGATCGGGGTGCTGGCGCTTCAGGGCGCGTTCAGGGAGCACCTGGAAACGCTCAAAGCGATCGGCGTCGAGGGCGTCCCGGTGCGGCTGCCGGCCGACCTCGACGGGATCAGCGGCCTCATCCTGCCGGGTGGCGAGTCGACGACGATGCGCCGCCTCATCGATCGGTGGGGCCTGGCCCGGCCGATCCTCGACCTCGCAGAGCGTGGCGCCCCGCTGTTCGGGACCTGCGCCGGGATGATCGTGCTCGCCGGCGAGATCGCAGGCGGCGAGCCGCCGATCCTGCCGCTCCTCGACATCACGGTCGAGCGCAACGCGTTCGGGCGACAGCTCGACTCGTTCGAGGCCGACCTTTCCGTGCCCGTCCTCGGCGCGCAGCTCGTCCACGGCGTGTTCATCCGCGCGCCGCTCGTCGCGCGGACCGGCCCGAGCGTCGACGTCCTCGCCCGGCTCGACGACGGCCGGGTCGTGGCGGTCCGCGAGCGGAACATCATCGCCACGGCCTTCCACCCGGAGCTCGCCGGCGAGACGCGCTTCCACCGGCTCGTGGCGACGATGGCCTCCGAGCACGACGATCCGGCCGAGGGTTCCGGCCGCCGGCCGCATCCGACTCGGCGGGCGAAGGCCGCTCGATGACCGAGCCACGCGCCGGCCGGATCGGGGGCAAGGTTCGCGCAGCCCGGCTGACCGACCTCGCCGCGCTCGGCGAGCTCTCCCGGCTGTGCCAGGGCGACGGCGCGGAGACGCGCTCGCTTGGCCTGCCCGTGAGCGGGCCGCCGATCGGGATGTTCAGCCTGTTCCGGCTCCCTCTGGGCGCGTTCCGCCCGCATGACCTCCTGTTCGTGTACGAGGACCAGGGCCACCTCGCGGGACTCATCCGGGTGGAGCGCGAGACGTTCCGCGACGAATGGACGATCGTCGAGCTCGACGCCGTCGGGAACGGCTTCGCCGGCGACGTCCGGTTCCGGCTCGTCCAGCAGCTTCTGCGCGACGGTGCCAAGCGTGGCGCGGCGCGCTTCCACGTCGCCTGCGCGGACGCCGACGGGAACGTCGAGCTGTTCATGCAGGCGGGGTTTGCGCGCTACGGCGACGAGGTCGTCCTCTTCCGGCCGTCGGGGACAGCACTCCCGAAGCCGATGTCCGACGCCGACGCCGCCGCGGATGGGATCCGGCCTGTCAACCAGGTGGACGCCCTCGCGATTGCCCGCTTGTACGCCGCCGTGACGCCCCAGCCCGTCCAGAGGCTCGAGGCCGTCCGCCTTGCGGATTGGGAGCGCCAGGGCAACCAGTGGCGGGTGCCCCGGTCGAGCCTGGCGCCGATCCTCCGGTTCGCCGACGTCGAGGCGTTCGTCAAGGAGGCGGCGGACGGCGGCAAGGACGGGACGCTCCTCGACGGATTCCTTCAGGTCGGCGTGGCGAAGGAGGACCAGCCCCATTACCTCAAGGTGCTCGCGCGGCCAGGCGTCGACGGCTCGTCGCTTGTCCGGTACGGTCTGGGCGTCATCGCCGGGCGAACGCAACGCGGCGGGGATCATCGTCACGACCATGGGGTCATCGCGCCGGTCAGGACATACGAGGCCCCGACCGATCGCCGGCTCGAGGAGGCGGGCTTCAGCGCGATCGCAACCGTCACCCTGTTGATGAAGGAAACGCTCGTCCGCGTCGCCGAGCCGGCCCTCGTGCCGGCGGGCGTCCGCTAGGAGGGTTGCCGTGAGCGCTGCTGAAGGCCGCCGCGAGCTGATCGACGATCTCGACGTCCTGCTCGCCGCGCTGCCGCCGGAGATCGTCGACGCGATCCACGCCCTGCCCGATCGGCTCGACATGATCGAGGTCGTGCTCGATCTGGGGCGCAGCCCGGAGGCGCGCTTCCCGAACAGCGAGGTGACGCTGCTGGAGCGCGAGATCGACGAGAAGGACATCGCCTGGGTCGTTGAGCACATCGGCACGTTCGGCGACGACAACCGGGCCGGGATCGAGCGGACGCTTCACCGGATCAGCGCGATCCGCAACCGCAGCGGCAAGATCGTTGGGCTGACGTGCCGGATCGGCCGGGCGGTCTACGGCACGATCGAGATCATCGACGATTTCGTCTCGAGCGGGAAATCGATCCTCATCATGGGCCGGCCCGGGATCGGCAAGACGACGATGCTCCGCGAGGCGGCCCGCGTCCTGGCCGACGACCTCGGCAAGCGGGTGGTCGTCGTCGACACGTCGAACGAGATCGCCGGCGACGGCGACATCCCGCATCCTGCGATCGGCAAGGCCCGCCGGATGCAGGTGCGAACCCCGTCGCTGCAGCACGAGGTGATGATCGAGGCCGTCGAGAACCACATGCCGCAGGTCATCGTCATCGACGAGATCGGCACGGAACTCGAGGCGCAGGCCGCCCGGACGATCGCCGAGCGCGGCGTCCAGTTGATCGGCACGGCGCACGGCAACAACCTCGACAACCTCATGCTGAATCCGACCCTGTCGGACCTGATCGGCGGGATCCAGAGCGTCACCCTGGGCGATGAGGAGGCGCGGCGGCGGCGGACCCAGAAGAGCGTCCTCGAGCGCAAGGCGCCACCCACGTTCGACGTCATCATCGAGATCCAGGACCGCGACCGGGTCATGGTCCACTCGGACGTCGCGGACACGGTCGACGCCCTCCTGCGGGGCGACGCCGTCGCCGCCGAGCAGCGTTGGCGCGACGAGGAGGGCGTCCACCGCTCCCAGGCCCGACCACGGCCGTCGCCCCGCGAGCAGCTCGGCAACGAGCGGTTTGCCGGGCTCGTAGGTGGCGGCCAGGGCTGGCGAACCGAGCCGGGCTGGCGCGGCGAGAGCCCGTACCGGACCGGCGGCTATCGCGAGACCGAGCGCGGCGGCCTCCGCTCCGGCTACCGGCCGGGGGCGTCGGGCGGGTGGCGTCAGTCACGCGGTCGCGAGAGCTCGGCGCGGTCCGAGGGCGGCGGCCGATCGGGCGGACGGTCCTCTGGTCGATCCTCGGACGGGGGGTTCGGCGGCCCCGGCGGTGGCCCAGCCAGCTCGACTCTGCCCGGTGAGCGGTTCGCCGTTCCGCCGGGCGGCACCGGCTCCGAGATTCCCTTCGTCGCCGGGGACATCGCCGACCGCGGCCCTCTCGAGCGGGGCGACGCGCCCGCCGCCGAGAAGCGCGCCCGCGAGGCTCGCGAGCTCCAGCGCCAGAAGGCATGGGCGGAGCAGGCGTCCCGCGCGATCATCGCGCTCAAGGCAGAGGAGGGGACGGGCCCGATCAACGGCGATGGGCTCGAAGACGACGATGAGGACGACGAGGTCCTGGCCGATCGGGCCATCGCGTCGGCGATCGACGAGGACGGCGAAGCGATCCGGGTCGACGGGGCGGGGTCGCTCCCGACGCTGCGGGTCATGCCCCAGGGGATCAGCCGGAAGCGCCTCGAGCAGGCGATCCGCGAGCTCCAGCTGCCGGTGATCGTCGCGCGCGACGTCGATGAGGCGGACGTCGTGATGACCCTGAAGAACGAGTACAAGCAGAAGACGCCGCGGCTCCGCGAGGCCGAGGAGCGGGGTCTGCCGATCTACGTCCTGAAGAGCAACACGATCGTCCAGATGCAGGCGAGCCTGACGTCGGTGTTCTCCCTCGAGGTCGATCCCCGGGAGGCCGCGCTTCGGGAGACGGAAGACGCGATCGGGATCGTCCTGTCGCAGTCGGAGGCGGTCGAGCTCTCGCCGCAGAACGCGTACATCCGGCGGCTCCAGCACCAGATGGCGGAGCGGGCAAACCTCGTGTCGCGGTCGCGCGGCCGCGAGCCATACCGCCGGGTCCGCCTCTACCCGGACGCGGCCAAGGCCTGGCGCTAGCCCGTCAACTCCGCTCTCCGAGCTGGCCCCGGTCGAACCAGATCCGCTCGCCGCCGAAACGTTCGGCCGCCTCGTCCCACGGAAACAGGATGAGCACCTGCAGGCTGACCGGCATGCCACTGGGCGGCGCGCCGGCCCACGGGCCGAGATTCGTTCCCGTCAGCGTCGCCACTTCGAACACGCCCTGCGGTCCGACGACGATGTCCGTGAGCGCGAACGCGTTGTCCGGAAACGCGCCGAAGAGCTCCGTGTAGAACTGACGCGCGCCGGCGTGGCCCTCCCAGCGCTGGCCGGTCGGGACGATCTCGTAGACGCAGTTCGCGGACAGGGTCGCGACGAGGCCATCGATGTCGCGCCGGTCCTCGGCAATCGAATGACGGACCCACAACCGCTTGATCCGGCGCAGCTCCGCCGGGTCGTAGCCGCGTGCCAGGCGCGCCTGGATCGAGCCGCCGATCGCCATTCGCCTCCTCGTGGTGCGTACCATGCTCTCGTGACAGACGGTCCCGCCCGCCCTCGCCGGACCGGCACATCCGGCGACAAGCTGCCAAGACCTGCCGCCGAGATCCTCGCCGAAGCGACGAACCTTCGCGCGGCACGGTTGCGCGACGCGCTTGAGCTGGCGCGCGTGCGCCGGCTCGAGGCCGAGGCGTTCCACAAGGAGCGTGACCAGGCACGCCGCGAGCGCGACGCCGCCAGGCAGACTCTCGACCGGCTGCGCGCGCGGCGCATCGTCCGCGTCGGGATCGGCGTTGTGCGCCTCGCGAGGCGCACACTTCACAAGGTGCGCCCGACCGACTCGCCGAGCGCCCCGGCCACGGCAGGCAGGCTGGCCGGCGGGATTCTCGTGGTGCCGGCAGAGGGTGTTGGGCCGGCGGACTACCGCTCACGGCTCCTCGCCAAGCTCCGCGGGGAGGGCCGGCCGCTCGGCGCGTCGGTCGTCGGAGAGGCTGCCGAGCGGCTGGCCGAGGATCTGCGGGGCCTCGGTTGGACCGTCGCGGCGCCCGGCGCCGCGGCGGGGGCGGGGAGCGACGTCCTCGTTGTCACGTCACCTGCTCACGATCCCCGTGACGTACCCCGCGAGACGATCCTCGTCGCGGCCGTGGCGGGTGACGAGACGACGTGGACGGCCCAGGCGTGGTTCGACGCGTTCGACATCGTGCTCGTGCCCGACGACGCGGCCGCGGAACGGGTGAGCTCCTCGAGCGCGAAGGCGGCGATTGTCGCCGCCGGAGTCAACGGCTGGCCCGACGGGCGCGCCGTCGCGGCCGCGGTCGGGGAGTGGGCATCGCGGACGAGGATCGCGGTGATGGTCCAGGCACTCCGCTGGGACGTCGCGGAGCCGTCGGGCGACTACCACCTGGCCCGCGCGCTCCAGCGCCAATTCGAGCGCCGGGGGCACCCGACTTCCGTCTACTTCCAGCGCCAGTGGTCGAGCCCGGCAACCGCGCGCGAGGACGTCGTCATTCACCTCTGGGGCCGGTACGAGCTGGCGCTCCGCCCGACCCAGGTGAACGCGCTCTGGATTCTCTATCACCCGGAGCTCGTCACCGACGACCTGTGCCGGAGGTATGACACGGTCTTCGCCGCGTCGGACACCCTCGCCCTCCGCTTGTCCGATCGGACAGGTCTCGCCGTGCGATCGCTCCACCAGGCGACCGACCCGGAGCGCTTCCGCCCCACTGCCGGCGGCCCCCAGCATGAGCTGCTCTTCGTCGCCAACTCGCGCGGCACGCGCCGGACGATCATCGACGACCTGACGCCGACCGGCCGCGACCTCGCCGTCTACGGCGGCGGCTGGTCCGACGATCTGCTGGATCCTCACTACTTCCGGGGCGCCGTCGTATCGAATCGCCAGCTGCCCGCGTACTACTCGGCGGCGGACATCGTCCTCAACGACCACTGGCTCGAGTCGGCCGAGGCGGGGATGATCAACAACCGCCTGTACGACGCGCTGGCCGCCGGCGCCTTCGTCATCTCCGACGCGGTCCCCGGACTCGACGAGGAATTCGACGGTGCAATCGTCACGTACCGCGACGCTGCCGATCTGGCGCTCACCGTCGAGCGCTACCTCGCCGACCCTGGCGCGCGCCGGCCCTTCGCCGAGAGGGGACGCCGCGCCGTCCTCGAGCGTCACACGGTGAGCCACCGGGCCGACGAGCTTCTTGACGTGCTCCTGCCGCTGACTCAATCGCGTGACGGAGGGGCCGAGCAGCGGCCGCGCGAAGCGACCCGTTCGCCCGCCGTGGCTCGGCCCGGGTGACGCTCGTGGAACCGCCGCGACCGGACCTCGCTGCGGCCCCGACCGAGACCGCGACCTGCCCGATCTGCGCCGTGACCGGACCGCACCGGCGCGTACGGCTGCGGGAGATGATGTTCGGGACGCGCGAGGCGTTCGACTACCTCCTGTGCGACGGCTGCGGCACGATCCGGATCACCGACATCCCGGGCGACCTCGAGCGGCACTATCCGGCCCGCTATCACTACGAGCGCCTGGACCCGGACATGGCGCTTGGTCCGGAGCTGAAACGGCGGCTCGTCGGCATGGTCGTCGGCCCCGGCTTCACGGGCTCCGGCAAGCTGGCGGCCCGGATCGCCCGCCGCCTCGTCGCCCCGCCCCCCGGCTATCGGCGCTGGCGGGCGTCATTCCTTCGCTGGGGCGTCCGCTCGTTCGACGGCGGCGTCCTCGACGTCGGCTGCGGCTCGATTCCGAATCGCCTCGTCGCCCTGCGGGCGCTCGGGTTCAACCGGCTGCTCGGGATCGACCCGTTCATCGAGCGCGACGTCACCGTCGAAGGGATCCCGGTCCGGAAGGCAGGGATCGAGCAGGTCGACGGGCAGTTCGATCTCGTGTGGTTCCACCACTCGCTCGAGCACGTCCCCGACCCGGCGGCCGCCCTCGCCGCGGCTGCCGGCCTCCTCCGGCCCGGCGGGAGTGTCGTCGTCCGCACGCCGATCATCGGGACCGCCCTGTGGGAGCGCTACGGCACAGATTGGTGGGAGCTCGATCCGCCCCGGCACCTCTTCGTGTTCTCGGCTCCGGCGCTGGAGGCGATGGCCACCGCCGCGGGCCTGGAGCTCGAAGAGACGGTCCAGGAGACGCACCCGAAGGAGTTCATCGGCAGCGAGCAATACCGCCGCGATCTCGCGATGTTCGAGCCCGGCTCGTGGTTCGCGGGCGAGGCGACGAGCTGGGTGGAGAAGGCCGACCTCGCCCGCTTCGCCGAGGACGCGCGGCAGGCGAACGAAACCGGTCGTGCCGGCAGGGCGTGCTTCAGGTTCCGGGTGCGAGGGCGACCAGCGACTGCACGGTGAGCCACGCGCCGATCGAGACGACGACGATCGAGGCAACGAGGGGCGCGTAGCCGGACACGGCGTGGAGGCGAGAGCCGACCGATGCCCGGTCGACCCACCCGCGGGCCCGCACGATTGCCACGCCGACGCCCACGAGGATCGCAGCCATCCCGAGCCCGAACGCCAGGACGAGCACGACCCCGAACGCCGGCCGGCCGGCCGCGATGGCGCAAGGAGGATCAGCAATGCGCTTGTCGACGGCACGATGCCTCCGGCGAGGCCGAGCGCGAACAGGCTCCGTGGTGCGACCGCCGCGCCCGTCGCGCCCGGCACGGGATGCACACCCGTCCGGTGGCTGTGCGCCGGCCGGAGACGCCGAATCTCCGCCGCGAGCATCCAGGTGCCGACGGCGAGGATCCCGAGAGCCGCCACGAACGGCAGCCAGCGCGCGACGACATCCGCCGGCAGGAGCCCCTGCGCGCCAACGATGATCGCCGCGAGAACGAGGATGCCGAGGGTGTGGGAGACCGTGACCGCGAGCCCCAGCCCGACAGCATCGACGGTCCTGCCGCGTGCGCCGACGAGCGACGCCGCGACGAGCGTCTTGCCGTGGCCCGGTGTCAGCGCGTGGGCCGCGCCGAGGCCGATCGCCGTGAGGAGCGACATCAGCAGCACCACCGGCGACAGGTCGGCCGCCCCAAAGATCGCCGGAGGGCCTTCGGCGGAAGGCGGCGGCGCGCCTGGAGTCGCGGTCGGTTCCGCCGCCCCGCCCGGCGTGGCCCGAAACGTCACCGTCGACATCGCGAGCGGCGTCGTCAGCGCGTCGGTGGGGTAGCGGGTGAGCCGCTCGGAGATCGAGCGAGGAAGGAATGCGCCGGCCGTCGCCTCGACCGTCGCCCCGTCGCCCTCGACGACGATCTCGCGCCAGCCGAGGCGCCCCTCGAACGACCGGTCCGCGAAGCCAATCTCGACGCCGCCCGTTGGGAGCGGGCCGGGCAGGGGTGCGGCGTACCCGCACTCGAGTCGCATCGTCGGCAGGCCGGCCCCGAGCGGGAACGAGAGATCCGCGTCGGTGGGCATGAGGGCGACGGTCGCGCCCGCGACCCTCAGCTCGAGCGAGCTGGCGAGCGCACGACACTCCCCATCGCGTGCCGCCGCGACCTCCGCGTCGGAGAGCTCCCCGTCGCCGTCGGTGTCGAGCCGGAGTCGCTCGTCGAACGTGGGGATCTCGGCCTGGTCGATGACGATATCGAGGCGGATCTCGTCCCGACTCACACGGATCCCGGCGTAATGATTGATCGTGAAGTTGCCGAGCGGATGAGCCGCCGCGGCGGCGGGGATCAGCAGGCCGGTGAGCACGCCCGCGACGGCGGCGAGACGTCGCGCTCGACGGAATCCGATCGAGCCGATCATCGCCCGATGGTAGCCCGGAGAGGTCGTCTACACTCCCGGGGTGAACGCCGAGATCCCATCCCCCGCCGGCCTTTTCGTCACGGTCGAGGGACCGGAGGGAGCCGGCAAGACGACCCAGGCCGCACGGCTGGCGCGCTTCGTCGAGGGCCGCGGCAGGAGCGTCACGCTCGTCCGTGAGCCCGGCGGGACCGAGCTCGGCGAACGGCTGCGGTCGATCCTCCTCGAGCGCCGGTCCGCGGGCACGATCCTGCCTCGCGCCGACGCGCTCCTCTTCAACGCATCCCGGGCGCAGCTCGTCGACGAGGTGATCCGGCCCGCCCTGGAGCGCGGCGACGTCGTCATCGCCACGCGCTTCACCGATTCCACGCTCGCGTACCAGGGCTACGGCCTCGGGCTGCCACTCGATGAGCTGCGGGCCGTCGAGCGGTTCGCGACCGGCGGCCTCGTGCCCGGCCGAACGGTGCTGCTCGACGTGCCGGTGGACGTGGGACTGGCGCGCAAGGGCATCCGGGAGCGGACGCGGTTCGAGTCCGCCTACGACCGGGCCTTCCACGAACGCGTTCGGGCGGGGTTCCTTCAGCTCGCTCGGTCGGATCCGGATCGGATCCGGATCGTCGACGACCATGACCTCGCCGGTGCCGACGCGTTGTTCGAGAGGGTTCTGCGAGCGGTGTTCGACGAAAGCATGCCGCTAGGTGACGCCGGTCGGGCGGAGGTCAGCCGCTAGGCCGTCGGCTGCGCGGTCGCCTCGGCCAGTTTGCCGGGGCCTGCATCCCGGGCGGACGCAAGCGCACGTTGCGCGGCGCCGAGCAGCTCGTCGGCGCTCGTGCCGTCGGCGGGGAACCGCGCGACTCCGGCCGACACCGACGGACGTCGCCCGCCGAACTCGGGGAGTGCCGCGACTCCGGCCAGCACGCGCCGGGCGACCGTGATCCCGGCCGGCCCCGGCGCGACGAGCACGAACTCGTCGCCCCCGAATCGGGCGACCGTGTCGACCAGCCGGACGGACTCGGATACGACCGCGGCCACGGCCCGAAGCAGGTCGTCGCCGGCTTCGTGGCCGGCGTTCTCGTTGGTCGCAACGAAGTCGTCCACGTCGAACAGCGCGACGGACAACTCGCCACCCTGGCGACCCGCCCGCGCGAGCTCCAGCTCCAGCACGCGCGCCAGCGTTCGCTGGTTCGCGAGCCCGGTGAGCGGGTCCGTGTGCGCGAGCCGCTCGAACCAGTCCGACCGTTCCGTGATGAGCGACGCGAGCCGGAAGCGCTCGATGGCGACGGCCGCGAGATCGGCGATCGACTGCAGGAACGTCCGCTCGGGCACGTCCACGGAACGTGTCGCCGACCACGCGAACGTCATCCCGCCGACGGAGCTCTCGACTCCGTCACGGGACACGACGAGCGGCAGGTCCGCGCTGACCCCGGGCGGGCCGTCGTCGCCGGGTCGGTCGAACGCGGCAGTCCCCGTCCGCGCCGCCTCGACCAGCGGATGCGCCGGATTGTTCAGCGCTGCCCGCCAGGCGTCGACCTGGCCGGCGTCCATCCCGAACGCCGCGGCGAGCTCCGGCGCCTGACGGTCCGGGTCCTGGAGGAAGATCGCCGCCCGCTCGGCACCGAGCGTGCTCGCAGCGGCCGAGAGGATCGTCGTGAGCGCGCTGTCGAGGCTGGGGGCCCGGGCGAGCGCGTCCGCGGACACACCGAGGGCCGCCGTGCGTGCGTCGGTCTGATCTGGGGTGGCGTCGGGCACGAATCGCTCCTCGCGCGACTACGACACGGCCGGGACAGGCGAATGGGCGCGCATCGTACACCCCCGGCACGACCGGTCCAGCGTGAGCGAGGCCCGCGGGGCGGGGGCAATGCCATACTCGGGCGGTGAAGCTCGTGGTCTCGATCGTCCACAACGAAGACGCCGGCCCGCTCGTTGACGCCCTGCTCGAGAAGGAGTACAGGGCCACCCGGCTGCACAGCTCCGGTGGCTTCCTCAAGCAGTCGAACGCGACGATCATCGTCGGCGTCGACGATGGCAAGGTCGAGGAGGTCCTGGGGATCGTCCGGGAGAACTGCACCTCGCGGACCCAGATCGTCAACCCGATGCCGCCGATCATGGAGCCGGGCGAATTCTTCATGCCGTACCCGCTCGAGGTGGAGGTGGGCGGAGCGACTGTGTTCGTCCTGCCGGTCGAGCGTTTCGAGCGGCTCTAGCGCGAGCCATGACGGACTGGGTCGACGCGCTGGAGCCGAGCGCCCCCGACGTCATCGCCGCATGGCGCGGCGTCGATGCCGGCCGGTTCATCTCCGTTCGTCGTGAGGTTCGGCGCCGGGCGGGCGAGGGAACGGCCGAACGTCTCGGCGCGCAGCTCGCGGCGCTGGCCGATGAGCTGTCCTCGATCGTGTCGGCCCTACCGGAAGCGGCGTTCGGGATGCCGGGTGGCGAGGGTGACTGGACAGTCGCCGAGGCGATCGGCCACGACGTCCATGCCCGGTCCGGGCTCGTCCTCGCGGCGTCGCTCGCCGCGAGCGGCCGCTGGCCGGCGGATGCGCCCACGGTCGTCCCCGGCGTGCCGGGCGCCGCGGACTCGACGCGCGCCGAGCTCCTCCGCAAGATCGCCCAATCGCAACGCCTGGTCGACCGCGCGTCCCGGACGATCGCGGGCCACGAGACCGAACCCTGTCCCCTCGAGCATCCTCTCGTCGGCCGTCTCCGCTGCGGCGAGTGGATCCTGTTCGCCGGCGTCCACGACGTCATGCATCTCGAGCAACTCCACGGGCTCGCTGACAAGCTCGCGACGGGGGCCACGTGACGAGGCGGCCCGACCTCGTCGACGTCTGGCCGTTCCGCGTCGTCGACGGCGTCGTCGAAGTGTTGCTGCTCCGCCGTGTCCCGGGTCGCGTGCTGCCCGGCCTGTGGCAGGGCGTGTCGGGGCTTGTCGAGGATGGCGAGTCGATCACCGAGGCCGCACTCCGAGAGATCCGCGAGGAGACCGGTTTTGGTGACGACGTCATCGAGGCCTTCTACCACCTCGACTACGCGGCCGAGTTCTTGTGGGAACCATCGGACGCCCTCATGACGAGCGCGTACTTCGCACTCCGGATCGCGCCAGCGATCGATCCCCGTCTCTCGGAAGAGCACAACGAATTCCAGTGGCTACAGATCGATGACGCCATTGCAATGGCGGTCTGGCCCGGTTATCGCGAGGGCCTGACGAGGATCCGCGACGTGCTGCTCGACCCCGCGCGGGCCCCCTGGTTCGAGCTCGATGGCGCGGGGCGGCGATCGGCCCGCCCGCCGCGGTAGACTGGGTCAACCGGCGCGACGCCGGATGACGCGAGCAAGGAGGGGACGTTGATCGACCGGAGTGCGGCCTCCCCCCTCGGCGCCGGACCCCGTGCTCGCGACCGGTCTGCCGCCGACCGCCGGGTCTTCCGCTCCAAGGTGGACGGCATCCGCCCGACCTACGGCTTCGAGGACGTCTCGCTCGCGCCCGGGGTCAGCACCGTCGAGCCTGCGGACATCGATCTCGGCCAGTCATTCTGCGGAATCCCGCTCGCCATCCCCGTCCTGGCGGCCGCGATGGACGCGGTCGTGGACCCCGCCTTCGCCGGCGCGCTGGCGCGGCTCGGGGGCCTCGCGGTCCTCAATCTCGAGGGCGTTCAGACGCGCTACGAGGATCCCACGCCCGTCCTCGCCCGGATCTCCGGCGCGCGCGACGAGGACGTCCACGATGTCCTCGCCGAGGCCTACGCCGCTCCGGTCCGGGAGGAGCTCGTCGCCCGCCGGATCGAGGAGATCCATGCCGCGGGCTCGAAGGCCGCCGTGGCCGCGACACCGGCCGCGGCCCGCCGCCTCGGCCCGTTCTGCGCGGAGCATGGCGCCGATCTGTTCCTCGTCCAGTCCCAGGTGAGCAGCGCCCGCCACCTCGCGACCGGCTATGACCCGCTGTCGCTCGCCGAGTTCACCCGGTTCATGCCCATCCCGGTCGCGGTCGGCAACACGACCAACGCCGAAGCCGCGTTCGCGCTCATGGAGCAGGGCGCTGCGGCGGTGTTCGTCGGCGTCGGGCCTGGCGCTGCCTGCACGACGCGCGAGGTGCTGGGGATCGGTGTGCCGCAGGTCACCGCGGTCAGCGACGTTGCCGCGGCGCGCGACGCGTACCTCGCCGAGACCGGCCGGTACGTGCCCGTCGTGGCCGATGGCGGGATGCGCCGGGGCGGTGAGATCGCCAAGGCGATCGCCGCCGGCGCGGACGTCGTGATGCTCGGTTCGCCACTCGCCCGCGCCTCGGAGGCGCCCGGCGGCGGAACGAACTGGGGCATGGCCGCGCCGTCGCCCGTCCTGCCGCGCGGCACCCGGATCCGGGTCGGGACGATCGGGCCGCTCGACCGGATCCTGTCCGGCCCCGCCCACGCGACCGACGGTTCCGAGAACCTCATGGGCGCTCTCCGTCAGTCGATGGCAGCGCTCGGGGCGCGGACGATTCCCGACATGCAGCAGGTCGAGATGGTCTACGCCCCCGCCGTCCAGACGGAGGGCAAGTCCTGGCAGCGGGGCCGCTGACGGACGCACCGGGTCGGCCCTCGGACGCACTCGAGGAGGAGCTTGCCGGCTGGGGCAAAGTTGCTTTGCTCGAGACCAACGGCCGCGTGACGGGGGCCCTGGCGCGAGCGGCGGTCGGGTTCGTCGAGGAGCCGGACGGATCGCTGCTCGTCGCGGCCGGGGACGAGGAGGCGGGCTGGGCGCTCAACCTCCTGGCCGATCCGCGCTGTCACGTGACGATCGGTGATCGACGCGCGGCTGCGGAGGCAATGGAGCTCGCGGGCGCCGACCGGGCCCGCGCGATCCGCGAGCTGATCCTCAAGTACGGCACGCCCTCCGAGCGGCTAGGCAGCGGCCCCGCGTTCCGCATCGTACCGACGCCCTGATGGCGATCACCGAGGAGCTCGAGACGCTGATCGCCCGGAGCTGCGACGACGTCTTCGCCAAGCTCGCCGACGTCCGGCGGTACCCCGAGTGGCTCGTCGCATCGGGGATCGTCAGCGCGGAACCGGTCGGTTCCGGGCCGCTGGCCGCCGGCTCGAAGCTGCGAATCGGACAACAGCTCGCCGGCCGCGCTTCGAAGCTGGAGGGCACGGTCACGGCCTTCGAGCCGGGCGCCCGGTTCGGGTTCAAGGCCAAGGACCCGGAGGGAATCTCGATCGAGATCGACGCCCGGCTCACCCCCGAAGGCGCCACCTGTCGCCTGCGCTGGGCGCTCAAGCTGGGCCTGCCGCTCAAGTACCGCTTCTTCGAGTCGATGGTCGCGCCGCAGGTCAAGCAGGCCGCCGCCGCGGACCTGGAGCGGCTCCGGATCGGGCTGCAATCGGTCGCCGGCTGACCGACGCCCGGCCCCCGGGACGACAACCGAAAAGCGAACGAATCGCGAACGGCCGACGCCTCCCGGGCTCGGCCGTTCGACGTGTCGGGCGGGTACACTGGGGGCCACGGCGGGGCGAGGGGAGGCAGCATCGGGCGTGGCGGCGACCAGGGATCCTGAGACCGCGGACGAGCATCGTCTCGCGCCGGCCGAGCCCGGCGCCCCGCGGCAGGACACCGGAGCCGCCGACTCCGCGGAACCACCCAAGCGGCGCGGCAAGACGGTCCACGGTGCGGCTGCCAACGCCGGGCACCGGGTCCTCGCCCCCGACGACGCGGAGGTCGAGGCGTATCTCGAAACGGCGCTCAAGGCGCCGGCCCCCAGCCGCTCCCCGGATGACCGCCCCGGTGGCGGCGCTCCCGGCGATGTCACGGGCGAGCCCGACAGCGTGATCGTCCTCGACTTCGGGAGCCAGTTTGCGCAGCTCATCGCGCGTCGCGTCCGGGAGCTGAACGTCTACTCGGAGCTGCTGCCCCACGACACGCCCTGGTCGGAGATCATGCGGCGCAAGCCCAAGGCCATCATCCTGTCGGGCGGCCCCAGCTCCGTCAACGACGAGGATGCGCCGCGACCCGATCCCGCCGTTTGGAGCGGCCAGATCCCGGTCCTCGGCATCTGCTACGGCGCCCAGCTGATGGCCCGTGAGCTCGGCGGCGACGTCGTCGCGGCCTCGCGCCGCGAGTACGGTCCAGCGATGGTCCGGATCACCGAGGGCGATGGGCTGTTCGGCGGGCTCGAGCCGGATCAGGCGGTCTGGATGAGCCACGGTGATTCGATCACCCGGCTGCCCGAGGGATTCCGATCCACCGCCAGGACCGATTCGTCGCCCTTCGCCGGTCTCGTCGACCCGTCACGGAACCTCTACGGGATCCAGTTCCATCCCGAGGTGGTCCACACCCCGCACGGCCGTGACATCCTGCGCAACTTCGTCATCGAGCTGGCCGGGGCTCGGCCGGACTGGACGGCCGCGAACTTCATCGAGACGACGGTCGCGGAGATCCGTGCCCGCGTCGACGCGCACGCCGCCGCGACGGGGTCGGACGGGCAGGTCATCTGCGCGCTCTCCGGGGGCGTCGATTCGGCCGTCGCCGCGACCCTTGTCCATCGCGCCGTCGGCGATCGGTTGACCTGCATCTACGTCGACCACGGGCTGATGCGCAAGAAGGAATCGGAGCTGCTCCGGCAGACGTTCGAGCGAAGCCTCGGCATGCGCCTCGTGATGGTCGACGCGCGGGAGCGGTTCCTCACCCGCCTGGCCGGCGTCGAGGACCCGGAGCAGAAGCGGAAGATCATCGGCGACGAGTTCATCCGCGTCTTCGAGGAGGAGGCGGCCAGGATCAAGAGCGATTCCGGCGGGATCGACTTCCTCACCCAGGGCACGCTCTACCCGGACGTCATCGAGTCGGCGACCTCGGAGACGAAGGCGGCCCAGAAGATCAAGACCCACCACAACGTCGGCGGGCTGCCGGCGGACCTCCGCTTCCAGCTGATCGAGCCGCTCCGCTACCTGTTCAAGGACGAGGTCCGGACCGTCGGTCAGGAGCTTGGCCTGCCCGAGGCGATGGTCCTCCGCCAGCCGTTCCCGGGCCCGGGTCTGGCGATCCGGATCATCGGCGAGGTCACCGCCGAGCGGCTCGATACGCTCCGCGACGCAGACTGGATCGTGATCGACGAGATCAAGGCGGCAGGCCTCTACCGCAGCCTCTGGCAGTCGTTCGCGATCCTCACGCCCGTTCGCTCGGTCGGGGTGATGGGCGACGGCCGAACCTACGCGAACGTCGTGGCGATCCGGGCGGTCACGTCCGAGGACGGGATGACCGCCGACTGGGCGAAGCTGCCGTACGACGTCCTGGCGAAGATCTCCTCGCGGATCGTGAACGAGGTGCCCGGCGTGAATCGGGTCGTCTACGACATCTCGTCCAAGCCCCCTGCCACGATCGAATGGGAGTAGCGGGGGTGACCTTCGGACTATTCCGGTACTGAAGGCCACCGGTAGAGTGGTGCCGATGGTCGACGAACTCCGGACCGAGCCGACTGCGGCTGTCCATTGCCCCTGGTGCTCCGCCGAGATTGCACCCGCACTCTCGACCTGCCCGGCGTGCCGCGCCACCCTCGTGGGCGACACCGACGCGAGCCTCCCCGGCCTGACGGCCCTCGATCAGGAAGCGATCGCCCGATCGGCCCGCTCTGCCCCTCAGCGACGCGGGCGCCTGCTCTCGTGGATCAGCGGCGACTACGACGACGGCATCGAGAAGCCGGCCCCTCCAGGCTCCCTGTCCCCGCCGCCCTTCGAGGTCCGCCGGGAGATGCTTCGCCTCGAGATCGAGGCCGAAACCGCCAGCATCCAGGCGCAGACCGACGCGCTCGCAGCCGAAGCCGCGCTCGAGGCCGAGGAGGCGAACATGCGCGCCCGATCCAGGGCGCTCGCCGCGGAGGCGACGCTCCCCGTGGGCGAAGAGAGCCCGACCGGCCAGGTCGAAGCCGGCCCGTCCGATGCCGACGAGGCCTCCGCCCGGGTGCACGCAGCCGACGAGGACCGCCCAGCCTGACGCCGCCGGCGGGCTATCCTCCCGCGGTGGTCGACCGACTCCCTCCTCCTGGCCCGTCCTTTCTCCGCGAGCACGAGATCCGCATCGGTGACCGCCTCCTGCGTGCCGGCATGGGCCGGCCCTCGACCGGCCCCGACGACTGGTGGCTTGCCGTCCTGTGGGTCGCCGATGACGACGGCGTGATCAGCTTCGCCGACATCGCCCCGGAGGC
>Ga0136633_1000852_pt1 | contig 22949 bp, 24 predicted proteins | sample AntDrymeUQ832206_2_FD_105494 | JGI IMG/M metagenome (GOLD analysis project Ga0136633, IMG submission 105494) | Polar desert sand microbial communities from Dry Valleys, Antarctica - metaG UQ83 (22.06) | ecosystem: Environmental > Terrestrial > Soil > Desert | place: Antarctica: Dry Valley...
TGATGAACGAACACCCCTCCACGAACGAAGGGTTCTTCGCAGATTGAGCGGAGACTCTTCGCAGCATGCCGAAGGCCCCGGACCACCAGGTCCGGGGCCTTCGGCATGCTGCTCGGCGGCCCGGCTGTGCAACTGGCGCAGTCTGCGTTCGTCGACGGCCTTCGCCTCGTCGCCGGATGGGACTGCCGCGCTTGAGCGGACAAGGTCAGGCGCTTGCCGGCTCAGCTCCGCGCGAACGGTCGGCCGCAGGTGCCTGCGGCATCGGGACGATGCGTCCGGAAGCTCCGATGACGTCGTGTGCCGGTGCTGGACGACCGAGCAGGAATCCCTGCATCAGGTCACACGCGGCCATCCTGACCGCGGCCTCTTGTGCCTCGGTCTCGATCCCTTCGGCAACTGCCGTCATCTTGAAGGAGTGGATGAAGGAGACGATCGCGGACATCCGCCGCTGAGCGTGCTCGTCCCCCGACCCGAGTCGCGCGACGAACGACCGGTCGATCTTGACCATGTCGAACGGGATGCGTTCCAGCTGTGACAGCGAGGCATATCCGGTGCCGAAGTCGTCGAGCGCCAACCGAGCGCCGGCGCGCTGCAGCCGGTGGAGCATCTCGACCGCCGCGGGACTCTCGAGAACGGCGCTCTCGGTCAGCTCCACCCACACCCGCCCGGGGTCCAGACCCGCCGCGGCGCATGCGTCGAGGAGGAAGTCGTCGAGGTCGCGGTCGCTGCGCTCGCAGAGCTGGGTCGCGGAGACGTTCACGCTCAAGCAGACCTGTGGATCTGGTAGCTGCGCCAGGTCCGTGAGGGCTGTCGCGATCACGAAGTCTCCGATCGGGCAGATCAACCCGGAGTCCTCGGCGACGTCGAGGAACTCGCCCGGGAGCAGCAGCCCGCGCTGCGGGTGCCGCCATCGCAGCAGCGCCTCCAACGCGACGACGCGGCGAGTGGCTGCGTCGGTGATGGGCTGGTAGTGGACCTCGAGCTGACCGGTCGCAAGCGCGTCGCGCAGCTCGACCTCCACCTGCAGCCGCCGCACCGCCTGCCGGCGCAGGTCGGAGTCGAAGAACTCGATGCGCGCGCGCCCGTCCCGCTTGGCCCGATACATCGCCGCGTCGGCGTCGCGGAGCAACTCGTCGGCGGTCACGTCGCTACCGTCCGTGGTGGCGATGCCGATGCTCGCCGACACCACCACGGTCCGCCCGGCGTGCCGCACGGGCTCGCTGACCGTGTCGAGCAGTCGCCGGGCGATGCGTCCTGCCTCCGCTGTGTCTGTGAGGTGGGTGCACAGCACGACGAACTCGTCACCGCCGATGCGGGCCACCACGTCACGCGGGCGGGCGCCGTCTTGCAGTCGTTCAGCAACATGCACCAGGAGCACGTCGCCCCAGTCGTGTCCGAGGCTGTCGTTGACCACCTTGAACCGGTCCAGGTCGATGAACAGCAGTCCGACGCCCTTCGCTGGGCCAGACTCGGCGAGCGCGGCACCGAGTCGCCGCGCGAGCTCACGCCGGTTCGGAAGACCGGTCAAGTGGTCGTGCGCGGCTTCGTGCGCGAGCAGTCGTTGGACATCGACGTGCTCCGTCAGATTCGCCGACAGGGCAGCCAGCGCGAGCGACGTCGTGATCATGATGCCCAGGAAGATCTGAAGAAGCGTGATGGCGTGACTGTCCGGACCTGCCTGAAGCGCGAAGGGACCGTAGCCGTGCGCGGTGGCGACGTTCGCCGCGTTCGCCGTCACGCACACGGCCACTGCGGCACCCCAAGGGCCGAAGCGCGCGGCGGCCCACAGCAGGCCCGGTAGCGTCAGATAGGGCACCACCGCATCCCAGGACGGGTCCCAGTTGCGGAACCCCAGGGCCATTCCGGCGATGACGAGCAGGCTAAGGGCCGCGGTCTCGAGCACCTGGCGTGGGCGCCGAAGTCGCCACGCAAGGATCGGTGGCGCCATGACGAGCACGCCGAGCCCGTCCCCAGCCACCCACTTCGGCCACACCTGAAGCCACGTCGCGTCGAAAGACGTCACCGTGCCCAGGCCGCCTACGAGTCCCGACATGGCGGGTGCCGCCAGGGCGCCACCGAGGACGAAGACGGCCACATTGCGCAGCGAGGTCAGCCGCCCGTCGCGAGCGGCGAGCCGGCGCACGATCGCCGCACCCACAACCGGTTCGACCGCATTGGCCAGCGCCCAACACGTGGAAGCGAAGACGGGGTAGCCCTGCGCCAGGTCTCCGCCGAGCTCGCTGATGCCCACAGCAGCAGCGACCATCCACCAATGGCGCGTCGGTATCGCGAGCATCGCCGCGAGCGACACGCCGGCAGCAGGCCAGAACCCGGCACCAGCGTTCACCGGGTCGTTGAGCCAGATCACGTACTGCGACAGCCCGAGATAGGCAAGTCCGACGGCGCCGGCGACCGCCGCCGATCTCCGTCGCGACGACCAGCCGGACATGGAGCCCCGGACAGCCCGACGTGGCGTCAACGCGTTCTCCCCCGGTGGTGCACAGCAGGATTCTCGTCCCCTTCGACCCGATAGGAAGCGAGGCAGAGGGTTGCGGCGCAGAACCGCTCGAACGAGCCGGTTGCAGGGGCTGCTAGGGCACAGGTCGCGTGGTCATAAAGGATGGTCTCTGTGCCGAGCGGCTGCGCGGAGCCGCTGCGGACACGGTCCGGAGCAGGTCGTTGCTCCACAGGGTCAGGGTGGTCCACCGCGAAGCGGCCGCCACGAAGGGCTCGGGTGCGTGCGGCGACCGGCGCTTCGCCCGAGCGCCGTGTGCCGAACCGTCGCGCTAAGGGCGCATCTCGTACCCGCCGGCGTGACCGCGGGCCTCCTGCCAGGCATACGCGTAGCGCTCCGGGTCGCTCGCCGGTGCGCGCACGTGGTCCAGCGCCCACAGCCGCTGCGCCTTGGTCGCGGAGGTCTTCCCGTGCAGCTCCACGGCATAGGCCGAGAAGTCGCGGACCAGCACGTCGAAGATCTGGTCGACCACCCGCCGATCCACCTTCGTCAGCTCCGCCTGCTCGAGGATCAGCTGCCCGTAGACGACCACGGTGAACAGCTCGCCGAGCACCAGCAGCAGCCCGAGGTCCTTGGCCTGCTCGGCATCTGGGCCGGCAGTCGTCACCAGCGTGACCAGCCCCTCGGCCTGCTCGCGCAGCACCGCGACGTTGGGCACGTCGGCGAAGCCGTCGTACGCCGCCCGCCAGTCGGCGAAGCCGATCTTGCCGAGGCCGCGGGCCGGTCCCTGGTGGAACAGGAACTCGTCGTCCGCCGCGTCGAGCCGCCGCCCGACCGCGGGCACGTCGGAGACGTTCAGCAGGTATTGCGGGAGGAACTTCAGGACCAGCGCCATGTTGACGTGCACCGTGCCCTCGAGCTTGGGCAGGGCGCGGATGTCCATCGCCGCCTGCTCGAAGTAGGTGTCCTTCTCGAAGCCCTTGGCGGCGATCACGTCCCAGAGGCCGTCGATGACGCGCTCGCCCTCGGTCGTCACCTTCATCTTCGTGATCGGGTTGAACAGCAGGTAGCGGCGGTCCTGCGCCGACGCCGACCGGAAGTAGTCGATCGCTCGCGCGCCGAACAGCTTCATCGCGACCAGCCGCGCGTAGGCGTCGGTGAGGCCCTGCTGGACGTGCGGGAAGTCGGTGACCCGCTTGCCGTAGAGGACGCGTGCGTCGGCGTGCGTGATCGCCTCGTAGAACGCGTGCTCGCAGATGCCGATGGACGCGAAACCGAGGTTGAACTTGCCGACGTTGACGGTGTTCAGCGCGGCGTCGAAGGCGGCGGCGCCCGTGTGCAGCACGTCGGCCTCGGTGACCGGGTAGTCGTGCAGCACGAACTCGCTGACGTACATCTGGCCGTTGACGACGTTCTGCACCAGCTCGTACGACGGGTGCGCGCTGTCGACGGCGAAGAAGACGTAGCCGTCCGGGCCCTCGATGTCTGCGCGTCGGCCGAAGACCGACACCATCCCAGCGACGTTGCCGTTGCCGATGTAGTACTTCCCGCCGTTCGCGGCGAAGCCACCCTCGGTCGGGGTGAGGATCATGTCGGTGCTGTAGATGTCCGCGCCGTGCTCCCGCTCGGAGAGCCCGAAGGCGAAGACGCCGCCGTCGGCGAGCACCTGCGTCGCGCGCGCCTTCGCCGCCGCGTTGTCGCTCTGCCAGATCGGCCCCAGGCCGAGGATCGTGACCTGCCACGTGTACCAGTAGCCGAGGCCGTAGAAGGCCAGCACCTCGCCGAAGGCGCAGATGCGCGCGGTGTCCCAGCGGCCGCCCTGCGCGCCGGGCGTCAGCAGCGTCGCGAACGCCTTCTCCCTCGCGATGAAGTCGAGGAACTCGGCGTACCACTCGCGCTCGTGCAGCGCCCGCTTCAGCTCGCCCTTCCCGCGGCTCTCGAACCAGTCCACGGTCGCGGCGATCAGCCGTCGCGCCTCAGGGTCGAGCTCGGCGAGGTCGTGCGTCCTCGGGTTCAGCAGCAGGCCAGTCATCAGCGGTCCCCTCGTCGGCGATCACCGTAGAGCCAACGCCGGCGGTCGCCTATGGCAGCAGCACGCTCTCGACCGGCCGGCGCGGTGTCGCCGGCGCGCTCTCCGGCGGGAAGCCGAGCCGCAGCACCAGCTGCGGGTGTGGCCGGCCCATGACCGCGCCGAGCAGCGGCCGAAGCACGGGGACCTGGCAGGGCTGGTTGGAGAACCCCGCCTGCACGCCGCGTACGGCGGCGGTCAGCAGGAGCCGCTCCAGCGCCTGCCCGGCGGCGAACCAGGCGGCCTCGCCGTCGTGCTCGGTCCCGAGCACGACCACCAGCGGCGCGCTCGCGGTCACCTCCGCGTCCTCGCGCGCGGTGCTGTCGCCGATGTCGACGTGCGAGACGACGAAGCGCGCGACCGCGCCCGTCACCGGCGGCACCGTCAGGCCGTCGCCGGAGCGGCGGGGGTGCATCCAGGCTGCCAGCTCGCGACGCCAGCTCGGCTCGCTGAACTGGAAGTGGTCGCCCCCGGAGATGAGCCCGATCAGCTCGGGCAGCTGCTCCTCGTCCACGACCTCCAGCCAGACGCCGTCCTGCTGGGCCGCCGCGAGCAGCTCGACGACGACCGCCTCCGGCACCTTCCGCGGCGTGAACGACGTCCGCCAGGTCTCCCGCAGCCGGATGCCGTACGCCAGCCGCACGTCGGTGTACGGCGGCGTCGGCGTCAGGTGCACGGTGGCCAGGTGGTCGCCGTCGTCCTCGTTCGGGAAGGGCACCACGCGGGGGGCGAAGTGGTGGTGCTCGGCGGAGGCGCAGAGGTTCGTCAGCGCGGCACCGCAGCTGATGATCAGCTCGCGGTCGCGTGGGTCGTTGACCGGCAGCGCGCGGGTGCGGTCGGCATGCAGCTCGATCGCGTCGTCGCGGAGGCGGAACAGCCACGGCTGCGTGTTGTGCGACGAGGGTGCGCGCACCGCGTCCTCGATGATCGCGGTGTACGTGCGGGCCCGGTCGAGCAGAGCGGTCACGGCGCCACCTCCTCCAGTGACCCCAGGATTCCCCTCGCATGGCGAGCTCGGCCAGGGACGAACGTCCTGCGTCGTGCGGGACCTCAGGACAGGTCGAGCTCGGCCCAGACGACCTTGCCGTCGTCGGTGGCCCGGGAGCCCCAGCGGTCGGCGAGGGTGGCGACCAGGTGCAGCCCACGGCCGCCCTCGTCGTCCTCGCCGGCCCGGCGGCGGCGTGGCATGTGGCGACCGGCGTCGAGCGCCTCGAGCACGAGCCGGTCGCGCGTCAGCCGCAGCCGCAGCTCGACCCGACCGCGGCCATGGACCAGAGCGTTGGTCGCGAGCTCGGAGGCCAGCAGCGTGGCGGTGTCGACCACCTCGTCGAGCAGCGCCCAGGACCGCATCGCCAGCCGGGCCTGGCCGCGCACGTCGAACATCAGCGCCCGCTCGCGCGGCACGTCGACGACGACGGTCAGCGAGCGGCTGTCGACGTCGTCGGGCACGCGCACCAGCAGCAGCGCGACGTCGTCGGCGCTGCTCGGGGCAAGCGCCGACATGACCGCGTCGGCCAGCGGCTCGAGGTCGGCGGGGCCGGCTGCGAGGGTGCGGCACAGTGCCGCGATGCCGACGTCGAGGTCGTCGTCGCGGGTCTCGACCAGGCCGTCGGTGTAGAGCGCGAGGGTGCTCCCGGGCCGCAGCCGGACGGTCGTCTCGCGGGTCGGGTCGCCGAGCCCGAGCGGCGCGCTCACCTCCACGGCCAGCGCCCGCACGCTGCCGTCGGCCTCGCGCAGGATCGGCGGCGGGTGGCCGGCGACCGCCAGCCGCAGCTCGCGGGTGTGCGGGTCGAAGGCGGCGTAGATGCAGGTGGCGATGGCGTCCTCGTCGAGGTCGCGCAGCACCCCGTCGAGCACGTCGACGACCTCGCCGGGGCGCAGGTCGAGCCGGGCGCAGGTGCGGGCGGCGGTGCGGAGCTGGCCCATCACGGCCGCGGCCGGCACCCCACGGCCCATGACGTCCCCGATCAGCATCGCCAGGCGGCCCGCACCGACCTCGATGACGTCGTACCAGTCGCCGCCGACCTCGGTGTCGGCCGCACCGGCGGAGTAGCGGACGGCGACCTCGAGCTCCTCGGTCGAGGGCACCTCGGCGGGCAGCAGCGAGCGCTGCAGCGTCAGCGCGGTGCGCTTGAGCGACGCGCCGGCCTCCACCACGTCGGTGATGTCGGTGGCGACCACGGCGACACCGACCACCTCGCCGCCGGCCCCGCGCACGGGGTACCAGCCGGTCGTCCAGTGCGACGGGGGCGAGCTCACCGAGTCCACCTCGACGCTGAGGACGGGCTCGCCGCTGTCGAGCACCCGGGTGATGAGCGACTCGACCACGTCGGCGATCGGCGGGACCATCTCGCGGACCGTCCGTCCGAGGTGCGCGGCCGGGCTGGCGCCGTTCGCGGCCGCCAGGCTCGCGTTGATGTGGACGTAGCGGAAGTCGCGGTCGTATTGGGCAAAGCCCACCGGGGCGGCGTCGAGCAGGACGGCCAGCAGGGCCGCCTCGTCGCCGGTCGACGGGCCGTTCGGGACGGCGGTCAGGCGGGGGAGGGGCGCAGGCCCGTCCTCGCGCGCCTCAGGCGGGCTCGAGGTCACCAGGCTGCACGGAGGCGGGCAGGGTCAGGACGCGCACGGTGCAGCGTGGCCTGCGCGGCCCGCGCTGGCAAGCAGACCGCCCGGTTCCTCCCGTGTCGGGGCCGCGTGGCACCGTGGACGGACGATGCCCACCCGGAGGTCCGCTTGATCGACGTCGTCGGAGTACGCGTCCTGGCCCGTGCCGGACTGCTCATGCCCGTGCGCCCCGACCGGCTGCTCGGCATGGCGCTGGCTGCCGCCCGCTGGGGCATCACGCCGGCGACCGGCTACGCCGCCGGCGCAGCCCGCCACCCCGGCCGGGTCGCGCTCGTCGACGACGAGGGAGCGCTGACCTGGCGCGAGGTCGACACCCGCACCGACCGGCTCGCCGGCGAGCTGCGCGCCCGCGGGCTGCGCGAGGGCGACGCCGCCGGGCTGCTCGCCCGCAACGGCCGCGGCCTGGTCGAGGGCGCGGTCGCGCTGGCCAAGTGCGGCGCCGACGTCCTCTACCTCAACACCGGCAGCGCGGCCGAACCGCTGGGCCAGGTCCTCGACCGCGAGCAGGCCCGCCTCGTCGTGCACGACGAGGACCTCGGCCACCTGCTGACCGGCGGTCGTACGACCGTCACGACCGAGGAGGCGGCCCGCCTGGCGACCACCTCCCGCCTCGGCCCGCCGCCCAAGCCGGCGCACACGTCGCGGCAGGTCATCCTCACCAGCGGCACCACCGGCGCGCCCCGCGGCGCCGCCCGCAGCGGGGCGACGGTCGAGGACGCGATCGCCGCGCTGTCCGCGATCCCGCTCCGCGGTCGCGAGACGACGGTGATCGCCGCGCCCGCCTTCCACGCGTGGGGGCTGGGCCACCTGTCGCTGGCGATGCTGCTCGGCTCGACCGTCGTGCTCCAGCGCCGCTTCGACCCGCACCGGGTCCTCGCCGCGGTCGAGGAGCACCGCGCCACCGCGCTCGTCGTCGTCCCGGTGATGCTCGAGAAGCTGCTCGGCGCGCTGCAGGAGAAGGCGTACGACACCTCCTCCCTGCGGGTCATCGGCTCCAGCGGCAGCGCGCTGCCGGGCGACCTCGTCGAGCGGGTGCACGCGTCGTTCGGCCCTGTGCTCTACAACCTCTACGGCTCCACCGAGGTCGCCTACGCCGCGGTCGCCTCGCCCGAGGACCTCGCCGCCGACCCGCGCACCGCGGGGCGGCCGCCGCACGGCGTCACGCTGCGCGTCGTCGACGCGGCCGGCAAGGACGTCCCGCCCGGCACCCCCGGCCGCATCTTCGTCGGCAGCGGCCTGTCGTTCGCCGGCTACACCGACGGCACCGACAAGGACCGCCTCGACGGGCTGGTGAGCACCGGCGACCTCGGCGTGCTCTCCGCCGACGGCCGGCTGACCGTCCTCGGCCGCGACGACGACATGGTCGTGATCGGCGGCGAGAACGTCTACCCAGGCCAGGTCGAGGACGTCCTGGCCGCCCACCCGTCCGTCGCCGAGGTGGCCGTCGTCGACGTGGCGGACCCGGCGTACGGCGTCCGCCTCGTCGCGCACGTCGTCCCGGCCCCCGGCGCGACGGTTGACCAGGACGAGCTGCAGGAGCTGGTCCGCAGCCGGCTGGCCCGCTTCGCCGTGCCGCGCGAGGTGCGGGTGCGCGACGAGCTGCCGCGCAACGCGACCGGCAAGGTCCTGCGCCAGGACCTGCGCGAGTGACGGCACCGGCCGAGCTCGACCTGCCCGCCGTCGACGACGAGGTCGTCGAGGACCGCCCGTGGGTGACCATCGTGTGGAACGACCCGGTCAACCTCATGAGCTACGTGACGCACGTGCTCATGGAGCTGTTCGGCTACCCCCGCAGCCACGCGGAGAAGCTGATGATGGACGTGCACGAGAAGGGCCGGGCCGTGGTCAGCAACGGCACCCGCGAGCAGATGGAGCACGACGTTGCACGCCTGCACGCCCGAGGCCTCTGGGCCACCCTGCAGCAGGACTGATGCGGTTCAAGCGCCGGGGCGGCGCGATCCGGGCGGACCTCGAGGCCGTCGAGGCCGACGTCCTCACGGCTGTGGCCGGCGACCTGCTCGAGCTGCTGGGGGAGGAGGCCGACGCCGACCCCGACCCGCTGGCGGCGATGGTCGGGCTGTCCGACGGCCCTGTCGAAGCCCCCGAGGACCCGGCGCTGGCCCGCCTGCTCCCCGACGCCTACGGCGACGACGACGAGGCGGCCACCGAGTTCCGTCGTTACACCGAGGGCGACCTGCGGGCCGGCAAGCGGGCGAACGCCGGCACCGTGCTGGCCACCCTCGCGCCGCTCACCGGCCGCGGCGGGCGGCTGGTCCTCGACCGCGACGAGGCCGATGCCTGGCTCGGCTGCCTCAACGATCTCCGGCTGGTGCTCGGCAGCCGGCTCGAGGTGACCGAGGAGACCGAGCTCGACCCGCGCGCCGACGACCCGCGCGCCCACGCGCTGCAGGTCTACGGCTGGTTGGGCTGGCTGCAGGAGTCGCTGCTGTCCTGCCTCGACCCGCGGCCCTGAGGGCCCCTCGGTAGCCTGGCCCGGTGCTGGAGATCCCGCAGGAGATGGTGGACCGGGTCGTCGCCCACGCCCGGCGCGACCACCCGGACGAGTGCTGCGGGGTCATCTCGGCGAAGGACGGCGCGGCCACGCGGATCTTCGAGATGGAGAACGCCGAGCGCTCGCCGACCGGCTTCGTCTTCGACAGCCAGGAGTGGCTGCGCGTCTACCGCGACATCGACGACGCCGACGAGGAGCCGCTGGCCGTCTACCACTCGCACACCGCGACCGAGGCCTATCCCTCTCGTACCGACGTCCGGTGGTCGGCCACCGCCGGCTTCCCACACTGGCTGCTCGTCTCGACCCGCTCGGCGGAGCGCGAGCTGCGGTCGTTCACGATCGAGGACGGCGTGGTGACCGAGGAAGAGGTCCGCGTCACCTGAGGAATCCTCCTCCACCGGCCCCTGTTGCAGTTCCGTAGTCGGCAGCCCCTGCCCCGTCCGATCCAGAGGAGAACCGCCCGCATGGCCATCGAGGTCCGCATCCCGACCATCCTGCGCACCTACACGGGGGGCGAGAAGCTCGTCGAGGGCTCAGGCGACACGCTGACCGCCCTGCTCGACGACCTCGACAGCCGCTACGACGGGCTGCGCGGCCGCCTGATCACCGACGCCGGCGCGCTGCACCGCTTCGTCAACGTCTACGTCAACGACGAGGACGTCCGCTTCCTCGGCGGCCTGGAGACCAAGCTCGCGGACGGCGACAGCGTGACGGTGCTGCCTGCCGTCGCCGGCGGGTCCCGCTAGTCGCATGCGCTTCGACTCGCTGGTGGAGTCCGTCGGGCGCACCCCGCTCGTCGGGCTCCCGCGGCTGTCCCCGTCCCCGGACGTGCGGCTGTGGGCCAAGCTCGAGAGCAACAACCCGACCGGGTCGGTGAAGGACCGCGCGGCGCTCTACATGATCGCGCAGGCCGAGAAGGAGGGGCTGCTCCGCCCGGGCGTCACCGTCCTGGAGCCGACCTCCGGCAACACCGGCATCTCGCTGGCGATGGTGTGCCGCCAGCGCGGCTACCGGCTGGTGTGCGTGATGCCGGAGAACACCTCGATCGAGCGCCGCCAGCTGCTCACGATGTACGGCGCCGAGATCGTCGCCTCGCCGGCCGCCGGCGGCTCGAACCAGGCCGTCGCCATGGCCAAGGAGCTCGCTGTGCAGAACCCCGACTGGGTGATGCTCTACCAGTACGGCAACCCGGCGAACGCTCTCGCGCACTACGAGACGACCGGTCCCGAGCTGCTCGCGGACCTGCCGACGATCACGCACTTCATCGCTGGTCTCGGCACCACCGGCACCCTCATGGGCACCGGCCGCTACCTGCACGAGCACAAGCCGGGCGTGCGGGTCATCGCCGCCGAGCCGCGCTACGGCGAGCTGGTCTACGGCCTGCGCAACATCGACGAGGGCTTCGTCCCCGAGCTGTACGACGGGTCGATCCTCACGTCCCGCTTCTCCGTCGGCCCGCGCGAGGCGCTGCGGCGCACCCGCCAGCTGGTCGAGGAGGAGGGCATCTTCGCCGGCATCTCCACCGGCGCGATCCTGCACGCCGCGCTCGGCGAGGCCATGAAGGTCGTCAAGGCCGGCGGCACCGCCGACATCGCCTTCATCGTGTGCGACGGCGGGTGGAAGTACTTGTCGACCGGCGCTTACGCCGGCACGCTCGAGGAGGCCGAGGCGGCGCTCGAGGGCCAGCTCTGGGCCTAGCCCGCGTTGCGGGGGCCCGGCAGCCTGGCCTTGAAGGGGTCCGGCGCGGGCGCGGCCACCAGGTCGGCCCGCGGGCAGCTCGCCAGGGTCAGCCCGACGACCGCGAGCACCTCGTCGCACAGCGCGTCGACGGTCAGGCCGGAGTCCGCGCCGCCCTCGGTGACGTTGACCCGGTAGATCGTCACGTCGTAGGTGTCCCACGTGATGTGCAGCGAGCCGAGCAGCACCGCGCTCCCGCGCATCCCCGCGGGCCCGTCCCACGGGCCGCTGTAGCGCTGGATGCTCCCGATGCCGGCCGACCACTTCCCGCCGCGGGTGACGTCCTGCGTCCCCAGCCACTCGATGATCTCCCGCGCCGCCCGGCCGGGGACGACCGCGGCCGGCCGGATGACGCGCTCGAGGCGCGGGTCGGTGCTGAGGGTCATCCTCCCCGTCTCGGCGCACTGGCCCGTCCGGTTGAGCGCTCGCGGCCCCCACGTACTGTCCCTGCCGTGGCCGGGCCGGGGAACGACGCACCGATCGGCGTGTTCGACTCCGGGGTCGGCGGGCTGACGGTGGCCCGCGCGCTGCTCGACCAGCTGCCCGGCGAGCCGCTGCTCTACGTCGGCGACACCGCCCACGGACCGTACGGCCCGCTGCCGCTCGCGGACGTCCGTCGGCACGCGCTGGCCGCGATGGACGGGCTCGTGCAGCAGGGCGTGAAGATGCTCGTCATCGCCTGCAACAGCGCCTCCAGCGCCTGCCTGCGCGACGCCCGCGAGCGCTACGACGTGCCGGTCGTCGAGGTGATCCAGCCGGCCGTGCGCCGGGCCGTCGTCGCGACCCGCAACGGCCGGGTCGGCCTGCTCGCCACCGCGGTGACCGTCCAGAGCCGGGCGTACGACGACGCTTTCGCGGCGGCCCCGCAGGTCGAGCTGACCAGCGCGGCGTGCCCGCGGTTCGTCGACTTCGTCGAGCGCGGCGTCACCACCGGGCGCCAGCTGCTGCAGCTGGCCACCCACTACCTCGACCCGGTGGTGCGGGCCGACGTGGACACTCTCGTCCTGGGCTGCACCCACTACCCGCTGCTCACGGGCATGATCAGCCTCGTGGTGGGCGACGGCGTGACCCTGGTGAGCAGCGCCGAGGAGACCGCCAAGGACGTCTACAAGGTCCTGCAGCAGACCGACCTCGGCCGCGACCCCGACGCACCACCGCCGGTCCACCGCTTCCAGGCGACCGGCGACCCGGAGCCCTTCGCCCGGCTGGGCCGCCGGTTCCTCGGCCCGGAGATCGGGCAGGTCAGCGGGATGCAGGTGGGCGCGTGAGACTGACGGTCCTCGGCTGCTCCGGCACCTTCCCCGGCCCGGAGTCGGCCTGCTCGGGCTACCTGCTCGAGCACGACGGCTACCGGCTCGTCGTCGACCTGGGGGCGGGCGTGCTCGGTCAGCTGCAGAAGCACGTCGGGCTCCTCGATGTCGACGCCGTCTACGTCAGCCACCTTCATGCCGACCACTGCATCGACCTGGTCGCATACTCCTATGCCCGCCGCTACCACCCGGACGGCCTACCGCCGCCGCTGCCGGTCTACGGACCGGCCGGCACCAAGCAGCGGATCTGGTCCAGCTACGAGCAGCCGCCGTCGCACGGCCTCGAGGACGTCTACGACTTCCACGAGGTCGCCCCTGGCACCTACCGGCTGGGCCCGTTCACCGTCACCGCCGCGCAGGTCAACCACCCGGTGGAGTGCCACGGCCTGCGCATCGAGGCGGGCGGGCGGTCGCTGGCCTACTCCGGCGACACGGGGGAGAGCGACGCGCTGGTCGGGCTCGCCGACGGCGTCGACGTCTTCCTCTGCGAGGCGAGCTGGGCGTCCGCCGCCGACCACCCGCCGAACATCCACCTGTCCGGCCGGCAGGCCGGCGAGCACGCCGCGAAGGCGGGCGCGGCGCGGCTGCTGCTCACCCACGTCGTGCCGTGGGCCGACCCGCAGGTCATCCTCGCCGAGGCCGCCGAGGCGTTCGGCGGTCCGACCGAGCTGGTCACCTGCGGCACGTCGTACGACGTCTGACAGGCTCGACGGCATGACCTCCCCCACCCCCCGGCACGACGGCCGCGCCGCCGACCAGCTCCGCTCCGTCCAGCTCACCCGCGGGTGGCTGGACCACGCCGAGGGGTCGTGCCTGGTCGAGTTCGGGCGCACCCGGGTGCTCGTTGCTGCCAGCGCCGAGCAGGGCGTTCCGCGCTGGCGCAAGGGCTCCGGGCTCGGCTGGGTGACCGCGGAGTACGCCATGCTGCCGCGCGCCACGCACACCCGCAGCGGTCGCGAGTCGGTCAAGGGCAAGGTCGGTGGCCGCACCCACGAGATCAGTCGCCTGGTGGGGCGGTCGCTGCGCGCCGCGATCGACCTGAGCAAGCTGGGCGAGAACACCATCGCGATCGACTGCGACGTGCTGCAGGCCGACGGCGGCACCCGCACCGCCGCGATCACCGGCGCCTACCTGGCGCTGTCCGACGCCTGCGCCTTCCTCGGCAAGCCCGAGGCCGTCGTGCGCTCGGTGGCCGCGATCAGAGTCGGCATCGTCGACGGGACGCCCGTCCTCGACCTCGACTACCCCGAGGACGTCTCGGCCGGCACCGACATGAACGTCGTCGCGACCGGCGACGGCGAGCTCATCGAGGTGCAGGGCACCGCCGAGGGCGCGCCCTTCGCCCGGCGCGAGCTCGACGCGCTGCTCGACCTCGCGCTCGGCGGGATCGCCGACCTCACCGCGCTGCAGACCGGCGCGCTCGCGCAGCAGCTCGGCGCCCACCGCGGCGACCCGCTCAAGCTGTGAAGGTCGTCCTCGCGACCGCCAACGCCGGCAAGGTCGTCGAGATGCGGCGGCTGCTCGCCGCGCAGGCCCCCGACGTCGAGGTGCTGGGCCTGGCCGACGTCGAGGCGTACGAGCCCGGGCCCGAGACGGGTGCGACCTTCGCGGAGAACGCCCTGGCCAAGGCGCTCGAGGCGGTCGAGGCGACCGGGCTGCCGGCCGTCGCCGACGACAGCGGGCTGACCGTCGACGCGCTGGGCGGGATGCCCGGTGTGCTCTCCGCCCGCTGGGCCGGCCGGCACGGCGATGACCGCGCCAACCTCGAGCTCGTGCTCGGCCAGGTCGCCGACGTGCCCGACGAGCGGCGCGGCGCCGGCTTCGTCTGCGCAGCGGCGTGGGCCCTGCCGGACGGCCGCAGCGAGGTCGTCCACGGCGAGGTGCGCGGCACGCTGCTGCGCGCGCCGCGGGGGACCGGCGGCTTCGGCTACGACCCGATCTTCGTGCCCGAGGGGATGGCGCTGACCTCGGCCGAGCTGACGCCCGAGGACAAGGACCGGATCAGCCACCGCGGCCAGGCCCTGCGCCTGCTGGTCCCGCGGCTGGTCGAGGTCCTGCACGCGTAGGGCAGCCTGTCGGCCGACCTGTCGACGATGTGCGCGCGGGGGGAGTCGAACCCCCACACCCTCTCGGGCACCAGGACCTAAACCTGGCGCGTCTGCCTGTTCCGCCACGCGCGCTCGTGCTGCTGCTCAGCGTACGAGACTCGGTTGTGCGACCGCACGTGCGGATCTAGGCTGCCTTTCATGCCGCAGATGAGGATGCGCGAGGCCGCTGGGCTGCTGGGCGTCAGCGACGACACCGTGCGCCGGTGGGCCGACAGCGGGCGGCTCACCACCAGCCTCGACGCTGCCGGGCGGCAGGTCGTGGAGGGCGCCGACCTCGCCGCGCTCGCGGTCGAGCTGGCCGACGCACCGGAGGCCCGCGGGGTCTCGGCCCGCAACACGCTGCCCGGGATCGTCACGCGGGTCCTGCGCGACGGCGTGATGGCGCAGGTCGAGCTGCAGGCGGGGCCACACCGCGTCGTGTCGCTGATGAGCCGCGAGGCTGCCGACGAGCTGGGCCTGGAGGTTGGCGTGCTCGCCACCGCCAGCGTCAAGGCGACGCAGGTCGTCGTCGAACGGCGGCCGTGAGGCGGTTGGCGCTCGCGCTGGCCCTCGGGCTGGCCTTGAGCGCCTGCACCGACGACCCCGCGGCCGGCAGCGACGAGGTGGTGGTGCTCGGCGCAGCCTCGCTGGCCGAGGTGCTCGAGGACCTGGCCGACCTCTACGAGCAGGAGCACCCCGGTGCGCGCGTCGTCCTGTCGACCGGCGGCAGCAGCGGGCTGGCCCGGCAGGTCGTCAACGGACTGCCGGCCGACCTGCTCGTCGCCGCCAGCCCGGCCTCGCTCCAGCCGGTGCTCGACGCGGGGGAGCAGCGCGACGATCCCGTGGTCGTCGCCCGCAACCGCATCGAGATCGCCGTCGCACCAGGCAATCCGAGGAACTTGAGCGGGCTGGAGGACCTCGCCCGGCCGGAGCTCGCCGTTGCCCTGTGTGCACCGCAGGTGCCGTGCGGCGCCGCCGCCGACCGGGCGCTGCAGCAGGCCGGCGTCACCGCCAGCCCCGACACCCTGGAGCAGGACGTCCGCGCCGTGCTCACCAAGGTGCGCCTCGGCGAGGTCGACGCGGGCGTGGTCTACGCGACCGACGTCCGCGCCGCCGAGGCCGAGGTCGACGGGCTGCCGGTCGAGCCGCCGGTCACCACCGACTACCCGGCCGTGCGGCTGCGCGGCGGCAGCGCGCCCGATGCCGCGCAGGACCTGCTCGACCTGCTGCGCTCCGAGCGCGGGCGGGACCTGCTCGTGGCCGCCGGCTTCGAGGTGCCGTGACGCGCCGGCCGCCCGCCGTGCTGCTGCTGCCCGCGCTGCTGGCGCTGGCCTTCCTGCTGCTGCCGCTGCTCGCGCTGCTGCTGCGCGCGCCCTGGACCGAGCTGCCCGACCTGCTGACCACGCCCGTGGTCGGCCAGGCGCTGCGGCTGTCGCTGGTCACCGCCGGACTGGCCACCGTCCTGTGCGTACTGCTGGGGGTGCCGCTGGCCTGGCTGCTGGCCCGCGCCGACCTGCCGGGCCGCGGGGTGCTGCGCGCGCTGGTCACCGTGCCGCTCGTGCTGCCGCCGGTCGTGGGCGGCGTGGCGCTGCTGCTCCTGCTCGGCCGCGACGGCGTCCTGGGGCGGCCGCTGGAGGCGCTCACCGGCCTCACCGTGCCGTTCACCCCCGCCGCCGTCGTGCTCGCGAACGCCTTCGTGGCGCTGCCCTTCCTCGTGCTCGCCGTCGAGGGGGCGCTGCGCGGCGCCGACCGCCGCTACGAGGACGTCGCCGCGACGCTCGGCGCCGGGCGCTGGCACGTCTTCCGCACCGTCACCGTCCCGCTCGTCGCGCCCGGGATCGCCGCCGGGGCGGTGCTGTCCTTCGCCCGGGCGCTCGGTGAGTTCGGCGCGACGATCACCTTCGCAGGCAGCTTCCCGGGCCGGACCCAGACCATGCCGATCGCGGTCTACCTCGCGCTCGAGACCGACCCGGACGCCGCGATCGCCCTGTCGCTGGTGCTGCTGCTCGTCAGCGTCGCGGTGCTCGCCGTGCTGCGGGACCGGTGGACGGGAGTGCGGGTGTGAGCCTGGCGCTCGACCTGCGCGTCACGCGGCCCGGCTTCGTGCTGGAGCTCGCGCTCACCGTCGACCCGGGCGAGGTGGTTGCGCTGCTCGGCCCCAACGGCGCCGGCAAGACGACGGTGCTGCGGGCCGTCGCCGGGCTGCAGCCCCTCACCGCCGGCTCGGTGCTGCTCGACGGCGTCGCCCTGCAGGACCTGCCGCCCGAGGATCGCCGGGTCGGGCTGGTGCCCCAGGACGGCCTGCTGCTGCCGCACCTGTCGGCCCGCGACAACGTGGCGTACGGCCTGCGGGCGCGCGGGACCCGCCGCCCCGAGGCGCGCCGCCGGGCCGACGAGGAGCTCGGCCGCCTCGGCCTGGCCGACCGCGCGGGGGACCGGCCGCGGCAGCTGTCCGGCGGGCAGGCCCAGCGGGTCGCACTGGCCCGCGCCCTCGCCACCGACCCCGCGGTGCTGCTGCTCGACGAGCCGCTGGCCGCGCTCGACGCCCTCACCCGCACCGAGGTGCGCACTGACCTGCGGGCACGGCTCTCGGCCGTCGCCGCACCGACGCTCCTGGTCACCCACGACCTGGCCGACGCCCACGTCCTGGCCGACCGGCTGGTCGTGCTCGACGCCGGCCGTGTCGTGCAGGAGGGCGCACCGGCCGAGGTCGCCGCCCGGCCGCGCACCGCCTGGGTCGCCGGGCTCGTCGGGCTGGTCCTGCTGCGCGGCACCGGCGACCGCGACGGGGTGCACGTCGAGCAGCTGCACCTGCCCGGACCGGCCCCCGCCGGCGCGGTGCTCGTCGCGCTGCCGCCCGAAGCGGTGGCGCTGTCGGCCGCGCCCAGGCCCGGCGGCTGGGCCGTCGTCGTTCGGGCGGTCGAGCAGCGCGGCGCCGGCACCCACGTGCAGCTCGACGGCGCGCCGGCGGTCGAGGCCGTCGTCCCCGCGACCGCGCTGCGCGAGCTCGACCTGCGGCCCGGCCAGCAGCTCTGGGCGAGCGTCGACGCCGTCCGGGTGCAGGTCTACGCCTGAGTGCTAGACGAGCCCCTGCGCGTGCACGGCCTCGGCGACGGTGAGGAAGCCCGCGACGTTCGCGCCGAGCACGAGGTTGCCCGGATCGCCGTACTCGTCGGCGGTCTCGTGACAGCGGGCGTGGATGCCCCTCATGATCTCCTCCAGCCGCGACTCGGTGTGCTCGAAGGTCCACTTGTCGCGCGAGGCGTTCTGCTGCATCTCCAGCGCGGAGGTCGCGACACCGCCGGCGTTCGCCGCCTTGCCCGGCCCGAAGCCGACCCCGGCCTCCTGCAGCACCCGCACCGCCTCGGGCGTCGTCGGCATGTTGGCGCCCTCGACGACGAGGGTGCAGCCGTTCTTCACCAGCGCGACCGCAGCGGACTCGGGCAGCTCGTTCTGGCTCGCGCTCGGGATCGCAACGTCGCACGGCACGTCCCAGACGCTGCCGCCCTCGACGTAGCGGGCGGTGGGCACCCGGTCGGCGTAGGCGCTGATGCGGGCCCGCTCGACCTCCTTGACCTGGCGGAGGACCTCGAGGTCGATGCCGCGCTCGTCCACGACGTAGCCGCCGGAGTCGGACACCGTCACGGCGGTGCCCCCCCTCTGCTGCACCTTCTGCACGGCGTAGACCGCGACGTTGCCGGCGCCGGAGATGCTGACCCGCTTTCCGTCCAGCGACTCCCCTCGGGCCTTGAGCACCTCGGCGGCGAAGAAGGCCGCGCCGTAGCCGGTCGCCTCGGTGCGCACGAGCGCCCCGCCGTACGACATCCCCTTGCCGGTGAGCACCCCCGCCTCGTAGCGGTTGGTGATCCGCTTGTACTGGCCGAAGAGGAAGCCGATCTCGCGCGCGCCCACGCCGATGTCGCCGGCCGGCACGTCCGTGTGCTCGCCCAGGTGGCGGTACAGCTCGGTCATGAACGACTGGCAGAAGCGCATGACCTCCGCGTCGGAGCGGCCCTTCGGGTCGAAGTCCGAGCCGCCCTTGCCACCGCCGATGGGCATCCCGGTCAGGGCGTTCTTGAAGACCTGCTCGAAGCCGAGGAACTTCACGATGCCCAGGTTCACCGACGGGTGGAACCTCAGCCCGCCCTTGTACGGCCCGAGCGCGGAGCTGAACTCGACACGGAAGCCGCGCTGCACGTGCACCTCGCCCGCGTCGTCCTGCCACGGGACGCGGAAGATGATCTGGCGCTCGGGCTCGCAGATGCGCTCGATCGTCTTGTACTCGGTGTACTCCGCGTGCCGCTCGAGCACGACCGCCAGGCTGTCGAGCACCTCGCGCACGGCCTGGTGGAACTCCGGCTCGGCGGGGTTTCGGCGCACGACGTCGTCGTAGATCCGCTCGGCGGTCGTGGATGCAGCAGCAGTCAAGAGGGCTCCTCGGAGGCGCGGGGGCGACGGGGAGCAGACGCTAGCCGGGAGGCTGGTCCAGCCCGAGGTCGCGGCGCAGCTTGGCGACGTGCCCCTTCGCCTTCACGCCGTACGACGCGGCGGTCACGGTGCCCGCCTCGTCGAGGACGAAGGTCGAGCGGATCACGCCGACGACGGTCTTGCCGTAGAGGCTCTTCTCGCCGTAGGCGCCGTACGCGGTGAGGACCGCCTTGTCCGGGTCGGACAGCAGCGGGAAGGTCAGCCCCCCGGCGTCGCGGAAGCGCGCCAGCTTCTCGGTCTTGTCCGGCGAGAGGCCGACGATCTCGTACCCCGCCGCCTGCAGGGAGGCGAGGCTGTCGCGGAAGTCGCAGGCCTGCGTGGTGCAGCCGGGGGTCGAGGCGGCCGGGTAGGCGTAGAGCACGACCTTGCGGCCGCGCAGGCCGGACAGCGCGACGGGGTTGCCGTCGGCGTCCGGGAGGGTGAAGTCCGGCGCGGGATCGCCGGGGGACAGGCGGGGGGTGGTGGCCATGGGCCCGATCCTGTCAGCGCGCCGCGCCGGCCAGCGGCGTGGGGGCGCCGGACTCGACGTGGTCGTCCAGCCCGCCGGCCCGGCGCAGCGCCTGGCCACGGGTGACGACGAGGACGGCGACGAAGACGGCCGCGTTGACGAGCACGATCGTCGTGCCGGACGGGATCTCCAGCTGGAAGGACAGGTACATCCCCACCGCGCCGGCGGCGGCGCCCAGCCCGGTCGAGATCCAGAGCATCCGGCTGAAGGAGTCAGACAGCATCCGGGCGACGACCGCGGGGATGACCAGTGTCGCGGCAACGAGCGTCACGCCGATGATCTTCAGCGTGGCGAGGATCGACACCGACAGCACGAGCATGAGCAGCGCGTCCATCCGCCGCACGCTCACGCCCGAGACGTCGGCGACCTCGGGGTCGAACGTGGAGAACAGGAACGCCCGGTAGAGCACGGTGAACACCGCGCCGGCGAACAGCAGCGCGCCGGCGAGCAGCAGCAGGTCCGAGGTCGAGACGCCGTTGATGCTGCCGAACAGCAGCGCGTCGAAGGACGGCCCCTTGTTGCCGAACTTCGTCAGCAGCGCGACGCCGAGCGCGAACGACGCGGTGGTGACCACGCCGATCGCGGCGTCCGCGCCGATCCGCTTGGTGCGCGCGACGGCGTTGATGGCCAGCGCGGAGGCCAGCCCCCACGCGCCGGCGCCGAGCACCACCGGGATGCCGAGCAGCGGCGCCGCGGCGTAGCCGCCGAAGATGGCGTGCGAGAGCCCGTGGCCGATGTAGCTCATCCCGCGCAGCGTCACGTAGACGCCGATGAGCCCGCACAGCGCGCCCGCGATGACGGCGGCGACCAGCCCCTTCTGGAAGAACTGGTAGTTGAAGGGGTCGAGCAGCGTCTGCCAGAGCGTCATCCCGCCACCGGCCTGAGCCGCACCTGGTCGCTGCCGTCGACGACGACCGGCATGCCGAGGTGCTGCAGCACCTCCATGCGCGCCCCGAAGGTCCGCTCGAGCACCTCGGGGACGATGACCTCGCTCGGCGCCCCGTGGGCGATGACGGTGCGGTTGAGGGCGACGAGGTTCGGCAGGTGCGCCGCCATGCCGTTGAGGTCGTGGGTGGTGAGCACGATCGCCAGCCCGTCGCGGTGCAGCTCGTCGAGCAGGTGCAGCACCTCGTGCCGGGTGCCGATGTCGACGCCCGAGGTCGGCTCGTCCATGAGCAGCAGCTGCGGTCGGCGCAGCAGCGCGCGGGCGATGAACATGCGCTGCTGCTGACCGCCGGACAGCTCGCGGATGTGCCGGCCGGCCAGGTCGCCGATGCCCAGGCGGTCGAGGACGGCGGCGACGTCGCGCCGCTCCTCCTGGGTCGGCCAGGGCAGCAGCCGGGTGCTCGCGCGGGACATGAGCACGCACTCGGCGACGGTGACCGGGAAGTTCCAGTTCACCGTCTCGAGCTGCGGGACGTACGACACGGCGACGTCGGGGCGGCGCACGACGGTGCCGCGCTGGGGTTTCGCTGTGCCGAGAAGCAGCTTGAGCAGCGAGGTCTTGCCCGAGCCGGACGGGCCGACGATGCCGGTGAACTCGCCCGCCTCGACGGCGTAGGTGACGTGCGACAGGACCGGCGCGGCGTCGTAGCCGAAGCTGGCGTCGGCGAGGGCGATCAGCGGCGCGCTCACTGCGGGTAGTCCGCCTCGTCGACGGTGACGTCGGAGACGTCGAGCGCCCGGAGCTGCTCGGCGGTGCCGCCGAGGCCCTCGATCATCGTGATGTAGTTGAAGCGCATGAGCCCCATCCAGGAGTGCTCCGGGTCGCCCGGTCCGCCGGGCAGGTCGTCGTCGCGCAGGCTGTCCTCGTAGCGGGCGCCGGTCTCGGCCGCGATCTGCTCCAGCACCGCCGAGGGGAAGACCTCGGAGCCGAAGACGACCGGGACCTGCCGCTCGCGCACCTGGTCGATGATGCGCGCGATCTCGCGCGGCTGGGGGTCCTCGAAGTTCGACGGCTGCACCGCCCCGACGACCTCCCAGCCGTAGGTCTTGGCGAAGTAGGCGTAGGCGTCGTGGTAGGTCAGCAGCTGCTTCTTGCCGGCCGGGATCGTCTCCTGGTCTGCCTCGAGCGCGTCGGACAGCGCCTGCGCCTTCGCGACGAACGCCTCGTGGTTGGCCTCGTACGTGGACGCGCCCTCTGGGTCGCGCTCGACGAGGGTGGCGAGGACGACGTCGGCGTAGGAGATGGCGTACGTCGGGTCGGTCCACAGGTGCGGGTTGGGCTTGCCGTCCTCCTCCGGGAAGGAGAAGTCGTAGAGGTAGTCCTCCTCCGCCAGCACCTCGTCGCCCAGCTTGACCAGCTCGGCGTCGTCGGGGGCGTTCTGCTCGGCGAGCGCGAAGGTGGGCTCCTCGAGCTGCAGGCCGTTGACGAAGACGAGGTCGGCCTGCTCCATGACGGCCGAGATCTGCGGCGGCGGCTCGAAGGTGTGGCTGTTGGTGCCCTCCGGCACCACGCCGGTGATCCGGGCCCGGTCGCCGGCGATGTTCGCGACGATCGACGTGATGGGGGCGACCGTCGAGACGATCGACAGCCGGCCGTCGTCGGCCGCGTCGGGGCTCTGCGGGTCCGAGGAGCCGCAGGCGGTGAGGGCGAGCGCGGCGGCCGCCACGACCGGGACGGTCCGCAGGGTCAGGTGCATGTCGCCGACGCTACTGCTGCTGCTGCGTTGTTGCCACTTGTTCGCAACAGCGCATCGCGTGCAGGAACGGCGGCAACCGATCAGCCTGGCACCGCCCGCCGGGGGCCGCACCTCGAGGACGGTTCCTACCGGGCACGTGCGGGCACCCCGTCCGGCAGGACATGATCGATACGGTCCGGTCGCAGCACCGGCAGACGGCACCGAGGAGCGAGCACGTGGCGAACGACAGCAGCAAGGGCCCCGGCGACGAGGCCGTGGAGGGCTCGTGGTCGCCCCGCCGCCGCGGTGCGTCCTCTCCGCGGAACGACGCGGGCAAGGGCGGCTCGCCCGACCCGGAGCAGCTGGCCCAGGACATCGAGCGCACGCGCGAGGACCTCGCCGAGACGCTCGACGCGATCGCCGACAAGGTGAGTCCCAAGCGGGTCGTGGACCGCACCAAGACCCAGGCCAAGGCCGACGCGCAGCAGGCGGTCGCCACCGTCAAGGAGGCCTCGGCCCACGCCGCCGAGGTCGTCAA
>Ga0136633_1000853_pt1 | contig 22920 bp, 24 predicted proteins | sample AntDrymeUQ832206_2_FD_105494 | JGI IMG/M metagenome (GOLD analysis project Ga0136633, IMG submission 105494) | Polar desert sand microbial communities from Dry Valleys, Antarctica - metaG UQ83 (22.06) | ecosystem: Environmental > Terrestrial > Soil > Desert | place: Antarctica: Dry Valley...
ATGCCCTCTGGTCTGTTCAAGGCGACACCTGCTGGGGATGCACCTACCAGGTAGGCCGATAGAGGCGGCGTGCAGCCGACGGAAGGTCTACTCAGGCGCCCACGGATCGAGCAGAAGACCCCGGAAAGGCCGGTGCGGGCGCCGCCCCGCCACCCGGTCACGCAGGCCCCACCAGGTGACCAGCAGCAGGGCCTCGGCGATGATGCGGAAGGACATCTTGGACGTCCCCCGCTCCCTGTCGACGAACTCGATCGGAAGCTCGACGATCTGCCCGCCACCGGAGGCCACCCGGTAGGCCATCTCGATCTGGAAGCCGTAGCCGTCGGCACTCACCGACTCCAGGTCGATGCGGCGCAACACCTCGGCCCGGTAGGCCCGGAACCCGGAGGTGGCATCCCGCACAGCCAGGCCCAGCACCAACGAGGCGTACCGGTTCCCCGATCGCGACAGCCACCGACGGTGGAACGGCCAGTTCGGAATCGAGCCGCCCGGCACGTAGCGAGACCCCAGGGCCAGATCGGCCCCGGCCTCGACCGCAGCCAGCAGCGAAGGCAGGCGGGCGGGGTCGTGGGACAGGTCGCTGTCCATCTCGACCAGCACGTCGTACCCGCGGGCCAGGCCCTCGGCGAAACCGGCCCGGTAGGCGCTGCCCAGCCCGGACTTGGTCGCCCGGATCAGCACGTCGACACCGCCCATCTCGTGGCCTGCGGCCTTGGCGATGGCGGCGGTGCCGTCCGGGCTCGAGTCGTCGACCACGAGCACGTCGACCGAGGGAGCGGCGGCGCGAAGGCGGCGCAGGATCTCGGCGATGTTCTCCGCTTCCTGGTACGTCGGCAGCACGACGAGAGCGCGCACGGCGGAAGCCTACGATCTCCGGGTGCCGGACCCGGAGGAATCGCTGCGACTGCCAGGACGGGGACCCACTGCGCTGCCGCCCGTGAAGGCCAGGGTGGTGGCGTTCGTCACCATCGTCGTGGGCGGGATCTGCGGGCTGCTCATCGGGTCTGCCCTCGTCCGGTTGGGGTGCGACGGCGCATGCTCCACACCGATCGGGCTCGGCGCTCTCGTGGGAGGCGTGCTGGGAGCGGCGGGGGTGGCAGTAGTGGCAGTGCTGGTGCTGCGAGCCATGGGGGAGTGGCGAGCTGGCCCTGGAGTCCATCGACGCTGATGGGCAGGGCCAGCACGAACGTGGTGGCCGGCTTCATGGGGGCCGGCGAGATGGCACGGAGCGACAGGGGCTGCGTGGTACGGAGGCGGCGGGCGCTCAGCTTTTCGAGCTGCTGGTCCTCTCTCATGCCACAGATATCGACCGAACAGGCGACGACCTGTAGTTGTTACGGGTCGCGAACCGGCAGGAAGCGGGCCATCTGACGGGCGGCCGATTCCGCCACCGCCCGCTCCATGGCGTGGGCGAGGGCGGCGTCCACGGCCATCGACGCCAGCGGCCGCACCCGCTGGAGCGCTTCTGTCACCTCGCCCAGCCGCTCAGGCGGCATCCCGGCGGCCACGAAGGGCTCCCAGACGTTCGACTCGAACAGGTCGACGAAGCGGAGGGCGATGCGGTCGGCGTCGGCCACCAGGCGCTCGTACTCGTCCAGCACCGCGGCCAGAGGCACGCCCGCCGCCACCAGCTCGCCGCCGATCCGCACCAGCAGCGGGCTCGGCGCCTCGAACTCGTCGTCGACCACCACCAGGAGGCCGAGGTCGATCGACCGCTCGAGCAGACCGGGCTCGACCATCGCGTCCGGAAACATCTCGGCCAGTTGCTCGGCCGGCACCCGCTCGGGCGACTCGTCGCTCCACGGCGCCGTCAACGCTTCCTCGAACCCGAGCACCTCGTTGAGCCCTCGACCCTCCTCCCAGGCGTCGAGCAGGCACTGGATGGACGCCAGCGAGAACCCGCGCTCCTGGAGGCTGGCGATGTAGCGGAGGCGGGCCAGGTGGCCCTCGTCGTAGTACCCGACCCGGCCTTCCATCCGAGGAGGGGGAAGAAGCCCGCGGGTCTGGTAGGCGCGGATGTTCCGGCTGGTGGCGCCCGCCTCCCGCGATAGTTGGTCGATCGTCATCCCGGGCGCCCCGTCCACTCCTTAAGGTTACACTTGTTTCGGTGACATCGAAAGATGTAAGGTTCGAACCATGATCGCTGCCACCGAGTGGGGTTGGAACGCATGGGCCTGGTTGGTCATCCCGTTGGCGACCTACGGGCTCGCCAGCCTGACGCTCTTCGCCTTCGGCCGCACCGACGAGACGAACCCTCTCCGGTTCTTCTTCGCCCAGATCGGTGACACCCTCCAGCGCATCACCGGTTACCCCGGGTGGTCCATGGCCGGCACGCTCAGCGGGCTCATCATGCTGCTCGTCGTCGTCATCGGCTTCTACTGGGACGTCGCCTGGCACATCGACAACGGCCGCGACGACGAGCTGTTCACCCCGTCCCACGTGATGATCCTCGTGGGCCTCGGCGGGCTGATCTACGCAGCCGGCATCGCCGTGCTCTTCGCCAGCCTCGAGAAGGCCCAGACCGCCCTGCGCTGGGGCTTCCTGCACATCCCATGGTCGGCGGTGCTGCTCGTCGCCCTCGGCCTCGGTGGCGTCACCGCCTTCGGGTTCGACGCCATGTGGCACGAGGCGTACGGGGTCGACGTCACCCTGTGGAGCCCGCCGCACATCCAGCTGGTCGTCTCCGGATCCCTGGGCACCATCGCCCTCTGGCTCATGCTCGCCGAAGCCCGGCCCTACGCCGAGCCGACCCTGCTCGGCAAGAGCATCAACGTCCTCACCGCCGGCACCGTGCTGGTCGGCATGAGCACCCTCCAGGGCGAGTTCGACTACGGCGTGCCGCAGTTCCAGGTGCTCTACCTCCCCATCCTCATCATGATCGCCGCCGGCTTCACCCTCATGGCAGCCCGGCGGGCGCTCGGGCCCGGCGGTGCGCTGAAGGTCGTCGGCGTGTACCTCGTCCTGCGGGCGTTCCTCGCCTTCTCCATCGGCGGGGTGTTGAACCACACCGTCCCCCACTTCCCCCTGTACGTGGGCTCGGCCCTCGTGGTCGAGGGGGCCTTCCTGTGGCTCGGCACCCACCGGCCGGTGCGCCTCGCCGTCGTCACCGGCGCCCTGGTCGGCACCGTCGGCCTGGTCACGGAGCTGGGCTGGGTCACCCTGTGGGGCTTCTCCACCTCGGCTCGCCTGCCGGCCCCCCTCGCTCTCAAGATCGCCATCCTCGGGCCGATCGCTGCAATAGCCGCATCCTTGGTGGGCACCGCCCTCGGTGGCGCCATCGCCAAGGCCCGGGAGACGATCCCCGCCGCCGCCCTGGCCGCAGCGGGCGTTGCGCTCCTGGGTACTCTCGCCTTCCCCCTGCCCCGCGACGTCGGGCCCGTCACCGCCACCGTGCGGTTGGAGCGGATCGGCAGCATGGCCAACGTCGACGTCACCCTCGACCCGCCCGACGCGGCCCGCATGGCCACCGCCTTCGCCGTGTCGTCGTGGCAGGGCGGGGACGCAACCGTCTCCTCCGACCTGAACCAGGTGTCGGTGGGCCGCTACGTGTCCTCCCGGCCGATGCCGGTCACCGGGAGCTGGAAGACCATGGTCAGCCTGCAGCGGGGCGACGAGGTCATGGCCGTCCCCATCTACCTCCCGGCTGACCCGGAGATCGGCGCCCCCGAAGTCCCCGCGGTACCCGAGCGCACCGAGCGGTTCGTGCGCAACACCACCATCCTGCTGCGGGAGGTCAACGGCGGTCCCGCCGGCGTGGCCATCGCCGCCTACTCGGGCCTGGCCGTCGTGGTCGCCATCTTCATCACCCTCATCGCCGTCACCGCCCGCCGGATCCCGCCGGTCTCCCCCCCGCCGGGTCCGTCGGACCGCCTCACCTCGCCGCCGCCCGCCTGGGCCGCCACCGCCCGGGCCTAGCCGGAGAGGGTGAGACGCCGGAAGCTCTCGGCGTAGCGCACGCCGGCGGTGCGGCCCTCGGCCTCGGCGCGGTTGCGGAGGACGGCCCGGAACAGGTCCTCGGAGCCGTCCAGCTGGCTGGCGTGGCAGAGCAGGGCGTCGACCTTGGTCTCCAGGCTGGCGGTCACGTCGACCCACACGTTGGGCTCGAGCGTCCCCGACAGCAGCACGACCCCCACCGGATGGGCCGGCCCGGCCGCCGGGAAGTAGTGGGGGTTGCCCGCCGCCGGCGACACCGAGTCGAGGGTGGCCCAGCCCGCCACCCGGTGGTCGGAGTGGTTGAAGTACGTGTCGCCGAAGATCACCGCAGTGGGGTCGGGGCAGACGACGACATCGGGGCGGGCCCGGCGGATGGCGGCCACGATCTGCTCCCGCACCTCTCGTGAGTTCACGAGCTCGCCGTCGTCGATGGCCAGCTGCTCCTGCCCGGCCAGTCCAAGGACCTTGCCGGCGGCGTTCATCTCGCCGCTCCGCCGCCCGGCTAGCTCGTCGAGGTCGACGACCGGGTCGTGCGAGCCCTTCTCTCCCCGGGTCAGCACGAGCACGTGCACCTCGCAGCCCGCCGCCGCCCATCGGGCGAGCGTGGCCCCGCAGGAGATCTCGGGATCGTCGGGATGGGCGTAGACGGCCAGCGCCCGGGCCGGCGCCTCTCCGAACAAGGCCGCCATCAGGGTGCGGCCGCCAGGGCCTTGACCGCCCGCTCGACCCCGTCATCGTCGATGTCGTGGTGGGTGACGAGGCGGACGACGCCCGGCGCGATCGTCCCGGCCAGCACGCCCTCTCCCCCGAGCCACTCGACCAGCGCCAGCGCGTCCGGGTGCCGCCACGTGACCACGTTGGTACGTACGGCCGACGGGTCGCACCCACCGTCCGGCCACCGGTCGGCAACGGCCTCGGCCAGGCGCCGGGCCCGGGCGTGGTCGTCGGCCAGGCGCTCCACCATGCGCTCCAACGCGATCAGCCCTGCTGCTGCGATCACCCCCGCCTGGCGCATCCCCCCGCCCAGGCGCTGGCGCTCGCCCCGTGCTTCGGCGACGAGGTCGGCCGGCCCGGCCAGCATCGACCCCACCGGCGCGCACAGCCCCTTCGAGAGACAGCACATCACCGTGGTCGCGCACGCCGCATACGCCGACGCCGCCACCCCGGACGCCACCTCGGCGTTGAACAGCCGGGCGCCGTCGAGGTGCACGGGAAGGCCCACCGCAGCCACCTCCTGCAGCCGGTCGAGCGGCCACGGCGCCCCGTCGGCCGGCATGTGGGTGTTCTCGAGGCACAGCAGCCCCGGCCGCACGTGATGATGGTCGGCGGCCTCCACCGCCCACCGCACGTCGTCGACGGAGATCGTGCCGTCCGGGTCGTCGAGGGTCGTGAACTGCACGCCGGCGTTCCGTCCTGCGGCGCCGTTCTCGTAGATCACGACGTGCTGGCGACGCCCGGCCAGCACCGTCGTGCCGGCAGGAGCCAGCAGCCGCAGGGCCAGCTGGTTGCCCATCGTGCCGGACGGCACGAAGAGCGAGGCCTCCTTGCCCACCCGCTCGGCGAAGGCATCCTCCAGCGCGTTGACCGTCGGATCCTCCCCGTACACGTCGTCGCCCACCTCGGCCTCGGCCATGGCCCGGCGCATCTCGGGCGTGGGTCGGGTGACGGTGTCCGAGCGCAGGTCCACGACCTCCGATGCCATGCCCGTACGATGGCAGACTTGCAACTGTCACCTGGAACGTCGGCGCCGGACACAGCAGACCTCCTCGCCCTGGCCGAACGCGTCGCCAGGGACGCCGGCGGCATGCTCCTCACCGGCGCCGGCGGTCTGCGCGTCGATGTCTCTACCAAGAGCAGCGGCACCGACATGGTCAGCGAGATGGACAGGGCGGCCGAGGACATGATCGTGAAGGGCATCCTCGCCGCCCGCCCCGACGACGCCATCCTGGGCGAGGAGACGGGCGCCCGCACGGGCACCAGCGGCGTGCGCTGGATCATCGACCCCCTCGACGGCACCACCAACTACCTGTACCGCCACCCGATCTGGGCCGTGTCCGTCGCCGCCGAGGTCGACGGCGAGGTGGTGGCGGGCGCGGTGGCCACCCCCGGCCTGCGGGAAACGTTCACCGCCGCCCGCGGCAAGGGGGCCTGGCTCAACGGCGACGCCATCGCCGTCTCGGGGGCCACCGACCTGGCCGGCGCGCTGGTCGGCACGGGGTTCGGGTACGTGGCCCGACGGCGGGAGGCCCAGGCCCAGGTGCTCCCCCACCTGCTGCCGGCGGTGCGCGACATACGGCGGAACGGCGTGGCCTCCCTCGACCTGTGCTGGGTGGCGTGCGGTCGCCTCGACGGCTACTTCGAGGCCGGCGGCCAACCCTGGGACGTCGCCGCCGGGCTGCTCATCGCCACCGAGGCCGGCGCCGTGGCCTCGGGGCTCGACGGCGGCCCGGTGGCGCCGGAGTCGGTGATGATCGCCACCCCCGGCGTGGCCCCGGCGCTTTTCGACCTGCTCGTCCGCTCCGGCGCGGCGGACGCACTGAAGTTCGGCAACTAACGACCAGCGCTGTGCCACCATGGTCGCGTGGCGAGGATCGTCGCAGTCCTGCGCTTCATCGCCCACCAGTCGGTGCGGCTGTCCGTTGCCGCCCTCGGCCTCGCGGTGCTGGCCGTGGGACTCGTGCTGCTGGTGACACCGGGCCCGGGCCTGCTGGTCATCATCGCCGGCCTGGCCATCCTGGCCCATCAGTTCGCGTGGGCGGCCGTCGCCCTCGAGAAGGCCAAGGCCCGCGCCGCCCAGGCCCGCGATGCGGCGATGCGTCGGTCCCCCCGCCGGACCCAGCCGCCGCAGAAACTCGACTTCGACTGATCAGGCCGTCCCCGCCCACCACAGCGTGACGCGCTCGCCGGGGGTCGCCAGGTCGTCGACGAGAAGCGCGTCGATCTCGGGATCGCGGTCTGCGGGCAGGCACAGGTAGCGGCGGACGGAGGCCACCCGCGTCTCCCGGTCGATCGTCCGGGCCCAGAGCGGCGTGCGCTCCACCGACGGCTCGATGCCGATCTCCCGAAGCAGGGCGACGGCCTCGTCGGCGGTCGGCCCGGTTGGCCGGTCCACGTTCCAGAAGTGCTGCCAGAGGTGGTTGACGCCGGCCCGGGGGTGCTCGCCTGACAACTCCATGACGATCCGCACACGGGCGTGCGACGTGAGCTCGGCTGCGAAGTCGCCCAGGTTGGGCACGTTGTAAGCCACGTGGTGGCACACGACCACGTCGGCCGGGCCGACCTCATCGGCGTTCCCCGGCCAGCTCCCCTGGACCGCCCTGTGGGCAACAGCCATCTCCGTCGCCCGCTCGGTGAAGAGGGCCAGCAGATCCTCGCCCTGGTCGAAGCCGGTCACCAACGCCGCCGGCGGGACCAGGGCCAGGCCGGCCGCCCCACCGCCGCAGCCGACGTCGAGCACGGACCCGCCGTCCGGCAGGGCCTCGCGTGCCCGCACGCGGGACGGCGTGTCGGGCACCGGTTCGACCGGCGGGCGAAACAGCGAAGGGGTGAAGGCCCACGGCGACTCGGGGGCCTGGGCCATGATGTGCTCGGGTATGGCCCACGCCGCCAACTCGGAGGCCCACTGCTCGGCTGCGGTCATTTGGGCACCCTGACCACGACCGTGCCGGCCAGCCGGTCGTGGAGCCCGCGCCGGCGCGGATCCCAGACCAGCGACGCCATGATGGCCAGGCCGACCCACAGCCCAACAAGCGGCAGCCGGCCGACGACGCCGGGCAGGGCCCACCGCAGCGCAGCCCGCCTCCATCCCGGCAACGATCCGTCGTCCTCGGCCACCACCCGGCTCCCCACTGCGATCTTGCCCAGCGTCTGGCCCCACAGGGCGGTGGGGACGATGGTGTAGATCGCCCCGAAGAGGAACAGGCCAAGGATGACCGGCGCAGGCAGCGTCTCGTCGATGCTGTCGAGCTCGACCAGTCCAAGGAGCAGCGGGATGACGACGACCATGCTGGTGAGGAGCCCGTCGATGAGCGCCCCGCCCACCCGCTGGGCGACGGAGGCCAGCGGCGGGTCGTCCTTGGACTCGCTCAACGCGGCTCGGCGACAGTACGCGTCACCCGAAGAAGACTTCAGCCACGCCGTGGTAGAGCTGGGGGTCGACCGTCTTCGACTTTCCCACCGCATCGGCCAGCGGCACCCGCACGATGTGGCCGGCCTGCAGGGCCACCATCTGGCCGGTGACCCCGTCGTGGGTCGCGTCGATGGCGGCGATGCCGAAGCGGGTGGCGAGGATGCGGTCGAAGGCGGTGGGGGTGCCGCCCCTCTGGACGTGGCCAAGGATCGTCACCCGCGTCTCGAATCCGGTGCGCTCCTCGATGCCCTGGGCCACCCGGTTGGCGATGCCCCCGAGGCGGACGTGCCCGAAGGCGTCGAGCTCGCCCGACTGCACCTCCATCGTCCCTTCCACGGGCACTGCGCCCTCGGCCACTACCACCAGCGACGCGGACCGGCCCCGGTCGCGACGGCCTTGCAGCCGCCTGCAGATGGCGTCGATGTCGAACGGCTCCTCGGGGATGAGGATCTCCGCCGCCCCACCGGCGATGCCGGCCTCGGTGGCGATCCATCCCGCGTGACGGCCCATGACCTCCACCACCATCACCCGGTCGTGGGACTCGGCGGTGGTGTGCAGGCGGTCGATGGCGTCGGACGCGATCTGCACCGCGGTGTCGAAGCCGAAGGTGACCTCGGTGGCCGACAGGTCGTTGTCGATGGTCTTGGGCACCCCGACCACCATCAGGCCCTCGGCCGACAGCTTGTTGGCCACGCCAAGGGTGTCGTCGCCACCGATGGCGATCAGGGCGTCGATCCCCTCGGCCCGGAGGTTGTCGAGCGCCTGCTCGGATCCGCCGTCGACCTTGTACGGGTTGGTGCGTGAAGTCCCGAGCATCGTGCCGCCCTTGGGTAGCAGGCCACGGCACCGCTCGACGTCGAGGGGCATGGTCTGGCGCTCGAGCACACCCTTCCAGCCGTCGAGGAAGCCCACCAGCTCGTCGCCGTAGTGGCGCTCGCCCTTGCGCACGACGGCCCGGATCACCGCGTTGAGCCCGGGACAGTCCCCACCCCCGGTCAGCATCCCTACTCGCATGGGTGTCACGCTACCGGGCGTGTCCTCGCCCACCGTCATCGCCATCGACGCCGGGACCACCGGCGTGCGGGCCCTCGCCGTCGACATGGCCGGACGTCCGGTGGGCTGGTCCTACCGGACGCTGCCCCAGCACTTCCCCCGCCCCGGCTGGGTCGAGCACGACCCCAAGCAGATCTGGTTTGCGGTCGAGTCCACGCTGGCCGAGCTGCGGTCGACCCTCGATGGCTCTGTCGCGGCGATCGGCATCACCAATCAGAGGGAGACGGTGGTGGCCTGGGACCGGCGGACGGGCGAGCCCCTGCACAACGCGGTCGTCTGGCAGGACCGGCGCACCGCCGATCGCTGCCGGCGCATGGAGGACGACGGGCACCTCCCGCTCGTCCGGCACGCCACCGGGCTCGTGCTCGACCCCTACTTCTCGGCCACCAAGATGGCCTGGCTGCTGTCGGAGGGCGGCGTCCACGCCGGGCCCCGGCTGGCCCTGGGCACGGTGGACTCGTGGATCCTGTGGAAGCTCACCGGCGGAGCGGTGTTCGCCACCGACCCCTCCAATGCCAGCCGCACGCTCCTGTACGACATCCGCCACGGCGCCTGGTCCACGGAGCTGTGCGACCTGTTCAAGGTGCCGGTGGCCGCCTTGGCCGAGGTCCGCCGGACGAGTGGCCGCCTCGGCACGACGACTGCCGTTCCGGGACTTCGCGGCATCCCCGTCAGCGCCCTGGCCGGCGACCAGCAGGCCGCCCTGTTCGGCCAGGCGTGCCTGCAACCCGGCATGGCCAAGAACACCTACGGCACCGGCTCGTTCGTGCTGATGAACGTGGGCACAACCTGCCCGCCGCCGGTCGAAGGCCTGCTCACCACGGTGGCGTGGGCGCTACCCGGCGAGGCGCCGGTCTTTGCGCTGGAGGGGGCCATCTTCTCGACCGGGTCGGCCATCACCTGGCTGCGCGACGGCCTGGGCATCATCGACTCCCCCGCCGACATCGGCCCCCTGGCCGAGTCGGTCCGTGACTCCCAGGGGGTGGCGTTCGTGCCGGCCTTCTCCGGGCTGGGCAGCCCGTGGTGGGACCCGGGTGCCCGAGGCACCATCGTCGGCCTGACCCGCGGCAGCGGGCGGGCCCATCTGGCCCGGGCTGCGGTGGAGGCCATGGCCTACCAGACCCGCGACGTCGTCGACGCCATGACCGCCGCCGTCGGGCACCCGCTCACCGAGCTGCGGGTCGACGGTGGCGCCTCGGTCCTCGACCTCCTCCTCCAGATCCAGGCCGATCAGCTCCGGGTGCCGGTCGCCCGCCCGACGGTCCGGGAGACGACCGCCATGGGCGCCGCCTACCTGGCCGGGCTGGCCGAGGGCGTCTGGTCGTCGACCGAGGAGGTGGCCGCCCTCTGGCACGAGGAGGCCACGTTCACGCCCAGGGCCCCGCAATCGGTCGTCGACAGCCGCCACGCCACGTGGCGCCGCGCCGTCGACCGCTCGCGCCACTGGGCCTGACGCGTTCAGCCGGTCAGGGAAACCCCGAGGTTGATCATCACGTACTGGGCGATCTTGCACAGGGCGGCGAGCTGGTGGCGCTCGCGCGCCCGGAACGGCCGGCCCTGGCGGCCCAGGAGGATGGCCAGGCGGGAGGTGCCCAGTTCGGCCCAGGCCACGTCGTCGGGGCCGCACTCCCCCGAGCTGACCGCCGCCGACGACCGGCTCCCGGCCACGAACGCCACCAGCCACGCCGGCGGGGGCGGGGCTCCGTGGGATGCGAGCAGGGCGCGGTCGTCGAGGTTCACCACAGCGGCCCATTCGGCGCCGAAGTCGCGGCGGGCGTGGGCCACAAGCAGGTCGAGCAGCTGCCCGTAGGAAGGGGCGCCCACCATCAGGGCCGCAGTCTCGAGGGCGTCGAGACGGGGGTCGGCGAGCTCCGCAGGTGCCGGGCGAACGTCCTCCACGTCGACACCGTCCACCTGGTCGATCTCGGCCACGAGCAGCGACACCAGGCTGGCGTCGGGCAGCTCCACGACCAGCTCGTCGATGGCCCGGCCGGCGCCCCGCTCGAGGATGTCGATGCCCACCACGCTGCCGCGGACCGCGCCGATGCGGCTGGCCACCTGGCCCAGCGCTCCCGGTCGATCCGGCAACCAGACGCGCACGACGAAGGTCTCCATGGGATGCAAGCTACGGGTCAGACGTGAACGGGCTGTTTCGGCCCGGTCACGTTCTGTGGACACCGACCTTCGATCCGGCGTAGAGAGACACGCGATGAGCGACCCGTTCGTGCCGGCTGTGCAGTCGCTCTGGTGGGTGCAGACCACGATCCTTCCGCCGGGTGACCCCGAGCAACAGCGGGTCGCCGCCGTACTGGAGGTGCCTCCCACGGTCGACGGCACCATCGCGATCGTCCTCCAATCCGGCGCCGAACGGCGGTTGCCCGTGCAGTGCCGGCTGTGGACTGCCTCGAACGTCACCCCACTCGGCCGTCTGGACGACGAAGGTTTCGCCGGCCTGGTCGAGCGATTCAGCCTGTGAGTGCCCTGGCCGAGCTGCAGGCGGGCGCGGTGGGCGACGAGTTCACGTCCGTCCTGCGCCGGACGATCCGCGCCGTCGGCGTGTCCCGCAACTTCCCCGCCCCCGACGGGCACCACACGTGGGACGCCGACGCCGTGTGGTCGGCGGCCTCGGAGTTCCTCGGTGACCGCCAGACGCCCCGGCGCCTGACCGACCTCGCCCTCCACTGCGCGTCGGAGCAGGCGCTCCGCGCCCGCTTGCAGGGCACCGTGCGCAACTTCCTCGCCGACCTCGGCCGGCGCACCCCGATCGGAAAGCTGGTGGTCCGGATCAACGACGTGCTGAGTCGCGAGCCCGACTTCGTTCGCATCGAGGGGCGGTGGGCACGCAGGGCCGGCCCCACCGACGCCGGCAACGACGACCCGGACACGCTCAGCCGGGCCATCCGCGGCCATACCGTCACCGTGCCGGCGTGGGGCCACGACGCCCACCGCGCCGCGCCGGTGGCTGACCGACCCACGATCGTCTCCCTGTGCGGGGCCCTGCTCGACGCCGCCGGCGGGTCGCTGACCCCCCGCAGCCTGGCCCGGGTGATCGGCCACCGCCTCGGGGTGGGGCAGGCGCCGGTCTCGACCGAGATCGACGCGTTCGACCATCCCGCCCTCGGCGAGGCCGCCGGCGTCGACCGCACCGGGGGCGACGCCCTGCGCTTCCTCCGCAGCCGGGAGATCCTCGACCAGCTGAACGACCGCGAGCGCCTCGCCGTCGCCTACCCCGAGTACACCGTCCGCCAGCTGGCGCCCATCCTGGGCGTGAGCGCGTCGCAGTCCCACCTCGTCCGGCAGCGGGCGATCGCCGTGATCGCCGCCGAGCTGGTCGACGACGACGACGCCGAGGGCGTGGCCCTCCTAGTCATGGAGCTGGCCCGCCGGTGGGCCGCCACCGTGGACACCGAGGCCCGGTCCGCCGTACTGGTGGCGCGATGAGCCCGCACCCCCTCGACGTGGACCTCGCCGACCTCGTCGACGGTCTGCTCGACGATGCCCACTCCGCTCAGCTCGACTCCCACCTCGCCGACTGCCTCGTCTGCCGCATCAAGCACCTGCGCCTCATGGGCGCCCCGCCCGACGGCAGGGGTGGAACGTTGCCGGCGCCCGACTTCGTGGTCCCGAGCATCGACCGGTCGGCCGAGCCGGCCGTCGGTGACGTCTGGCTGGCCGGGGGCGACGAGCGCGTCCTGGTCCTGATCGTCCGCACGGGCGACGGCTGCGCCCTGGTCACGCCGGTCACCCTCGACGACGAGGCGGCCGACGAGGAGGTCGTGATCGTCGACGCCGCAACCTCGCCCTTTCGCACCGCCCTCGCCCTCTATCCGGCCCTGGCCATGGAGCTTCCCCGAGCTGCGCTCGCGGGCCGGGTCGCCACCCTCGTGACTGCGGCCGGGCTGCCGGACCTGCTCGCCGGCGTCGCTGCGACACGCGGCCCGGTCATCGCCGGCGCAACCGACCCCCGCCTTCAGCTCCGCCAGCACCTGGCCGACCGGCTGGGGTCCATGGAGGAGACGCCGGTCGACCCGGCCGCCGGCTTCCAGGCGCCACCGGCTCGCTTCGAACAGGTGCGGTCCGAGCTGATCGCCGACCTCAGAGCCCTCCGGGGCGCGGCCTGCGCCGTGCGCCCCCTCGACACCTGGGACGACCTGGTGCTCGCCGCAGGGAACGGATGGGTGCCGCTCGCCACTCTCGACGAGGTGGGCGTGGTGCTCGTTGTCCTCGATACGCCACACGGCTTGGTCGACGACCGGGACTTCGATGCCGCCCGCTCCGTGCTCACCCGCCTCAACGCCAGCGCCCTCGTCGTGCTGTCCCGCGACCTCTCCGACACGGCCGAGGTCTTCGACTCGTCGTCCCTGAACTCGGGCATCGACATGCCGTCGGGGGCCCATACGCCGCCCCGCCCCCTCATCTCGGGCCTCGCACCCTTCGACGCCATCGCCAAGTTCCTCGACCAGCACTCCGGAGCCCGCGCCATGAGCCCGTCGACCCGCGGTCCGATCGGCCGCGTCGACGTGGCCGAGGTCCTCCGCGAGGCCGCAGCCCTGGCGGTGGCCGATGCCGTGCGGCAGGGCGCCCGGTTCAAGATCCTGCCCAAGCGGCGGGGCTACGAGTCTCTCGGCGCCGTGTCCGAGCTGGTCGGCGAGGCCTTGGGCGCGGCGTTCACCGACGGGTCCGTCGTCGAGGCTCTCGAGGCACTGGGCCGGACGGACGGGGACGGCGGATGATCACCCACATCACCCTGGAGAACTGGCGGGCCTACCGGAGCCTCGACCTCGACGTCGACCCCGGGACCACCTTCCTCGTCGCCCCCAACGGCGTCGGCAAGAGCTCGCTGCTGGAGGCGGTCCGCTGGGCTCTCGCCGCCGGCCACGTCGAGCACCGCCCCTCGATGATCCGGCAAGGGCACGCCAACGCCACCGTTGCGGTGACCCTGGCCCTACCGGCGGGCGAGCTGGCCGTGACACGGAGCCTCCGAATGGCCCGGTCGCGGCCGGCGGCCGAGATGCGGGCCACCCTCGGCGGCCGCGAGGTGGCCGAGGACGAGGCCATTCGCCTGCTCGAGGGCTCCTGGTCGGCCGACGCCCGTTTCGTCTCCCGCACTGCGTTCCTCACGGAGGACCTGCGGCGGGACGACCAGGACCCCAACCTGCGCACCCACCTGTGCCGGGCCTACTCCCTCGACGACCTCCAGCGGGCCATCGCCGAGATCGAACCGGTCCTCACCCAGCTGTCCCGCAGCCTCAAGGCGTCACGGGCCGAGCTGTCCGGCACCCGCGAGCAGTTGCAAGTGGCGGCCGACGAGCTCGCCGTGCTCGGCGCCGGCGTCACGTCGGCCCGCACCGGAGTCGACGCGGCCCGGGCCGCCCACGCCCAGGCCCGGACCGCGCTCGACGAGGCGAGATCCGCACACGTCCTCAGGATGGCGGCGGACACGTGGCGGGCCGAGCGCGATCGCCTGCTCGGCCTGGTCGCCCCTGTCGTCGGCCCCCTTGGGCCCGACGCGTCGCTGGCCGACGCGCTCACGGCGCTCGAGGATCGCCTCACCGCCGAGGTCGACTCCGTTCGCGAGCAGCAGTCCGCCCTCCGCTCCCGCCTGGCGGTGGCCGAGTCGTCGCTGTCCACGCTGCACGAGGCCGACGCCAGCTGCCCCGTGTGCCTGCGCACCCTCGACGGCGACAGCCGGGAGCGGGCCGACCAGCTCCACCGGGAGACCGTCGACGTGGTGCGGGCCGAGCTGGCCCGGCTCGACGACTCGACGACAGCCACGCTCGACACCGTGCGGTCGCTGGCCCGCCAGGCGGCTGCGCTCGGGCCTCCGCCGGAGACGCCGGACGTCGACGACCTCGACACGCGGATCGAGGAGGAGGCGCAGTCCCTCGCCGTGCTCGAGGCGGTGGTCGCCGGACAGCGGGAGGCGGAGTTGAAGGCCCAGGCGGGGTTGGCCAAGGTGGAGTCCATCCGCGCCGACCTGGAGGCGGCAGACGCCCTCACCGAGCGGTACCGGGCCGAGGCGCTGCTGGAGGCCGGACGGACGGCCCTCCACGCCACGGTGACCACCGTGCTCGGCCGCCAGCTCGAACCGCTCGCCGCCGAGGTCAACCGCCGATGGGAGGCGGTGTTCCCCGACCGGCCCAACCTCCACCTCACGCCCGACGGCGAGCTGTCGCGCGACATCGACGGTTCGCCCCTGGAGTTCGGCGCCTTCAGCGCCGGCGAGCAGACGGTGGCCAAGCTCATGATGCGCCTCACCACCCTGCTGGCCACCACCACCGTGCCGTTCTGCTGGATCGACGAGCCCCTCGAGCACCTCGACCCCGTGTCACGGCAGCTGGTCGGCAGCACCCTCGCCCACCTGAGCGCGCCCGGCGGCCTGGAGCAGATCTTCGTCACCACCTACGAGGAACCACTGGCCCGCCGCCTGGCCGAGCTCCAGCCCGGCCGCGTGCGCGTCCAGTATCTCCGCACCGAACCGAGGCCGTAATTCCTACAGCTTCCACGTGAGACGAGGGGTGACCGCCTCCTTGGGCGTGGCGTTCGTCGTACGGCGCTTCACCAGCTCCACCGCCTTCAGGGGCACCCAAACGACGCACTCCACCAGGTAGAAGAGCACCAGTGCCGCACCCACGACCAGGGCCGGCGGCACCACGATCGGAAGGGCCAGGGCGGTGATGAGGAGCAGGCGCGGCGCCTCGCGCAGCCAGCCCTTGCGGCCACCGGGCTTCAGCAGCGCGCCCCAGCGCACCGCTCCCCACATGATCCAGCGCTTGAGGAAGGGCACCTGCAGCTCGCGCATGGCCCGCCGGAACGTACCGTCGGCCTCGACGTAGGGCATCTTCCCCTCGCCGGCGCGATCCCGCCACAGGTGATCGTGGAGGATGGCCGCCTTGGTCCAGCGGCCGTAGCGGGGCAGGAACCACACGAACAGCCGGGGCACCGACGCGAAGTCGGTGCATTGGCCGGTCGGGACGTGGAACACCTCCCGATTGCCCTGGTAGTCGAACCCCTCCAGAAGCTTCCAGTTGGTGTCGTCGATCTGCTCGACCTGCACCGGCGACTGCTCGAACCCGCTCATGTCACTCCCCCCCGGTTGTGTGCCGGAGAGAGCGCGCAGGATCCGGGTTGCGTACATCCGAAGTCGGCCACCGATGAGAAAAACACAATCCCGACGTCCAACGTATGTGACACCTTGCAACGCAAGTCCCAGCGGGAGGAACTGATGTCAACGAACTACGCCGTCGAAGCGCAGGGCCTGAGCAAGCGCTACGGGACGACGCCCGCCCTGGCCGGGATCGACCTCGAGGTGCCGACCGGCACCGTGATCGCCGTGCTGGGGCCCAACGGGGCCGGCAAGACCACGGCCGTCCGGATCCTCACCACCCTGACCGACCCCGACGAGGGGCAGGCCACGGTCGCCGGGTACGACATCCGCACCCAGGGCACCGAGGTGCGGCGGCGCATCGGCCTGGCCGCCCAGGACGCCACCGTCGACCCGCTGCTCACCGGGCGGGAGAACCTGGTCATGCTCGGCGAGCTGCACCAGATGCGCCGGTCCGAGGCCGTGACCCGGGCCGACCAGCTTCTCCGCGAGTTCTCCCTCGACGAGGCCGCCGGCCGGGTGACGTCGGGCTACTCCGGCGGCATGCGGCGCCGGCTCGATCTGGCCGCCACCCTGGTCTCGCGTCCCGAGGTGCTCTTCCTCGACGAGCCCACCACCGGGCTCGACCCGCGGGGACGCAGCGAGCTCTGGACCGTCATCGGCACGCTGGTCGGACGCGGCACCACTGTGGTGCTCACCACCCAGTACCTCGAGGAGGCCGAGCGGCTGGCCGACGACATCGTCGTCGTCGACCACGGCCGCATCATCGCCCGGGGCGACGCCCGCAAGCTGAAGCGCGAGGTCGGCGGCGACCAGGTCCAGGTCGTCGTGGTCGAGCCCGACCACCTGGCCGAAGCCGCCCGCATCATCGCCGAGATCACGAACGTGGAGCCCAAGGTGGACGCCGGCGCACGCTCCGTCACTGCGGCGACGAGCCAGGGCGTCGAGACCCTCGTCCTGGCGGCCAAGGCCTTCACCCGGGCCCAGATCCCAGTCGACGACATGAGCCTCCGCCAGCCGACGCTCGACGAGGTGTTCCTCACCCTGACCGGATCCACGACCACCGACGACGAGTCGTCCAACTACATCGACGAGGAGGCGTAGACCATGTCCGCCATCACCATCTCCAACGACACGGTTCACGAGGGTCCCCGGCCGGCGCGAGGCATGCTGCACGACACCTGGGTCATCGCCCGTCGCGGTCTCGTGCACATGAAGCGTCAGCCCGAGGCCCTGGCCGACGCCACCATCCAACCGATCATGTTCGTGCTGCTGTTCGCCTATGTCTTCGGCGGCGCCATCGACGTGCCCGGCGGCGGCAACTACCGGGAGTTCCTGATGGGCGGCATCTTCGCCCAGACGATCGTGTTCACCTCCTTCGGCGTGGCCATGTCGCTTGCGCACGACCGCAAGAACCAGGCGGTGGACCGCTTCCGGGCGCTGCCCATCGCCCGGGGTGCGGTGCTCGGGGGGCACGCCGTCGCCAACCTGTTCAAGGCGCTGCTGCCCATCGTCCTCATGTCGTTGTGCGGCCTCGTCATCGGCTGGCGCATCCAGGACGGCCTGGTCAACGCTGCGCTCGGCTACCTGCTGCTCATCGCCTTCGCCTTCGCCATGATCTGGGTCGGCGTGCTGCTGGGCAGCGTGGTGTCGACGCCCGAAGGTGTACAGGGCATCGGCTTCGGCGTGCTGTTCCCGATCACGTTCATGGCCAGCACGTTCGTGCCGACCGAGACCATGCCCGGCTTCCTGCGCCACATCGCCGAGTGGAACCCGGTGACCACTCTCGCCAACGCGGCCCGGATCCAGTTCGGCAACCCGACCACGGAGATCACCCCCGACGCTGCGTGGTCCATCGCCCACCCGGCGGCCTACTCCATCATCTGGATCGTCGCCATCATCGCCGTGTGCGCCCCGCTGGCCGTCCGCTCCTACCAGCGGTCCGTCGCCAAGTAGCAGTCGACCTCAACACCGGGAGCGCACCCACACCAGGTGGTCGTCGATCCGATCGGTGTCGAGCCGGTACCCGAGCTTGGGCGGGATGGCGGCGCTGGCCCGGTTGTCGGGGTGGCAGCGGATCATCATCCGATCCACGTCCGGGAAGCAGGCGAACCCGACTTCGGTGAGGGCCCGGGCCGCTGCGGTGGCGTATCCCCGCCCGGTCCGGTCTGAGCGCACCCAGTAGCCGATCTCGAGGGTGCCCGGCCCCTGCCGGTCGTGGAGGCCGAGGGCGCCCACCACCTCTCCGTCCGCGTCGAACAGCCCGAAGGCGGTGGCGGTGCCGTGGTCCTCCAGGTAGGCCCGCACCGATTCGATGTCGACCGGCTCCCTCGCCCAGGGCATCCACGGCCGGAGCTCGGGCAGGCTGGCCTCGACGGCGGCGAGCAGGCGGCCGGCGTGCTCCATGCCCCACGCCCGGAGAACCAGCCGGTGCGCCCCGACGTCGATCTCCTTGGGTACGCCGTCCATGACCCAATAGTGGCCGACCGGGTGCATGCGGCGTTGCGATGGAACCCTTTCCGGCAGAGATCACGACGCGGAACGCACCGGCGGTATCGTCTGCGCTCAGGGGAGACTGGATTGGGGCACGCACGAGAGGTTGTCGGGCCGGCGGTGCTGCCCCGGGCCCGGTTGGAGGACCGCCTGGCCGAAGTCGAGCGGCGGCGGGTGACGCTCGTCACCGCCGGCCCCGGGCTCGGGAAGACCACGCTGCTTGCCCGTTGGGCGAGAAGCCACCGGTGCGGCTGGTACTCCGTGGGGCCCGAGGACAGGGATCCGGCGGCGCTCGCCCGGGGCCTGCTGGAAGCGGCCCGTGCACACGTGCCGGCGCTGGACCCGTCGCTGGTGGCCCTCCCCCATGCGGGCGACGACCTGGCGATCGCATCCGACAGCCAGGAGTCGGTCGTCGCCGACCAGCTCATCCGCGCGTTCTCCGAGAATCTCGATGGCGACCTGACGCTGGTGGTGGACGACGTGCACGGGCTGTCCGGCGCAGAGCTGTCGGGCCGCCTGCTCGGCGAGCTCGTACGGGGCGGGCCGCCCCGGCTCCACCTCGTCCTCAGCTCGCGCGTCGATCCGCCGTTCGGTGTCGCCCGCCTCCGGGCCCAGGGCCTCGCCGGCGACATTCCCGGCCGCGCCCTGCTGTTCACCTTGGAAGAGACAGCTGCGGTGGCGGCCACCATCCTCGGCCCGGGCGCCGACGCCGTCGTCGCTGTCCTGCACGCGCACACCTTGGGCTGGCCCGCGGCGGTTCGCCTCATCGCCGAGTGGCTGCAGTCGGCGCCGGCCAACGACTGGCCGGACATGGTCAACCGGGCCGGCGAGCCCGGCGGCCCCCTGGAGGACTACTTGCTGGAGGAGGTGCTCCCGGCGACGCGCGACACGGTGCTCGACCTCGTCGCCGCCGTCGCCACGCTGGAGCGCTTCACGCCGGCGCTGGCCGCTGAGCTCCTTGGACCGGAGGCCGAGGAGCTCGTAATCGTCCTCGCCCGCGACGGCCTCTGGGTGGTCACCGACGTCGCCAGGCCCGGGTGGTACGTCGTGCCCCCGGTGATCTGCCGGTCGGTCCGCTCCCTCCTGGCCGTGCCCCCCTGGGAGAACACCGTCGTCGTCCGCCGGGCCGCGGCGTGGATGGAAGGCCAGGGCGAGAGGGGCCCTGCGTTCACCGCTCTCCTGGACGGCCCGCCGGCGGCGGCGCCCTGCGGCGACACGACGTCGGGTGAGGCGGGCGCCTGCCTCCTCCGGGGCGACTACGACCAGGCCATGGCCCTCGTGCGCCCGTTGCTGCCGGGCGAGGGGCCCCTACCCATGTCCGCCGGTCTGGTGGCCGGCCTCGTCCAGCACTTCCGGGGAGAGCTCGAGGAGGCCCTGTCCACCTACGACCGGGCCCTGGCCGGCGAGGGGCCCGACCCCCTCCGAGCCATGGTGCTGGGGTGGGCGGCGTCGGCGGCGTGGCTGGTGGGCGATGTCGAGCTCTGCCGGCGGCTGACCGACGAGGCCGAGGAGGTGGCGGCCCGGTGCGGCGACGACCGGGCCCTGGCCATGGCGTTCACGGCGCGGGGGATGCTCGCCGCCCTCGACGGCGATCGCCGGGCGATGCACCACTACGAGCGGGCCCTGGGCCACGCCGAGTCGGCTCACGACCACCTCCAGATCGTCCGCATCCGGACCAACCGCGGGTCCCGGTTCCTCTCCGAGGGGTACTACCGGGAGGCGGTGGGCGAGCTCGACGAGGCGGTGCGGCTGGCCGACCTCGCGGGCATCGCCCTGTTCGGCGCCCTGGCCTCGGCCAACCGGGGCGAGGCCCTCATGGGACTGGGTCGGCTCGACGAGGCCGTCCGCGAGCTGGAGGCGGCCCGGTCCGGTTACGAGCGCCTCGGGTCGCGCATGGCCAGCTACGCCCTCAACCACCTCGGTCACATCCACCGCCTGCAGGGGCACGCCACCCTGGCCCGGTCCTACTTCGAGGAGGCGCTGTCGATCGCCGAGACGTCCGGCGACCACCAGGGACGGGTACCCGCACTGGCCGGGCTGGCCATGGTCCTCGCCGAGACCGACCCCGAGGAGGCGACCCGCCTGGCCGGCCGCGCCGTCGCCCTCGCCTCGCTGGCCAAGCCCAAGGCCCTGATCGCGGCGGCACGAGCGGCGCTGCGTACAGGCGATCTCGAGGTGGCCGGCGCCCAGGCGGAGGAGGCCTGTGTGGCGGCCCGGACCCTGCGCGACCGGCCCGCCCTCGCCGAAGCCCTGGAGGTGAAGGCCCGGGCGACCGGCGGCCGTGATGCCGCAGATCTCCTCGAGGAGGCGGCCAGCATCTGGGCTGCGGTGGGCAACCCGCTTGGGAGGGCGCGGGTTCTCCTCGCCGAGGCCCGGCTGGGCGGCCCGGACGCACAGGCCGACGCGGCCCGGGCCGAGCAGGTGCTCTTGCGCCTCGGTGCCCGCGCCCTTGCCATGGAGGCGGCCGGGGTCCAGGCCGACCTGGCCCGTGCCGCCCGACCGGCGCTGTCGGTACGCGTGCTGGGCGGCTTCGGGGTGGAGCGGGCCGGCGTGCCTGTCGTCAGCACGGAGTGGCAGTCCCGCAAGGCCCGCGACCTGCTGAAGCTGCTCATCGCCCGTCGTGGTCACCCGGTGGCCCGCGATGTCATCCTCGACCTCTTGTGGGCCGACGAGGACCCCGCCAAGGCCGGATCCCGTCTCTCTGTCACTCTTTCCACCCTGCGCGCCGTCCTCGACCCGGACAAGCGATTCGACGCCGAGCAGTTCGTCGCCAACGACCGTACGGCGGTCTGGCTGCGGCTCGAGCACCTGAGAGTCGACGTCGAGGCCTTCCTTGCCGACGCCGCCGCCGGCCTGCGGGCGCTGGCCGAGGGCGACGCGGAGGCCGCCGGCCGGCGACTGACAGCTGCGGAAACGGGCTACGCCGGGGACTTCCTGGAGGAGGATCTGTACGAGGACTGGGCGGCAATCCTGCGCGAGGAGGCCCGCACCACGTACGTATCGGTGGCCATGGCCCTCGCCGACCTGGCCCTCGCCGCCGGCGACCACGACAGCGCCGTGCGGTACCTCCTGCGGGTCCTGGCCCGGGACTCTTACGACGAGCGGGCCCACCTCCTGCTCGTCACGGCGCTGACGGTGGCAGGTCGCCACGGCGAGGCCCGCCGCATGTACCGGGCCTACTGCGGCCGCATGGCCGAGATCGACGTGGAGCCCGCCGCACTCCCCGACGCCCCCGCCCGCCGGCACCCGCGCTGACGAGAGACTCACGCGCCGATTGTCACGGGTCGACTCGGTGGTCCGGCGGCCAGCAGCACCTCGAAGCGAGAAGCGAGGTCCGCTGGCCCCAACCGCTCTGACGCATCGTGCAGGTCAGCCACAGACCACCATCGCCACGTCGAGATCGTTCGTCGCTCCGTTTCACTGAAACCCAAGAGCCGGTGCGCGCCGTCGACCAGCAGGACACGGACGGCGTTTCGCACGAGTGCGCCTTCGGCGCCTGTGGTGGGCCACGGGTCCTCCATGGACGCATGGTGCCAATTCGGATGTCGGGCCGCCAGGTACCGAGCTCCCGGCCGGCGTTCCGAAGAGCTTGGCCCACCCGAAGCGCACCCGAACCCCGCCCGAAGGGAGGGGCGGATGCTGGGCCTGCGTATCAGAGGAGCGGCGGCCGGACTCGGAGGTGCAGGGTGGACAGCTTTCTCGTGCGGGTGTGGGTGCCGGGAGACGGTGCAGCCCCGCCAGCGCAACTGCGAGGTGTGGTGCGGCATGTGGCGAGCGGAACGGAGACCCCGTTCCGCAATGACAACGAGGTCCTCCACGTGCTGCACCGCGCCACCCACCGGCACCCGGCCGCACCGAACCCTGTGCGCACCGACCTGGACATCTCAACCGATTGGGAGGAAATTCGATGAACAAGACACTGGTTCGCACCGGAGTGGGCACAGGAGTGCTCGGAGTGGTGGTCCTGTCGCTGGGGCTGGTCCTGAACAACCAGGCCAACTTCTCCGACAACTACGTCCGAGAGCAGCTCGTGGAGCACAAGATCAACTTCAAGCCTGTGGAAGGCCTGACCGAGGCGCAGAAGTCCGGCTCTCCTGACCCTCGTGTGGGTGGGGATCGGCTGTATCCCGTTGTGATTGCTGGCTGAGAAGGCGGTTCGGGGTATCCGCGCAGCGCGCACGGACGGTGGCCAAGGTTCACGGGCTTC
>Ga0136633_1000854_pt1 | contig 22893 bp, 20 predicted proteins | sample AntDrymeUQ832206_2_FD_105494 | JGI IMG/M metagenome (GOLD analysis project Ga0136633, IMG submission 105494) | Polar desert sand microbial communities from Dry Valleys, Antarctica - metaG UQ83 (22.06) | ecosystem: Environmental > Terrestrial > Soil > Desert | place: Antarctica: Dry Valley...
CGGCGACCGGTATCGCTTTCGCGCAGCCCACCTCCGGCCGGCCCTGCCCGCGGGCGAGGAACTCGTGTGCGCAGCGGCTGTCGAACCCGCCTGACGACGGCTCCAGCCCGGCCAGCTTCGATCGTCCCGGAGACTCGGCCTGCCAGGATCGGCGCGACGCAGCGTAACTCGTTGTTCGTGAGGTCGGGACGGCCATCGCCAAGGGATACCGCGATAGAACCAGATAGATCGAATTCTTGACAGCAGCAGACCGATTCCGTATAACGGAGGGTGAGGCGCGTGCGGATCCGCCTGCATCGACAGCAACCCCGATCGAGTCGGAAGCCGCCGGTACGCGGAGCGCAGATCGCGCCGGACGGGCGGAGTCGGTGACACCGAGCATTCTCCACATCGACATCGACAGCCTGCGGGTGGACCATCTGGGTTGTTACGGGTATCCCCGCAACACGAGTCCGAACATCGACAGCGTCGTCAGCACTCGAAGTGCGCGCTGTGCGAGCGGCGCCTCGGCGACCACCGCCAACGGCACCGTCACGACCAGATTACTCGAACGCTCCGTCGCGGACGATCAGAGAACGTGGATAGCCGCCCCAAAACGCGACCAGCCGTCCAACCGGTAGCGGTATCCCGCCGGAAGCGACGGCATATCGGCCACCGCCGGACAGGACGAGGTTCAGCTCGATCTCAGGATGAAGGTGCGGCCGGCCCATCGTCTCCGCCCCCCCGCGCCGCGCAGACAACCCCGCTCGGTCCACGTCCACCCGCGCTCTCACCGATTTTGAGGATACGCGAAACTTCCGAGAGGCGGGGCGGATGCGCGGCGCCGAGAGCACGACGACACTGTCCTCACGCGCATCACGCCTGGGACGTTCTCGCGACCGAAAGGACTGCTCATGTCCGTTGTGCAGCCGACTGCGGCTGATGACTACTTCTTCGATCTAAACGGATTCCTCGTGCTCAAGGGAGCTGTCGACGGTAGCCTGCTCGATCGCCTCAACAGCGAATTCGACGACTTCCCGCGGTCGCTCGAGCTCGGCGGCTGGTACCGAGGCGGCCAGCGCAGGGACTACACGCCCGAGACCGGTTTTGAACTCCACCAGGCTGTCGCATGTGGGGAGCCGTTCGAAGAGTTGATCGACCATCCAAGCTGGATCGGCCTCGTCTCCCACTTCGCGGGTGAGGAGGACAGCTATGTCGAAGGAGTGTACATCGACGAGAGCATCGCCTCCATTCGCAGCTCTGGTGGCTTCTTCGCCCCACACTCGGGCGGTTATCGCGGTGCTCTGCGAGGTCGTTTCTCGGTCGCGCATGGTGCGTTCCGCTGCGGCCAGGTCAACATCATTCTCGCCTTGACCGACATCGGTGAGGGAGATGGCGCCACGTTGGTCGTTCCGGGTTCGCACAAGTCGAACCTTCCCCACCCCGATCTGACGAACGGTCGCGCCTCCGACGGCGCCCAGCGGATCCGAGGCGCAGTAGAAGTACAACTCACCGCAGGCGACGCGGTGCTCTTCGTCGACGGCCTGACGCACGCCGGCTCGAACCGGACCAAGCACGGTGAGCGACGCGTCATCATCTACCGTTACGGGCCGATCTGGGGCGCAAGCCGCTTCGGCTACGCCTACGCTCCCGAATGGCTGGAGACGCTCTCGCCGGCCAGGCGCCGTATCCTGCAACCACAGGACCCCGTCTACGTCGGCGATCCGCGAATACCCACGGACGTCACACCTGTTCGGTAGAGAACCGCCGGCACGACGACGAGGGGCTTCGGTCACATGCCCGCACGAGAGATAGCGCTCCAGATGACCTCCCGACCCGTCCGGGGCTGTGCTTGGCGTCTGGCACCGCGGACGGCAAGTCTAGAGGAGGTCCTGTGATCGAGACGGCCTGATCGTCACCGGACCGCTATCGACTCGCCACGGCGGGCGGAACATCCTCCCGTGCGCTTGCCAAGGGATACCGCGATAGAACCAGATAGATCGAATTCTTGACAGCAGCAGACCGATTCCGTATAACGGAGCGGTGAGGCGCGTCAAGGTCCGCCCGCATCGGCGGTTGCTGCCCTCCCGATCGACTGGGGAAGCCGTCGGTTCGCGCACAACGGGTCGCACGCCGCGGGCGGGTCTGTGACCCCGAACATTCTTCACATCGACATCGACAGCCTGCGGGCGGACCATCTGTGTTGTTACGGGTATCACCGCAACACGAGTCCGAACATCGACAGCGTCGCGAGCGAAGGAGTTCGATTCACCGACTGCTGGATCTCCGACGCGCCGTGCCTGCCGTCTCGTACCGCCCTGTGGTCCGGTCAGGTCGGCTGGCGAAACGGCGTCGTAAACCACGCCGGGTCGCGAGCTTCCCTTCGCAGCGAAGGATCCTCGCGCTCGTACCACGATCGTGTCGGCCTGCGCGGATTCACGCCCATCCTCCGCGAGCAGGGCTACCGAACGGCAACGGTCAGCTCGTTCGGCGATCGACACGCCGCCTGGCATTGGTACGCAGGCTTCGGCGAGATCATGGACACCGGCGGGCGCGGGATGGAGCCGGATCCTCTCGAGACGGTCATCGCCGAGGGCGGCGCGCATTGCCGCGGTGAGCTCCCGGCGTACGCCGAGCATCTGCGGCTCACCGAGAGGTCAGAGCTGGCCGACCGGCTGGTAGCGGCTCACCCTGCCGAGGCCCGAGAGACAGTCGGTTCCACGCCGTGACAGCCCTACGAAGAACCGACAAGCCGCACGAAACGAGGCGCCTCGTGTATGTCGCTCAACAATCTCGTTCAATTCGGCGTCACCAGTCGAGGGTTGACGCTCCGTTCACAAGGAGGAGGCGACGTTAATGGGGCCAATGTGGGAAGACGAGTTCGAAGCGACTGACGATTACAGGTTGGATCGCCGGACGCTCATCAAGCGCGCGGGTGCGTTGGGCTTTGCCGCCACGGCCCTCGGGCCGGCGGAGGCGCTAGCCGGTCTGACCGGAGAAAGCGCACAGAATGTCTCGACGACGTATCGCATGCTGAACGCCAACAACGAGCCGGCGAGAATCGACCCGCTCTACCCCACCTCGGATGGTTCGATCAGGAAGCTCATTTTCGAGGGCTTGACCGGCAACTCGCTGACGGGCGGCGATCCGGTCAACGTTCTCGCACAGACGATGACGCTCAGCAAGGATCGCCTCAGTATCGACTTCACCCTCAAGCGGGGAATCAAGTTCCACCGCGGATTTGGCGACGTCACCGCCGAGGATGTCAAGTTCTCCCTGGAGCGTGCCGCCGGGATCACCGCGTCAAAGGAGCCGTCCGGCGTCGAGGGGTTCTTCACTGCGCTCAAGCGCGTCCAGGTTCTCGGCAAGTACTCGGGTCGGCTCGTCTTGAAATTTCCCTCGGTGACGCTCATCAATGCGGGTCTGAACGAGTTTCCCGCCGTGATCCTTTCGAAGAAGGCCTTCACAACGCTTGGAGAGACGGCTCACTTCCAGAACCCGGTCGGAACGGGCCCCTATCAGATGGGGAAATGGAACCACGGCCAAGATCTGACCCTGAACAACTTCCCGGGATATTCCGGCGCGGTCCCGTTTATCCCGAAAGTGCGTTTTAAGTCGGTCGTCCTCGTCTTCATCCGCGATGCTGCGGCCGCCGAGGCTGCCTACGACACACGGCAATTGGACTTCCTCAACATTCCCGCTTCGGCGGTTGCCCGGTTCAGGGCCAAGAAGAACACCGCAGTCCACAAGGCGATCATTCCGTCCTACAGTTGGATCGGCATGAACGTTCTCGATCGCGCGCTCTCGAACAGGAACCTCCGGCGCGCGATCATCAACGCCGTGGACGTTCCGGCGATCCTCCAGGCCATCGGCGGTAATCCCATCCGGGCGCGTGCCATGGTTGCGCCTGGGACGATCGGGTACTGGAAGGATGCTCCCCGCCACGAGCGCAATGTCGCCCGGGCACGGCAGTTGCTGCAAGGCGTTCCGGACGCGGACAAGAAACTGACCTTCCATTTCGTCAGCGACGTAGAGAGCAGGATCGTGGCGCAGGTTGCCGAGCAAAACCTCGCCGAGGTTGGTCTTGAGGTGACGCTCGTTCCCCAGAGCGTCGGTGGATTCTTCATCAACGGTTCGGCGGAGCTCAGGAAGCGCCAGCTCTACTACACCGGCTACGGGCCCGTCTTCAAGGAACCCACGTCCGAGTTCACTTATTGGACGTGCGGTTCGCTTGAGACCTGGAACTACAATCAATGGTGCAACCGCAAGTTCACGACCCTCTTCAACCGCGCCCAGAAGGAGTTCGACCGCAAGCAGCGCACCAAGACCTACATCGAGATGCAGAGGCTCTGGGACAAGGCCGAGAACACCGTCTGGGTCATGCATGGGGCCGACTACGTCGCATGGCGGCGAACCGTAGTCAAGCCCATTTTCGGTCCTGGGGGTGCTGCCTTCGGGCAAGCGTTCCGGCCGGTGTAATTCCCGCCATCCCGACAAACGACCATGGCGGCTCTGATCGGGTCGCCATGGTCAAGACCCCCTCTCGACCGACGGGTTGGGTTTGTCGGCCATAACCGAGCGATCGTGAGGTCGGGCAAGTGAAGCACCGCAGGTCATGACCGCTTATGTTCTCCGCCGGCTCGCCGTGACGATCGCGATCACGCTCACCGTGCTTACCGCCATGGCGGTGCTCTTGCGGTCGATTCCCGGTGATCCCGCGACCGCGGTCCTCAAACAGCACGCGACGCCCGAGCTGATCGCCTATACGCGTCACGAGCTTGGACTCGATCTCCCGGTGCACGAGCAGGTGTGGCGTTTCGTCTCGCGCGCCGTCCGCGGCGACCTCGGCAGCGGGATCTTCGACCGCCGCCCGGTGACAACCACCGTTTTGCAAGCATTACCGCACACCTTTGCGCTCGCATTCTCGTCGATGCTGATCGCAACCGTCCTCGCGATCCCACTCGGGGTCCTGGCCTGTGCTCGGCCGGGCTCGCTCTTCGATCGCGTCCTCGGCGTCTTCTCCATCTTCCTCATCTCGATGCCGTCCCTCATCGCGGCGCTCTTCTTCCTGTTCGTGCTCGGCGTCGGCCTTGGTGCGTTCCCGACCCTGGGCGCCGGACACTTCAGCGACCCGCTCGACTATGCGCACCGCTTGGTTCTGCCGTCGCTCGCGATCGCAATCGGCTGGATCGGCTACCTCGCCCGGCTTCTGCGCGTAAGCCTGCTCGAGGCGCTGGGCGCAGACTACGTTCGCACGGCCAGGGCCTACGGTGTGCGCGACCGGGTGATCTTCTTCCAACTTGCCCTCCGGAACGCGATCATCCCGACGATGGCGATCGTCGGTTTTGCGATCGCGGGGCTCGTCGGAGGCGCGCTCTTCGTCGCGGTGATCTTCACGCGCCAGGGAATGGGGACGGTCGTATTTCGAGCGATCGAGAACCGCGACTACGCGGTCGTCCAGGGGACCGTCGCGATCGTGGCGGTGCTGTTCGTCGTGGTCAACCTCGTCGTCGACCTCGCGTACCGCTTCATCGACCCGCGCGTGCGGGTCGAAGGCGGAGGGGGGGCGTAGAGCATGGAGACCGCCACAGACCCACAGAGCGTGGAGACCGCCATAGCCCCACCGCTGGAGTCGCGGCGCAGAGTCTCTGCCGGCGTTTTCAGGGCTCTTCGCGAGCTCGTGCGGGATCCGGCCGCGGCTTTCGGTCTGGTGTTCATCCTGTTGCTCGTGCTCCTTGCCGTTACCGGGGGGTTATTGGCGCCGTATGACCCTTTGGCCCTGGATATCCCTGCGCGCCTGGAAGGGCCGACGGCCGATCATCTGCTGGGCACGGATCTGCTCGGCCGGGACCTCCTCTCACGGATGATCGCCGGAACCCGGATCGGTTTCGAGATCGCCGTTCCGACGGTCGCCCTGGCCGGTCTGATCGGGGTGCTGCTCGGTGTTGCGGGCGGCTACCTGGGCGGCCTCGCCGATGCCGTCATGCTGTACGTCATCGACTTCCTGTCGGCGTTCCCGGGTCTGATCCTCGCACTCGCTCTCGTCACCCTGCTCGGCTCGTCGATTCGAAACATCATCATCGCGCTCGTGGTCTCGCTGATTCCCACCTACGCGCGTGTTGCCCGGGCATCGGTTCTGGCGATCAAGGAGGAGGGTTTCGTGCTCGCCGAACGATCGCTCGGCGCGAGCTCGTGGCGGATCGCGGCTGTGCACGTCGTCCCCAATATCATCGCGCCCATCTTCATTCTCGTCGCGATGGACATCCCGATCGTCGTCCTCGCCGAGGCCGGTCTCTCCTTCCTCGGTCTCGGCGCTCCGCCGCCCAATCCCTCGTGGGGCGCGGTCCTCGCCGAAGGTTTCAGCAACTTCCGCGAGTCGCCGTGGCCCGTCGTGTGGCCCGCTGTCGCGATCGGCCTGACGATGATCGCCTTCACCCTGGTGGGCGAGGCGCTTCGGAATATCCTCGACCCGAGGGCGCCAGGCGCCCGACCGCGCGGGGTGTAACGTGACCAAGCCGCTTCTGGCCGTGCGCGGTCTCGACGTCGTGTACTACGCCGGGGGCGCCCCGCTGCCGGTCTTGCGTGACGTCTCGTTCGAGATCGCCCCGAACGAGGTCCTCGGACTCGTCGGCGAATCCGGCTGCGGGAAGTCGACCGCCGCCCTGACCCTGCTCGGCCTCCTGCCGCCAAACGGTGCGATCACCGGCGGTTCGATCACCCTTCGCGGCAGAGAGCTCGTCGGGCTCGAAGACGAGGAACTGCGGCCGCTCCGGGGCGCAGAGATGGCCATGGTATTCCAGGACCCCGCCGGCTCGCTGAACCCGACTTTCACGATCGGCCAGCAGCTGGTGAAGGCTGCTGCTGCGCACCCTGAGAAGATCCCGGGCTCTTCGCGGGCGCTCCGCCGCCGCGCTGTCGAGCTACTCGCGCAGGTCGGGATCCCGGACGCAGCAAGCCGGTTCGACGACCATCCCCATCAGTTCTCGGGAGGTATGAAGCAGCGGGTCCTGATCGCGATGGCGCTCATGCTCGAGCCGTCGCTGCTGATCGCAGACGAGGCCACCTCCGCGCTCGACGTCACGCTCCAGGCCCAGATCCTCGAGCTGCTCCTGCGGCTGCAGCAGGAGCACGGGACGGCGATCCTCTTTGTGACGCACGATCTGGGCGTCGTCGCGCAGGTGTGCGACCGAGTCACGGTGATGTACGCCGGGCGCGTCGTGGAGCAGTGCGACGTCGCAACGCTGTTCGAGCGACCGGAGCATCCGTACGCGCAGGCCTTGATCGGAAGCATCCCCTCCTACCGTACGCGCGGCACGCGACTTCGGGCGATCCCGGGGCGCGTACCGAGCCTGAGCTCGCTGCGGGTGGGCTGCACGTTTGCCGATCGTTGCGAGCATGCGCAGCCGCTCTGCAGGAAGGAGGAGCCGCCGCTCTACGGGCCGCGCGATCACCTCGTGCGCTGCTACCTGATGGACCCGGCGTCCGGCGTTACGGCGCAGCCGCGCCCGGCCGACGTCAACGGCGACGCGCGTGTTGCCGCTGACCGAGCGCGTTTTCCGAAGGACGTGCTCGTCACTGCGCGCGGCCTCTCGACGCACTTCGGTGGGAGGCGCGGCCTGTTGGCGCGCGCGCTGGGAAAGGGCTCGAACGCGGTCCGCGCCGTCGATGAAGTCGACTTCGAGCTGAAGCGCGGCGAGGTACTCGGGCTGGTCGGGGAGTCGGGCTCGGGTAAGACGACTCTGGGCCTGACGATCCTTCGTCTGGTACCCGCGACGGAAGGAGAGGTTCTCTTCGGGGAACGGAGCATCAGGGCACTCAACAGCCGAGAGCTGCGGCGACTCCGAGAGCGGATGCAGATCATTCTCCAAAACCCATACTCGAGCCTCTCGCCGAGGATGCGCGTCGAGAATCTTCTCACCGAGCCGTACCGCATCCACCGCACCCCCAAGAGCAAGCGGTACACGGCGAGCGAGCTCCTCGATCTCGTCCGGTTGGGAGATGAGCTGGCAAACAGGTATCCGCACGAGCTCTCCGGTGGTCAGGCGCGGCGGGTGAGCATCGCCCGTGCGCTCGCCCTCCGCCCCGACCTGCTCGTCGCCGATGAGCCAACGTCAGGCCTTGACATCTCGGCCGCCGCAAGCGTGCTCAACCTGATGAACGATCTCCGCCACGACCTCGGCCTCACGTACCTGATCATCACGCACGACCTCAACATCGTCGGCTATATCGCCGACCGCATCGCCGTCATGTATCTCGGCCAGCTCGTGGAGGTCGCCCCGGCCACCGCGATCCTGGGGAAGCCCATCCATCCCTACACTCAGGGACTCCTCGCCGCCGTCCCCGACCCGAAGCCGGGGGCCAGGATCCGACGCGATCTCTTGCCCCCCGGCGAGATCCCGAGTCCTCGAGACCCTCCGCCAGGTTGCCGCTTCCATACCCGCTGCCGGCTTGCGCAGGACATCTGCCGCACAACGGCACCCGCGCTCGAGCAGGTGGAGACGGGCCATCAAGTTGCCTGCCACTTTTGGGAAGAAGCTCGTGCGACCCATCACGAGTACGCAGTCAGCAAAGTGCCTGCCTTGTGATCCGGGCTCGATCGTTCGCAAAGCTCAGCGCGACGTGACGCCGGAAGTCCCTATCGGCCCCGCACCGGGACCGCCTGAGCCCACCAACGTCAGTCCGCGCAAACCCGTGTGCGCTGCGTAGCGATCGCCGATGCGAGCGGCAGTCGCCTCTGCGGTCGCTACGTCGAGGAGCGTGACGATCGCGCCGCCGAAGCCACCACCGGTCATCCGGGCTGCAACGGCCCCTTCCTCACCGGCGAGCTCGACGAGCAGGTCGAGCTCCGGGATCGAGACCTCGAAATCGTCGCGCAGGCTCGCGTGCCCCTCCGCGAAGATCCGGCCGAGCGCCCCGCGATCCGCCCCACCCGGCTGTTCGAGCGCCTCGACCACGGCGGCCACGCGCGCATTCTCGCGCACGACGTGCCGCAACCGACGGAACGGGGCCCCCTCGATGCCCGAAACTGCGGCGCGCTCGAGCGTGCCCTCGGGGGTCCGGCGAGCCGAGCCGGGAGGAAGCGCAGCAAGAGCGCGCTCGACCTCGACGCGGCGGACCTCATAGTCCGAGTCTTCGAGGCGGCGGTTGACGCCGGTACCGAGGACACCGAGCACGAGGTCATGTGGAAGGGGTACCAGCCGATGCACTAGGGTGTCGCAGTCGAGTAGGAGCGCGTGACCGCTGGTTGCGAGCGCGGACGCCGCCTGGTCCATGATCCCGCACGGTACGCCGACCGCCCGGTGCTCGGCGCGCTGCCCGAGCTGCGCGAGCTCGAGACCGGCAAGCTCGTATCCCGCAGCCAGAGCGAGCCCGCCTGCGAGCGCGAGCTCGAGCGCGGCGGACGACGAGAGACCCGACCCGGAGGGAAGGTCGGACTCGACGATCCCCTCGAAGCCGACTAGCGGGACGCCGAGCGACCGGAGCTCGACAACGACCGCGGCCGCATAGCGCGCCCAGCCGGTCTGGGGGGTCGCGGGTGCGTCGAGCTCGACGGTCGCTGCGTCGCCGAACGCGGTGCTCGTGAGGCGGACGACGCGATCGGCCCGAGGCACCCCACGTAGGACGACTCCCTGTTCCAGAGCGGCTGGGAGCACGAGACCCCCCGCGTAGTCGACGTGCTCTCCGATCAAGTTGACGCGTCCCGGCGCCCGAAACCCGATCATCACAGAACCGCGGCCGATCGCAACCTCACAAACCGGCGGCGAACCTCTCGTGCCGGAAGTTTTCGGGCTGAGAGCCGAACGTCGCGATCGCCGCCGAGCCCACATCGACATCCGCGACGCGCGCAAGCCCCCGCCGCATCGTGATGTTCAGACCCGCGAAGAACACCCCGGCGAGACAGGCGAAGAGAACCGCAGTCAGCGACGTGTTGCGGCAGCCCGACGCCAAGCAGGCAACCACCGGGACTCAGTGGCGGCATCGGCTCGAGCGTAGCGCCGGCGCTTCGGCGCGTCGCGGGTTGCGAGGCCGTCAGCTCGCCATGTCGCTCGTCGCGGTGTCGACGAGCCCGCGCACCGTCCTCGTCACGCGGGGAACGTGCTCGGGTGGCAGATGCTCGACGACGAGGTCGAGATCGGGCCGGTGGTCGCGGAGGAACTCGAGGTAGGGGCGCTGCTCGAAGATGCCCGTCCCGAGCTCGGGCGTACCGGCTTCGGCGCCACCTTCTAGCACGTCCTTCAGGTGAGCGGCCACGAACCTGTGCTCGAACCGGTCGAGCAGCTCCGCCGTCGCACGTTTCTGCGCGGGCACGAGGTTGCCCGAGAGCCAGTTGTAGGGATCGCAGACGACCTGGAGGTGCTTGGTCGGAAACCGCTCGAGCAGGCCATGGAGCTGGCTCTGCGTCTTGAGCACGTTCTTGACGTACCCCTCGACCGCGAGGATCGTTCCCCAGCGCTCCGCGGTCGGGACAAGTCGCTCGAACGCGTCGTCGAGCAGGCGCCAGGCCTCGCTGCCCCAGTTTTCGGGCGAGTCGGTCCAGTCGCCGTGCGGGTCTCGCGTGCCGGTCTCCGTGGCGACGATCCAGGTGCCGAGCGCCGGCGCGAGCTCGAGGCACCTCTCCAGATGCGTGATGTTCGCCTCACGGATCGCAGGGTCGGGTGCGACGAGGTTCCTGTAGCCGGCGAGCCCCGCGATCGTGATCCCGCGCTCTTCGAGGAATGCCCGCCGCGAGGCGGCGCTGTCGGGGTCGTCGAGGCATTCGTCGAGCAGCTCGCCGCCAAGCACGACGGTCTCGAGAGCGAGCCGCTCGAACTCGTCCGCGAGCTCCCCCCAGCTCCGGCCGGCGAACTCGTTCGAGAACGCGCCGAACCTCGGCCACGTGCTCGCGCGCTCGAGCCCGGGGAAGACGGAGCGCGTGAAGCTCAGGTCTCTTGCGACGAGCGGGGGTGGGCCGCACGGCGTCTCGAGCGTCAGCCAGCCGTCGTAGCGGATCTCCGAGAGAGCATGTGCGCACTCGCCGAAGTCGACCCGTCCCAGCCCCGGATGGACGTCGCCAGGCCTGACGAGGATGTCCTTGACGTGCACGCGTTTTACGAGCTCGCCCAGCGCGCGCAGCTCGGTCGGGCTGTCGAGACCGCGCCGGAGCGGGTTCGCGAGGTCGAAGTAGCAGCCGAACGCGGGCGAGCCGACTCGTTCGGCCAGCCGACGGATCTCCCTTGCGGGAAGCAGCCCCTCGTAGCAGAGCGTGACACCGCGCTCGGCGGCGAGCGGGCACAACGACGCGAACGCCGCCGCGCAGCGATCGAAGCCTGCCTCGCCGACGAGCTCCCCGCGCATGAAGAACGGGACGAGGACGACCTCGGCCCCGAGCTCGGCGGCCCACGCGGTCGCCCGGCGCACATCCTCTTCGGCGGCTTCGGCGATGCTCGGATCGGCGTCGGCGATCCCACCGTGGTTGTGCTCGACGAGGCCGAGCGCGTGGATCTCGAGGGCGCAGTCACCGCGGCGTACGCGAAGCTGGTCGGCGTTCGCCGAGCGAAGCGCCTCACGACCGAGCGAGGGCTCGACACCCCCGAATCCAAGCCGGTCTGCGATCTCGAAGACATCGCCCGTCTCGCCGACGACTGACTCCATCAGCGCTGCTCTCATGCCGTTTCCTCCCACTGGCCCATCCGAGGGCACCGGCTCGGGACGGAGCCTCGATTTACTACGCGACAGTAGCGATTGGCTAGAGCAGTCGCGCTCTTGACGCCGGCCGGTTTAGCGAGCGCTCGACGTGCTCGAGGCGAACTGGCTCAGACACGGGACACGACCTTCCCTCCTCTATCCCCACCAGTGGAGCTGGGACTCCGCGTGTATCGCGATGGGGTACGCCCGCTCGAACCAGGACCGGGCCGAGACGGAGCTGCGGTCGCTGGAAGGCGAGGTCGGCGCCATCCAACAGACAACCCTGCCGACCGACGCCCAGCCCGCCATCCTGGCAGCGCTCGACATCGAGCCGCCACCCCGCATCACCGCGCTCGAACCGGCCTGACGCGCCCTCTACACTTGGCGCCGGCGTAGGCACACGCCTCCCAGCCCGCCTACGACAAAAAGCCCTGCTCACGATGCTTTCAACAGCACCGTGTGTCCATCAACTGCGGAACTCGGGCCCCACATTCGCATCCGCGAGACGATAAGGCGTCGCGTGCGTGAGGGGAACTCGTCGAACAGTCCGGCCCCCTGACGGAGGCGGACCTGGCCAAGCTGTTCGGCGTGAGCCACGTCTTCGGACGGCAGACCGCTAGAATTCCTGCACTCGGTCTATGTGCCGGACTTCTTCCAATTCGCCATCAAGCTTTCGCGGCGCATGGGGCACGCCCCGCAAAACGGATCGGCCAACTGACGCAAGGGAGGTTCTGCATGAGGGCGGTCGATGCGGCCTGCGATACCCCCAACATCATTCTAATCCTGAATGACGATATGGGCTTCTCGGATCTCGGTTGTTACGGCGGCGAGATCGAGACGCCAAATCTCGATCGGCTCGCGTTCTCCGGCCTGCGCTATTCGCAGTTCTACAATACGGCGCGTTGCAGCCCTTCGCGGGCGTCGCTGCTCACCGGTTTGCATCCCCACCAGACCGGCATCGGCGTCCTCACCTACGACACCGGTCCGGAAGGCTACGCCGACAATCTCAACAAGAATTGCGTGACCATCGCGGAGGTGCTCGGGAGCAAGAACTACAAGAGCTATCTGAGCGGTAAATGGCACATCGCCAGGAATCTGACCGAACCGACCGACGCATGGCCGCTGCAGCGCGGCTTCGACGAGTTCTACGGGACGATCATTGGTGCGGGCAGCTTTTACCATCCCAACACGCTGACGCGCGGAAACGAAAGCGTCGAACGCGAGGCCGAGCGCGATCCATCGTTCTTCTACACCGACGCGATCAGCGATCAGGCTTCCGCCTATATTCAGGAGCACAGGCGCAATCACCCGGATACACCATTCTTCCTCTACGTCGCCTACACCGCGCCGCACTGGCCACTGCACGCGCACAGCGAGGACATCGCCAAGTACAAAGGGCGCTTCGACGCGGGATGGGATCAGCTTCGGGTCGAGCGGCTCGCCCGGCTGGTGAAGTCCGGGATCATCCGCCCGCATTGGACGCTTACCGAACGAGATCCGACCCAGCCGCCATGGACGGAAGCGGAGCAGCGCGCCTGGCTTCTGCGCTGCATGGAAGTCTACGCGGCGCAGATCGACCGTATGGATCAAGGCATCGGTCGGATCATCGCGGCGCTGGAGCAAACTGGCGAGTTCGAGAACACCCTCGTCATCTTCCTGTCCGACAATGGCGGCTCCGCGGACGACATCCCCGCGGGAGTCACCGCGAAGGAGCTAGGCGACGAGCTGATCGCCGAAGCGACGACACGCAAGGGCGAGCCGGTCCGCATCGGCAACGATCCGACCGTCATGCCGGGCGGAGAGGACACCTATCAGAGCTACGGCGCCGCCTGGGCCAATCTCTCCAACACGCCGTTCCGGCTCTATAAGCAATGGACGCACGAGGGCGGCATCGCGACGCCGCTCATCGTGCACTGGCCGCGGAAAGTCAAGGACGCGGGAATAAGGCATGACCCCGGTCAGCTCCCCGACATCATGGCAACGATCCTCGATGTCACAGGCGCGGCCTATCCGAGCCGATATGACGGGCACGACATTCCGCCATGCGAAGGAGAGAGCCTTGCGCCGTCGTTCGCGTCCGACGATTGCCAACGCGGGCCGCTGTTCTGGGAGCACGAGGGCAACGCCGCCGTACGGGTCGGCAACTGGAAGCTCGTGCGCAACTACCCCGCCTCCTGGGAGCTCTACGACATGGAAGCGGATCGCGTCGAGACGTGCGATCTCGCGTCGCAACATCCCGAGAAGGTGCGCGAAATGAGCGGCCTCTATGCCGCATGGACCGAACGCTGCGGCGTCATCCCGCGCGAGAGGATCCTAAAAATGATGCAGCAGCAGGCCGGCTAGGCGTTCTGGGAAGACAAGGCGAAATAGGTACAACCTCCGAAATAGCGAGGCCCATGACGAACGCGAAGACAAGCTGTTGCGTCGGGCGTAGCGCTGGCGCCGCCACGGCGACGGGCGAATCGGCTTCTTTCGTGCCGCGCGGCGACCCGGTCGCCTTTGCGTGGCGCCGCCTCCCCGGCGGCCAGTTTCGCATGGGCACTTCACGACCGGGCTTCGAGGCGGACGGCGAAGGACCGGTGCGCACCGTGACGCTGAGCCCGTTTGCAATCGCCGCCCACACGGTCACGAACGCGCATTTCGGTGATTTCGTACGCGAGACCGACTATGTCACCGATGCCGAGCGCCTCCACTGGTCGTTCGTGTTCCAAGCAGCGGTGGCGCCGGCGCTCAAGCGGCGCATCGTCAACGTGCCGCGCGAAACGCCTTGGTGGTACCCGGTGCCGCACGCTTATTGGGCGCAGCCCGAAGGCCCTGGCAGCACCGTGGTAGAAGGCCTCCATCATCCGGTGGTGCATGTTTCCTGGAACGATGCCAAGGCGTATTGCGGCTGGTCGGCCACGCGGCTGCCGACCGAAGCGGAGTGGGAGTTCGCGGCGCGCGGCGGGCTTGATCAGGCGACGTATCCGTGGGGCGATGAACTGACGCCGGATGGCGCGCATCGCTGCAATATCTGGCAGGGTGATTTTCCGGGGCGTAACACCGGGGAGGACGGCTACGCCGCGCTCGCCCCGGTCGATGCCTATCTGCCCAACGGCTACGGGCTCTGCAACATGGTCGGCAATGTTTGGGAGTGGTGCGAGAACTACTTCGTGACCGGATACCCCCGCGAGACGTCCGCTATCGATCCGGTGTACGACACGCCCACGAGCGCGCGCTCGCTTCGAGGCGGCTCGTTTCTCTGTCACGCCTCCTATTGCGACCGCTATCGGGTTGCGGCGCGAAGCGCGAACACGCCTGACACTTCGGCCGGGAACATCGGCTTCCGAGTTGTGACGGAAGCCATGCCAACGGCAGGCGGCGCCGACCCATCCCGGCATCCAGCCGGAGACCCGGTCTCCGTCAAACCCGGTCCGGCTCAAATCGAGTAGAACTAACACCACACCCCTCACGGACACCCAGTGAAACCTGTCCGCCAGATAACAGAGCCTCCAACCAACCCAGGGCGTTCAGAATGGCAAATCATCGATTGGACAATTGACGCCGAATCGCTCGAGTGCCGGCCCTCCTTCCCCGCCGGCTACCGCCCGGGTGTCGGAATCGTCGGGTGCGGTGGGATCGTGACGCTCGCGCACCTTCCGGCCTACACCGCCTACGGCGTCGACGTGGTGGGCGTGTACGACCCGGCGCCCGAGGCCACTCGAGGCCTCCGGGAGCGGTTTCCGGTGGTCGGTCGCGTGTTCGAGAGCCTCGATGAGCTGCTAGCCGAGCCACGGATCGAGATCGTCGACATCGCGACCCATCCGGCGGAACGCTTCGAACTCGTCGAGCAGGCGCTCGAAGCGGGGAAACACGTGCTCTCGCAGAAGCCGTTCGCGCTCGAGCTCGGCGCGGCGCGCGAGCTCGTGGAGGACGCGGAGCGCCGCGGGCTCCGCCTCGCTGTAAACCAGAACGGGCGCTGGGCGCCCCCCTGGCGGATCGCGACGCTGCTCGTCCAGCAGGGCGCTGTGGGCGAGGTGTGCGCCGTGACGCATCTCTACGAGCACGACTTCGGCTGGACGCTCGACTCCTGGCCGGACGAGCTCGAGCATTTCGTGGTGTACGACTTCTCGTCGCACTGGATCGACATCACCCGCTGCTGGCTCGACGCGAAGACGATCGCGGCGGTCAGAGCGCTCGAGTACCGCAACCCAGGGCAACCCCCGGAGAGCAAGGCGCCATGGGGGGCGTGGGTGCTCGCCGAGTGCACCGACGGCACGAGCGCGGCGATCCGCAGCATCGGCACCGAGACGCAGCGGCCCGGCAACCCGTTCTGGATCCACGGCACCGAGGGGACGATTCGGGGCAGCGTGCGCCAGGGAACCGACTTCGTCGAGCTCGAGCGCGACGGGACGGTGACGCGGTACGCGCTCGAGGGCGACTGGTTCCCGGACGGCTTCGCGGGGACGCTGGGCGAGCTGTGCAGCGCGATCGCCGAGGACCGCGAGCCGTTCAACTCAGCCCGACACAATCTCCTATCGCTGCAGATGACGCTCGCGGCGTGCCGATCGGCCGAGCGGAACGGCGCTCCCGTCGCCCTCAGCGAGGACGCGGGCGGATGATCCTCACCCGCTGACTCTCGATGCACACCATGCCGACGCGCCATCTCCCGGATCGACAACCCCTCCAGCTCACGATCCCTACGGATCCGCTCACACAACTGGGAGGGGGCTCGTGCCACCCGCGACAACGCACGGAGTCATGAGCTGCCTTGACTTGGACGCTCCGGACCCGCTCGTCGTCCTGGGCGCCAGGCGGGGAGCGAATCGCGCGCCTGCGTCGGCCAGGGGCTTGGTGGGTCGTGTCTAACGAGGCTCATGGCCCTGAGAAGGGAGTGCTCCCGGGAACGCGCGATACCGTCCGCATCGGCGTCATCGGCTGTGGAAACGTGCTGCAAGAGATGTACTACCCCCGAGCCCGCGCGCTAAGCCCGGGTCTCGTCGAGCTCGTCGCGGCCTGCGATCTCGAGGAGTCACGACGTGAGCTCGTGCGCGGGCGACTCGGGCTGACCAGGTTCAGCACGGACTACCGCGAGCTTGTCGACGCGGACGACATCGATCTGCTTCTCGTGCTCACGCCGATGCAGACGCATGGGGAGATCGCATTGGCGGCGATCGAGGCCGGCAAGCACGTTCTGGTCGAGAAGCCAATGGCCACGACGCTCGAGCAAGGAAGACGGCTCGTCGAGGCGTCGCGTACGAGCCGCGGCTACCTCGTTCCGGCTCCACACGTCGTGCTCAGCCCGACCTTCCAGGACATGCGGAAGCGGATACAAGGTGGCGACATCGGCCGCGTGCACCTCGCTCGAGCGCTACAGGGCTGGAGCGGTCCGGACTGGGGTCAGTGGTTCTACCGAAAGGGCGGTGGGTCGCTGTTCGACCTCGGCGTGTACAGCATCACAACCCTCACCGGTCTGATTGGCCCAGCCAGGCGCGTGACAGCCTTTGTCGGCATCGCGAATCCCGAGCGCGTCGCGGAAGGCGAGACCATTACCGCCGAGGCGGACGACAATGAGCAGGTACTCATCGACTTCGGGGATCAGACGTACGCGGTCGTAACGACCGGGTACACGATCCAGGAGCATCGCCGCCCGTGGATCGAGCTCTACGGGAGCAATGGCACAATCCAGACGCTTGGCTTCCTCGAGGGGTTCGAGCTCTGGCAGAGCGATCTCGGCGACTGGCAGATCTATCGAGACCGGCGACACCTGGAGTGGCACTTCACCGACGGCTTGACTCACCTCGTCAACTGCATCCGTGACGGAGTGCGGCCGCTCGTAACACCCGAACATGCCTTTCATGTACTCGAGATCATGCTGCAGGCGATGGAGTGCGGCACGGACGGGCAGGCGAGGGAGATCGAGAGCACTTTCACACCACCGTCGTTCTCAGGGCCGGAGCCGGGTTGAGGCCCGAGGCTGTCCGACTTTCTGTGGGCAGTCAGTCTCCCGTCCCGAGCAGCCGTTCCAGGAAGACGCGAGTGCGAGCCACGTCGTCGACGACGGAAGCACCTCCATAGCGCTCGATCATGAAGTTGCACGAGATGCGCCGCTCGTTGATGACCGCCAAGAGGGAAGGCCAGTCGACGTCGCCTGTGCCGACAACGACCTCTTTACCCCATGCCCCCGGCTCGGACGGAGCCCGCGCATCCTTGACATGGATCTGCCGAACGCTGCCCGCGAGCACGTCCAGTGCCGCGACCGGGGCTCCGGCGCCGTAGAGGATCATGTTGGCGGGATCGAAGTTGACGCAGACGCCGGGGTGAGAGAGCTCCTCCAGCACCGACAGCAGGGTCTCGGCCGTCTCCTGGCCGGTTTCCAGCCCGAGCGCGATTCCGTGCGCCGCGAAACGGTCGGCAATCTGACGGACGCGACCGACCATCTTTTCGCGGAGACCGTCGGCCTGAGTCGACGGCAGGAACCCAGCGTGCATGGTGACGAGCTCGAGGAAGAGTCGCTCGGCAAGCACCGCGGCACTCTCGACCATTTCGAGGTTTGCAGGCCAGGTGTCGTCTAGCCGAATTCCACCGGTCTCCCGGATCGATGCGAGTGTGGAGTAATCCTCGCCGAGGGTCGTGATCATGCCGGACACCGCCCGCACTCCAGCACGGTCCAGCACCTCCATCGTTTCCGCGACCGACCACTGTCCGCTCAGAAGAACCCCCAGCCCGAGTTGAAGTTCACGGACACCCGCCTCATGGCATGCGCGCGCCAGATCCCCTGGGCCGGCGCTCTCGAACGACCATGAGCACACGCCGATCTCGTCTCTCAAAGGCCGCATCTCTCGCTGGTAGGCACGTGCGTTGCCTACGGAAGGACTCGGTGCGTTGTCGCACGGAGCCACGTCAAGCACGGAATGAAGCCCTCGGCGTAGTCAACTCCGCACTGGTGCCCGCGGTAGCGCCCGGTTGTCCGCGCCTGATCGATGAAGTCGACGCCGTGATACTCGCGCACCCAGGTCATCTGGCTCTCGTGAGCCTCGAGCATCGCAATCTTCATCTCGATCACGTCGCTCGTGTCGACGAACTCCGTCGGGGAGAAGCCGACTCCTGCGACTGTCTCCATGAAGTAGAGAGGGGTGACAAGGGGATAAGGAGGCTCGTCGGTCGCGGTGAGCGGCGAAGTCGCGAGGTAGCTCGCGTTGAACACGAGCTTCGAGATCTCGAGGTGATCCGTGTGGTAGTCGTTCGGATGATGGGTGATGATGACGTCGGGCTTCGAGCGCCGGATCAAGTCAATGACCATCCGGAGTTGCTCCCGGTCTGCGGCGAGGACCTCGTCGTCGGGAATACCCAGGGTCGCGTGTTCCGCGCCGGCGATCTCAGCAGCTCGCTCGGCCTCGACCGCTCGAATGCGCGCGATCTCCTCCGGGCCATAGTGGGAGGCCCCCTTGTCCCCCTGCGCCGCGTGGCACATCACGACTGAAGCGATCTCGATCGAACCAGACGATACTGCTTCGAGGCCCGCGATCATCCGTAACGATGTCGTCTTGCCGCATCCGGAAGAGCCGACCAGCACGACGAACTCACCGTCGTCGACATGAAGATCAAGGTTGGACACAGCGACGGTGCCGTCACCGTATGTCTTGCTGACACCGGAAAGAGTGACAGTGCCCACTAAGGGTCCGTGCGCTGGATCTTCGGCCGCGGCCGAGTGAGAACTGTACGCATGCGGTAGCGGTCGGCTCTGTAGGCGACGAGGGAGGTCTCAATGAGGCGCTTCGCGGAATCGAAGGTGGATGTCGAAGACATCAACACCGCGTCGCCATCGTCTATCGCGAGGAAACCTGCACTGCGCTCGTCCGCAGGCGCCGCCCAGACGACGTACTCCGCCTGCATCGGCTCGACACCAAGCGCCGTCAGCGTCGCATAGAGCGACGCAGCGCTGTAATCGACGAGCTCGATACCTGGCGCGCGTGTTTGAGGGACAACGCTCTTTGAAAGAGCGAACTCGTAACCGTCGAGCAGTCGCACTCGCTCGAGGTGGAACATCGGACTCCCAGGAGCCACACCGAAGACCTCGGCTTCGTCGGCGTGGGCGGACTTGAGCTCAGCGCTGAGCACACGCGACGTCGTCGGAAGCCCGCGCGACGCGGCGAGATCGGTCAAGCTCGTCAGCGTGTTCGACTCGCTCACCGGTCCTGAGCTCACGAACGTTCCCCGCCCGACGTACGACTCGATCTGCCCGTCGCGCTCGAGGTCTGCCAGTGCGCGCCTAACCGTCCCCCGCCCAACGCCGAACCGCTTGCACAAGTCACGCTCCGCGGGGAGCCGGTCTCCGGGATTAAGCGCACCCATTGCGATCTGCTCCGAGAGGGAGTCGTAGAGTTGCTTGTAGAGCGCAGGCGCGGCAGGAAGGATGTTCCTCGAATCGGACGCTCCAATCGATGACGCGAGGAGAATGCGGTTGGCCCGGCTCATTCGCTAGACCGACGCAAACTGCCCTCCGGCAACGGCCTCTCTCGAATCGGCGCGGTCGCTCTCTTCGCTCGCACCGACGAAAGGTAGTTCTCAGCCCACGGGGGGTCGTCAGGATCGCGACCGGCGAGCTCGGCTAGTCGCAGGGCGAGCGCGAGCGCATACGGGAAAGAGAGAATCGGGACAAGGCGCGGGTCGTCGTCTTCCCTGCACGGGATTCGCACGATGCGAGAACCCATCGATCGACAGCTTTCCTCGGTCCCTGTGAGGTGAGGATCGGAAGCGGTCTCGAGACTGATCGCGAGGCTGCCATCGGTCAGCGCGAACATCGCGGAAGTCGCCCCCTCCCGACTCTCGACGCCCTCGCAAGGAACTCCGGCGATCTCCTTGAGGAGGAGCGCTGTTTCCAGGGCGGCCGCCCAGGCGACGCTGGTTCCGAAAGCGATCGCTAATGGCGGCAGCCTGTCGAGGGCGAGCCCATCGATCCATTCCGGTGCATGCTCGAGGTTGCGGCGCGCCAAATCCGGTGTCGCCCGAGTTGCCAGCTCGAGCTCGTCGTCTCCGGTCAGTCGCGCGACCAAGAGCAGTGATGCTGCAAGTGCTGCCACATAGGACTGCGTGTGGGTGAGCGAGCGCTGATCGGGCGCACTGACCACGAGCGTCGTCTCGGCGAGCGCGTTGAGCGTCGACTCAGGTGACGCCGTTACGAGCGCGAACTGGCCTATGCCGAGTGCTTTTTGCGCGTTCACGATATCCCGCAACTCTCCGGAGCTCGAGAAGACGAGGAGGTAGTCGCCGTCCTGCCACCGATAGCGACCGTGGACGAACACGCCAGCGGGAAGCGCGGTGACGCTCACTCCGCAGGGCTGCGCGAGAGAGGCGAGCGACAAAGCAAGTGCAGCGTAGTAGGAGGCTCCATTGCCGGACGCGACGATGCGGGTGACATCTGACTGTGCGAGCCGTGCGGCGGCTGCTTTCACCCCGGTCTCGTTTGCGAGCGTCTGGGTGATCGCGTTCGGGATGCCAAGCGCATCCGCCCAGACGAGCGATGTGCGCTCGGGCGGGGAGACGGAGGGCTCGCGGCCGTCGCGTCGGTCGTCCTCAGGCGTCATGGTTCTTCCCCCCGGAAAGCACGAGCTGCGGAACGAGTGACTCGTCGACGACGACGACATCGGCGACGGAGCCCGGACGCAGAGTCCCGATCTCGGTCCGTTTCAGGATACGCGCGGGTACCGTCGACGCGGCAGTAACCGCCCACGAGAGAACAACGCCGGAGTCGACGATGTGGCGTGCGCAGTCGATCAAGGACGTCGTTCCGCCTGCGAGCCTCCCCTCGGTGCGCATCCGGCCTCCTGTCCTCGTGACCTCGATGGAGCCGAGCGAGTAGACGCCGTCAGGCGCGTCGGCTCCCGCGACAGCGTCCGTCACCAAGTAGATTCGGTCAGGAGCGAGTCGGCGGATGAGCTCCACGATGGGCGGAGCCAGATGATCGTCGTCGGCGATGAGTCCCAGATAGACGTCCTCCCGCAGCAAGGCCGCTGTTGAGATACCTGGGTCGCGATGGCCGATCGGTCGCATCGTGTTGAAGAGATGGGTCACGACTTTCGCCCCAGCGTCGAATCCCGCCATCGCTTCCTCATAGGTGGCATCGCTGTGGCCGCAGGAAACGACGACGCCGCGTGAGGCGAGGTAGGTGATGAGCTCCAGCGCGCCTTCGCGTTCGGGAGCGACTGTTGCGAATGCCACAGGACCGGCTTCGAGCAAACGATCGGCGAGCTCCACGGAAGGCTCGCGCATCGCGGCGACCGGATGCACGCCCGGGCGCTCAGGCGAGAGAAAAGGGCCCTCGAGGTGCACGCCAAGCGGGCGTGAGCCTCCCGGCTCCCACGTGGCGAGCGCCTCCTTCGCGCCGCGGAGAGCAGCGAGCATCCTCTCCTCGTCCGCCGTGATGATGGTCGGCAAGTAGGAACCAACACCGTCCGCCAGGAGCTTGCGCTCGACGTGTCGGTACTCGGCCGGTGATGCGGTGCTGAAGTCGATGCCGGCGTAGCCGTTGATCTGGAGGTCAATCAGGGCCGGTATCGCGATCCCCTTGCCCCGGCCCGGAACACCGACGGCGGCAATGCGTCCCGACTCGACCTCGACGTCACCTTCGACGAGTTCGCGGTCAACGACCGCGTACTGCACACCGAGTCGTCTTCTGCCAGCTTCACTTGACGGTCTCGAAAGGATGGGTGCGGGAATGCTCATAGCTCCTGGAACTCGATCTGGACCTTGACGGCGCGCGAAGGCTGGTCGAGCTTCAGCCGGAAGGCCGCGGCGGCGGCAGCTTTGCTTGCCGAAACACTCGCCGAGCTCGAGCTCGACAGTGCCCCCGCGAGTGCCGCCACCGAGACGGCCGTCGCAACGACCGCGACGCGAACTGTCTGCCAGCGCGTCATTTTGGAACCTCTCGTCCGGAGAATGGCGTGACGACGTGACCCTAACCTCTCACTGATAGGTCGTCAAGAGATGCCTAAATGGCTCCTATTTGGCCAGTGAGCGGTGGTCGCGCATCCCGCTTATACAGCTGGCTCGCCGCCCATCGAACAGCGTGTTGCTGGATGGGACAACGAACTTATCCCGCGCACATCCCGCACGAGGGCGGCCGAAGGCGGCGGCACCCGCCGATCCCCGCACCATGACCGGCGAAGTCCCCGCTCTCACCGGCAATCCCCGACTCCTCCCGGCTACTGCGGCAGGCTGAGTACACCTTTGCAAGCCGGAGGTCACGGGTTCGAATCCCGCACGCTCAAG
>Ga0136633_1000855_pt1 | contig 22871 bp, 24 predicted proteins | sample AntDrymeUQ832206_2_FD_105494 | JGI IMG/M metagenome (GOLD analysis project Ga0136633, IMG submission 105494) | Polar desert sand microbial communities from Dry Valleys, Antarctica - metaG UQ83 (22.06) | ecosystem: Environmental > Terrestrial > Soil > Desert | place: Antarctica: Dry Valley...
AAGGCGGGCAACCAGCACCTGGTGACGCTGCACGAGCGCCGGACGCCCGAGCGAACCGAGCTCGTCGCGACGTTCTATGAGCCAGGTTCGGTGGAGGAGGTCGCCCGGACGATCGAGGGCTTCGGCCGGGGCGGCGCCGTCGTCGGCGTGGACGCCCCGTCGGGGTACCGGCTGGATCTGCTCGCCGCGGGTGCGCCGGCACGGACCGGGCTGGGGCTGCCGGAAGGGCGTTACGAGCGCATGCGCGTCTGCGACACCCTGCTGTTTCGCCGCGGCCTGCCGCTCTACCCGGTTCCGAGCGCCGGGCAGCCACAGTCGGCTTGGGAGGCCTGGATCTACGTCGGGTTCGAACTGTTCGAGGCGCTGGCCGCCCTCGGGCGCTTCACCCCGCCCGGCGATGGCTTCGAGGGCTCCGTCGGCGATCACTCCCTCGGCCACGGCCGGCTCTTCGAGACCTATCCAGACGCCATCTTCTGCTCGCTGCTCGGGCATCGCCCGTCGCCGAAGCGCACGCCCTGGGGCCTTCAGCAGCGCATCGCCGCTCTGAAGGTGAAGGGAATCGCCGACGAGGACGGTGGCCTCTGGCACCGGACGCTCGACGAGCTCGACGCCTGCGCCGCCGCCTACACGGCCTACGCCTTCGCCGCCGGCCTGGGCCGCTGGGTCGGCGACCGAGGGGAGGGGGTCATCGTTCTGCCGTGCTCGGAGCTGCTGGACCGCTACGACAAGCTGCCGCCGCCCGTCCGCGCCCGCCTCGCCTAGTCCTAGGCGGCGACGACCGGGCTCCTAGTAGCCTGAGGGACGAATGGAGCGCAGCCGCAACGGGCGCCAGACACCCTCGGGACGCGCGCCCGGCACGCCCCCGGGCCCCAGGGCCCGCCAACGCGCCGTCTGCGTCAGCGCCACCGAGGATTCCGCCGATCTCTCCGAGCTCAAGGAGCTGTTGCGGACCTCCGGCGTTGCGGTCGTGGCCGAGCTCGTGCAGCGCCGGGACAGTCCGCACCCGAACCTCTATCTCGGCCCGGGCAAGGTGGAGGAGGTCAAGCGCCTGGTCAAGGCGCATGACGCCACGGTGGTCGCCTGCGACGACGAGCTCACTCCGCGCCAGCAGCGCAACCTCGAGAAGGAGCTCGACCTGCCGGTGGTCGACCGGACCGCGGTCATTCTCGACATCTTCGCCGCCCACGCCCATACCGCGGAGGGCAAGCTGCAGGTCGAGCTCGCCCAGCTCGAGTACAACCTCGCCCGCATGCGGGGCCTGTGGACGCATCTCGAGCGCATCGGGGGCGGGACGGCGCTGGCGCGCGGCCCCGGCGAGACCCAGATCGAGACGGACCGGCGGCTCGCGCGCAGCCGCATCGCGGCGCTGCGGCGCAAGCTCGAGGACGTCAAGGCGGTGCGCGGCACCCAGCGGCAGGAGCGCGAGCGCGCGCACCTGCCGACGGTAGCCATCGCCGGCTATACGAACGCGGGCAAGTCGACGCTGCTCAACGCGCTCACCGGCTCGGACGTCAGCGTCCGCGACCGCCTGTTTCACACCCTCGACCCGACGACGCGCACGCTGCGCCTCGAAGGGCGCAAGTACCTCCTGACCGACACGGTCGGCTTCATCTCCAAGCTGCCGCACCAACTCGTGGACGCTTTCGCCGCCACGCTCGAGGAGACGCGCCTGGCCGACCTGATCCTCCACGTGGTCGACGGGAGCGCGCCGGAGGAAGAGCTCGTGGAGATGCTCGAGGCCGTCGGCGACGTCCTGGAGGACATCGGCGCGGGGGAGCGGCCGCGGCTGCTCGTGCTCAACAAGGCCGACGCGATGGACGACGAGCGCCGGCGGGAGCTGTCCTTTCGCCACCCGGACGGGATCCTCGTCTCCGCCCGCACGGGCGAAGGACTGGACGAACTGGGCCCCGCGATCGCCGAGGAGTTCGAACGGCGCATGGTCGACGTGGAGATGCTCGTCCCGTACGCGGACGGCGCGCTCGTGAGCGAGCTGCACGATCTCGCCGGGGACATCGGACGCGAGGACACCGACGACGGCGTGCGTGTGCGCGTCCGCCTGCTCGAGCCGATCGCCGCGCGCTTCCAGCGCCACCGTACGGACGTTCCCGCACCCGATCCGGACGGGCCGCAGGAGCGGGGAGCAGCGGAAGCTGCGTCGGCGCCCCAGCATCGGGCGGCATGACGCTCCGCGTCCGCCGCCTGCACCCCGACGCCGTCCTTCCCAGCCGCGCCAATCCGGGCGACGCCGGCCACGACCTGCACGCCGTCGCGCCTGCGGTCATCGGGCCGGGCGAGCGGGCGTCGATCGCGACGGGTATCGCCGTCGAGCTGCCGCCGGGCCACGCCGGCTGGGTCGTCCCCCGGTCGGGCCTCGCCGCACGCCACGGCGTCTCGGTGGTCAACGCCCCTGGCCTGATCGACGAGGGCTATCGCGGCGAGATCAAGGTCCTGCTGCTCAACACGGACCGCAAGGCGCCCTTCGCCGTGGCGGCCGGCGACCGGATCGCCCAGCTCGTCGTCACCGCGGTGGCCGCGCCGGAGGTCGTGGAGGTCGACGAGCTCGGGCCGACAGCCCGGGGGGACGCCGGCTTCGGGTCCTCAGGCCGTTAGAGGCCCGCGGCCCGGCGGGCGGACGCGTGGGCGCCGTCCTCGAGGTGGTCGTCGAGCGGCGCGAGCGTCCCGCCACCCGTCGCCGCAGCGATCAGCCAGTCGGCGAACCACGCGTTCTTGGGAAGCAGTGGCCCATGGAGGTAGGTGCCGATGACGCTGCCCCGGCGCACGCCCTCGAACCCGTCGGCGCCGTTGTTGCCGTGCCCGGAGAGCACGCGGCCGAGCGGGGCCTCGCCCGGACCGAGGTGGGTCCGGCCGCCGTGGTTCTCGAATCCCGCGAGCACCCGCGGGCCGCTCGTCCCGGGCAGCTCCACCTCGATGGCGACGTTGCCTATCAGTCGCGGCCCGTCCTCGCGGACCGTCCGCAGGTCGACGAGGCCCACGCCCGGGAGCTCCTCGTCTCCGAGCGCGTAGGCGTGGCCGAGCAGCTGGTGGCCGCCGCAGACCGCGAACACCACGCCGCCGCGGCCGGCGTGAGCGTGGACCGCATCGTGCTTGACCGTCGCGAGGTCGCGCGCGCACATCGCCTGGTCGCGATCCTGCCCGCCCCCGAGATAGAGGAGGTCGTGCGCCTCAGGATCGACCGGCTCACCGAGGCCCGCGCCTGCGAGCTCGAAGTCGATGCCCCGCCACTCGCAGCGGCGCTGGAGGAACAGCAGGTTCCCGCGGTCGGCGTAGATGTTCATGAGGTCCGGATAGAGCGCGAGCACGCGCATCGTCCGCTCAGGCACGCAGCAGCACCACCGTGGAGCCGACGTGGTCGTCCGTGGGCGGGATCTCGCGCGCGGGCTCGGGGGTGAACCCGGCGGCGCGTGCCTCTCGCTCGAGGGTTGCCGCGTCCAGGTCGGCGAGGTGGATGCGGTCGACGTAGCTCGTGCGTGCGCCGTCCCGGGCCCAGGTCGTGCGGACGCGCTCGATGAGGGCGCCCTCCGGCGTCCGGCGCACGGCCACGGGCTGTGACGCGTAGCGCACCCCGTCGTGCTCGCCGACCTCGGGGAGCGGCAGCCCGCCCGCGTCGGGCTCGAAGGTCTCGATGGCGCCGGCAAGCGCGAGCGCCAGCCGCCCGCCCGGGCGCAGGTGCGCGTGGGCGCGGCGCAGGAAGGCGTCGCGTCGCTCCAGCAGCTGCACGGTCTGCATCGGGACGAGGATGAGCCCGAACGCCTCGTCCAGCTCGAGGTCCTGCGCGTCGCCGGCCACCGTCCGGATGGGGAGGTCCCCGGACCTCTCCCAGAGCGCCGCCAGGAGCGCCGGTTCGAGGTCGAGCGCGACGACCGCGTGCCCGGCGGCGGCGAGGTCGAGCGCAACGCGGCCCGTCCCGGCGCCGACGTCGAGGACGGGACCGGCCTGCGCGGCGGCCAGCTCGCGCCACAGCGGGAAATCGGCGGCGTACCCATGGCACTCCAGGTCGTGCCAGACGACGGCATCGTCCACGGTCGGGCAGGCGCTCATCGCCAGTAGTCCTCGCGGGCCCCGCGGGCGGCCAGCAGCCCCTGCAGCTCGAGCAGCGCGGTGTAGGTCGGCAGGACGTACAGCGGCCCGGTCCCGTCGGCGATCGCGGCGTCGAGGGCCGCCGGCAGGTCCTCGACGACTTCGAGCCGGCCGGGCTCGACGCCCGCGTAGCGCAGCCGCACCGCGAGCTCCGCGGCGCGGGAGCCGGCGCACACCATGCGGCGGACGCGTGGCGCGACGAGTTCCCAGTCGGCGTCCCACACCCACGACACGTCGCGGCCGTCGGCGACGCCGTCATTGAGGACGCCGAGCAGGTCGAGCGGCCCGCCCTCGAGGGTGAGCGTCCTGAGCACCTCGTTGGCGCCGGCCGGGTTCTTCACGAGCATCAGGAACAACTGGCGGCCCCCGACCTGGACCGTCTCGGCGCGGCCGAACGCGGGGGCGACGGCACCGAGGCCGGCGGCGACGTCGGCCAGGGGGACGTCGAGCGCCAGGCACAAAGCGGCAGCGCCCAGCGCGTTGTAGACGTTGTAGAGCCCCGGGAGCGGCAGCTCCACGAACGCCTGCGCGCCGTCCGGTGCGTGGAGCGTAAAGGCAGCCCGGCGGATCCCGTGCAGGGCGACGTCGGTCGCCCGCACGTGCGGCTGGGGGCGCGCGTTGCCGCAGCTCGGGCACGCGTAGCGACCGAGGTGGCCGAGATAGATCGCCCGATAGGCGTAGGGCGAGCCGCACCGGCGGCAGTGTTTGGAGTCCGACGCGTGCTGGAGCTCCGCCCTCGCCATCGCGTCGTCCTCGACGCCGAAGTAGAGGGCGCCCGGCGTGTCGCGCCCGAGGTCGGCGATCAGCGGGTCGTCCGCGTTGAGGACGAGGCGCGTGGCCGCCGGCAGGGAAGCGGTGATGTCCGCCCAGCGGTCGGCGATCGTCTCGAGCTCGCCGTAGCGGTCGAGCTGGTCGCGGAAGAGGTTCGAGAGCAGCAGAGCGCGCGGGCGCAGCTCGCCGACCAGGCGGCCGAGCCAGAACTCGTCGACCTCGAAGAGACCAAGGTCGCCATCGACCGCACGGCCGCCGCGCCGGGCGGCAGCGGCGAGCGTCGTGGCCACGCCCCCCGCCATGTTCGCGCCGGCCCGGTTGTGTACGAGGCGGACGCCGCGACCCTCGAACACGGAGGCGATCATCGCCGCGGTCGTGGTCTTGCCGTTCGTGGCCGAGAGCACCACGGACCCCTGACTCAGGCGCCCGGCGAGCGTGCCGATGGCGTCCGGCGCCAGGCGCATGAGGACCTTGCCGGGCAGCGACGTCCCGCCGCCGCGCCCCGTCGCGCGGGCGAGGCTGCCCACCGCGCGCGCCGCGGCGAGCTTGGGTGCGAGCAACGTCACGGCGCGAGGACGCGGAGGGCGCGCGGGTCGACCCGGACCGTGCACGGAAGGTCGGAGAGAGGGTCGCCGTCGGCGTAGGCGACGAAGGGCCGGTCGGCCGAGAAGCTCACCTCACGGCCGCGCAGGAACGTCAGCGCCGGGTTGTCGACGTGTGTGCCTTTGAAGACCTTCGGCAGGCCCGCGAGGAACGAGCGCCGCGTGCTCTCGGCGCTCAGGACGACGTCGAGCAGGCCGTCGTCGAGGCTCGCGTCCGGCACGAGTTGCATGCCGCCGCCGAACATGCCCGAGTTCGCGACGGCGACGGAGTAGCCCGAGAATGCGTGCTCCTGACCGTCCACCGTCACCGTCCACGCCGCGGGCCGCCAGCCGGCGAGCGCACGCAGCGTCCCGTAGAGGTAGATCGCCGATCCGAGCCGGACGCGGCTGGCGAGCGTGATGTCCTGCACGTCGGAGTCGAACCCTGCCGAGGCGATGCCCAGGTAGCACTTCTCGCCGGCGACGGCCACGTCGATCTCCCGAACGCCGCCCGACACGAGCACCTCGGCCGCGGCGGACGGGTCCTGCGGGATGCCGAGCTTGCGAGCGAGGTCGTTGCCGCGGCCGCCGGGGAGTACGCCGAGGATTCCGCGGGTCCCGCGCAGGGCGCCACCGACCGCGCCCGCCAGGCCGTCGCCTCCCAGGGACGCAGACACCTCGTCCCGTACGGTCGCCTCGCGCGCCAGCTCCCGCGCGTGCTCCAGCGAGCGCGTGCGCTCGACACGGAAGCGCACTCCGTGGGCGCGCAGGACGGCCTCCACCGCGGGCAGTCGCCTCTCGCCCCGCCCACCGCCGGCGGACGGGTTCACGATCAGGCAGACGTCCCGGGCCATGAGGCGTGAGGCTATCGGGGGCCGGTCCTCCGACCAATATCCTCGAGCCATGCGCCGCCTCCTGCTTCCGCTCGCCCTGACCGCCTCCTTCGCCGCCGCCGGCTGTGGCGGATCGGAGGAAGAGACGCCGGCGACCGGTGGAGGGACGACCGCGGCGGAGGAGGCCACGCCGGAGGGCGCGGAGCCGCAGGCCGGTTGCGAGCAGGTCAAGGCGCCGGCGGCCAAGGACGCAGGGAAGCGGAACAAGCCGACGCTGCGGCTCGACGCGGGGAAGACCTACGTCGCCAAGGTCGAGACGTCCTGCGGCGACTTCGAGATCACCCTCGACGCGAAGCGCGCCCCCAGGACGGGCGGCTCGTTCGTCACGCTCGCCAAGGACGGCTTCTTCGACGGCACCACGTTTCATCGCATATCCCGCGGCTTCGTCATCCAGGGCGGCGACCCGGCGGGCGACGGCACGGGCGGCCCGGGCTTCTCCGTCAAGGAGGCGCCACCGGAGGATCTGCGGTACATGCGCGGCGTCGTCGCGATGGCCAAGACCGGCACCGAGCCCGCCGGGACCTCAGGGTCGCAGTTCTTCGTGGTGACGGGCGAGGACACCGGGCTGCCGCCCGACTACGCGCTGCTGGGCGAGGTTACGGAGGGCCTCGAGGCGGTCGACAACATCGCCTCGGTGGAGACCGTCCCGCCCGACGACGGCGAGCCGACCGCCCCGGTCCTCATCGAGAAGATCACGATCAGCGAGTCGTAGGGCGGGAGGGCTTCAGCGCGCCCTCCAGCTCGAGCAGCCGGAGCTTGCGCTCGGCGCCGCCGCCGTAGTTCCCGACGCCGCCGGAGGAGGGGACGACCCGGTGGCACGGAACGACTAGGGGAACCGGGTTGATGGCGCAGGCGGTGCCCGCGGCGCGGGCTGCCCGCGGCCGGCCCGCCCGGGCGGCGAGCTCGGAGTAGGTGACGGTCTCTCCGCGCGCCGTCGTCCGGGCGAGCGCCTCGAGTGCCTCACGCCGGAAGCCCGTTCCGGCGAGCGACAGGTCGAAGGGCAGATCGATCTCGGGCACGTCGCCCTCGAGGTAGGCGACCAGGCGCTCCCCGGCGCCCGCGAGCTGCCGCCGCGAGGCGACGAGGCGCGGCCCGAGGTGCGCGGCGACGGCCGCGAGATGGGCATCGGCGGCGTCCGCGTCGAACCCGATGCGGACGATGCCGCGCGACCCCTGGACGAGAAGGAGGGGCCCGATCGGTGTGGCGACGGACGTGTAGAGCGCGTCGGCGAGCCCCTCGGCGACCGCCGACGCGGCCACGGACTCGAGCAGGTGGTCGGGGAGCGGGGTCATGCGGCGAGCCTTTCCCGGAGGGTGCGGACGGCGGTCGACACGCGCTGGCGCGCCGCTGCCTCAGAGCAGGAGAGCCGCGCCGCGATGTCGCCGTACTCGAGGTCGTCGACGAAGCGGAGCCTCAAGACGGCCCGGGTCCCGTCGGGCAGGGCCGCGATGAGGTCCTCGAAGCCGTCGATCTCGTGGGGGTCCTCCGTCGCCGCCGGCGGGTCGGCGGCGGGCTCCTCGCGGCGGCGGCGGCACAGGTCGTCGATCGCCGCGTTCGTCGTCACGCGGTAGAGCCAGGCGCGCAGGTGGTCGGCGTGGCGCAGGCGCGGGTAGGCGCGCAGGGCCCGCAGCAGCGCCTCCTGCACCACGTCCTCGGCGTGCTCGGGCCCCGCGACCCGGCGCGCGTGGGCGAGCAGTTCGTCGCCGTGGGCGTCGACGAGAGACCAGAACGGGGGCAGCACACCCTGTGCAACGGCGGTGGGGGGCACGATGTGAGGTGGGACGGATGGCATCGGCGGCTCCAACCTAGGATTCTCCGGGCATGGTCCTCGCCATAGTCATCTTCGCGGCTGCGCTGGTCGTCATCGCGACCGACAAGGTCCACCGGACCAAGGTCGCGCTCGTCGGCGCGATCCTCGTGCTCGTCACGCAGACGATCGAGCAGGAGCAGGCCATCGAGGCGATCGACTTCAACACGATCGGCCTGCTCGCGGGGATGATGCTGATCGTCAAGCTGACCGAGGAGACCGGCGTCTACGCCTACCTCGGCATCCGCGCCGCGCAGATCTCCCGCGGCCGGCCGCTGGCGGTGGTCCTGGCGCTGGCGGTCGCGACGGCCGTCCTCTCGGCTTTTCTCGACAACCTCACGACCATCCTGCTGATGGTCCCGATCACCTTCCTGCTCGCGGACACGCTGGACATCGACCCGATCCCGCTCGTGATCATCGAGATCATCGCGTCCAACGTGGGGGGGACGGCCACCCTGATCGGTGATCCGCCGAACATCCTCATCGCCGGTGCCACCGGCCTCTCGTTCATGGACTTCGTGGCCAACCTCGCGCCGGTCGCCGCCGTCACCTTCGTGGCGACCACGGCGGTGCTCTACCTCTTCTACCGAAAGCGGCTGCAGATCGCGCCAGACGTGCGCGAGCGCCTGATGGAGATCGACGCGCGCCGGTCGATCGAGGATCCCGCCGAGCTGCGCCGCGCGATGCCGGTTCTGATCGGCACGATCCTGCTGTTCTTCGTGCACAAGCAGCTGCACGTTGAACCCGCGACCGTGGCGCTCGCCGGGGCCACCGTCCTGTTGCTGCTGACGAAGACCTCGGTGGAAAAAGCGCTGGCCGGCATCGAGTGGAGCACGCTGTTCTTCTTCATCGCGCTGTTCGTCATGGTCGGAGCGCTCGAGGAGCAGGGCGCCATCGGCAAGGTCGCCGACGGGATCGCCTCGGTCACGGACGGAAACCGCACGGCCGAGCTGCTCGGCATCGCCTGGACGTCCGCCTTCGCCTCGGGCATCGTCGACAACATCCCTTTCACGGCGACGATGATTCCGGTGGTCGAGGAGCTGCGGGGGCCGGGCGACGACGCGTATTGGTGGTGCCTGGCGCTCGGCGCCTGCTTCGGCGGCAACGCGACCATCATCGGCGCCGCCGCGAACGTTGCCGCGGCCGGCATGGCGGCGCGCGCCGGTCAGCCCATCTCCTTCTGGGCCTTCCTCCGGATCGGCGTTCCCATCACAATCCTGTCGATGGTCATCGCCACCGGCTACATCGCACTGAGGTACCTATGAGCCCCCGAGAGCTCGGCGCGCCCCTCGTGCGCGAGGCGCCGCTGCTGCGCGACGACACCCCGGTGGAGGAGGCGGTTCGCGCACTGCTCGACGCCGACCTGCCCGCCCTCCCGGTCGTCAACGGCGCCGGCAAGCTGCTCGGGCTCTTCGGCGAGCGCGAGTTCATCGAGGCGCTGTTTCCCGGCTACCTGAAGGAGCTCGGGTACGCGGGCTTCGTCCCGCGCTCGATCGAGAGCGTCATCGAGAAGCGCCAGACCTGCCGCCTCGAGCCGGTGTCCAAGCACCTCAACCGCGAACACGTCGAGGTGGACGCCGAGTTCTCCGACGTCGGCCTGGCGGAGGCCTTCATCCACCACCGTGTGCTCGTCGTGCCCGTCGTGGACCGCGGCCGCGTGGTCGGCGTCGTCAGCCGATCGGACTTCTTCGCGGCAATGGGCGAGCTCTTCCTCGACCGCTGACCGCGACGCTGCTCAGCGTCCCTGTTGCGCGGCGCGTGCCGCGAGCGCCTTCTTCTGCTTTCGCCGCCCGAGGACGACGAGCACGCCGAGGGCGACGCACACGAGCAGAAAGCCCCAGAAGAAGGCCGTGTTGCCGATCCCGCCGAACGGCAGCGCGACGAGCTTCACGATCCCGAAGCCGAGAAGGATGAGACCGACGACGATCCCGAGCAGGATGAGGATGCCGCGCACGCGCAGCCAAGTCGACGCGCCGGGCGCTGGTGCGACGAGGCCCATGAAGCGCAGCGCCAGGAGCTGGCGGTTGCTCGGGGGCGTCTGGCCGAGCTTCACGGCGGCCGCCTTGAGGTCGTCGGCGCGGCGCTCGGCGAGGGCGAGCGACGCCTCGGCCATGCGCCGAAGCTGCAGACGCTCCTGCGGACGGGCCGCGGCGATGGCCGCGCGGAAGTGCTCCCGGGCGCGAGCTGCGTCGTAGCGCTCGGCGGCGCGGGCCCCGAGAATCGCCTGCGCGGCGGCGCGGAAGCGCGTCTCGGCGTGCAGCTCCTCGTCGCTCTTGCCCTCGAGCGCCTGCATGGAGCCGAGCGCCGACTTGCTCTCCATCTTGATCTGGCGTGGCTTGGGCGGCATGGCGCTCAAATCAGTCTATGTGACGCCGCGACGGCGGAACCCCGTGGGCTCAGGGTCCGCTGGAAGCGGCGACACGGGCAGCCCGGAACGTTCCCAGTGCTCGTGGTCCCAACCCGAGGGGGCGATGTCGTTCGTCCCGCCCGGATGAAAGAGCGAAGCCAGGAGCTGGAGCTGTCCGCGGCCCACGCCGAGTTCGGACTGGCCACCGCCATAGAGCCCGATTCCCTCCGCCTCGCAGTGGTCGTAGAAGTCCAAAAGGCACGCGAGCGACCCGAACCGCGAGGGTTTGCAGTTGAGTGTCCGGGGTGGGAACGGAAGCGCGAGAACGTCGGCGACGGAGTGGATGTTCGCGTCCCAGGTGATGCGGTCCCGATGCGGCTCCAGGGCCGCCGCGGCCCCCGGGTGCGTCAGATCGGGATCCTCGAGCCACGCGGAGGGCATCGCCTCGGCGCAGCGCCGATAGAGGAGGGGATCCGTCTCGACGTCGACGATCGTGCCCTTGTAGAGCCCCTTGAAGTCGAGCACGTCCACCGAGTCGCTGCCGGCGAGTCGCGCGATTAGAGCCTCGTCCCAGACCGGCTCCGGATCGAGCTTGAAGCGGACGTCGGGATAGGCCGCAATGCGCTCGAACACAGGAGCCGCCGTGGCGTCCGGGACGCGCAGTGAGACGGCGAAGCGGACGGGTCGGTGCTCGCGCCCGAGGACGTCGCCGAGGGACTGGCCGGCTTGGCGCAGCGCGAGGTCGAGTGCCGCGGACTCGATCGCCCACGTCCGGTACTCGAGGTAGGCGGGGAAGCTCGGAGGGGTGCCGTGGAACAGGTCCAGCCCGGCGAGGTGCTCGGAGAACGACGCGAGCGTCCAGGAGCCGGCGAGCGGGAGGACGGGCCCGGCGCCGATCTGCCGGGCCTGGTCGTCTGGTTCGTATGTCACGTCCTCGCCCAGGCCCTCGTCCCCTCCACCGCGCAGGTGGAACGTGGTGCTGACGCGCTCGAAGGACGCCGAGACCTGGCGGCGGCGACGTTCCAGCTCATAGTCGTCGATCTCGAGGGCGAGGTCCGCGAGGCGGTCGAAGGTGCGCGTCATCGGCGCAGTATGGCCGGTGTCTGGCCTACCCTCGCCCCCCGGTGATCGAGACCCTGCGTGTCCTCCTCGTGATCGAGTTGCTCGGCCTGGCGGCCCTTCCGCTGGCCGCGCTCGCCCTCGGGCGGCTCGGCTTCGGAAGCGTCGCCTTCGCGAAGCCGATCGGCCTGCTGCTCGCGGCCTGGCTGACCTGGATGGCAACCGTCCTCGGCGTCCCGAACTCGACCTGGACGGCCGCAGGCGCCGCCGCCCTGCTCGCCGTCGCCGGGCTGGCGGCCCTGCCCCTGGCGCGGCGGCGCCCCGGGCTGCTCGTGTGGCGGCAGGTGCTCGTCTTCGAAGGCGTCTTCGTCGCGGCCTTTCTCGCCTGCGCCCTCTTCAACGGCTTCGCGCCGGACGTCTGGCAGACCGAGAAGCCGATGGACATGGCGATCGTCAACGCGACGATCACGTCGGCCGGTTACCCGCCGCACGACCCCTGGATGGCGGGGGAGGACCTCAACTACTACTACTTCGGCCAGCTCGCGATGGGTCTGCTGATCCGCCTCGGCGGCGTCGAGCCGTCCGTGGGCTACAACCTGGCCCTCGCCGTCCTCTTCGCGCTTGCGGTGGTCACGGCCGCGGGGCTGGCGGCGTCGCTTGCTCGCCACGCGGGGTGTCGGCCGTGGCTTGCCGGGTCCGCCGCCGCCGTCCTGCTCGTGGTCGCCGGAACGCCGGGCGGAGGCCTCGATGCTCTCGGCCACGGCGGCGACCTGGCCGGATTCGGCTGGTTCGACGCCTCACGCGTCATCCCGCAGACGATCAACGAGTTCGGCTTCTTCTCGTTCCTGCTCGGGGACCTGCATGCCCACGTCATCGCCGGCCCGCTCACCCTCCTGACGCTCGCAATCTGCGCGCAGCTCGCGCTGCACGGTCCTCCGGACGGGGCGGCCATCTGGGAGAGAGGCGTCGCGGCGCTTTCGATCGGGACGCTGTACGCGGTCAACTCGTGGTCCTATCCCGTTGCGGCGGGACTGCTCGTCGTCGCGCTCGCCGTCTGGTGCCGCTCGTCGGACGATCCGAGACGGTGGTCGCGGGCGACGGTGTACGCCGGGCTGGTGCTCAACCTGGGTCTGCTGGCAATCCTCCCGTTCCTGCTCGACTTCGTCCCGAACGCCCAAGGTCTCGGGCTCGTCGGTCGCCGCGAGGGCCTCGGCGACTTCCTCGCCCAGAACGGCGCTCTCTACGGCACGTTCGCCTGGCTGCTCAGTGCGCTCTATGTGGCCCGCGTACCCCGTGCCCGGCATCCCCTGCGGGTCCTCGTCTTCGGACTGGCCACGGTGCTCGTCACCCTGTCGTTGCTCGCCGAAGCGGATCTGGCCGGCGCCGGTGCGCTGGCGCTCCTGCTCGGCGTCGCCCTGCACGCGCTGTGGAGCGGCCGTCTGCCGGGAGCGGAGCGCATGGTCTGGACGCTCGTTGCGGGGGGGCTCACGTGCCTGCTGCTCGGCGAGTTCGTCTACGTCCGCGACGAGTTCGACGGCTCAGACCTGTTCCGCATGAACACCGTCTTCAAGATGGGATACCAGGCCTGGTACCTGCTGGCCGTGGCCGGAGGCTGTGCGATCGCCATGGCGGGCCAGTGGCTCCCGCGCGCGTCGCGCTGGTCGTGGGGGGTGGGAGCCACCGTGCTGGTGCTGCTCGGCGGCATCTATACGGTCGCCGGATCCTCCGCACGCAAGGGCGGCTTCGCCAAGGCGCCGACGCTGGAGGGCCGCGGCTGGCTCCCGCCTGGTGACGTCGCGGCGATCGATTGGCTGCGGGAGAACACGGACGGGGACGCAGTCGTCCTCGAAGCGGTGGGGGACGATTACAGCGCCTTCGGGCACGCGCGCATCTCGACGTATTCGGGACGACCCACGGTGATGGGGTGGGAGGGCCACGAGGTCCAGTGGAACCACTCGCCGGGTTCGCGGCGCGAGGACGTCCGCCGAGCCTACGCGAGCGCGGACCAGGTTGCCGTCCGCGGCGTCCTCGAGCGCTACGGCGTGGACTACGCCGTGCTCGGCCTGCTCGAGCGCACGGACTACGGCGACGCCCGTGGGCTGCTCAATGTCGGACGCGTCGTGTTCCGGGCGCCTGACGGCACGGCCGTGCTCGAGTTGCCGACGGGGCGCGAGGAGCCGGGCGCCAACCGCCCTGCGCCCGTCCCGCCGAACCTCGACCGGTAGCCGGTCAGCTCGCGGCGGCGTCGCGGCGCACGTAGACCCACTCGGGCAGCCCGCCCTTGGGATTCCAGGTCTCGCGCCCGATCCACCAGTTCGTCCAGGCGTCAAGTTCGAACTTGCGGGTCCAGTCGCGCACCCACCAGACGCGGAAGCGGAACTGCCGGCCTTCGTAGGCCACGAGGTCGGGCAGCAATCTGGCGCGCGACTGGTCCGTCATGACGAGGATCTGCGCCTCGGGCGCATAGTCGGGGCGCGTCATGTCGATGTAGCCGACGGGCAGGTTGCGGAAGTACCAGGCCCACGGGTAGGTCGCGCCCTGGGAGGCGTCGATCGCGACGGTGACGCGGTTGCCCGTGCGGCGGAACACGCGGCCGTCGACGCCGAAGACCCGCTCGACCACCCGCTTGACGTCCTCCGACGACTGGGTCGAGACGAGGAACTCCCGCGGGTCGGCCCGGTGCTCTGCGTTGACGAGGAAGCTCGCGTACCCGACGTACAGCGCGCAGGCGGCGACGACGGGCAGCGCGATCAGTCGCAGGCGGTTCGGGCTGATGGTCAGCAAGGCCTGGACGCCGATGCCGGCGAGCAGCAGCAGCGGCAGCAGCGGATGCATGACCAGCCACGCGAAGCGCTCCGACGCCCACGAATAGACGGCGAGCGACATCACGAACGCCCAGATGAGAAAGACGCCGAGCAGCGTCGGGCGCCGCAGGACGGCGATCGCGCCGGCGAGCCCGAGCAGCAGGGCAGGCCATTCGTGGCCGACGAGCACCGCGATGTAGAAATACCAGGGCTCGCCGCCGCGGCCGACCTCCTGCTGGCCGAGCCAGTAGGACAGACCCTCGTAGATCCCGTCCCAGAGGCCGGGCGGGTTGGTGAGAAAGACCGTGAAGAGGATCGTGAAGACAAGCCAGAAGCTCGCCGCGCCGTAGGCCCAGGGCACCCAGCCGACCGAGCCGACCTTGCTCGCGATGTCGCCGTCGCGCCAGGTCCCGCCCGCGCGGCGGGCGCGGACGGCCTGCACGAGAACGGCAGGCAGGAAGAACGTTCCGGCGACGAACAGCGTGATGAACGTGGCCTCCTTGGTCGCGAAGGCCATCGCGAGCAGGGCGCCGATCAGGGCCGGGTAGCCGGCGCGCGGGCGGTCGAGAAAACGGAACACCGCGATCAGGAGCGCGAAGTTGATCGCCGTGATGAAGATGTCCTCGCGGACGAAGCGCGAGAAGTAGAGGAACGTCGGTCCGAAGGCGAGCAGCAGCGCCGCCGCGATCGCCGCGCCGCGGCCCAGTTGGTTGCGCAGCAGATACGGGAGCCCGATCACGAGCGTCCCCATCAGCGCAGCCATGAGACGGGCTGTGAAGTCCGAGTCGCCGAACAGCACGTACGAGAAGGCCGTCAGGTAGTACATGAACGGCCCGTGGAGGATCGGCTGGTACTCGTAGTCGCCGCTGTCGAAGAAGCGCCACGAGAAGTAGGCGACCTGGCTCTCGTCGTGGTGGAACGGGCGGTCGCCGAGGTCGATCAGGCGTGCCACCAGACCCGCCGCCACGATCAGCAGGAAGATCCCGAGGTCGCTGCGGAGCCGCCTCATCCTGCCCCCGTCTCCGCCTCGGCGCGGGCGCGCCGAAGGTTCGCGAGGCCGCCGTAGCGGACCGCGAGGAGAAGGAACCCGAGGCTGGTGATGGGGACGACGAGCACGAAGCGGATCATCAGGATGAACGAGACGGCGGTCGAGCCGCTGCCTCCCAGGGCCTTGATCCCGATTGCCGAGGCCGCGTCCTGCGTGCCTACGTATCCGGGACCGGAGGGGATCAGCGAGAAGACGCTCGCCAGCGCCACCAGGTACATGCCCTCGAGGGGATTGATCCGGAAGTCGATGGCCGCTGCCGCAGCCATCCACACGCCCGCCTCGCCGAGCCAGATGAGGAGTGTGAGCGCGAGCATCGCCGCGCCGTGGGCGCCGCGCAGGCGCAGGGTGGAGCTGAGAACGGGCCGTATCCAGCCCATCACGCGCTCGTTGCGGCGCAGCAGCAGGACGGCTGCGCAGGCGAGCGCGATGCCGCACGCGGTCGCCGCCGCCAGCACGCCGGCGTCGGCTCCGCTGACCTGGCCGAGCACCGCGTACCCCACGACGGCGAAGAGAACCACGATCACCGCCAGGTCGAGCAGACGCTCGGCGAGCAGCGTCCCGATCACGGTTCGACGGGTCGTTGCGGCGCGGGGAGCGAGGAGGACGACACGTACCGCGTCCCCGGCGCGGGCAGGCAGCACGTTGTTGCCGGCGTAGCCGATGACGGTCAGCGCGTAGGCATCGGCGCGGTTCGGGCGGGCGCCAGCGCGGCGCAGCAGCGCGTGCCAGCGTTCCGCGCGAATGGCGGTGAGCATTCCGTAGAGGGCGATCGCACCCGCGAGGGCGAGCCATTCGCGGCTCGTGTCGGGCAGCTCGGGCGCCTCCTGGCGGGAGCCCCAGACGATCACGCCCACCAGCGCGACAAGGGAGATGAGGATGCCGAGCAGGGGGAGCCGCGAGCGCACGAGGCGGGCATGATCCCCGATCGGCGAGACTGCCGCCCGTGAGCACGGTGCTGCGCGAGCTCGAGGCCGGCGATGACCCGCAGGCGTGGCGCCGCCTCGGCTTCACCGTCGACGAAGAGGACTCCTGCCGGCTGGGGGAGGTGCTGGTGCGCCTGGACGGCCGCGGAGGTGGGCTCCGGGGATGGGTCCTGGAGGGAGAGGGGCCGGCAGCCGTCGACGGCGTCGTTTCCCGGTGGGTCCCACCGTCGGCCGCAGCGTCGCCCGCACAGGAGCAGCTCCATCCGAACGGCACCCGAGGTCTCGACCACGTCGTGGTGCTGACGGACTCGCGCGACCGCACCGTGGCCGCGCTGGCGGCGGCGGGCGGCAACCTGCGCCGCCGCCGCGATCCGCCCGACGTTCCCGTCCCGATGGCGTTCGTGCGCCTCGGCGCGACGATCGTCGAAGTGGCGCAGGGGCCCGGGCCGGGCACGCGGATGTGGGGCCTAGCGGTGATCGTCCCCGACGTCGACGCGCTCGCCGCCCGCTACGACGCCTACCTCGGGAAGCCTCGACCGGCCGTGCAGGCGGGGCGCCGAATCGTGACGGCGCGCCGCGGGGAGGGGCTCGGCGTCGCGCTCGCGTTCATGACGCCGCGAGCGGCGGAGCTCGCCTAGCCGCCGATCTGCGACATCGACCGTGCGGGCGCGACGAAACCCGGGTCGTTGATGCGGTGCTTGAGCTCCTTGCGCCATACGGCGTCGCGAATGATCGCCTCGAGCTCCGCGTCGGCGGCCCCCTCGCGCAGCGGCCCGCGAAGGTCCGTCTCGCCGATCGAGAAGAGGCACGTCCGCAGGCGCCCGTCGGCGGTCAGGCGGATGCGGTTGCAGTCGTCGCAGAAGGGGTGCGTGACCGGGGAGATGAAGCCGAGGGCGCCGCGGCCGTCGGCGAACGCGTAGCGGCTCGAGGTGCCGCCGGCCTCGCGGCCGAGAGGCACGAGCGGGTGGACCGCCTCGATCATCGCGCGCACCTCGTCGTTGGGCAGTACGCGGTCGGCCGTCCAGTCCCCGTCCGCGTCGAGCGGCATGAACTCGATGAAGCGGACCTCGTAGGGCTTTCGCCGGGCCAGCTCGGCGAAGCGCACCGCCTCGTCCTCCGTGAAGCCGCGCAGCGCTACGACGTTGACCTTGATCGGCCGCAGCTCGGGGTAGGCCTCGGCGGCCTCGAGCCCCGCCAGCACCTCGCCGAGCGCGTCGCGGCGCGTCATCGCGAAGAAGGTGTCCGGGGCGAGCGCGTCGAGCGAGACGTTGAGGCGACGTAGCCCGGCCGCCACGAGCGCGGGGAGCTGACGGCGCAGCAGGTAGCCGTTGGTGGTGAGGGAAAGATCGTTCACGCCTGATGTCGCCGCAAGAAGCGCGACCAGCCGGTGCAGGTCGCGCCGGGCGAGCGGCTCGCCGCCCGTGAGGCGAACGTCGTGGACGCCCATCCGCGCGAGCAGGGCGACGAGGCGGGCGATCTCCTCGTAGGTGAGCACCTCCGTGCGCTCGAGCCAGGGCAGCCCCTCGGCGGGCATGCAGTACTGACAGCGGAAGTTGCAGCGGTCGGTCACGGACACGCGCAGGTCGGCGACCGTGCGGCCGTGGCCGTCGACGAGTGGCTCCAGGAGCGCGCTCATGAGCGGTGGAAGTCCGACTTCCCGCCCGTCTTGTCGAGCAGCTCGATGGACTCGACGCGGACGCCCTTCTCGACACCCTTGACCATGTCGTAGACCGTGAGCGCGCCGACGGACGCCGCCGTCAACGCCTCCATCTCCACACCCGTCCGGGAGAGGGTGCGGGCCTCCGTGACAAGCGTGACGAGGCCTTCGGCGGCGTCGACGCGCAGGACGCAGTCGACGTGGGAGAGCGGAAGCGAGTGGCAGAGCGGGATCAGCTCGTCCGTGCGCTTGGCGGCCTGGATCGCGGCGATCCGCGCGACGGCGGTGACGTCGCCCTTCGGCAGGTCTCCGGCCAGGACGCGTGCGGCGGTCTCCGGTGCCATCCGCACGAGCGCCTGCGCCCGCGCCCACCGCTCCGTCGGGGCCTTTCCGGACACGTCGACCATGCGTGCCGACCCCTCGGCGTCCAGGTGGGTCAGCGCCGGGTCGGCCATCACTGCGAGCATACGCAGCCATGGAGGTCAGCGTCCGACTGTTCGCCGGGCTCAAGGAGCGCGCGGGAACCGACCGCGTGCGGGTCGAGCTGCCCGATCCGGCGACCGTGGCCGACCTGCTGCGCGCGATGGACCTGCCGCCGCGCTCGTGCGTGGTCGCCGTCAACCGCGAGTACGCCTTCGCCGATCGCGGCATCGGCCCGGAGGACGAGCTTGCCCTGATCCCGCCCGTCAGCGGTGGTGCCGGCGCGCACGTCGCGGTGGTGACGGGCCCGATCGACACCGCGGCGCTGATGGCCGCCGTCCGCGACCCGCGTGCCGGAGCGGTGGTGGTGTTCGAGGGCGTGACCCGCGAGGTGGACGCGCTCGAGTACGAGGCCTACGCCGAGATGGCGGAGCCGGTGATGCGCGCGATCGCCATGCAGGAACTCACGCGGCACGGGCTCTGCGCGGTCGCGGTGGAGCACCGGGTCGGCACGGTCGCCCTCTCCGAGGCGAGCATCGTCATCGCGGTCTCCGCGCCGCACCGGGCCGAGGCGTTCGCCGGTGGGCGTGCGCTGATCGACCGCATCAAGGACGAGGCGCCCGTCTGGAAGCGCGAGGAGGGTGTCTGGGTGGAGGGGACGCTGCCTCACCAGACGGTCTCCCACGACACTTCGTAGACCAGCGCGAGCGCCGCGAGCGAGGCAAGCACCGGTGTCAGCGCGCGTCGCGGCAGCGCGACGGCGGCGGCGACGCAGAGCAGCGGTGCGAAGAGCAGCCAGATGCGCTCTGTCTCGGCCTTCGTGAAGCCGGCCACGGCGGAGAAGGCGACGACGGCGAGGATCGCCAGCGCCGCGGGGTGACGCGCGGCGCGCAGGGCGAACCAGACGATGGGCGGGCCGAGCGCCACGAGGAACGCGGTGGGCGAGCCGAAGAGCCAGTAGGCGTACGGGCGCCGCGAGGCGACGCCGGACCTATAGACGCTCTCCGTCGCGGCCAGCGTCCCGAGCGGGTCGAATCCCGTCAGGGCGAAGAGCAGGGCGTAGAAGGCCAGCAGCGCCGCGCCGCACACAACGGACAGGAGTAGCGCGGCTCGCCAGGAATCCCGGCGCAGCGCGAGCAGCGCCGCCCAGGCTCCGACCGCCAGCAGCGACCACGCGAAGAAGGAGGCGACCGCCAGCAGAGCGGCGCCCGCCGCCAGCCACCGCGGGTCGCGCGGCCGGGTCAGCAGGCACGCCGCGGCGATCCCCAGGGTCATGTAGAGCGCGTCTGGCGAGGTGACCCCGAACACGAGCACGACGGGGGAGAGGACCATCAGCAGCCCCGCGACCCGTCCGCGCCGCTCGCCGAGCAGGTCGCGCGCGACGAGATAGGTGAGCGGCGTCGCCAGAGCGCCGGCGCCGATGCAGAGCGCCGCCATGCCCGCCGGCGTGGTGATGCCAAGGGCGTGCAACGTGAGCAGCAGGCCGGGCGGATGGCCAGCCGCGTGCACCGGCAGGGAGGGAACGATCTCGGCGAAGCGGTCCAGGAAGTAGTCCGGGCCGTACGACAGCGCGCCGAGCGCCGGGAGATACTCGTTCTTGGCCTCGAAGGAACGATCGAGGTCGAACACCTCCGTCCACGCCCCGATGCCAGTCCTCCCAGCCGCCAGCACCAGCCGCAGCACCAGCGTCGCCGCAAGGATCCACGCGGCGAAGACGAGCGGCCGGACGCCGAGCAGGCGCGGGAGCAGCAACACCGCAGCCGCGAACAAGACGACGGCCAATGCCAGCAGCGGGTGCGCCACCACGCCGAAGCCACCGACGAAGGGCGGGTGCGGCACCCCGAGCAGCCGGCCCGAAGCGTCGAGGGCGAGGCCCGTGGCGACCGTGAGGGCCATAGTCGCCATCGCCGCGATCGGGAGCGCCCTGCTCACGGGCTGCGGGTCGAAGTCGGCTGACGACCTGCCGCCCCCGGCGCGCCCGGCACCCAGCCCTCCGCTTTCGGCGACCCCGGCGGGCGAGCCCATCTCAGGCGGCGCCTTGCCCACGGCACCCGAGCCCCTGCTCGACGGCGGCAGGGTGATTTTGCGCCTGCGGTCGCGCGAGCGCCGGCTGGAGGCGCTCGACCGCCGCAGCGGAGAGCGGCTCGGCTCCGTCGCTGTCGGCACGGGGCCGACCAACGTGGTCACGGACGGCGAGAACCTCGCCTACGTCGTCGACACGGCCAACGACGGCCTGCTCACCGTTCAGCTGCGGCCGGACTTCGAGGTCACGCGGCGGATGCACGTGCCCGGCGCTCCCTACGCCGTGGCACTCGACCGGCGGCGCAACCGCCTGTGGATCACGGCGACCGCCACAAACGAGCTCCAGGAGGCGGCCGCCGGCCCGAAGCCGCGGCCGCTGCGGCGGTTCCCGACGGTGCGCCAGCCCGACCGGGTCGCGGTGGAGGAGGCCACGGGCCGCGTCGTCGTCACTGGGCGGGACGGGCAACAGCGGCGACTCGACGCACCCTGACCGCGTACAGAACCGCCGACCCCGCGAACAGCAGGCCGCTCACGAGCAGCCACCGGCCCAGGTAGCCCTCGTAGCCGAGGCCGCTCACGCGGGTGAAGTTGCCCTCCTTGAGCTCCAGGATCGCCGGAAAGGCGGCGATGAACATCAGCGCGGACAGCCCGGCGGGGATGCGGAGATGGTTGATCGCGAGCACGCGGCCGCGGTCACCCGCGATCGTCAGCCCCTGCGTGATCTGGTCGAGGATCGTGTAGAAGGGCCACAGCAGCGCGTCGTGCAGGAGGACCGATCCGATCAGCCAGAAGAAAATCTGCCAGGGAGCGCGGGCGTCGGTGATCTGGAGGATCGCCCAGCCCGCGAGCGCCAGCGACGCGAGGTGTGCCAGCAGGTGCAGCGGCGTCGATCCGTAGATCCGTTTCACGCCGTCGACCCCCGGAAGGTCATGATCGAGACCCACTTGGTGTTGTGCACGCCCGGAAGCGCCGGGACGATGACGCGCGCGGGGAACCCGTGGTCGAGAGACAGGTCTGCGCCATTGACCTTCAGCGCGAGCAGGGACCGCTTCGCGAGGAACTGCTTCTGGGAGAGCGTCGCCTCGCGCAATACGCCGCGCGGCTGCAGGGACTCCACGAAGACCTCGTCCATGTTCTCCGCGCCCGCCAGCCGCGCGAGGTCGGCGAGCCGCACGCCCGTCCAGTCCTGGGTGCTCGACCAGCCCTCCACGCACGCGATGGGGAGGCGCTCGGTGTGCTGCGGCATCGCCAGCAGCTCAGCGCGCGAGAAGGATTCGACGACGCGATCGCCGAGCTTGAGATCGAGTCGGTACTCCGATCGCACGGCGTTAATCTCGATTCCCGAGGCCTTGAAGGTCTTGTTCACCTGGAAGGCGTTAGGGCCGCTGCCGAGGTCCTGCGAGCGCGGGGCGAGGAAGGCGAGCGGCCGGGTGAAGCCGCCGACGGTCTGGCCCGCGATCCCCACCGTGAGCAGGACCGAGCCGCCGCCGGCGAAGGCGAGCAGGCCGCGGCGGCTCATCGTCGGATCGAGCGGCGTCCGCGCCACGAGGCCCGCGTGGTCGAGGGGCTCGGAGCGGGTCTCGGCCAGCGACTCGCCGAGCGGCCGCAGGCCGTGCTCGCGCATCGCCCGGAACACGGTGGGGAGCTTGATCACCAGGTGGACGAGCATCGAGGCGATGAAGATCACCGCGCCGTAGTAATGCGCGACCACGAAGTTGAAGTCGAAGGGGTAGTAGTAGAAGACGTTGCAGATGCCCGTGGCGAGCAGGAACACCGACGACGCGACGAACAGGCCGATCGAGGCGCGCTCGATGCCTTCGGCCGGCGTGCGCACGGGCGGGAACTGAAACAGCCGCGGCATCACCGACCAGAGCTTGGCGAAGAGGATCGGGATAACCGCGAAGCCGGTCGTCACATGCAGACCCTGGTTGACGAGATAGAGCCAGGCGGGGCTCGTCGGCCAGTTGAAGGTGAGCGGAAGATCGGCGTTCTCGGGCACCACGGCGTTCATGCCCAGCGACGGGTTGTAGGCGGCGTGGGAGAGCAGCCCGGTCGCCGACGTGATGCCCATGAGGAGCAACAGGAGCAGTCCGAGGATCGACGTCATCCAGGGTCCCCGCAACGGCGAGTCCCAGAAGCCGGGCTGGAAGGGGCCCGGAGGCGTCGGCAGCTTCATCAGCGGCGCTCGAGTATGACGAACACGCGGCCGCCGCACTCCAGGCGGCCGGCTTCGCGCAGCCCGCCGGCTCTCGCCGGCGCCCCGATCCCGCAGGCGGAGACGCGCGCCCACGCGAACCAGTCGCTGATCACGCCGGGACCCTCGATGCGGATGCGCATTCGGCGAGTCGGCTCGCCGAGCGGATCGACCTCGACGATCGCGCGGCCGCCCGGGCAGAGCAGCCCGCGGATGCGGGCGAGCAGGGCGGCCGGGTCGCCGCCGA
>Ga0136633_1000856_pt1 | contig 22865 bp, 23 predicted proteins | sample AntDrymeUQ832206_2_FD_105494 | JGI IMG/M metagenome (GOLD analysis project Ga0136633, IMG submission 105494) | Polar desert sand microbial communities from Dry Valleys, Antarctica - metaG UQ83 (22.06) | ecosystem: Environmental > Terrestrial > Soil > Desert | place: Antarctica: Dry Valley...
GAGCTGGGTTTAGAACGTCGTGAGACAGTTCGGTCCCTATCCGCCGCGCGCGCAGGAAACTTGAGAAAGGCTGTCCCTAGTACGAGAGGACCGGGATGGACGAACCTCTGGTGTGCCAGTTGTTCCGCCAGGAGCACGGCTGGTTGGCTACGTTCGGAAGTGATAACCGCTGAAAGCATCTAAGCGGGAAGCACGTTTCAAGATGAGGTTTCCCACCGGGTTAACCGGGTAAGGCCCCCAGTAGACTACTGGGTTGATAGGCCGGAGGTATACAGCAGTAATGCATAGCCGACCGGTACTAATAGGCCGAGGGCTTGTCCCTCAAAGATTTGCGCGTCCACTGTGTGGTTCCCGAGTTACGGTCGGGAGCCAGAACCAACCCCTTAGCGGGTTGACAAAGTTTTGGTAGACATAACTCAATAGAGTTTCGGCGGCCATAGCGAAAGGGAAACACCCGGATCCATTCCGAACCCGGAAGTTAAGCCTTTCAGCGCCGATGGTACTGCACGGGGGACCGTGTGGGAGAGTAGGACGTCGCCGGACATTATCTTTCGTAGAGGCCACCCATATGGGTGGCCTCTACGCATGTCTGGACCTATTCCTTTGGACCTATCCCTTGGAGCTATTCCCCTGGGCCTTTCATAGGGCCAGAGGTTTGCTGGTTTCACGATAATGCCTGGGTCACGAAGCGTGACCGTCGAAGTGTATGAGGCCGCACTGGCCTGCGAAGGGAAGTAGTCGTGGCAGACGAACGCAGTTCCAGCGGTGGTTCCCGAGGCAGTTCGGGAGGCGGTCGCTCAGGAAGTGGCGGACGGTCCTCTGGTGCCGGTCGCTCTGGCAGTGGCGGCCCCCGCGGCAACGCAGGCGCCGGCCGTTCAGCAAGCACCGGCCGACCCGGCGAGCGCGGGACAGACCGCAGCTCGAACCGCGGTGATCGCAGCCCGAAGCCCAGCGTCCGTGGCGAGGAAAAGTGGAGCCGCCCGCGTCGCGCAGATGGCGGCGGACAGGAGTTGTCACGCAACGCCGAGCAGGCGAGGTACGACGGCCCACCAATCGACGAGTCCATCACCGGACGTGAGCTCGACCGTGCGGTTGCCCAACAGTTGCGTGGCCTCCCCGAGAAGCTCGCCGCCCGTGTCGCCCGACACCTCGTGGCAGCAGGTCAGTTGATCGATGACGACCCGCAGACCGCCTACCAGCACACGTTGGCTGCTCGAGCACGTGCATCACGGATTGCTGTGGTGCGCGAGGCATGCGGAGAAGCGGCGTACGCGGCAGGGGAGTACGCAGAAGCTCTGTCGGAACTGCGTGCCGCGAAACGGATGAACGGTGTTACTGCCTACCTTCACATCATGGCGGACTGTGAGCGAGCTCTCGGCCGGCCGGAGAAGGCGCTGGCCCTGGCCAAGAGCCCCGCGATTCCGTTCTTGGAGCCAGATCTGCAGGCGGAGATGACAATCGTCGAGGCCGGCGCACGTCGCGACCTCGGTGAGATCGACGCCGCCCTGCGGACGCTCGAGAATGCACCGCTGCGTTCGCGGTCCCGGGCCGAGTGGGTCGTGCGACTGCGGTACGCCTATGCGGATACGCTGCTTGCCGCCGGCCGCAGGGAGGACGCGATCGTCTGGTTCCACCGCACCGAAGGCATTGACGGCGACGGCGTCACGGACGCGACGGAGCGTCTTGCCGAACTCGAAGGCCTCGTGGTCACCGACACTCTCGACGAGGACGACCAGGGTTCCGAGTAGGCCAGATTTCGGCACGGCTCATCGCCAGGGCCTTGTTGTGCACCGGCCCCGGCCCAGACGATGTGGTTGTCGGCGCAACCTTCGATGCTTTCCTCGGAGGTAAGTCGATGACAGAAAAGCATGTGAAATCCCCGACGGGCAAGAACACTGTCGCGTTGCGGGGTCGGGTCTCAAGCGCACCGACCGAACGCGAGCTACCCAGCGGCGATGTGATCGTCACGTTCCGCCTGGTGGTGGGACGTGAACCGAGCCCGATGACGACGACGTCGAAGCAGAGCTCGGACTGGGTCGACTGCGTGGCGTGGGGAGGTCGAGTCAAACGCAGCGTCACGACCTGGCGGGTCGACGACTTGGTGGAGCTCGAGGGTGCGCTGAGACGACGCTTCTACCGGGTGGAGGCACGCACCTCCACCCGGGTCGAAGTGGAGGTGCTGACGGGCCGGCGCGTCGAACGCGCGGCCTGAGATTCAGCTATCCCGGAGGTCCCGCATCACCACGCCCATCCGTGGCTTCGGCGCGAACGACGTGGACTTGCGAGGCATCCGGACCCCACGGGCAGCGGCCGCCATCACCTGCTGGACGGTCGGAGGGTGCACGGCGATCACGATGCCGGGCTGCCGGGCGGTCGTGTGCAACGCCTGATCCAGACTGTGGTGGTAACCGACCTGCTCCTCGGCGATCTGCCAGGCCTCGAAGACGTTCTCGTGCAAGACGGCGGCGTCCACCTGATGGGTTCTCGGGGTGCTGAGCAGGGCCCAGGACCGGCCGTCCGAGAGCACGAACGATGCCTTGCCGGTGTCTCCTGGGTGGCCGGTGCTTCCTAGGTCGGCGGTGTCTCCTGGGTGGGCGTTGCCTGCTGAGAGGGGGGTCTCTGTCGAGTTGGCAGCCTGCGCTGCGAAAGCAGCTTCCCGGTCCGGGAACGTGGCGAACTCGTCACCACGCTCGATGCAGAGCTCTTGCACGTCTGAGAAAGTCAGCGCTCCGACCGAGCGGTGGATCGGGCCCACGGTCAGCGGGTAGTCGTGCTGGTCCACGAGCAGGGCGAGTCCGTAGTCCCACGGCGATCCATCGGGGGCGGCGGTGGGATCGCGGAGCTCCTTCTGGAGATTCAGGTAGGCCGCATAGCGATGATGGCCGTCGGCGATGAGCGCTTGGGTGTTCGCAAGTTCTGCTGAGACCAGGCCGAGGCAGGCTGTGTCTGTGATCGACCACACCCGGTGCTGACTGGTGTCGAGAGCGGAGAACTCGGTCAGCGGCCGTTCCTGCGCGATCTGTTCCAGCAACGTGTGTAGCGCGGCAGAGCCCTGGTGCACCAGCAGGATCGGTTCGAGGTTCGACTCGGTCGTACGCATCAGGACGGTGCGGTCGTCGACCGGACCGGGCATCACGTCCTCATGGGGCAAGATGACGCGTTCGGACTCACCGCGCAGCGCAGCCAGCCCGATCAGGCCGCGGACCGTGACGTTGTCGGCGGTGTACTGGTACAGGTACAAGGCGGGGACGTCGTCCGCGCGCAGGTAACCCTTCTCCCGCCATGACCGCAACCGCTTTCGCACAGCCAGATAGGGACGCTCGAAGCGCCGTGAAAGAATCAGCCGAACGATGTTGCGGCGGTTCGCGGCTTCGAGGTCGCGAACGATCTCGGCGTCGAGGACGTCGTACGGCGGGGAGATGACTGTGCCGAGGTCGCCGACCGTTTCGGGGTTGAAGCGAAGGCCCCTGAACGGTGCGAGCACGAACGGACGTCGGTTCGCCGAGAGCACCTCGGTGCCGATCTCGACGTCGGTGCGGGCTTCATTGACCATCGATGCATCGTAGAAGATGGACCGACCCCGAGGCGAAACCGAGAGGCCGTTGATGTTGAAGAGTTGCAGCACGGCGCTGTGGGACGAGTACGACGTGGCGATGCTTGATCTCGACGGCGTCGTGTACGTCGGTCGCGCAGTCGTGCCCGGTGCGGCCGAACACTTGAGCAGCGCCGCGCGATCCGGGATGCATCTCGCCTACGTCACCAACAACGCCTCGCGACCGCCGTCCGAAGTAGCCAAGCATCTTCGGGAGCTCGGGATCCCCGCGACGGACGAGGACGTGGTGACCTCCGCGCAGGCTGCGGCCCGCCTCGTCGCCGAGCTGGTGCCGGCCGGGTCTGCCGTGTTCGTGATCGGAGGTGCCGGCCTGTTCGAGGCACTCGCCGAGCTCGACCTCAAGGGCGTCCAGACGATCGGGGAGGATCCTGTCGCCGTGGTCTCAGGGTTCAACCCCGACCTGATCTGGCAGACCGTGATCGACGGGGCCATCCTCGTCAGCCACGGCCTGCCCTGGGTGGCCGCCAACATGGACCTCACCGTTCCCACGGCCGAAGGCGTTGGGCCCGGCAACGGAGTCCTGGTGTCGGCGGTTGCACGGTTCGCCGGCCGTGACCCGGTGGTGGCTGGAAAACCGGAGCCACCCCTGTTCGAGGAGACCCGGCGCCGCGTCGGGGGTTCGCATCCGCTCGTGGTCGGGGACCGGCTGGACACCGACATCGAGGGTGCGGAGAACGCCGGCCTCGACAGCCTGTTGGTGATGACCGGAGTGACCGGCGCCGAGGAGTTGGCCGGAGCGGGATCAGCTGGCGTGGGAACAGGGTCGCGACCGTCGTACATCTCCTGCGATCTCGGTGGACTGGGCACGCCGCACCCGCTGCCGGTCGCCCTGGAGGAGGGTGGCTTCTCGCTGAACGGGTGGACCGGAAGGGTCGACAAAGGTGTGCTCGCCCTCGACGGGGAGGGGAGCCCCGATGACTGGTGGCGGGTGATGGCCGTGGCAGCCTGGCAGCACTTCGACACGACGGGCTCGCCCGCAGACGTCTCCGGACTGAGTACGCCGGGTAGCGTGAGCACCCGAGCAGGACTCGACACGCAGGAACCGCGAGCAGGACAGCGAGAAGACGGTGACAGCAGTGAGTGAACACGAGACGCCCGAGACGCCCGAGGCAATCGCAGCGCCCGACGCGGGGCAGCGAACCGGCGATGGACACGAGCCCACCGGCAATGCCACCGTCGACGCGGTAATCGGGTCGCTCGAGCGGCTCGACGGCGCACCTGTCGCGGACCATGTCGCGGTGTTCGAGGCCGCGCACGAGAAGCTGCGCGGCGCACTGGCTGATGCCGTTACCGACCGGCAGCCTTCCTGACCCCGCAAACTCCGACCACTCAACGCAAAAAAGATGCCCCGTCGCCTCCGCTTGGACGCCGAGCTCGTACGACGTGGGCTGGCGCGTTCGCGTGACCACGCAAGCGAGCTGATCGCCGCAGAGCGTGTCAAGGTCGCCGGAGCGGTGGCTACCAAACCGGCGACAGGGGTGACCACCGACGTCGCGCTGCTGGTCACCGAGGATGCTGACAGTCCCGACTACGTGTCCCGTGGTGGGCACAAGCTGGCCGGTGCGCTCGACGTGTTCATCCGGCACGGTCTGGTGGTGGCCGGTCGCAGATGTCTCGATGCCGGTGCGTCGACGGGTGGCTTCACCGACGTACTCCTGCGACACGAGGCGCGCGAGGTGGTTGCCGTCGATGTCGGGTACGGCCAGCTGGCTTGGTCGCTGCGGCAGGACCCGCGCGTCAGGGTGCACGACCGGACGAACATCCGCGACCTGACCCCCGACATGATCGGCGGGCCGGTCGACCTCGCCGTCGGTGATCTTTCGTTCATCTCCCTCCGGCTGGTGCTCGACGCGCTGCTCAGCGTGATGAACGCCGACGGCGACCTGTCCCTGATGGTCAAACCACAGTTCGAAGTGGGGCGGAGCAAGGTCGGCAAGGGTGGAGTGGTGCGGGACCTGGACCTGCGTACGAGCGCCGTGGCCTCGGTGGCCGAGTTGGCCGCAACCAAGGGCTGGGGCGCCCAGTCGGTGACTACCAGTCCGTTGCCGGGCCCGTCGGGAAACGTCGAGTTCTTCTTGTGGCTGCGCTCGGCAGAGCCGCGTGTCTCCGAGAGCGAGATCGCGGCGGAGGTCCGTCGCACGTCCGCGTGGGGGGCACCTGGTGAGAAGGTGGACTCGTGAACAGCAACGACGAACCTCAGCGGCGGATCCTCGTCCTGGCCCACACCGGCCGGGCGGAGGCCCGTGAGGTCGCTCGGCAGTTCTGTGAAGCCCTGCACAAGCACGGGCTCGGCGTTCGCCTGCTCAGGGACGAGGCCGCGGACCTCGCGCTCGACATCCCCTACATCGAGACGGTCGACCCCGTCGCCGATGCCTCGGCCGACTGCGAGCTGACCCTGGTCATCGGGGGCGACGGCACGATCCTTCGCGCAGCGGAGCTCACCCGCGAGTCGGACACGCCGCTACTTGGCGTCAACCTCGGCCACATCGGCTTCCTCGCGGAGGCGGAGTTCGACGACGTCGAGTTCACCATCGACGCGATCGTGCACAAACGCTACTCATGGGAGGAGCGGCTCACGCTGGACGTGACGGTCCACCTCGACGGCGAGCTGGTCACCTCCACCTGGGCGCTGAACGAGGCGAGTGTGGAGAAAGCTGCCCGCGAGCGGATGCTCGAGGTCGTCGTCGAGGTGGACGGTCGGCCGTTGTCACGGTGGGGTTGTGACGGCGTGGTCTGCGCGACGCCGACGGGTTCGACGGCGTACAACTTCAGCGCCGGTGGCCCGATCGTGTGGCCGGGCGTCGAGGCACTGCTGATGGTGCCGATCAGCGCGCACGCTTTGTTCGCCCGCCCGATGGTGGTGGCGCCGACCTCAGTTCTGGCGGTCGAGGTCATCGCCCGGACAGACGGTGCAGGTGTGCTCTGGTGCGATGGCCGCCGTACGGTCGACCTGCCGCCGGGCGCGCGGATCGAGGTACGCCGCGGGCGCTCGCCGGTGCGTCTGGTCCGACTGCACCAGGCCCCCTTCACTGACCGACTGGTCGCCAAGTTCGACCTTCCTGTGTCCGGCTGGCGCGGAGCCGCCGAGCGACGTCGATCCCGGGGCAACGGCGGCGAAGATGATTGAGGAGCTCCGGATCACCTCACTCGGGGTGATCGAGGAGTCGGTTCTCGAGCTCGGACCCGGGTTGACAGTGATCACCGGGGAGACCGGTGCCGGCAAGACCATGATCGTGACGGCTCTCGGTCTGCTCCTCGGCGGCCGGGCCGACCCTGGCGCCGTACGCACCGGTGCAAAGTCCGCGCGGGTCGAAGGACTGGTGCATCTCGGTGCCGCCGACAGCGACTTGAGCAGCCTGGTTGACGAGCTCGGTGGCGAGGTCGAGGACAGCCGACTCCTCCTCGCCCGACAGATTTCGGCCGAGGGCAGGTCCCGTGCCTTCGCGGGTGGCGTCTCGGTGCCTGCCACATCCTTGGCCGCGCTGGCCGACCCGCTCGTTGCCGTGCACGGACAGTCCGATCAGCACAGGTTGTTGCAGGCTCCTGCGCAGCGCGATGCGTTGGACCGGTTCGCGGGTAAGAAGACGCTGGACCTGCGGACGGCGTACGCCGAGGTGTACCGCCGGCTGCGAGACACGGACCAGGAGCTCGGCGAGGTCGTCCAGAGCGCACGGGAACGCGCACGCGAGGCGGATCTGCTCCGCTTCGGTCTCGGCGAGGTCGAAGCAGTCGACCCCGAGCCCGGTGAGGACACCGCACTCGCGGCGGAGGAGGGGCGCCTCGGGTTCTCCGACACGCTTCGCACTGCCGCGGAACAGGCCCGTGAGTGCCTGTCTGCTCAGGACGGCGGACCCGATGCCTTGGCGACGACGTCCGCGGCGCGCAAACTGCTCGAGGGCGTCCGTGACCACGATTCGGAGGCGGCGAGTCTGGCCGACCGGTTGGCCGAGGTCAGCTACTTGCTCTCAGACGTTGCCGCGGACGTGTCGTCCTACGCAGCCGGCCTAGACACCGACCCTGCCCGGTTGGCCGTGGTCTCCGAGCGCCGAGCGGCGTTGACCGGGCTGACCCGCAAGTACGGCGAGACGATCGACGAGGTCCTTGACTGGGGGCAGCAGGCGTCCCTGCGGCTGCTCGACCTCGACAACACCGACGAGCACATCGAGACCCTGCGCCGTTGCCGCGACGAGCTCCGCGGCGAGCTGGCCAACCTCGGTGCGACGCTGTCGGGGGAGCGGACCAAGGCAGCAGCCCGTCTCGCCAAGGTCGTCACCTCGGAGCTGACGTCGCTGGCGATGCCACACGCCACACTCAACGTCTCCGTGACCCTGACCGACGACCTGGAGCACGGAGTTCCCGTCGACGACAGGATGGTCAGGTTCGGCCCGACAGGTCTCGACGACGTCGACTTCGCGCTTGCAGCAAACCGTGGCGCCGAGCCGCGTCCGCTGAACAAGGGTGCGTCCGGGGGTGAGCTCTCCCGGGTGATGCTCGCCGTGGAGGTCGCGCTCGCCGCGACGAACCCGGTCCCCACGTTCGTCTTCGACGAGGTCGACGCCGGAGTCGGTGGCAAGGCGGCGGTCGAGGTGGGCAAAAGGCTCGCGATGTTGGCGAGGCACGCCCAGGTGCTGGTCGTCACGCACCTGCCCCAGGTGGCTGCCTTCGCCGACCATCATGTCGTCGTCGTGAAGAGCAGCGAGGGCACGGTCACCACATCGGGTCTCACCGCGCTCGACGACGAGGGCCGGGTCAAGGAGCTGTCCCGGATGCTCGCGGGACTCGAGGATTCCGACACCGCGATCGCGCACGCACGGGAGTTGCTGGACACCGCACAGAAGTCACGTTCAGCGACCCGCTGAGGGCGGCCCTGCCTCCACGGAAGTGTTGGCTCCCCATGTCAGGATTGCTGCGCCATGAAATTCCCCTCGCGCCAGAAGCTTGTTGGGGGCCTGCCCGGGACCACCGGGACGGTCCGGATGGACCGTCGTACCCAACCACTCCTGGGACGGCTGCGCCCCGGCGATATTGCGGTGATCGACCACCTCGACCTCGACGGCTCGACCGCCGAGGCCCTGGTCGACTGCGGAGTGACCGTGGTCGTCAACGCCTCGCCCTTTATCTCCGGGAGGTACCCCAACCTCGGGCCGGAGCTGTTGGTCAAGGCAGGTGTGATCCTGCTCGACAACGTCGGTTCGGATGTCTTCACCAAGATCAACGACGGCGCCGTCGTGCGGGTGTACGAGGGCCAGTTGTTCATAGGCGACGATCCGGTTCTGGCGGGACGTGAGCTTTCCGGCGATGACGTCAGTGTGCAGATGGAGGAGGCCCGTGACGGGCTGTCCACACAGCTGCAGAGCTTCACGCACAACACCACCGAGTTCCTGCGGCGCGAGCAGGATCTTCTGCTGCACGGGCAGGGCGCTCCCCGGACGAAAGCCAAGCTCGAGGGCCGACCGGTCGTGATCGTGGTCCGTGGCTACGACTACCGCCAAGACTTGAAGCGACTGCGACGCTACATCCGCGAGCAACGACCGGTGCTGGTCGGTGTCGACGCCGGCGCCGACGTTCTGATCGCAGCCGGCCACCGTCTCGACATCGTCGTCGTAGGGGAGAACGGACTCGCGCACGGCAGCCGCGCCGGGGACGGTTCCACCGTGTCGGACAAGGCTCTGCAGGGCGCTCGTGAGGTGGTGCTGCACACCGACCGCGCTGGTCGTGCGGTCGGCTCCGACAGGCTGGACAAACTCGGCGTCCGCCCGCTTGAGTTCTCCGCGTCGGGCACCAGCGAGGACATCGCCATGCTCCTGGCCGACCTCGGCGGCGCATCGTTGATCGTGTCGGTCGGCACGCACGCAACCCTGAACGAGTTCCTGGACCGGCACCGCTCCGGCCTGGCGAGCACCTTCCTCACCCGACTCCGGGTTGGACCCAAGCTGGTCGACGCCAAGAGTGTGCCGCAGTTGTACGCCGGGCGCGTCCGCTTCTGGCACCTGTTGCTGGTCCTGCTCGCAGGGATGGTGGCCCTCCTGGTCGCGGTTGCGTCCACTCCTGATGGGCAAGACTGGTGGACGACCGTCCAGGCCGACCTCCAAGACCTTTTCAACTGGCTCCGAGGACTCCTGACTTGATTTCATTTCGCTACCACATCGTCTCGATCGTGTCGGTTTTCCTGGCGCTCGCCATCGGCGTCGCGCTGGGCGGCGGGCCGCTGCAGGGTGAGGTCGACGACACCCTGGTCAAGCAGGTCGAGGCCGACCGTGCAGCCAAGACCGCGCTGCGAGGTGACATCGCGGCCCTGCGCAGCGGCAACGACTTCACTGACGCGTTCGCCGCGAATGTCGCTCCAGGCCTGATCGGGGACACGCTGGCTGGACGCCCGGTGACCCTGGTGATCCTTCCCGGCGCCGCGGAGTCCGTGATCACCTCAGTCACCGCGCTCATCAGCGAGGCCGGCGGCACAGTGGGTGGCACGGTCCGTGCGGGCGAGGACCTGGTCGACGTCGCGAACAAGCAACTGGTCGACGAGCTCGGCAGCCAGCTCCTCGACGGGACTCCCGACGTCACCGTGGCCGACGACGCCAGTGGATACGCGCGGATGGGAGCACTGCTCGCGCGGGCCATTGCCACCGACGAGGACGGGGGAGCCGCAGTCGACGATGCAGGCAACAGCATTCTGTCGGGGCTGAGCACGGCGAACCTGCTGTCCGCGGATGGCGAGATCGACCGGCGTGGAAGCCTCGTGCTGTTCATCACCGGTCCCGCAACCGGATCCGCCGACGAGCGAAAAGGTGCCAACAGCATCGTCACGTCGCTGGCCAAGGCAATCGACGCCGAGACCGACGGCGTGGTGATCGCCGGGCCGACGGCGTCAGCCCGCGCGGATGGACTCATCGACGCGGTCCGCACCGATGTCGTCGCCGCGCGTGATGTCTCCACGGTCGACGCGCTCGACAGGATTGCCGGACAGGTCGTGGTGGTGATGGCCCTTGCGGAGCAGGCGAACGGGAAGGCGGGTCACTACGGCGCGATCAACGCCGCGGACGGCGCACTACCGGGCGCGGTGGCAGCGGCCGACTAAGCGCCGCTCGCCCCGAAAGAGGACGACTCGCGGCGCGGCTTAGCCAATCACCTGTGAGTGTTGGTAGCCTAGAACCCCGTGGACGGTTGAGTCTTAACTGCCTCGCCGCGCCCGTCATCAAAACTGACACACGGGAGTTCTCTTGGCCGCATCGCAGCCAACCAAGCATGTCTTTGTCACCGGCGGAGTCGCCTCCTCGCTCGGCAAGGGGCTCACCGCCTCCAGCCTCGGAAGTCTGCTGAAGTCTCGCGGCCTCCGGGTGACGATGCAGAAGCTCGACCCCTACCTCAATGTTGACCCGGGAACGATGAACCCGTTCCAGCACGGCGAGGTCTTCGTGACCAACGACGGGGCTGAGACCGACCTCGACGTCGGCCACTACGAGCGGTTCCTCGATACGGACCTCAAGGGCATCGCGAACGTCACCACGGGTCAGGTGTACTCACAGGTGATTGCCAAGGAACGCCGCGGTGACTACCTCGGCGACACCGTGCAGGTGATCCCGCACATCACCAACGAGATCAAGGACCGGGTCCGGGCGATGGCCGGTCCCGAAGTCGACGTGGTGATCACCGAGGTAGGTGGCACGGTCGGCGACATCGAGTCGCTCCCGTTCCTCGAGGCTGCCCGTCAAGTACGCCATGACGTGGGCAGGGACAACTGCTTCTTCCTGCATGTCTCACTGGTGCCCTTCATCGGCCCGTCGGGCGAGCTGAAGACCAAACCGACCCAGCACTCTGTAGCGGCGCTGCGCTCCATCGGGATCCAGCCAGACGCCATCGTCTGCCGCGCCGACCGGCCGATCCCGACGGCGGTCAAGCGAAAGATCTCGCTGATGTGCGACGTCGATGACGAGGCGGTAGTGACCGCGACGGACGCCCCGTCGATCTATGACATTCCCAAGGTCTTGCACAGCGAGGGGCTCGACGCCTACGTCGTACGACGGCTGAACCTGCCGTTTCGTGACGTCGACTGGACTGAGTGGGACGACCTGTTGCGACGGGTGCACCACCCGGAGGAAGAGGTCACCGTCGCGCTGGTCGGCAAGTACATCGACCTTCCCGACGCCTACCTCTCGGTTGCCGAGGCGTTGCGTGCCGGTGGTTTCGCACATGAGGCCAAAGTCAACCTGCTGTGGGTGCCTTCTGACGAGTGCCAGACCAAGGAAGGTGCTGCCAGGCACCTCAGCGACGTCGACGCCATCTGCGTCCCGGGCGGTTTCGGTATCCGCGGCATCGAGGGCAAGGTGGGCGCGCTGTGGTACGCCCGCACCCACGGCATTCCCACACTCGGGCTCTGCTTGGGGCTGCAGTGCATGGTCATCGAGTACGCCCGCAACATTGCCGATATCGCCGGCGCCGACTCCACTGAGTTCGACACCGACTGCGAGGAACCGGTGATCGCGACGATGGCCGAGCAGAAGGAGTTCGTGTCAGGCGAGGGCGACCTCGGCGGCACCATGCGGCTCGGGCTCTACCCGGCCGAGCTCAAAGAGGGCTCCGTGGTCCGCGACGCCTACGGCGAGCACAGGGTGGAGGAACGGCATCGGCACCGGTATGAAGTGAACAACGCCTACCGTGAACGCCTCGAGAAGGCTGGGCTCGTGTTCTCGGGGACGTCCCCGGATGACAATCTGGTGGAGTTCGTCGAGCTGCCCAAGGACGTGCACCCGTACTACGTCGCCACCCAGGCGCACCCGGAGTACCGCTCCCGTCCGACCCGGCCGCATCCGCTGTTCGCCGGGCTCGTCGGTGCCGCCATCGCACGGCAGAAGGAGCTGCGCTTCCCGCTCGATGAGCACGCACTTCGCCGTCAGCGCCGTGAGGACGGCCTGGTGCCAGTCGACGGCCTGGTGGCGACCGACGGTCACCCAGTCGACGGCTGAGGGAATACACTCACTCGGTCGCCCCGACGACGTGGTGACCGTCACAGCGAGAGAGAGAACCGAGCAGATGAAGGTCGGCGTACCCAAGGAAGTCAAGAACCACGAGTACCGCGTGGCGATCACACCAGCTGGCGTGCATGAGCTGGTGACGCACGGCCACGAGGTGTACGTCGAGACCACCGCCGGCGAGGGTTCCTCGATCCCCGACGACGAGTACAAGTCCGCGGGCGCCACGGTCCTCGGATCGGCCGACGAGGTGTGGGGGACCGGCGAGCTGGTGCTCAAGGTCAAGGAGCCTGTCGAGTCGGAGTACCACCGGATGCGCGACGGCCAGGTGCTCTTCACCTACCTGCACCTCGCCGCGTCCAGGCCATGCACCGATGCGCTGCTGGAACGCGGCGTGACCGGCATCGCCTACGAGACGGTGCAGACCGCGGACTCCGCGCTGCCGTTGCTGGCGCCGATGAGCGAGGTCGCCGGACGGCTCGCCCCGCAGGCCGGTGCTTACCACCTGATGCGGTCCGGTGGCGGGCGCGGTGTGCTGATCGGCGGCGTCTCCGGGGTGTACGCCGGGAAGGTGGTCGTCATCGGGGCCGGTGTCTCGGGCATGAACGCTGCCGTGATCGCGCTCGGCATGCAGGCCGAGGTGCTGCTGCTCGACAAGGACGTCAACAAGCTCCGCGCGGCCGACCGCATCTACCAGGGCCACATGCAGACGGTCACCTCCAACGCCTACGAGGTCGAGCGCGCCGTGCTCGACGCCGACATGGTCATCGGGGCAGTCCTCGTCCCCGGGGCGAAGGCGCCGACCCTGATCTCCAACGAACTGGTCAGCCGGATGAAGAAGGGCTCCGTGCTCGTCGATATCTCCATCGACCAGGGCGGCTGTTTCGAGGACTCACACGCCACCACGCACGACGCCCCGACGTACAAGGTGCACGACTCGATCTTCTACTGCGTCGCGAACATGCCGGGTGCGGTGCCGCACACGTCGACGTACGCCCTGACCAACGTCACGCTGCCGTACGCCGTCGCCCTGGCCGACAAGGGCTGGCAGCAGGCCATGCTCGACGACCACTCGCTGGCACTCGGGCTCAACACCCATGCGGGGTCCGTCACCTACGCGCCGGTGGCCGACGCGCACGGGATGAAGACGGTCTCCCTCGACGGGGTGCTGCGCTGAGCAGTACCGCGGGACCATCGTCGCTGCAGCGCGCGGTGCGCACGTATCTCGACCATCTGGTTGTGGAGCGAGGTCTTGCCGACAACACGTTGAAGTCCTATCGACGTGACCTGCGGCGGTACCTCGGCCACCTCGCGGGCGAAGGCATCGACGACATCTCCGGAATAGCGGAGAGCTCGGTCGCGGGGTTCCTGATGGCTCTGCGTGAGGGTGACGAGGAACATCGCGCGCTGAGCGCCGGTTCGGCCGGTCGAACGGTGGTGGCCGTGCGCGGGTTCCACAAGTTCGCGGTGCGAGAGGGCCTGACCCAGGTCGACCCGGCGGTCGCCGTACGCCCGCCAGCACCGGCGAAACGGCTGCCGAAGGCGCTGCCACTGTCCGACATCGAACGCATCCTCGAAGCCGCCGGCGCCCCCGGCACTGCGCTGGCGATGCGGGACCGCGCGCTGCTGGAAGTGCTCTATGGCACGGGTGCGCGGATCTCGGAAGCGGTTGGCCTCGACGTGGACGACCTCGATCTCGAGCAGGCCTCGGTGCTGCTGCGCGGCAAGGGGGGAAAGGAGCGGATCGTGCCCGTCGGCTCCTACGCAGCCGAGGCCGTGCGTGCCTATCTGGTGCGGGGCAGGCCCGCCCTGTCGGGTGTGGGGCTGTCGGGTGTGGGAAAGGGCGTGCCGGCGATGTTCCTCAACGCGCGTGGCGGCCGGCTGTCACGACAAAGCGCCTGGTCGGTGCTGGCGAAAGTCGCGGAGCGGGCCGGTGTTACTGCGGAGGTCTCGCCACACACCTTGCGCCATTCGTTCGCGACCCATCTGCTCGATGGCGGCGCTGACGTGCGCGTCGTACAGGAGCTTCTCGGACATGCCTCGGTGACCACGACCCAGGTGTACACCCTGGTGACCGTGGACAGTCTGCGTGAGGTCTACGCCACGGCCCACCCCCGCGCACTCGGCTGAGCGAAGTTGTCCCCAGGTTTATCCCCAGCTAGGACTTTGCCTGTGTACGGCGCGCCTACGCACTGCACAGTGTTTCCCCAGATTAACTAGGGATGTGGTCGTGTTGACCGATCTTCTTGAGGTCGCGAAGCGCATCACATAGAGTCGCCGCGTTGCGCGCGACAAACCGATCTGTCGACCTTGAGTCGGCATAGCGAGATTTCGCGCAGCGTGGCCCGTCCTACGAGAGGCAACGAGCGTGAACGACTCGGTTACATTTGGTACCGGATCTTCGGGTAGCAGCGCGTCTGAGATCCCCCCGCTCGTCCATCCCTCCCTCATCAATGGGTCGCATGGCAGCGCGCCGGCGCCCGCAGGAGACCGCGAACGCGTGAGTGACCCGATCCCCTTCCGACTCCCCGCGGCGCAGGCCTCGAACGGGACCGCCGTCGCAGGCCGCGGCACGATTGCGCCCGGCGAGATCGGCCCCACCGGCCGTCCGATGCCGGACCTGCCGGAGCCGAAGCGGTTGACCACCCACGGCAACGCCCGCGTGATTGCCATGTGCAACCAGAAGGGTGGCGTCGGCAAGACGACCACCACGATCAACCTCGGTGCCGCGCTCGCCGAGCAGGGCCGCAAGGTGCTTCTCGTCGACTTCGACCCACAAGGTTCGCTGTCGGTGGGACTCGGGCTGAACCCGCACGAGATGGAACTGAGCATCTACAACCTGCTCATGCAGCGCGACGTCACCATCGACGAGATCATCGTCCCCTCGGGCGTGCCCGGGATGGATCTGCTGCCCTCCAACATTGACCTGTCGGCAGCCGAGGTGCAGCTGGTGCACGAGGTCGCGCGTGAACAGACCCTGCGCCGCCTCCTGGAGCCGGTGATCCCGTTGTACGACGTGATCCTCATCGACTGCCAGCCATCGCTCGGGCTGCTGACCGTCAACGCGCTGACCGCGTCCGACGGCGTGATCGTTCCGCTGGAGTGTGAGTACTTCGCGCTGCGGGGTGTGGCGCTGCTCAAGACAACGATCGACAAGGTCCAGGAACGGCTGAACCCCAAGCTCACCATCGACGGCGTGCTGGGCACGATGTACGACGGACGCACCCTGCATGGTCGCGAGGTGATGGAGCGACTCGTCCAGGCCTGGGGTGACACGGTCTTCCACACGGTGATCCGCCGGACGGTGAAGTTCTCCGACTCCACCGTCGCGGGCGAGCCGATCACGACGTACGCCAGCAACTCCGGCGGAGCAGAGGCCTACCGGCAGCTGGCCAGGGAGGTGCTCGCCCGTTGTCTCGACGGGTGAGCCTGCCGGCTGCGGACGACCTCTTCCGACCCACTGCGCCGGCCGACGGTACGGCGACAGCGGAGTCGCCGTCGCTCCCGGAGACGACCGACGCGTCTGCCGCATCCACCGCCGGGTCCACACCCAGCGGTCGGGTCCGGCATGACGAGAAGATGACGATCTATGTCACCGCGGACGAGCTGCTCGACATCGAGCACACACGACTGATGCTGCGTCGCAGCCACGGGCTTGCCGTGGACCGCGGCCGGTTGGTTCGCGAAGCGGTCGCGATCGCACTCGAGGACTACGAAAAGTTTGGTGACGATAGCGTGATCGTGCAGCGCCTTGTGCAGCCGTGATGGTCGACCTGGCTCCTGCTGATCTCGCGGCCGCCGGCGAGACGAGCACTGGATTCGACGTACACCTTGAGAACTTCGAGGGTCCCTTCGACCTGTTGCTCAGCCTGATCACCAAACACAAGTTGGACATCACCGAGGTCTCGCTGTCGAAGGTGACCGACGAATTCATCGCGTTTATCAAGGTGGGCCGGTCCCGCACCGCCGGAGACGACAACGACGGGTCGGCCGCGACAGAGCCGTGGGACCTGGACCAGACGACCTCGTTCCTGCTTGTCGCCGCGACCCTGCTCGACCTCAAGGCCGCGCGACTGCTGCCGCGCGGCGACGTCGACGACGAGGAGGACCTGGCGCTGCTCGAGGCCAGGGACCTGCTGTTCGCAAGGCTGTTGCAGTACCGCGCGTTCAAGCTTGTCGCCTCGGTGCTCGAGGAGCGGCTGATCGGGGAGGCCCGGAAGCACCCGCGAGCAGTCGGTCTCGAGGAGCGATTCGCGACGTTGCTCCCGGACGTGCTGATCGGGCTGGGGCTCGACGAGTTCGCGGCGCTGGCTGCGAGGGCGCTCGAGCCCAAGCCCGTCCTCGAGCTCTCCCTGGCTCACCTGCACGCACCCGCGGTGAGCGTGCAGGAACAGGGCGCGATCATGGTCGACCGGCTGCGCCTTGCGAAGACGATGACGTTTCGCTCGTTGGCGCGGGACTCGCCGGACATGTTGACGACGGTGGCGCGGTTCCTGTCGCTGTTGGAGCTGTTCCGTGAGGGCGCTGTGGCCTTCGACCAGCTCACACCACTGGGCGAGCTCACCATCCGCTGGACCGGCTCCGAGGAGGGCGAGGTCACGATCAACGATGAGTTCGACGACGACGTACCCGGCTCGCAGGGAACTGACGATGCTGTGCCAGACGATGCCCGTGAAGGGGAAGCGCAGTGAGCGAGCAGACCGAGATGTCGCACGAGCCGGACACCGAGACGCTCGCGATCCCGATCGCGGAGCTGCGACCGGCGCTCGAGGCCGTTCTGATGGTTGCCGACCAGCCGCTGGACCATGTGACGCTCGCATCGGCGGTGGGCTACCCGGCGCACCAGGTGTCCGCGGCACTCGAGGACCTCGCACGGGAGTACTCCGAGCAGGGCCGCGGTTTCGACCTGCGCAACGTCGCCGGAGGATGGCGCTACTACACCCGCGAGGAGTACTCCGCGGTTGTCGAGCGGTTCGTCATCGACGGGCAGCGGGCTCGGCTCACCCAGGCAGCACTCGAGACGCTGGCCGTGGTCGCCTACAAGCAGCCGGTCAGCCGTGCCCGTGTCTCGGCGGTGCGTGGTGTGAACGTGGACGGTGTGATGCGCACGCTCGTGACCCGCGGGCTCGTCGAGGAGTGCGGCACCGAAGCAGAGACGACCGCGATTCTGTACCGGACCACCAACTACTTCCTCGAGCGGATCGGAGTCTCCTCGGTCGAGGACCTTCCCGAGCTAGCTCCGTTCCTTCCCGACCTCGAGGACTTCGACGACATGGATGAGCACGCCGAGGAAATGGCAACAGGGACGGCACCATCGTCACCGGAGCAATGAGCAGGTGACCCCATCAACAGATGAGATAGCCGAAGACAGTGCTGACGAAGGGGGCGACGACGGACTGGTACGGCTGCAGAAACTGCTTGCCCAGTCCGGTGTGGCCAGCCGACGCAAGTGCGAGGAGCTCATGCTCGGCGGCCAGGTCGAGGTCGACGGCGAGATCGTGACCCGCCTGGGCACCAAAGTCGATCCACGCACCGCTGTCATCCGGGTGAGCGGGAAGCGGTTGCCGCCGGTCAGTGCGCACGTGTACCTGGTGCTGAACAAGCCACGTGGTGTGGTGTCGACGATGGCGGATCCCGAGGGTCGTCGTACGCTCTCGGACTTCGTGGCGGACCGTCCGGAGCGGCTGTTCCACGTCGGGCGTCTGGACACCGACACCGACGGGCTCATCATGTTGACGAACGACGGCGACTTCGCGCAACGTGTGGCGCACCCGTCGTACGAGCTGGACAAAACCTACGTCGCGGAGGTGCCGGGACCGGTGACCAAGGCGACGGTACGACGCGTGCTCGACGGCGTCACGCTCGACGACGGGCCGGTGGAGGCGAGTGTGTTCAAGGTCATCTCCGCCCACCAGGACAAGGCGATTGTCGAGTTGGTCATCCACGAAGGACGCAAACACATCGTGCGCCGACTCCTCGACGAGGTGGGCCATCCGGTGATCCGACTCAGCCGGACCGCCATCGGCCCGGTGCAACTGACCGGACTGCGCTCGGGCGAGCTGCGTGACCTGACGCGTGACGAGCTCGGCACCCTGCTCGACGCCGCCAAGCTCTGACCTGCCCACCTCCGACCACAGCGACATGCACTCGATGAGCAGATACAGGGCATAACCGGACACACCGCACGCCGTGGCGGCGCAGTGCATGTCGTTCGGGCTCTTTCCCCGCCGACGACTCACGAAAGGCCGACGCTAGGGTTTCAGCATCCGACGAACCAGGAGGCGATCACGCGTGGCGGTGCGCGCAGTGCGGGGTGCGACCCAGCTCGAGGACGACGTGCGTGAGCACATGCTCGAACGCGTCGCGGAGATGGTGACCGGCGTGATGGAAGCCAACGACCTCGACGTCGACGACTTCATCAGCGTCATCTTCACCGCGACCTCCGACCTGGTCTCGGAGTTTCCCGCGTACGCCGCCCGCCGGCTGGGGTTCGGGGAGATACCGCTGATCTGTGCCCGGGAGCTCGAGATCGCCGGCTCCATGCCGCGCGTGGTCAGGATGATGGCCCACGTGGAGACCGAGCTGCCGCGCGCCGAGATCACCCATGTCTACCTGCACGGTGCCGCGACCCTCCGCCGGGACCTCACGAGAGTGCGGGCCGTGCCGGACGAGGAGCCGACCTGATGACCGGATCACCTTTGGTCGGCCCGGTTCTGGTGGTCGGGTCCGGCTTGTTGGGTACGTCGATCGGGCTGGCGTTACGTCGCGCGGGGGTCGAGGTTCTCCTTGTCGATCTCAACCCGGAGAACGTGACGATCGCCTCCGGCCTCGGCGCGGGTACAGCATGGATCGAAGGAGTCGAACCACAGCTGGTCGTCGTCGCGGTACCACCGGACCATCTCGCAGACGAGATCACGAAAGCTCTCGGACATCGCGGCGCAGTCGTCACCGATGTCGGGAGCGTGAAGTCCGAACCGCTCCGACTGGTGGCGCAGCACACCACGGGGGCGGACCTGGCGAGGTACGTCGGCAGCCATCCGATGGCCGGAAGCGAACGGTCCGGACCGTTCGCGGCCTCGGCTGCCATGTTCGACGGCCGTCCCTGGGCGGTGGCGCCCCATGCTGGCTCGGACCCGTCCGCGATCGCGCTTGTCACCGAGCTGACCAGGCTCTGCGGGGCCACGGCGATCACCTTCACACCCGACGAGCACGACCAGGCTGTCGCAGCCACCTCACACCTCCCACACCTGTTGGCCGCCCTGGTCGCCGGCCGGTTGACGGACGCGCCTGCCTCGCACATGTCGCTGTCCGGTCAAGGGGTCCGCGACGTGACCCGGATCGCCGCCGGGGACCCGGGTCTGTGGCTGCAGATCGTTACCGCGAACGCGACCGCGCTGACCCGGCTGCTCGGTGACGTGCGCGACGACCTCGACCGACTGCTCGACGCAGTCCGGCAGGGGGAGCGGGCCTCGATCGTGGCGCTGCTCGAGCGCGGCGTCGCAGGAACGGCCGCGATCCCCGGCAAGCACGGTGGCCCGGCGCAGGAGTTCGGGCTGCTGTTCGTGGCCGTCCCTGACCATCCCGGTGAGCTGGCCCGACTCTTCGCGGACGCACGCGACATCGGCGTCAACATCGAGGACCTGCGGATCGACCATGACCCGGGTCGCCCGGTCGGGCTGGTCGAGCTGACGGTGGCAAAGGACCGCGTCGACTCATTGAAGGAGTCGCTCGAAGTTCGTGCGTGGACCTGCCACCGGTAGGCTTCTGCGGTCATCTTCGGTCGGCAGGAACGGGTAGTCAGCGGTGAGCACACGCGTGGTCGTGGCGATGGACGGCCCGTCAGGGTCGGGCAAGTCGAGCACGTCGAGGGGTGTGGCGGCTCGGCTGGGGCTGCGCTACCTCGACACCGGTGCGATGTTTCGCGCAGTCACTTGGTGGATGCTCGAACGCGAGGTGGACCTCGGCGACCCAAAGGCGATTGCCGATCACGCGAACGAGCCCGTCCTGGTGTCGGGCACGAACCCGTTGGCACCCACGATCAGCGTCGACGGCATCGACGTGGCCGGTCCGATCCGATCCCAGCAAGTCACTGCGGCGGTCAGTGCGGTCAGCGCGGTCCCCGCGGTTCGTGCCCGGCTCCTGCAGGTGCAGCGCGACATCATCGGCGACGGCGGGATCGTGGTCGAGGGTCGAGACATCGGGACCGTGGTAGCACCGGATGCTCCCGTGAAGGTGTACCTCACCGCTGACGCGGACGCCCGCGCCGCCCGTCGTACCGCAGAGCTGGGCGGCTCGACCGTGCAGGCCACGCAGCACGACCTCATCCGGCGCGACAAGGCCGACTCGGGCCGGACGGTCGCGCCGCTGGCGATGGCACAGGACGCGCACCACATCGACACCACATCGTTCACCCTCGAAGCCGTGATCGACCAGGTCGTGGCATTGGTGGAACAGGCTCCGTCGTGAGCGAGTCGCTGTCCCGGCTGCATCACCGGGACATCCCGCGCACGCACGACGCGGTGCACCCGTCACACCGACTGTTGCGCGTCGTACGACCTGTTGCTCGGGCGTTTTTCAACCGCAGGTACGACGTGCGCCGGTACGGCGAGGGGTTCGTGCAGCGCAAAGGTCCGCAGATCATCGCTTCGAACCACGTCGGCCTGCTCGATGGCCCGCTGCTGGCCGCGTTCGCGCCACGGCGTGTGCACGCGCTGACGAAGAAGGAGATGTTCGAGGGCCATACCGGGACTGCGCTGCGGGCGCTGGGGCAGATCCCGTTGTCGCGGTTCGACATGGATCTTTCGGCGATCAAGGACTGCTTGAAAGTGCTGCGCGACGGGGGAGTGGTGGTGATCTATCCCGAGGGCGCCCGCGGCGCGGGCGAGATGGAGAAGATCGCGTCCGGCGTCGCCTACCTGGCGATGGTCACGGGTGCGCCGGTGATCCCGCTCACGGTCTTCGGCACCCGTGAGCCAGACGGGGGCGCAGACTCGATCCCCGCACGCGGCGCTCGATTCGACTTGGTGTACGGACCTCCGGTCTACTTAGATAGACACCCCTGGCCGCGGCAGCAGGCTGACGTGCGCCAGGCAACCGAATTGTTGCGGAACAGGTTCGTCCAGCACATTGTTGAGGCCAAGGGCATCACAGGGCGCGACCTGCCCGGCCCCATTCCTGAGCTCTTCGAGCACCAGCCTTTCCTGAGGCTGAACCGGGACACTTCACGAGAGAAGAAACATGACTGAGTTTGACCAAGCGCGCGGCGCGATCCCCGTGCTGGCCGTCGTCGGCCGCCCGAACGTGGGCAAGTCGACTCTGGTCAACCGCATCCTGGGTCGACGTGAAGCTGTGGTCGAGGACGTCCCTGGTGTCACCCGCGACCGCGTGTACTACGACGCCACCTGGAGCGGCCGATCCTTCACGGTGGTCGACACCGGCGGCTGGGACCCGGACGCCCGGGGGCTCGCTGAGCGGATCGCCGCGCAGGCCGAGATCGCGGTAACCCTTGCCGACGCCGTCATGTTCGTCGTGGACGCAACGGTCGGTATCACCGACTCCGACGAGGCGGTCGTGAAGATCCTTCGCAAGTCCGGCAAGCCCGTCGTACTCGCTGCCAACAAGGTCGACGACATGCGTGCCGAAGCCGAGGCGTACGGCCTGTGGCACCTCGGTCTGGGCCAGCCGCACCCCGTCTCCGCCGTGCACGGTCGTGGCTCGGGTGACCTGCTCGACGCCATCCTTGAGGCTTTGCCCGAGACTCCGCCGGAGGACTTCGAGCCGGTCCAAGGTCCCCGACGCGTCGCCATCATCGGCAAGCCGAACGTGGGCAAGTCGTCGCTGCTGAACAAGCTCGCGCGCGAAGACCGGGTGGTCGTCGACGACGCAGCCGGTACGACGGTCGACCCGGTCGACGAGCTGGTCCAACTGGGTGGACGACCCTGGCGGTTCATCGACACCGCCGGCATCCGCAAAAGGATCAAGGAAGCCTCGGGCCACGAGTACTACGCGAGCCTCCGCACGAATACCGCCATCGAGCGTGCTGAGGTCACCGTCATGGTGGTCGACTCGTCGCAGCCCGTCTCCGAGCAGGACCTGCGCATCATCAGTTCGGTGGCCGAGACCGGCCGGGCGCTCGTGATCGCGTTCAACAAGTGGGACCTCGTCGACGAGGAGCGCCGCTACTACCTCGACCGTGAGATCGAGCGCGACCTGGTGCGCGTGCAGTGGGCACCTCGTGTGAACATCACCGCTAAAACCGGTTGGCACGTCGACAAGTTGGTCCC
>Ga0136633_1000857_pt1 | contig 22860 bp, 16 predicted proteins | sample AntDrymeUQ832206_2_FD_105494 | JGI IMG/M metagenome (GOLD analysis project Ga0136633, IMG submission 105494) | Polar desert sand microbial communities from Dry Valleys, Antarctica - metaG UQ83 (22.06) | ecosystem: Environmental > Terrestrial > Soil > Desert | place: Antarctica: Dry Valley...
CTGTTGCTGCACCGACTCAGCGGTGGCCTTGTCGCGCAGCTCGACACCGATCATGGCGCCGATGCCGCGCACCTCGACGATGCCGGCGTCGAGGGCGCTGAGCGCCGCGCGCGCCCGGTCGCCAAGCTGAACGGCCCGGGCGTAGAGGCCTTCCTCCTCGAGCACCGCGATGGTGGCGACGGCGGCCGCGCAGGACACGGGGTTGCCGCCGAAGGTGGAGCCGTGGGTGCCTTTGGGCCAGCGGTCCATCAGCTCCGCACCGGCCATGATCCCGGCCAGCGGGAGCCCCGAGGCCACCCCCTTGGCGAAGAGCACCACGCCGGGGCGGACGCCGAAGGTCTCCGCCGCGAAGGGGCGACCGGTGCGGCCGAAGCCGCACTGCACCTCGTCGAAGACCAGCAGGATCCCATGCTCGTCGCAGCGCTGGCGGAGCCCGCTCAGCCACGCGACAGGAGGCACGATGTAGCCCCCCTCGCCCAGCACCGGCTCCACGACCATCGCCGCCACGGTGCCGGCCTGCTCGACCAGGATCGCATCGAGCTCCGCCAGCGCGACCTCGACGGCCGCTTCGTCGCTGCTGTGGGGGTTGGTGGCGCCGGGGATGCAGTACGGGGCGATGTGCACCGACGGCAGGAGCGGTGCGTAGCCCTCCTGGTAGGAGGCCTTGGCCGTGGTCAGCGTCGTCGCTCCCATGGTGCGCCCGTGGAACCCGCGCCGGAAGGCGATGAGCCCGGGACGGCCGCTGGTCCGACGAGCCAGCTTGATGGCGCCGTCCACCGCCTCCGCGCCGCTGTTGCAGAGAAACACCTTGGGATGATCGAGGAACGGCGCCAGCCCCGCGATGGCCTCGCACGCTTCGATGTAGGGCTGATGCTTGAGCACCACCGACGTGTGGAGCAGGCGTTCCACCTGGCGGTGCACGGCGTCGACCACACGGGGGTGGCCGTGGCCGGTGTTGGTGACGGCGATGCCCGACCCGAGGTCGAGGTAGCGGCGGCCCTCGACGTCCCACACCCACGAGCCCTCGGCCCGGTCGGCGACGACGTCGAAGTACTCCGGCAGCACGGGGGCCACCACGTCGTGGTAGCGGGCCAGCCAGGTTGCAGTGCTGGTGGGGCTGGCGGACTCTCCGGTGGCCGTGGCCATCAGGTGTCCTCCCGATTGTCGATCTGGGCCCGCTGCAGGCGGCCCGAGTAGTCGATGTAGACGGTCTTCACCTGACTGAACTGCTCGATGCCCCGGGCGCCGGCCTCCCGGAACCCGTTGCCGGTGTGCTTGGTGCCGCCGAAGGGCAGCGGGATCTCGGCGCCGATGGTGGGGGCGTTCACGTAGGCGATGCCCGTGTCGATGGCGTGGACACCCCGGAGGGCGGCGTTGAGGTCGCGCGTGTAGATGGCGGCCGACAGCCCGTACTCGACGGAGTTGACGACGGCCACGGCTTCGTCGAGGTCGCCCACCTCGATCACCGAGAGCACGGGGCCGAACACCTCTTGGCGGGCGACGGTGTGCGACGGCTTGACGCCGGTGAGGATGGTGGGCTCCACGAAGGTGCCGTCTTCGCATCCGGCCACGTCCTGGCGCAGGACGCCGCCCGTGGCCACGGTGGCCCCCTCGGCCGTCGCCGCCTCGACCATTCCCATGATGCGAATGGCGGAGGTGGCGTTGATGATCGGGCCGACGTCTGTGCGTGCATCCAGCGGGTCGCCGAGCACGAGGGCCTGGGCACGCTCCACCAGCCGGGCCACGACCTCGGCGGCGATGCCCTTCTGCAGGATCAGGCGGGAGGTGGATGTGCAGCGCTGGCCCGACGTGCCGAAGGCGCCGAACAGGGCGCCGTCGACCACGAGGTCCGGGTCGGCGTCGTCGAGCACCACCATGGCGTTCTTGCCGCCGAGCTCGAGGCTCACCAGCTTCGGACCCACCTCCATGGCGGCGGCGGCCACCTTGCGGCCCGTGGGCACTGAGCCGGTGAAGGACACTGCCCCCACCCCTGGGTGGATGGCAAGGGCGGCGGCCGGCTCTGCCCCACCGTGCACCACCTGCACCAGGTCGGCCGGGATGCCGGCCTCGATGCAGGCCTCCACGAAGGCCACGCCGCAGGCGGGGGCCAGCTCGGAGGGCTTCATGACCACACCGTTGCCAGCCAGCAGGGCGGGGAAGATCTTCCAGCTGGGGATGGCCATGGGGAAGTTCCACGGCGTGATCATCCCGACCACCCCCACGGGGATCCGGGTGGTCCAGGCCAGCTTGTCGTGCATCTCCGAGGGCACCACGTCGCCCCAGGCCGACCGCCCCTGGCCGGCGACGAACGCGGCCATGTCAATCGCCTCCTGCACCTCGCCGCCGCCCTCAATGCGGATCTTGCCCGCCTCCCGGCTCACCAGCTCGGCGAGCTCGGCCTTGCGGGCGACGAGGATTGCCCCCACCGCGGCGATGACCTCAGCCCGCTCGGGCACCGGTCGGAGCGCCCAAGCCCGCTGGGCGTCGGTGGCCTTCTGCACGGCGACGTCGACGTCGGCGGCCGTGTGGCTCGGAAGCTCGATGACGAGCTCGGCCGGACGAGCGGGGTTGGTCGATCGAAACGTGGGCATCGACGGATCTCTCTTCCATCAGGTGAAGGTCGGCGACCGCTTCTCGAAGTAGGCCATGGTGGCCTCGACCTGGTTGGGGCTACCGATGAGGGAGCCCATCGTGACGCGCTCGTCGTGCAGCTGCTCGGCCACTGGGCGCGTACCCGACAGGTTGAGCAGCCGCTTCCCCTCGCGCAGCGCGTCCGGGCTCTTCGTGGCCAGGTCGGCCGCCAGCTCGAGGGCGGCGGCGCGGGGATCGTCGGACAACCGGGTGGCCAGGCCCAGCGCCACCGCCTCGGTGCCGGACACCATGCGACCGGTGAAGGTGAGCTCCTTGGCCACGTCGAGCCCGACCAGCTTCGGCAGGATCACGGTGCCGGTCATGTCCGGGATGAGCCCCCAGCGCGACTCGAGCACCGACAGCTTGGCGTCGGGGGCCACGATCCGGATGTCGGCCCCGAGGGCGATCTGCAGCCCTCCCCCGAGGGTGGCGCCATGAAGAGCGGCGATCACAGGTACCCCCAGCTCCTGCCAGACCCACGCCGCCTGCTGCCCGAGATGGGTGAGACGTCCCCCCGTTTCGCCGATGGCACCGAGAGCCGACTCGTCTTCCCCCGCGCCCGCCATGGCCTGGAAGCTGCCAAGGTCGAGCCCGGCGCAGAAGCCCCGGCCCTCACCGGAGAGCACGACGACGCGCACGGAGGCGTCGCCCTTGAGCCCCTCACCGGCGTCAACGATGCCCTGGAACATGGCCTGGTCGAGCGCGTTCAACTTGTCGGGACGGTTCAGTCGGACATCGGCGATGCCGTTGTTCATGGTGATGGAAACCCGGTCGGACATGGCGCCAGCATGCCAGTGCACCCGCAGGTGCGCTCGGTCGCGGCAGACTGGCCTCGCCATCCCCCCGCTGATGCGACTTCTACCTCCCTCTCTCTCCCACCGCGCCCGAGCCGCCTCCGGCTTCCTCGCGCTCGTCCTCGCCGGCAGCGCGCTGGCCACCTCGGCGCGCGCCGAGGCCATCACCCCAGTTCCTGCCCCGGAGGCCCCTTCGACCCCCGGCCCGCTGGCGCCGCCGTCGCCTGAGCTCCCCGGCCTGCCCACCACCTCCATCGAGCTGGCCGAGGTCGCCGTGGACAGCCCCGCCTTCCGCCGGGCTGCCGATCGCTACGGGTCGGTGGAGGCCACCCACCGCGACGCCCAGAGTCGCCGCGTCGAGCTCGATCACACCGTCTCCGTCCTACGATCCCGCGTCACCGAGCTCAACGGTGTGCTCGCCTCCGCCCAAGCACGGGTGGCGGGCCTCACCAGCCGAGTCGAGGTCGTGGAGACCGCCGTCCGGGAGCTGGCCGTGGCGTCGTTCGTGGCCGGCGGGGCGGGCGAGCGGCTCAACACCGCCATCGCCTCCGAGACCCCAGCCATCAGCGAGGTCGATCGGCGGGTCGTGCTCGGTGGCCTATCGCTGGAGATCCTCCTCACGGAGAGGGTTGCTTACCGGGCCCAGATCGCCGAAGCCTCGGCCCGGGCTCAGAGTGCTACCGACGACCTCGCCGCCGCGCGGGAGGCGCTGCAGGCCCTCAGCGCAGAACGACCCGCAGCGGTCGACGGTGAGGTGGCCACCGCCGCGGACGTCGCCGCCGAGCGGGTCGCCTACGAGGAGGCCCGGGTCCTGGCCACGGTGGACGGCGTGGAGTTCCCCCTCGTGGCCCTGGACGCCTACTTCCGGGCGGCTGGGACCATCGCGAGCGAGCGACCTGGCTGCCGGGTGCGCTGGTGGGGACTGGCCGGCATCTCGCGCGTCGAGGGTCACCACGGCACCTACGGCGGGACAACCCTCGGGCCCAATGGCGACACGAGCCGCCGCATCATCGGCATCCAGCTGAACGGCACCAACGAGACCGCGGTGGTCGGCGACTCCGATGGTGGCGCCCTCGACGGTGACCCCGACTTCGACCGAGCGGTCGGTCCGATGCAGTTCATCCCGCAGACGTGGTTGCGCTACCAGGCCGATGGCAACGAGGACGGCACCCGCTCACCGTTCAACCTCTACGACGCCACCCTCGCCGCCGCCTCCTACCTGTGCACGTCGAGCCTAGGCCTCGACGACGATGCCGGCCTGCGCGCCGCCTACTTCTCCTACAACCACTCGGTGACCTACGTGGACTCCGTGCTTGGATACGCCCGTCTCTACGAGCGCATGATCGCGGTCCCCGCGCCTCAGGATTGACCCTTTTGGCGGCCGGGTCGACCGGTTTGCACCCTAAGAACCCATCCCTGACCGTCGGGTCAAGAATCCCTGGCCGCGGTTGTTGACAGGGTGACAACAGGCTCCTACGGTCCGGCTGACCGGTGTGACCGGCGTCACCGGTTGGCTGCCCGAGCGGCAACCCACCCAGCACTCATGCGCCGCCAGGGGGACATCTTGACGAGCAAGCACGGCCACGCACCGTGGCATCGGATCATCGGCCTGTTCATGGGCCTGGTCCTCGTGGCCGCGGCCTGCGGTGGCGACGACAAGGCTGCGCCAGGTGGCGATGGCGGCGCCGACGGCGGAGAGACCACCACCACGGCCGACGAAGGTCCGCAGCGCCAGCCCGTGAAGGGTGGCGAGCTCGTCTTCGGCACCGAGTCCGATGTCGCCACCCTCGCACCTGGTGAGGCGGCTCAGCCGTCCGACAAGGTCATCACCTTGGGCCTCTACGACCCGCTCACCACCTACGTCGACGGCGAGGTCGTTCCCTTCCTGGCCGAGACCCTCGAGGCCAACGACGACCTCAGCCAGTACACGATGACCCTGCGCGAGGGCGTGACGTTCCACGATGACACCCCGCTGAACGCGGACGCCGTCGTCAAGCACTTCGACCGCCTGAAGGATCCGGCCACGGCCTGCCCGTGCCTCACCACCGTCTCAAACATCGCGTCGATGGACGTGCCGGACGGCCCCGAGGGGCTGACCGTGGTCTTCCACCTCGCCACGCCCAGCGTGGCCTTCCCCAACGATCTGGCCAGCTCCGCCGGCTACATCGAGTCGCCCACCGCAGTGGCCGGCGGCCTCAACCTGAAGACCGGTGCCGTCGGCACGGGCCCCTTCACGTTGGCGGAGTTCAGCGCCGGTGAGCGAGTGGTCCTCGAGGCCAACCCCAACTACTGGGGCACCGACGAGGAGGGCATCCAGCTTCCCTACCTCGACAAGCTGACCGTGGTCCCGATCCCGGACAGCGGCCAGCGCGTGGCCGCCCTCGAGACCGGCGACATCGACATCTTTCAGACAGCCGACTCCAAGACGGTGAAGCAGTCCGAGGATGCGGGCTTCGCCGCCCAGAAGATCAGCGGCTCCAGCTCCACCATCATCCTGCTCAACATGTCCAAGCCGCCCTTCGATGACGAGCGGGCCCGCCAGGCGCTGGCCTACTCCATCGACAAGGACCTCATCAACGAGCGGGCCTACGACGGCGTGCGTGTACCCAGCTACTCCGGCTTCGCCCTCGACTCGCCGTACTACAACCCTGATGCCGGCACCCCGCAGTACGACCCGAAGAAGGCCGAGGAGCTCGTGACCGACCTCGGCGGCCTCGACTTCACGCTGGTCTGCATCCCCACTCCCGAAGCCGAGCTCATCTTGAACATCATCAAGCAGACCGGTGAGGACGTGGGCATGAACATCACGATCGAGACCCAGGAGCAGGGGGCGTTCGTGAACCGCATCTTCTCCAAGGGCGGCGACTACGAAGCGGCCTGTTTCCGCAGCACCCACTTCATCGAGCCCGATGCCATCCGACCCGGGCTCACCACCGATGACGCCGGGAACCTCGTCTTCTACAGCAACGCCGACGTTGACCGGCTGCTCGACGAAGCCCGCCAGACCGGTGACTTCGAGGAGCGCAAGGCCGCCTACTTCGAGGTGCAGGAGATCACCGGTGAAGAGGTGCCGCTGATCACCACCCTGTACGACCTCTTTGGCAACGTCTACGACGCCGGCCGCGTCGGTCCGCCCCCGGACGGTGAGCCCAACTCGCTGGGGGCCATCAAGCCCGGCCTGCTGTACGCCGTGGGGGGCTGACGGCTTCGGCCGTCAGCCCTCCCTGACGCCTTCGGGCCGAGGATCAACCTGACATGACCATCGTTCGCACGGTGCTGGACCGCTTGGTCAAGCTGCTCGTGGTGGTGCTGATCGTGAGCTTCCTCACGTTCATGCTCACCAAGCTGCTACCCGGTAGTCCCGTCAACACGATCCTCGGCTCGGAGGCGTCCAACCCCGTGGCCCGGACCGCTCTCGAAGAGCGGCTCGGGCTGAACAAGCCCTTCCTCGAGCAGTACCTCAGCTACATCCACGGCGTGGTGGTCGAACGCGACCTGGGGAAGTCGTACTCCCAGGACATACCCACCACGACCTCCCTGGCGCAACGTCTCCCGGCTTCGCTTCAGCTGATGCTGATGGCGCAGGCCATCTCGTTGCTGATCTCGGTGCCGCTGGCCCTGCTCAGCGCCTACCGCGCCAACTCACGAACCGACAAGGCCATCACGGCCAGCGCCTTCGGCCTGATCTCCCTGCCCGGCTTCGCGCTGGCGGTGTTCCTCGTCTACCTCTTCTCCATCCAGCTCGGGATCTTCCCGGCGGTGGGCTACGACCGCATCACCGGGCCCGGTGGGTTGGGCGAGAACCTGAAGTCCATCGCCCTGCCGGTGGCCGTGCTCTCCGCCGGCCTCACCGCCGTGTACACCCGGGTGCTCCGCAGCGACCTGATCGCCACGCTGCAGGAGGACTTCGTGCTGATGGCCCGCTCCAAGGGCCTCCCCACCTGGCACATCCTCCTGCGCCACGCCCTACGGCCCTCGTCGTTCTCGCTCCTCACCCTCTTCGGCATCAACTTCGGCACGCTCATCGGTGGCTCGGTGATCGTGGAGACGTTCTTCGTCATCCCCGGGGTGGGCGAGCTGGCCGTCCGATCCATCCTTCAGCGCGAGTACCTCGTCGTGCAGGGCGTGGTGCTGGTGATCGCCACCGCCTTCGTGCTGGTGAACTTCGTCACCGACCTCCTCTACTCCGTGCTCGACCCCCGCGTCCGAAGGACAGGTGCCTGATGAGCGACAAGCGGGGCGGCGTGCTGGGGCTGGCCGGCTGGCTGAGCATGGTGTGGCTCGTCCTCGTCGCCGGCGGTGCGCTGCTGGCGCCGTACCTGCCCCTCGACGACCCATCCAGGTCCGACTTCCTCGTGCCGGCCAACGCATCGCCGGGCACTGGCGGTCACCTGCTGGGCACCGAGCAGAACGGCTATGACATCTTCTCCCGCCTCATCCACGGCGGCCGGGTGTCGCTGGTGGTGGCCTTCGGGGTGCTCGCCATCGGCATGGTTGTGGGGGGCAGCATCGGTTTGGTGGCCGGCTTCCTCCGGGGCCGCACTGAGACGGTTCTCATGGCCGTGGTGGACATCTTCCTGGCCTTCCCGGCTCTCATCCTCCTCATCGCCATCGTGGCCTTCCTGGGCGCCGATCTGAAGAACGTCGTCCTCGGCATCTCGCTCGTGTCGATCCCCGCCTTCGCCCGGATCGCCCGTGCCACGACCCTCACCTTCTCCCGCCGCGAGTTCGTGGTGGCCGCCGAGGCCGCCGGCGCCAGCCGATGGCGGATCCTCGTGCGGGAGATCCTCCCCAACGTCGTGCTCCCCCTGCTCGCCTTCGGCCTCCTCGTGGTGGCCATCGCCATCGTCGCCGAAGGCAGCCTCGCCTTCCTCGGCCTCACCTCGCAGGAGACCATCAGCTGGGGCGGCATGATCAACGGCGGCCGCCGAGCCCTCCAACAGGAGGACATCGCCCACACCTCGATGATCCCCGCCGGAATGATGTTCCTCACCGTGCTCGCGGTGAACTTCCTCGGCGACCGATTCCGGGCCGCCTTCGACGTGAAGGATGCCGCACTTTGAACGACAACCAGCGCCGCGCTCGCAGGGTGCTCACCGCCCCGACCAGCCAAGACGGCCCGCTGCTCGTTGTCGACGACTTCTACACCCACTTCGACACGCCCGGTGGTCTCGTCAAGGCCGTCGACGGTGTCACCTTCAGCCTCGAGCGGGGCAAGACGCTCGGCGTCGTGGGCGAGTCGGGGTCCGGGAAGACGGTGCTGGCCCGGTCCCTCATGGGCCTGCTCACCTCCCGCAACGTCGTCCGCCGCGGGTCGGCCACCTACAACGGTCAAGAGCTGGTAGGCGCCAAGAACAACAACCTCCGTTCCCTGTGGGGCACCGAGATGGCCATGGTCTTCCAGGACCCGATGACCTCGCTCAACCCGGTGATGAGGATCGGCCGACAGATCACCGAGGGCCTGCGCTATCACCTCGACCTGCCCAAGGAAGAGGCCAACGAGCAGGCCCTGCAGCTCTTGAACTCCGTGGGGATCCCCGATCCGAAACGTCGGCTCACGCAGTACCCCCACGAGCTATCCGGTGGCATGCGCCAGCGGGTCACCATCGCCATCGCGCTGGCCTGCGGACCCAAGCTGCTCTTCGCCGATGAGCCCACCACCGCCCTCGACGTCACGGTGCAGGCGCAGATCCTGAACCTGCTCAACAGCCAGCAGAGCGAACGTCACATGGCCATGGTGCTCGTCACCCACGACCTCGGCGTCGTGGCCGGCCGCACGGACGAGATCGCCGTGATGTACGCCGGACAGATCGTGGAGAAGGCACCCACCCGAGCGCTGTTCGCCAACGTGCGCATGCCCTACACCGAGGCTCTGCTGAAGTCGATCCCGAAGCTGGAGGACCCGAGCCACACGCGCCTGCAGATCATCGGTGGTCGACCGCCCGACCTCATCAACCCGCCGCCCGGCTGCCGCTTCGCCCCGCGGTGCCCCTACGTCCAGCCGAAGTGCCACACCGAGCAGCCCCCATTGGTGGAGGCCGAGACGCCGGGACACCTCTTTCGCTGCTGGTTCCCCGTCGGCACCGAAGCGGGAAGAGAAGCCCTGGCGAGCAACCTGGCCCATCACGTCCCTGCCGCCCAGGCCGCCGTCACCGGCGATTCCGCCGCCGCCGCCCAGGTCGAGGTCGCCCAGCTGGTCGACTCGGACCCCGGAGGCAACGCCTGATGGCAGGCACCGGCACCGCCCACCTGCGCGACACCAAGGACGTGCTCCTGCGCGTCGAGGACCTCGTGGTCGAGTTCAAGACCTCGGCTGGCGTGGTGCACGCCGTCTCCGGCATCAGCCTGGACGTACTCGAGGGCGAGACGCTCGGCCTCGTCGGCGAGTCGGGCTGCGGCAAGTCCACCACCGGCCGCGCCATCATGCAGCTCCCCGCCCCCACCTCCGGTCAGGTCCTCTTCGAAGGGATCGACCTCGCATCACTGAGCGGCCACCAGCTACGCGAGGTCCGCACGCGCCTGCAGTTCATCTTCCAAGATCCGATCTCGTCGCTGAACCCCCGCCGCAAGGTGAAGGACATCGTCGCCGAGCCCCTGCGCATCTGGAAGCGGGGCTCCGACGCCGAGCAGAAGGCCCGCGTCGCTGAGGTGCTCGACGCCGTGGGACTCGATCCCACCGTGGCAGCTGACAAGCGCCCCCACCAGTTCTCAGGCGGACAGTGCCAACGCATCTCGATCGCCCGCTCGCTCGTGCTCGAGCCCAAGGTGGTCATCTGCGACGAGCCCGTATCGGCCCTCGACGTGTCCGTGCAGGCCCAGATCCTGAACCTCCTCGAGGACATGAAGGCCCGCTACGGCCTCACGCTCATCTTCATCGCGCATGACCTCGCCGTGGTGAAGAACATCAGCGACCGCGTGGCGGTGATGTACCTGGGGAAGATCTGCGAGGTTGGCGGGCCAGACGACCTCTACGCCACCCCAGCTCACCCCTACACGGCCGCCCTTCTGCGCTCCATCCCGGTGCCGGATCCCACGGTCCCCCCTGTGCAGAGCGGGCTGCTCACCGGCGACCTCCCCTCCCCCATCGATCCGCCGGCCGGGTGCCGGTTCCGCACTAGATGCCCGCTGGCTCAGGAGCGATGTGGGGTCGAGGAGCCCACGATTCGCGCCATCGGTGAGGGCCACTTCGTCGCCTGCCACTTCCCTCTCGTCGGTCCCACCGCCCCCTGAGCCGACTCGACCCCGCGACCCGACGCGCCCTGCTGGTCGACGCCGCCGCCGGAGTGTTCCGCGGACGCGACCCGAGCGACGTCAGCTTCGAGGAGGTGGCCGAGGCGGGCGGCGTCTCCCGGTCGCTCGTGTACGCCTACTTCGGCGATCGGGGTGGCCTCATCGCCGCGGTCTACCTCCACAACCTCGAGCAGCTCGACCGGGAGCTCGGACGGGCGCTCGATGACCGCCTACCCGACGAGGTGCGCCTGCGCCGCGTCATCCGGCGCTACCTCCTCTTCGCCCGTGACAACGAGGCGGCGTGGAACGTGATGGCAGCGACCGGATCCCTTCCGCACCCCGCCATCCAGGCCGCCCGCCGGGGGCGCATCGAGCGCATCGCCGGGGCGTGGGGCTCAGCTCCGGCGGCTCGGCTGGTCGCCCGGGGGGTCGTGGGATTCCTCGAGGCGGGTGCCCAGGACTGGGTGGACTACCGCGACTTGGGGCTCGAGCGGGCCACCAACGTGCTCTTCGCCGTCCTGTGGGAGGGCCTGGCCGGACTCGGCGGTCGCGGCATCGTCGCGGCCAGCTAGGGAGATAGCGTTGGCCACCATGCCCGACGCCCCCAGCTTCGAGATCGACCCCGCCGCCAAGTTCGAGGTCACCTTTGCCACCGACAAGGGCGACATCGTCGCCCTCCTCGACGCCACCCTCGCCCCCACCACCGTGAACAACTTTGTGGTGCAGGCCCGCAAGGGGTTCTACGACGGCCTCACCTTCCATCGCGTGGTTCCCGGTTTCGTGATCCAAGGCGGCGACCCCGAGGGCTCCGGTCGTGGCGGACCCGGCTACAAGTTCGCCGATGAGCCCGTGCGGGCGCCCTACGTGGTCGGCGCGCTGGCAATGGCCAACTCTGGCCCTGACACCAACGGCTCGCAGTTCTTCATCTGCATCGACGACTGCCAGGAGAAGCTGCAGCCGCTCTACAACCTGTTCGGCAACGTCACCTCCGGCCTCGAGATCGCCCAGTCGATCAAGGTGGGCGACAAGATGACCACCGTCACCGTGTCAGAAAAGGTTCGGACCTGACGGGTTCTGTGGACGCTCACCACCGCCGAGCGGTTGTGGGCGTCCACAGATCGGGGTGGTAGTGGTGCCCGAGGAGCTGAACCTGGCCGCGCTGCACGAGGCCATCGCCGCCGTCGTGCCCGAACGCGAGTGCATCGTGTGGCGCGACCGCCGCCTCACCTGGGCCGACGTCACCGACCGCACCCGGCGGCTGGCCTCGGTGCTGCGGACGGCCGGGCTCGGCTGCCACGGGCGGCTCGCCGACCTGGAGGGCTGGGAGTCTCCCCACGACCACGTGGCCCTCTACCTCCACAACGGCAACGAGTACCTCGAGGGGCTGCTAGGGGCAGCCAAGGCTCGCTGCGCCGGCATCAACATCAACTACCGATACGTGGCCGAGGAGCTGCGGTACGTGCTCCACGACAGCGACGCCCGTGCCGTCGTGTTCCACACCACCTTTGCCAGCACCCTGGCCGAGGTACTCCCCTCGCTCCCCCACCTGCGCGTCCTGATCCAGGTGGACGACGGCTCCGAGGGCCCTCTGCTCCCCGGCGCCGTGCCCTACGAGGCGGCGCTGGCCGCCGCCGAGCCCTCGCCCCCCGAGGGGTTGTCGCCCGATGACCTGTACGTCCTCTACACCGGCGGCACCACCGGGATGCCCAAGGGGGTGCTCTGGCGCCAGGCCGACTTCCTCGCCGCCTGCCTCGGCATTGGGCAGACCACCGCACAGCTCGTGGCGGCGGCGCGCGGCTCCCGCCTGCGGTCCCTGCCGGCGCCACCCTTCATGCACGGCGCCGCCCACTGGAACGCCCTCTCGACCTGGACGGCCGGTGGCACCGTCGTCATCCAGGACGACCCTGCCCGCCTCGACGCCCACGACGTGCTCGACACCGCCGTGCGCGAGGGCGCGACCTCGCTGCTCATCGTCGGCGACGCCTTCGCCCGTCCCCTCGTCGACGCGTTGCGCGGTGGCGGCCACGATGCATCCGGCCTGCGCCACCTGCTCACCGGCGGGGCCACGCTGTCCGCCAACGTCAAGGAGGACCTCCTCGAGCTGATGCCTGGCCTGCGGATCGTGGACGTGCTGGGCTCCTCCGAGACCGGCCGCCAAGGGGTGCACACCTCGGACCGGGCCCGAGGGGCCAGCACCGGCACGTTCGAGCGCTCCCCCACCAGCGTCGTGCTGTCGGCCGACCTCGCCACGGTGCTCGTGCCGGGAGATCCTGAGCTCGGATGGCTGGCGCAGACAGCGCCGGTGCCGCGCGGCTACCTCGGTGATCGGGACAAGACGGCCCGCACGTTCCCGGTGGTGGACGGGGTGCGCCACGCAGTGGCCGGAGACCGGGTCCGCGTGCTCGCCGATGGCCGCCTGGAGCTGCACGGGCGCGACTCGGTCACGATCAACACGGGCGGCGAGAAGGTGTTCGCGGAGGAGGTCGAGCAGGCCCTCAAGCGGCACGCCGACGTCTTTGACGTGGTGGTGGTGGGCCGGCCCAGCGAGCGGTGGGGCCAGGAGGTGGTCGCAGTGGTGCAGCTGCGACCCGGCACCGATCCAACAGACGACGACCTGCGGGCCACCGCGTCCGTCCACGTGGCCCGGTACAAGGTCCCGAAGGCCATCATCCGGGTGCCGCAGGTCGAGCGGAGCCCCAGCGGCAAGCCGGACTACAGCTGGGCCGCCGCCATGGCCAGCAGTACCGTCTGACCCCCATGCCTCGGCGCTCCATCCGCCTCCCCTTCGCCCTGGATCTGCAGCGTTCGCTGCGCCCGCTCCAGCTCGGCAAGCACGACCCCACGATCCAGCTCGGTCGAGATGTCGTCGTGCGGGCCACGCGCACGCCCGACGGGCCGGCCACCTTCCGTGCCGAACATCACGGCGACCGGCTCGATGTGGAGGCCTGGGGCGAGGGCGCGGCGTGGGCGCTCGACCAGGCTCCCGGCACGCTCGGCACCCTCGACGACCGGGCTGGGTTCGATCCCAACCACCCCGTGGTACACGAGCTGCACCGTCGGGCCGACGGGTTGCGCCTCCCCCACACCCACCGGGTCCTCGAGGCGCTCCTGCCCGCGGTCCTCAGCCAGAAGGTGACCGGCTTCGAGGCCAAGCGGTCGTTCCGACAGCTGGTTGAACGCTGGGGTGAGCCGGCGCCGGGACCGGCGGGGTTGTTGCTGCCCCCTGCTCCACGTGTGATCGCCGAGCTCGGCTACTACGACCTGCACGTGATCGGCGTGGAGAAGAAGCGAGCCGACGCCCTCAAACGGGTGTGTGCCCACGCCAGCCGCATCGAGGCCGCCGGCCAGCTCTCGCCGCTCGAGCTGCGGGCCCGTCTGGAGGCGATCCCCGGGATCGGTCTGTGGACGTCGGCCGAGGTGGCCCGGGTGGCGCTGGGCGATGCCGACGCGGTGAGCGTGGGGGACTTCCACCTGAAGAACCTCGTGACCTTTGCGCTGACGGGTGAGCCTCGGGGCAGCGACGCCCGCATGCTCGAGCTGTTAGAGCCCTTCGTCGGTCATCGCGGCCGGGTCTGCCTGCTCATCGAGTCGGCCGGCATCACGGCGCCGAAGTACGGCCCCCGACGGCCAGTCGGGCTGGGTCGGTTGCGTGGCGCTACTCCTTGAGCGCCACGGCGTTCGGGGTGACGTGCATGGCCGGCTCGAACGAGCTCCGCTCCACGTCCCGAGCTTCGCCTCGAACCGTCGCCCGCAGCGCTTGGCGGCAGCTGCCGCATGGCCCGTAGAACTGCTCGTCGAGGACACCGGAGCAACGCGGGCAGGTCAGTTCCATGGTCGTCCAGCATCGCGCCTCAGCGGTAGGTTCCAGCGCCATGCACCGCCTGTTCACCAGTGACCGCCTCCGTCACTGGCCGGCTGGCCTGCTGGCCCTGGTGGCCGCGCTCGTCGCGGTTTGGGCTCGGTACCGCATCTTCCCGCACTTCTCGTGGAACCGAGACGAACCGGTCTACCTGTGGCACATGGAAACACTGCGAACCGGCCGTCTCACCTCGAGCGACGGCGGCCACCCGGAGCTGTTCCTCCCCTGGCTGTCGGGTCGAGGGGAGGGGGTGCTCTTCTCCCAGTACACCCTGGGCTGGCCGCTCGTCCTGCTGGTCGCCGATGTGGTCACCGGATCGCCGACCGCAGCCCTTGGCCTAGGCGCCGCTCTGGCCGTGCTCGGCACGTATGCGTTCGCGTGGGAGCTCTTGCGCGATCGGTCGATCGCCATCGGAGCTGCGGCGGTGATGATCGCATCCCCGATCCTGCCTGTGGAGGGTGGGGTGCACCTCAGCTACCTCCTCACGCTGGGCCTAGGGCTCCTGTTCGGCGTAGGGCTGCTGTCGGGCATTCGGACCCACAACATGGGTCGGGTGATCGGCGCCGGGGTGCTCCTCGGCTGGATCTTCCTCACCCGGCCGTATGACGCCATCCTCTGGGGGCTCGCGTTCGGGACGTACGCCATCGTCGTCCACCGCGACCGGTGGCGGGATCTGCTCAAGCCCTTTCTGAGCTGTGCGATGGCCGCCTTGCCCCTCGTGGCGATGACGCTGGCCTACAACCGCCATGTCACCGGATCGCTCCTCCAGTTCCCCATCACCGTCGCTGACCCGATGGACACCTTCGGCTTCGGGAGGCGCCGGCTGATGCCTGGGTTCCCGATCACCGACTACACCCCCTCGTCCGGCCTCCGGGCCATCGCCAAGCACGCCTTCTTCCTGCCGTGGTTCCTCGCCGGCAGCTACCTCAGTGTGGGCGTGGCCGCCGGGGGCCTCTGGGTCGGTCGGCGCCAGCGAAGCACCCTCGCCATCCTGCTGATCGGCGCCGTCTTCCCCTTGGGCTACTTCCCGTTCTGGGGCACCCAGCAGTCCTCGGAGTTCACCCGCGTCGCCGGTCCCGTCTACTACATCCCCCTCTTCGCCTGCCTGGCGGTCCTGATCGCCACGGCCATCACGCGCTTGCGCGATCGTCACCCCGCGGGCGCGATCGCCCTCGTGGTGACCATGGTGCTCGCCACGGTGCCGTTCGCACAGAGCCGCCTCAGCCTCAACCACGAGCTGAGTGCGCCCCAAGAGGGGTGGCGCACCAGTGTCGAGCCGATCGAAGGCCCGGCGATCGTCTTCGTGGCCGATGCGGCGGACTACCTGATGTTCCTCAACCCGTTCTCGTCGAACGGGCCTGGCCTGGACGACGACATCCTCTACGCCGTGGACGACGACCCCGCCATGCTCGACCTGATCGCAGAGCAACCCGGGCGCACCGCCTATGTCCAGCAGGCCAGCGCTCCTCAGGAGGATCTCGGACCCAAGGAGGACCCGGCCCCGTTCGAGGTCACCCTCACCCCCGTCGAGGTCCGCCGCGCCAGGGCGTTCACCCTCGGGTTGACCGCAGGCGACCCAGGCGACGCAGGCCTCGTCGCCGTCGAGGTTCGGGTGGGCGAGCAGGTGATCCGCGCCAGTGTCCCGGCGGGCGCGTCGCTCCCGAGGTTCCGGCTGGCACCCATGGGAGCTTCACCGGCTGACCTTGGTCTGCCCGAGCGCGGCACCCTCTCCGTCACCGTTGGCTACGGCGACACCGAGGCCGGCGCGCTCCGGGAGCCGAGGGCTGGCCAGGAGGTGCAGTTCCGGGTCGTCGACGGGATGGTCGAGGTGCTCCTCCCGACGACCAAGCTGGAGCGGTCGAGGGTCGGGGACACCTGGCAATGGCGCCAGCGACCGACCACCTCGGATCTGCAAGTCGAGCTCAACCCGGCTGCGGGCGCGCCTTGAGGTCGTGCCGGCCGAGGAGGAGGTCAGCGGCCAGCACCGCCAGGGCAAGCCAGGCCAGCGATGGCCGCGCCGTCAACCGGCTGAGCACCAGGGCCGTGGGGCCCAGCGCCACGAGCAGGATCCTCCCGTAGGGCGCCAGCGCCGCCGCCACGGTGGCGACGAAGGCGATGGCGGCGACGCCCGGGCTGGCCACCAAGGCCGTCCCAAGGGCAACGAGTGTGCCGGCGGCGGCGGCCGTCGCCGGCACGGGCTGCCACGCTGGCCGACTGAACGGCACGGCGAGCCGTGGTCGCCTCGCCGTGGTCGGGAGCGGGCCTTCGCCCGGCCTCCGCCGACCCCGGACGAGGATCAACCCGCAGGCCGAGACGGCCAGCGCGGAGGCAGCGATGCCCAGCCGCAGGACCCGCTGCGGCCCCCAACGCAGGTCGATGCCAATGGGTCCCGCCCCGTCTGGTGTGATCAGCCACCCGTTGGCATAGCCGTCGACGAGGGTGCGGGGCCCCACCCGGGCGCCTTTGGCGGCCGCCGACCATCCTTCGCTGGCGCTCTGACCGAGCACCAGCCAGAAGGGCTGGGTGCCCGCGTCGATCTGGACATCCAGCGCCGAGGCACCGCTCTCGAGGATGCGCACCGGGGGTGCCGAGTTCCCCTGAGCCCCGCGCGGGGCGATCCCCGCCGGCTCACCGGCGGTGTCCGTCGAGAGCACGATCCGGTCGACGGCCCACCCGATCGCAGCGCTGGCCTGGGCGGTGAGGCGATGCGATCCGGCGCTGAGATCGATCGGACCACACCCCGTCACCGCCACCCCGGAGCCCCCGGGCACGGGCAAACCCGTGACCCGCACGGCGACGGGTCGGTCGTCGATGCGAACGAGGTCGTCGCGGCAGGGACGCTCAGCGCCGTTGCTGGTCTCAGGAGCGGCGCTGACCGGCAGCCGGGCCGTTCCTGTCAGCGCGAACGACCGCGCTAAGGGCAGCTCGAACCGACGATCGAGGAGCGGCTCGTCGTCCTGGCGATCCGTGCCAGGGAGATCTAGTCGCAGGCGGGTGAGCACGATGTCGAGGCCGTGGCCGTCCAGGCTCGTCCCCACGCGCTCGAGGAGGTCCATCGGCAGCCGGACGACCTCGGCCACCCTCGTCGACCCAAGCCCGATCTCGGCCAGGCCCGCCGGCGTGAGCGGATCGACTCCGGGCCCGGTAGTCGTGGACACGACCTCGATCCGCAGCACCTCCACGGCTTGTTCGGGGAAGGCGATGACCTGGCCGCTTGGCTCGAGCGATGCCGGACCGAGCTCCACCTCGATGGGCTCGCCGTCATTGATCACGATGCGCACCCGAGCCAGAGCCCGGCCGGCCCGAGCTGATGGCGGCTGCACGAGGCGCACGCGGTCGACCCTCACCGGCTCCTCGGTCACCAGGGTGATGGCCTGGCCAACTGCGTCGGCTCCGCCCACGCGCCACGACGTCGAGGGGTCGCCGTCCACCGCGTGGGCCCCACGATCCTCCGGCCTCTCGGGCCCGCCCTCCGAGGTGACCTCAACGCGTCCCCCCACCTGCTCCACGACCGTCCGGGCACCGTCGGAGCTACCTGGGAACGGATCGAGGCGGAAGTCGTAACCGGTGGGGTCAGGCGCCGTTCGCCCCGCCCGCTCCGTCGGCCCCTTGCTGTTGCGCAGTGTGTAGAACCACGTCTGGATCCGCCGGCGGTTGGAGTCGGTGAGCACGAGATGGGCGCCGTTAGCCAGCGCGCGCCGCAACCCGGTGTCGTCCAGCGCCGCGCTCTGCAGTACGAGGGATCGGCCGTCCAGGAGCCCGCTGGCCGCCGCGTCCACGATCCCGTCACCGTCACCTGAGAGCACGACGGGCTCGGCGGCGGCCCTCGTGCGCACGATGGCCTCAGGGTCCTCGATCTCGAAGAGGGCCACCGCGGGCATCTCGGGGTCGGGGCCGGCACCAGCGAGCGGGCCGAAGCTCTTCGGGGGGCCCAGGCCCCCCGCCTCGGGTCCGGTCAGAGCCCGCCAGAGCGGCCCTGGCGGAGGTGGGTCGAAGCGGGCCGACCGCTCGAGGTCGGCCCGCAGAGAGACGGTGCTGGCGCCCAGCAACCGGGCCACGGGGGCCAACGAAGACGCCTCGAAGGTGCCCAGCTGCATGCGCCGATCGAGCGCGTCGATGAGGTTCACTGACGGTGGTGTGCCGTACGGCAGGATCTCCCGCGCCAGGTACGGGCGGTCGGTCAGGCCCGGCGTGATCGGGTCGACCAGGGTGCCCCATGTGTAGGCGGCGAAGCTGGCGCCCGGGACCTCCAGCACCCGGGTGCCGTGGTCCCCGGCGTCGATGGCGGCCCCCGCCTCCCGCCAGTAGGCGGGGATCTCCTCGGGACGGTCGTAGCCGGCCGGCAGCCATCCCGTCTCCCACACCGGAAGCAGGGCCGCGAGGGCGAGCCCGACGACGGCGACGGCGCCCAGTCGCTCGATCCGAAACCTGGGCAGAGCACCGACGAGGGCAGCGAGAAGGCCGGCGAGTCCCAGGACCAGCAGCGGCACGGCACGCGGGCTGTTGCGGAAGGCCAAGCCCAACGACGTCTCGTGGGCGAAGGCCTTCCAAACGGAGCCGTAGGGCGATGGATCGTCGTAGGGGTACGAGCCCACTGCCACCACGGCGCCGACTACCACGAGCAGGCCGAAGTAGGCGCGGTGGGCCCACCGCACGAGCAGCCCGGCCAGCAGGGCCACCGCCGGGACTGCGTAGCTCAGGGCCACGACGAGAGGCCGGCCGTCATAGTCGGCGGCCTGGCTCACCGAGTAGCCGGTCGGGTCACGGGCGTAGAAGACCCAGTTGCCCAGGCCACGCAGCACATCACCGGGGGACGAGCGCTCGGCAACCGTACGCAGGTTTTCCGTGAGCTGGAGGACGGGCAGGCCGTGCGCACCCTGCAGCCGCAGGCCCACCAACCACCACAGGGACACCCCGATCGCCAGCACTCCCGCGCGGCCAGCGCCGGCCAAGGCGGCGGCGGCCCGCTGGCGACCGTTGGCTGCCTCCATCACCACCCACAGCAGCGGCGCCAAGGCCACGAGCAGGAGCGACGCGGCACTGGTGCCGCCGACCAGCACGAGGACGAGGCCGAGGGTGGCCGGGGCGCGCCAGGTGCGCGTCCGGGTGGCACGGATGGTGAGGCCGACCAGCCATGGCAGCGCCGCCCACGGCAGGAGCAGCACCGAGGTGCGGCCCGTGAAGGCCAGCTGGTAGGGCGTGAGCCCGTAGACGACGGCGCCCGCGAGAGCCCCCGGACGTCCGGTGCCGAGCTGCGCGAACAGCCAGCGGGCACCCAGCAGGGCGAGGAACGTGAGGGTGCCAAGCCACAGGCGCTGAGCGAGCCAGACCGGTGCTCCGAGCCGCTCGAAGGCCCAGAACCACGGGCCTATCGGGAAGGCGTAACCCAGGTGCTGATGGGGCACCGTCCCTGCCCCGATCTGCGGGTCCCAGAGATCGAGCGTGCGGGCGAGGAACGCGCCTGGATCCAGGTAGAGGTACTGCTTGCTATCCGCGCTCACCCGTCCCGGCAACGACGCCAGGAAGGGCACGTAGGCGAGCACCGCCAGCGCAACAGGCTCTGCCTTGCTCAGCGGGCGCATCACGGGCCACGGTAGCGGCGGTCCCTGTCGGGCTCTGGCCATCCCGAGGCCCCCTAGGCTCGGCCCCACACTGACACCCCACCGTCGCCGCCGAACCGAAAGTCTCTTCGATGTCGAACACCTCCGAGCCCTCCGTGCCCACGCCCGATCCCGGCGACGTGGTCATCATCGGTGCCGGTCCGGCCGGCCTCACGGCCGCCTACCAGCTCGGCAAGGCGGGCCACCCGGCGACGATCCTCGAGGCCACCGAAGTGGTGGGTGGCATCAGTCAGACAGTCGTTCGGGACGGCTGGCGCTTCGACATCGGCGGCCACCGGTTCTTCACGAAGGTGGCCGCGGTGGAGGCCCTCTGGCACGAGATCCTCCCTGACGAGGACTTCATGCTGCGGCCCCGCTCGAGCCGCATCTACTACCGCGGCAAGTTCTACGCCTACCCGATCAAGCCGCTGAACGCCCTCCGGAACCTGGGCCCGGTTGAGGCGGTCAGATGCGTGCTGTCCTACCTGTGGATCCGGGTCCGCCCGCCCAAGGACCAGTCCTCGCTCGAGGGCTACGTCGTGGCCAACTACGGCTGGCGGCTCTACTCGCACTTCTTCAAGACCTACAGCGAGAAGGTCTGGGGCGCTCCTGCATCGGAGATCTCGGCCGACTGGGGGGCCCAGCGCATCAAGGGCATGTCGCTGTTCAAGGCGGTCTGGGAGCCACTGCGAGCCCGGGTAGCTGGACGGCGGCAGGGGGGCCAGCAGGTCACGAGCCTCATCGAGGAGTTCCAGTACCCGAAGCACGGCCCCGGGATGATGTGGGAGCGGTGCCAGGAGCACGTCGAGCGCCAGGGATCCAAGGTCATCTTCGGCGCGGCTGTCACAAAGGTGAGCCACCGGGGGGGACGGGCCACCTCTGTGACCGCCGGCGATGCCACCTACGCCGCCGACCACGTCATCTCCTCGATGCCGTTCAACCTCCTTCTCCGCTCCATGGATCCGCCTGTGCCGCCGCTGGTCCAAAAGGCCGCGGACGACCTCACGTTCCGAGACTTCCTTTCCGTGGCCCTGGTCGTCCCGGCCGACAAGGTCGACTGGTCCGACAACTGGATCTACATCCACGCTCCTGAGGTCAAGACGATGCGGGTCCAGAACTTCGGCTCGTGGTCACCACACATGGTGAAGGCGGGCCACAACGTGCTCGGCCTCGAATACACCGTGCAGGAGGGGGACGAGTGGTGGACGGCCTCCGACGAGGAGCTGATCGCCAAGGGCAAGGCAGAGCTCGAGGCCCTAGGCCTGATGAGGGCAGCCGACGTCGAGGCGGGCTACGTCGTCCGCATGCCGAAGGCGTACCCGTTCTACGACGACACCTACAAGACCAACGTCGAGGTCCTGCGGGCCTGGTTGGCTGAGCACGCGACCAACGTCCATCCCGTGGGCCGGAACGGGATGCACAAGTACAACAACCAGGACCATTCCATGTACACCGCCATGCTGACGGTGGAAAACCTCCTCGGGGCGTCCCACGACATCTGGGACGTAAACGTGGAAGAGGAGTACCACGAGGAGGGCGACGGCAAGGGCACCGGGCGCGACACGCCGATCCTTCCCAAACCCGTCAGCGAACCTTCTCACCCCTGAGCGCGACGCACAGGATCGACGTACCCACGGGCATCGGAAGACGGCCCAACAGCTGTCGCTCGAGCCCTGTGAGCACCATGGCGGCCCGATCCAGGATCGGCGACGTCTGATCGAGCCCGAGCTCGGCGCGGCCCGGTCGCATCACCCGGCGGGCCAGCCAGACCGGAGGTACGAGCCAGCTGAAGACGTGGGTCATGAGCACCGGGTCAAGGCCGGCCGCCCGCAGGTCACGGCTCAGCGTGGCGCGCGTGTAGCGCTGCACGTGCCCCAGCTCCACGTCGGCTTGGCTCCAAAGCCACCGGTGGGCCGGCACGTTGACGACGAGACGGCCACTCGGACCAAGGGCCCTCCCCGCCGCCACCAGGGCCGGGACTGGGTCGTCCAGGTGCTCGATCACGTCAAGGAGGCAGACAACGGCCGCCGAACCGTTGGCCACCGGTAGGGCGTCGACGACTGCCTGAACGCCAGCCAGGCCATGCGCGCTCCGAGCCTGTCGCACCATGGCCAGATTCCCTTCGAGCACCATCACCCGGTCTGGTCCCCATCCCAGCAGCGCCGTGACGCCTCCGGCTCCGGCTCCGACATCGACCAACCAGCCTTGGTCGCGACCCTTCGGTGCTGTACGGCGTAGCGCCGTCGCGACGAAGGCGGCCTTGCTTCGGAACCACCAATGCGTCCGATCCGATTCCATGAGGAGCTCGGCGTTGTGATCGTCGAACACCTCCCCCTCGAGCAGCTGCGCGCTGGTCGACCGACCGGAGAGAGCCGCGGCGCGGCGGCTCCGCCAGATCCGCGGCGTCGCTCGCACCATCCCCAGACCGTCGCGCAGGACGTGCACCTTGGATCGGTCATCGTGGTGCCACTCGATCGGGACCTCTTGCACGTCGATGCCCAGCGCTCCCGCCACCGCGACGGCCTCGGCGTCCCAGGCGAAGCCAGGCTCCCGTGTGTGGGCCAGGATCAAGCGCCACACTTCGGCAGTGGCCGCCTTCGCCCCGCACTGGGTGTCGACGACCCCGGGCACCACCGTGGCCTGCAGCAACCGGTTGTACGCCCGACCGAGCGCCTCGCGACCCCTGCTCTCGGGGCGCACGACCGACGATCCCGTGAGGTCGCGGGAGCCAATGGCGAGCACCCCC
>Ga0136633_1000858_pt1 | contig 22844 bp, 20 predicted proteins | sample AntDrymeUQ832206_2_FD_105494 | JGI IMG/M metagenome (GOLD analysis project Ga0136633, IMG submission 105494) | Polar desert sand microbial communities from Dry Valleys, Antarctica - metaG UQ83 (22.06) | ecosystem: Environmental > Terrestrial > Soil > Desert | place: Antarctica: Dry Valley...
CGCGAAGGCCCACATCCCATCCAGCCGCTCTAGGGCATCCATTCCCCATTCAAGATAGGCCTTGAGCAGTACCTCAGCGTCGCCGGTCGATTTGAATGTCCAGCCACGGTCCACAAGCTCGGCTCGCAGCTCGAGATAGTTGTAGATCTCTCCATTCAGGGCCAATGCGGTCTGACCATCGGCCGTCATCGGCTGCATCCCGGCGTCGGTTCGGTCGAGGATCGCGAGTCGGCTGAAGCCCAGGGTCGCGCTGGTTGCTTGGCCTGCGCTGCTGGATAGGTCGGCTAGTGTCCGTGGTCCATCCAATCCCGGCCGCCAATAGGCGGCGGCGTCAGGGCCCCGGTGGCGGGATGCGCGAACGGCGTCTCCGAACCACGTGCCGATGGGCTGAGGCCCGGCCAGGAATCCGTTGATGCCGCAGATATCCACCTCCTTCATCCCGATCGTGTCGAGACGATGACGATACTGAGTTGAGCCTACTGCCTGGGCGGGGATCGCCGGCGCGTGCTCGTGGGTTCGAAGACCACTGTGCATCTCGACCAACTTGCCCGCATACTCACGGTCGATCACCCGATGAACAGCCCGACACACGACGGGAATGATCGATGATGGAAGTATCGACAACAAGGTCAGTGGCGACCGTACGCGCATGAGATCTCGTTGGATTGGGTACCCGCACCATCCGCTCGCCCGCGAGTCGATCGATTCGCTGGAGCCAAAGGTGCAATTTCGCATTGTTGGCCCCGACGATCGGGGCGCGCTGACTGAAATCTTCTCGGACATCGGCGGCGCATTCTTCCGACCGCATGCATTCCCCGCCGAGGATGCGAGGCGCATCGCTAACTACTCTGGGGCAGATGTTTACGCCATACTTCTCGATGGCGGAAGTCCTGTGGCCTACGGGATGCTGCGTGGATGGGACGAAGGCTACTCGACGCCGTCGGTCGGGATCGCGGTTCGCAATGGCGCGCGACGCAAGGGCTACGGACGTCTGATGATGGCCCACCTTCACGGAGCAGCCAGGGCTCGCGGTGCTATTCAGCTCAGGCTTCGCGTACACCCGAACAACGGCGCAGCAAGACGACTCTATGAATCCATTGGCTACGTGTACCGCGGTGAAGATCGCGGTGAACTCGTCATGGTGATCGACGTCGAATCGGGCAGGCGTTCGGAGATGGGTCAATCCTCGGATGGGTCTTCGACCGACTGACAGAGGTTCGACTCCGGGAGCCGACGATTGCTTACCAGCGGGATGCCCGGTTCCGACTCGGCGCACGCTGTCTGCCCGTCGTCGGAAGCCGGCGAGTCGCTCAGGCACGTGACCTGGCTCCCGCCTTGATCAGGGTATCGCACACGTAGGCCACGTCGGCCTCGCTGTGGAGAGCGGAGAACGGAAGCGCGAGGGTTGAGGCCGCGACCCGCTCCGTGACGGGGAAGTCACCGGGGCGATGACCGAGTTCGGCGAACGCCGGCTGGAGGTGAAGAGGGCTGAAGTACGGGCGCGTCGGGATCCCGGCGGCTTCGAGTTGCTCCATGAGTCGAGTCCGGTCGATGGCCGGGTCCAGGCGTATCACGAAGACGAACCAGTCGACGTCCTCGTCGGGGCTCGAGACGGGCAGCCGCAGCCAGTCGCAGCGGTCGAGCGCTGATTCGTATGCCCGCACAACGCCTCTGCGCCCGGCGCGCATCTCCTCGATCCGATCGAGCTGCGCGACGCCGACCGCGGCGGAGAGCTCGTCGAGCCGATAGTTGAAACCCAGGCGAACGTGACGAAGCCATGTGCCGTCGTCGTCGCGCCCCTGATTGCGGAGGCTGCGGAACAAGGCCGCGAGCTCCGGGTCGTCAGTGACGACGACCCCGCCTTCGCCGGTCGTGATCTGCTTGTTGGGATAGAACGCGAAGACGGAGGCTTCGCCGAACGAGCCCATCGGTCGTCCGGAAGACGAAGAACCAAGCGCCTCACAGGCGTCCTCGATCAGCCGCCAATCGCGGGCGTCCGCGACCTGTGCGAGCTCAGCGATCCGGCACGGTCGACCGAATACGTGGACCGGAAGAATACCCTTGAGTCGCGGCCCGCGCGCCTCGGCAACCTGGTCGGGGTCGAGGCCCAGCGTCTCCTCCTCGATATCGACGAAGCGAGGCCGAGCGCCTTCGTAGACGAGGCAGTTCGCGGACGCGATGAAACTGAATGGGGTCGTTATGACCTCGTCGCCGCGAGAGATCCCGAGCGCGCGCACCGCCATGTGCAGACCCGCCGTACCGCTGCTGCACGCAACCCCGAAGCGCCGGCGTGCAAGGCGCGCCACCTCGTCTCCGAATCTCTCCGCAAACGACCCCATGGCCAGAACGCCGCTCGCCAGTACCTCCTCGACAAGCTCACGCTCCCGGCTGCCAAGCGACGGCTTCGCCAGCGGGACGCGCCTTGTCGGTATTGTCACGACGGACCGATTATGCCTTCGAAGCTATCGTGGCCGGCGACCTGCGGCGGGATGGCATCGATGCCGGGCTCGGTGATGGGAGCGGTGCGGGAACGAGCTGCGCCGGACTGTCCACAATAGCGAACAGGGCATTGCGGAGGGCTTCCTCGTTGCTGCCGTCGGCCAGTCCGAGCAGCTCGAGCGCGAGGCCGCGGATCGCCTCTGGTGGCCGGGAGCCGCGGGCGAGCATCACCTTCGGGTTCGCCGTGGGTCTCCCGGACTCATGATCGTAAAAGAGCTGCTCGTGAAGCTTCTCGCCTGGCCGAAGCCCCGTGAAGACCATCGGCACGGCGTCCGGATCCCGCCCGGCAAGCCGCACAAAGTCCCGCGCGAGGTCCACGACCCTGATCGGCTCGCCCATGTCGAGAACGAAAACATCGGCAGGTGTACCGAGCGCCGCGGCCTCGAGGATCAGGGACGAGGCCTCGACGATTGTCATGAAGTATCGCGTCATTTCCGGATGCGTGATCGTCAGGGGTTTTCCCTGCTCGAGTTGGCTCTGGAAGATGGGGATCACGCTTCCCGTCGAGCCGAGTACGTTCCCGAAGCGGACCGAGACATACGAACGTCCGGTCCGTTGAGCTGCCTCCGCGACGAGCCATTCGGAGAAGCGTTTCGTAGCACCCATCGTACTCGTTGGGGCGACCGCCTTATCGGTGGATACGAGGACAAATCTCGACGTCCCGGCGGCGACCGCCGCGTCGAGCACGGCCATCGTCCCGCCGATGTTTACGTGGACGGCCTCGGACGGATGGGCCTCCATCAGCGGTACGTGCTTGTATGCGGCCGCATGAAGGACCACGTCCGGTCGCGACTGATCGAGCAGGCGGTTCATCACGGCTCGACTCGCGACATTCGACAGGTGCACGGACAGTTCCGGGCCAGGCAGTCCTTCGGCCAGACGCGCCTCGAGCTCTCGCTGGATGGCGTACAGCGCACTCTCGCCGCGGTCAACGAGGAGGAGCCGACGCGGCCCGAGGGCAAACAACTGACGGGCCAGCTCCGATCCGATCGACCCGCCCGCGCCGGTTACCAAGACGACCCGATCACGGATGATTCCTTCGACAGCGTCGGCGAGGCACGACACCTCCGGGCGGCGGATGAGATCCTCCACCCGTACGGTACGCACACGGAAAGCATCGACGCTGCCGTCGAACAGTTCGTGGATGGGCGGGATCGTCCGGACCACCAAGCCCGCGGCAAGGCCAGCCTCCGTGACCTGACGGATGGCCACCCCGGCAGCCGCAGGCATCGTGATCAGCAGGACTTCGGCGCGGGTAACGGCTACCGCGTCGGCCAATGCATCCACGCCACCAAACACGGGCAGACCGGCAACGCGGTGCCCTCTTCGCGACTGATCGTCGTCAAGAAACCCGACAGGTTCCATGTCGGCCAGCGGTTCGCGCCTGGCGGAGCGCGCAATCATCGCGCCGGCTTCTCCTGCGCCGAACAGCAACGTTCGACGTCGGCGACCCGCTCTCGGGGTCGGGGTATGCATGCTGGGACTCTCCGTACCACCGTTGGGCACAATCGGTCCGGTAGGAGGTGGGCCTAGCGGTCGAGGTCTCCCCATGTGCGCCGGGCACGGCCAACCATGGATCGGATGCGATAGTACTGGTCGACGCTACCAGGCACTAGTACCATGGATGGGATTTCGTTGCGGCGATGCACCGTTTGTCGCGGAGACGTAGTCGCCTGATGCGAATACGCGAGGTATAGCGACCAACCTGGTGCAATCAGCCTTCCTGATAGGGCCGGGCTGCGCCGCGAAGGCGGGCAGCCATGAAGCGGCTCGTCGCCCGCGACCACAACCGCGACCCGTCAGGCACGCTCGCCGAAGACACTGCGAAGCACGAACAGGATGTTTGCCGGCCGCTCGGCGAGGCGGCGCATGAAGTACGGGTACCACTCGGTCCCGTAGGGGACGTAGATGCGCAGCCGATAGCCCTCCTGCAGCAACTTGCGCTGGAGGTCGCGACGGATGCCGAACAGCATCTGGAATTCGAAGCGGTCGCGGCCAAGCCGCCGCTCGCGGGCGAAGGCGGCAACGCGATCGATCATCTCGGGGTCGTGGGTGGCCACCCCGGGATACGCATCCGCGCGCAGGAGATCCTCGCAGAGAGTGACGAACGCGTCACCGACCGCGACGCGCTCCTGGTGCGCCCACTCCGGGCTCTCGGCGTAGGCTCCCTTACAGATCCGGGTCCGCACGCGTTCGGCGGCCAAGCGCTCGACGTCGCGGGGTGATCGGTGCAGGTAGGACTGGATCACCGGGCCGAGATCGTGCCCGGCGTTCCGAAGCCGATCCACGACCTCCAGGGTCCGATCGGTGTACACGGAGGACTCCATGTCGATGCGCACGAAGATGCGGTGCCGATCCCCTGCTGCCATGACCGGCGCGAGCACCGCCAGGCACTCATCGACACCGAGGTCGAGCCCCATCTGGGTCAGCTTGATGCTGACGTTCGCGTCGAGCCCTTCTGCCGCGATCCGCTCGATGGCCGCCACGTAGGCGGCCGCGGCGCGATCTGCCGCGACACGGTCCGCGACCGATTCGCCGAGGACGTCGAGGGTGGCACTGGCACCACCGGCATTGAGCGTCCGCACCGCCCGAACCGCGTCATCCAGGGTCGTGCCCGCCACGAAGCGCAGCGGCATGCGCCGCAGGATTGGCGTTCCGAGCGCGACGCGCGCAAGCCAGCGACGGTTGCTGAGCCACAGGAAGAGGGCGCGCAGCGCCGCGGCGAGCATCAGCCGCGACGGCCATGGCCCCACCCACGCGCGCGCTCCACGGCGCGCCGGATGAATGGCTTGGCTGGAATGCCGCTGTCTCCGTAGGGCCGCGGCGCGAGGCCGATCGGCCCATCCCAGTCCGGATCGATGTCACCACCGTCGATCCGGATCATCGGCGAGCCGCGCATGCCGAGCAGCTCGGCATCGGCCTCCGACGCTACGGCGATCATCTGGATCGGTGTCTCGAATGCATCCTCGGTCAGCACCTCCACCAGGTTCTGGCGAGCGGGCATTGCCGCGGGATCGCCGTCCGCGTAGAGCAGCTCGACCCGCATCAGCCGGAGGTGATGAAGAACGCGACGAGGGCCAGGACGCCGGCGGCGGCGAGCGCGGCTCCAAGGTAGATGCGGCGCTGCTCCTCGCCCGTTCGGCCCTCGCGTGTCCGCGGTGCCTCCCCACGCACGGCCCGTCCACGCCAGGCCAGGTAACGCTCCGCGTTCAGGTCGCGCGCGTCGCGTGACCTGGATGACTGCAGAGCCGGCCAGCCCGCGAGGTAGGCGGCGACGAACGCCACGATGGCCAGGGCCAGCCAGACGATGGGCGACATTGATCAGGCACCTCCGTCGGTCGGCCCCGGCCCGTGGACCTCGGCCAGCACGCGCTGGATGGCTCGCTGGTCCCGACGACCGATGAAGTACCAGGCCAGGTACGCGCCGTTGAGCAGCGCCCAGCCGATGACAATCGGCACATAGACCGTCGTCCACGGCTCACCGATGCGGCCGATGGTGACGTTGGCGATCAGGGTGCCTACGACGAGGAATGCGGCGCCGGCGATCGTGAAGTGCCACGTCTCGGCGGCGAGCATCGTCAATGGCCGCCGCAGCGACGCGGCGGCCACTCGCGGGTCGTCGGGTGCGCCGAAGTAAATAGCCTCCAGCCGATGCGCGACCAGCAGATCTCCCGGTTGATGCGGCGCTCGAGCGCCTCTGCATGCGTGCGCGCAAAGATGACGTAGCTGAACAGATGCGCGGCGTGGAATCCGATGTAGATGATCACGAACGGCAGCAGCACGGAGGCCACCTGCGTCGGTGGCCAGAATGAGCCGATGAAGAGCGCGCCGCTGACGACCAGGCCGCCCGAGGTGAAGCGGTAGAACAGCTCGTAGTAGCGGTACAGCATGGCGCGCATCCGGGAGAGCTGCGCCTCGAGGACGCGCAGCCCGTCGGGCGTGAGCGGCTGGGAAGGCGGCGCGTTCATGGCGCCTCCGACCCGCCGGCGGCCGCGTCGATGATCCACTCGACACCTTCGCCGCGGACCCGGGCCGCCGGCAGATCCGACCCGCCGGCGCGGATTCGGCGCAGGGCATCGGCCTTGTCGGCGCCGGTGGCGACGATCAGGACCTCGCGACCGGTGTTCAGGACGCCGAAGGTGAGGGTCATCCGCCAGGCGTCCTGTGCGGGAGCCCAGTTGCCGATCACCCAGCGCTGGCCCTCGTCGAGACCCGCGGAGCCCGGGAATAGGCTCGCGGTGTGGCCGTCGGGACCCATCCCCAGCCAGATGAGGTCGAAGGCCGGGGGGTCGTTGCCGCGCGCGCCGAAGGCGAGTCGCAGCTCGCTCTCGTACGTGAGCGCCGCCGCGTCGAGGTCCGGGGCCTCGGCCGGCATTCGATGAACCCGATCCGGTCGCACGGCCGGCAGCTGCGAGATGAGCATCCCGTACGCGACCCCGAAGTTCGAGTCGGGATGGTCCGGCGGAACGGCCCGCTCGTCGCCCCAGAAGAATTCGACCGCGCCCCAGTCGACCACGTCGCGGCGCGCCGGGTCCAGGAGGAGCGGGTAGACCTGCTTCGGCGTGCCGCCCCCCGAGAGCGCGACGCGGAACACGCCGCGTTCTTCGATTGCGCCGCGCGCCGCGGAGACGAGGCGATCAGCGGTCGCCTCGGCCACGGTGGCCGGATCACGCAGGACGGTGAAGCGGCTCATGCAGCAGCCTCCCGCGACGAGGCGAGCAGGATGGCCGCGGCGCGGAGCGCATCCTCATAAACCGGATCAGCGACGTCCATGGTCAGCTGCGAGCTCAGCAGCTCCGGCTCGCGCGGCGACGCCATCGAGAGGAGGCGCAGCAGCGCCGTCATGCCGTCGGCGTTCGTGGCCACCACCGCGTCGTCGCGGTCGCGATCGACGATGAACTCCGCGGCACCGGTCTCACCGAGCGACCGCAGTCGCACCGAGAGGAGCTCGCCGGGACGCACCTCGTCGGTCGTGGTGGGCTCGATCAGAAGGTCGATCATCTCGTGCCGCCCCTCGAGCCGAAGCCGGAAGCCGCCGTCGGCCAGCGGCTCGAGTGTCCGGTGCCGGCGCCAGCCGAGTCGCGTCGCAATCCAGCCCGCATAGAGGAGTGCCTGCGCCATGGGGGCCGGGACCCCGGGAGCGACCTCCTCCTCCTCGTCGTGACGGCGCGATGCGCGCGGCGGAACAGCGTAGCGGATGGCCAGACGGCTGAGGTTCGGCAGGTACCGGCGGAAGCGCGGTGCGTCGAAGAACTGGGCGGTCAGCTCCTGCCACCAGGCCAGGCGCTCCCACGACAGATCGCCGACTCCGCTGCGACGGCGAAGGTTCGACGTCCGGCGGAGGCCGCTCAACAGATCGCTGAAGTCGGCCGAGTCGACGATGACCCGGTCCCCCATCTCGACGAGCTGGTCGAACACCGGGTCCCCCCACGGCGGATCTCCGGGCCACCAGATGTGGGTCGGCAGGTCGTGGATGAGGAGCGGTGCAACAATCCCGGACAGGTGCTCGGCTGCCTCGCCACGCACGGTGAGCACAACCTCTTCGTAGCAGACGCGGTCGCCACCGCCGGACACCTCGTTGCAGTGCGTGCTGATTCGCGCGTCCATCGGCGCGGTACCGGCGCCCTGCTGCGGCACGAGCACGATGGCGCGCGACGGATGGCGGACGCCGAGCCCGACGAGCGTGTGGACCACCCGATCCGCCGCCGCCTCGTCGACCACGGTCACGATCAGGTTGAGAACCGATGCCCGCGCGTGCGGCAACCCTTTCTCGGTCACGAGCGGGTCACCGCCGTCGTCGAGTTCGGCCGGCACGTCCCACAGCGAGGCGAGGTGACCGGCTATGGCCCGGACGCTCGTGCCGCGCTCCTCCCACATCGGCGTCGCGAGGCTCTCCGCCTCGCCAAAGCGCATGAGGCGCCGATGAACCGCCTGCTCCTCCGAACGAGGCGGTTGCGCACGGTTCACGGGCGGCGCCACGCGCGACCGTCGCGCTCGAGCAGCTCGTCAGCGGCGGGCGGGCCCCAGGTGCCGGCTCCATAGAAGTGGAGCGGTCCGCCCTGGCCGGCCTGCCAGGCGTCCAGGATCGGGTCGAGGATCTCCCAGGCACGCTCCACCTCGTCGTCGCGGGTGAAGAGGCTGGCGTCGCCGACCATCGCGTCAAGGAGGAGCGTCTCGTAGGCGTCGGGCGAATCGACCGCAAAGCTGGAGCCGTACCGGAAATCCATGTTGACGTTGCGGATCTGGAGGCCCTGGCCCGGCACCTTGGCACCGAAGCGCAGGAGGATGCCCTCATCGGGCTGGACACGGATGGCGAGGACGTTAGGCTCGATCTGGGGCACTCCGGCACGCGCGAAGAGCGCCAGCGGCGCCTGCTTGAAGCGGACCGAGATCTCGGTGACCCTGCTGGGCAGGGCCTTGCCGCTGCGCAGGTAGAACGGGACGCCGGCCCAGCGCCACGAATCGATCCCGAGCTTCAGCGCCACGAACGTCTCGGTCTGTGAGTCGGGCGTAATCTCGGGCGCGTCCCGGTAGCTTGCCACCTTGTCGCCCTCCACCCAGCCGGAGACGTACTGGCCGCGGACGGTGTTCGTGGCGACGTCGGCCGGCGACATCGGCTTGACGCCGCGCAGGACCTTCAGCTTCTCGTCGCGCAGGTCGTCCGCATGGAACTCGACCGGGGGATCCATGGCGAACATTGCCATCAGCTGAAGGGCGTGGCCCTGCACGATGTCCCGCAGGGCGCCCGTCGCGTCATAGAACTCGCCGCGGCCCTCGACCCCGACCGTCTCCGCAACGGTGATCTGGACCGAGTCGATGTAGCGGCGGTTCCAGATCGGCTCGAACAGGCCATTCCCGAATCGGAAGACGGCAAGATTCTGGACGGTCTCCTTGCCGAGGTAGTGGTCGATCCGGTAGACCTGCTGCTCGTCGAAGACTTCGGCGAGCTCGCGGTTGAGCGTGCGCGCGCTCTCGAGGTCCGATCCGAACGGCTTCTCGACGATGACGCGGGTCCAGCCGCGCTTCGAGCCGCTCCGGCGGCGATCGCCGGGAGCGGCCAGGCCGGCCCGATCGAGCTGGTTGACGATCTCCGGGTAGAGCGCCGGCGGGACGGCGAGGTAGAAGAGCCGATTCCCTGCGGTGCCGCGGTCGCGATCGATCCGATCGAGCCGCCTCTCGAGCTCGACGTAGGCAACGGGATCGTCGAAGTCGCCGCGGTGGTACTCGATCCCGCGCGCGAACGACTCCCAGATGGCGGGCTTCGCCGGCCGGTTGCGGCTGAACTTGTTGATGCCCTGAAGCAGGTGGTCGCGGAATGCCTGGTCGTCAAGGTCTCGGCGGGCGAAGCCGACCACCGTGAACTCGGGCGGCAGGAAGCCGCCCAGCAGGCAGTTGTAAAGCGCCGGCGCAAGCTTGCGCTCGGTCAGGTCACCGGTCGCGCCGCAGATGACCATCGTGCACGGCTCGGCCATGCGCTCGAGCCGCAGCCCCTCGCGCAGCGGGTTGGGGCGCGGCTGACGATCGTCGTGCGTCGGACGCTGACCACGATCGCGCATGCTCGTGGCGTGCTCGTCCTCAACCCGGGTCGTCATCGGTGACTATCCGCGATCCTTGATCGCGTGGCCGCCGAACTCGTTGCGGAGGGCGGCCAGCACGCGATCGGTGTAGGAGTCGGGCTCCCGCCGGCTGCGGAAGCGCTCGATGAGGCTCAGCGTGATGATCGGTGCCGGCACGTCATGGTCGATCGCCTCGGCCACCGTCCAGCGCCCCTCGCCCGAATCGGCGACCCAGCCCTGGATCTGCTCGAGGTCGTTGCCCTCTCTTTCGAAGGCGTTCCCGGCCAGCTCCAGCAGCCACGATCGAATGACCGACCCGTTATTCCACATTCGCGCGATGGCCGCCAGGTCGAGATCGTAGTCACCGGCGTGAAGGATGTCGAAGCCTTCGCCGTACGCCTGCATGATCCCGTACTCGATCCCGTTGTGGACCATCTTGGTGTAGTGGCCGGCGCCCGCGTCGCCGCAGTAGAGGTAGCCGTTCTCCGGTGCCAGCGTCTTCACCACCGGCTCGAAGCGGTCGAAGACCTCGCGCTTCCCGCCCAGCATGGCGCAGAACCCGACCTGCAGACCCCACACGCCGCCCGAGACACCCATGTCGAGCCACTCGATCCCCGGCTCGCCCAGCTCGGCGGCGTGGCGCTTCGAGTCGTGGAAGCGGCTGTTGCCGGCATCGATGATCACGTCGCCCTGCTCGAGGATGGCGGCCAGCTGGGTGATCATGTCGTCGGTCGCCTTGCCGGACGGCACGCTGATGACGACGTGGCGCGGGGCGGCCATCATCGCGATCAGGCGCTCGATCGGCTCCGCGACCGCGATGCGGCCCTCATTCTCGGCCTCGCCGGCGATCTCGGTCGCCACCGCCTCCGTTCGGTTCCACACCACCACGTCATGGCCGCCGCGTGCCGCGCGACGTGCCATGCCGGCGCCCATTCTCCCCAATCCGCAGATTGCGACCTGCATGCTGCTCCCTACCTCGCGTACGTGCCGGTTCTGGTCGACGGTCGCGCTCGCCGTCGCCGTGGCCGTCGCCGTGGCAGACGACTCCGCCAATCACCGTCCGCAGCGGTGCGCGGCCACAGTGTGCCTTGCGACTCGGCCAATCCGGACCTGTTTACCGCTGCGAGCGGTGAATCGTCCCGCTCACAGGTTCCGCGGGCGACTCGCACCGGTCCGAGCGGTCGATGACAGAAACGAGGGACCCACGAGTCCACCGCGCTCATCTCGCAACCCCGATCGCGGCATAGACCATGGCTTCGAGGCGCTCGAGCCCCCCGGCGAGATCGGCGAAATGCAGGCGCAGCGCCCGCCGCCCGCGTCGCTGGAGCGAGGCCAGGTCGCCGAGCGCCTGTGCCGCGATCAGCGTCCCGAATGACTCGTCCCAGCCGGCGATCGCCAGATCCTTGGCGGGATCGGCGGTCAGCTGGAGAAAGACGCCGGTGTCCGGCCCTCCCTTGTGGAGCTGTCCGGTGGAATGGAGAAAGCGCGGCCCGAAGCCAAGGGTCGTTGCCACGCCGAGCGTGTCCCGGACGCGACTGCGAATGCGCTGCAGGCGCTCTTCCACGCCCGGGTCGGACGGCAGGTACGCGAGGATTGCGAAGTAGTCGCGGCCCGGCTGAAGGAGGTTCAGGAGGTCACCGACCGCGCCTTCCACGGTCACCGGCGTGTCGCCGAGCGCAGCGGGGTCCGCGCTGACCGCGATCCCCGGCTCACTCACCAGCGGGCCGGACTGCGGCAGCCTCCCATTGGACCGGAACGCCGTGAGGAGCTCCTTCGTCGCATCCTTGCTCTCCTGGACGTTCGGCTGATCGAACGGATCGATGCCGAGCACGATCCCGGCGGCGGCGATGGCCACCTCCCAGCGCACGAACTCGGCGCCCACGTCGAGCGGGCCGTCCAGGACGATCTCCTCGTCGGCGAGCGCGCTCATGGCCGGATCGAACTCGTCGCCGAACCGCAGGTATACGAAGCACCGATCGTCGCCGTACTCGAACGGATCGCCCACCGGCTCACCGACGATGGGCACGATCCCCTTCCCCGCCTTCCCGGTGCTCTCGGCCACGAGCTGCTCGACCCAGTCACCGAAGGCGGCCAGCCGCACGGAGGTGAGGATCGTCAGCTTGTCGCGTCCGGCCAGGGCCGCCTCGCCGATGAGCGCTCCGAGGCGCAGGCCCGGGTTCGCGGACGCGTCGCCAGCGTGGCAGGCGTCGGCCATGCGCCGCGCGCGCTCGAGCAGCCCGCCGACGTCGACGCCGTTGAGCGCCGCCGGCACGAGCCCAAAGACAGTCAGCGCCGAGTAGCGCCCCCCGACGTCCGGCGGCGCCTCCACGATTCCACGGAACTCCTGGGCACGAGCGAGCTCGCCGAGCGCGGTGCCCGGATCGGTGATGGCGAGGAAGTCGAGGGCCGGGGCGATCTCGCCCATCGCGGCCTGGTAGGCATTGGGCTCGGTCGTGGAGCCGGATTTCGAGCTGACGCAGAAGATCGTCCGCTGCGCACTCGCCCAGGAGCGGAACCCGCGCACGACGTCAGGGTGCGTCGAGTCCAGGATGCGCAGCTCGAGGCCATCAGCCGAAGCAGCGCCGTTGCCGGCCGGACCGCCCGCCCAGCCGAAGACGCGGCTGAAGAGCTCAGGCGCCAGGCTCGAGCCGCCCATGCCGAGCACCGCGGCGCGCCGATAGCCGTCCTCGCGCACGTCGCGCGCGAGATGCTCAAGCTCCGCGACTCGCGCCGACATGGCATCCGGCAGATCGAGCCAGCCGAGCCAGGCCGCGACCTCTTCCGGCGCTTTGCCGGAGGCGGCCCAGAGCGACCCGTCCTTCGCCCACAGCCGGTCCGCGATGCGATCGGTCGTCCACGACTCGAGCCGCGCGGTGACCGCGGCGCGGACATCGGTCATGCGGGAGCGAGCTCCTCGCGCTTCGACTCGATGGTGCTGATGAGCTCGTCGAAGCTCTTCGCGAAGCTGGCGACGCCCTCGGCGATCAGCTCATCGGTCACGCGCTCCATGCTGATCCCGCTGGCCTCGACCTCGCGGATCGCCTGGCGCGCCTGGTCGACGTCGCGGTCGAGCGTGCGCTGCGGGTGCCCGTGGTCCAGGAAGGCGGTGATGGTCTCGAGCGGCATGGTATCGACCGTCTGCGGGCCGATGAGCTCCTCGACGTACAGCACGTCGCGGTAGTCGGGATTCTTCGTGCTGGTGCTGGCCCACAGGCAGCGCTGCACCTGCGCGCCGGCGGCGCGCAGATCGGCAAACTCGTCGCCGCCGAAGATGCGCTGATAGGACTCGTAGGCGAGCTTGGCGTTCGCGATCGCGGCCAACCCGCGTGCCTCGAGCGCCGCTCGACTGCCGAGCTCCTCGAGGTACTTGTCGACCTTCGTGTCGACACGGCTGACGAAGAAGCTGGCGACGCTTGCCAACCGGGTGACATCCCCGCCGCCCTGGTGCCGCCGACGAAGGCCGGCGATGTAGGCTTGGGCCACCCGCACGTAGATCTCGACGCTGAACATGAGTGTCACGTTGACGTTGATGCCTTCGGCGATGGCGCCCTCGATGGCAGGGATGCCGGCCTCGGTCGCCGGGATCTTGATGAACACGTTGGGCCGATCCAGGCGCGCCCACAGGTCCCGCGCGCGGGACAGCGTGGCGTCCGCGTCCTGGGCGAGGTCGGGCTCGACCTCGATGCTGGCGAAGCCATCGGTCCCGGCCGACGCATCGTAGACCGAGCGCAGGACGTCGGCCGCGTCGCCGACGTCGGTGACCGCGATCTCCTCGTAGATCCGCCGTGCGTCAGCGCCGGCCTCGATCTCGCGGCGAATCAGCTCATCGTATTGGCCGGTGGCGACCGCCTTCGCGAAGATGGTCGGGTTGCTGGTCAGGCCGCGAATGCCGTCCGCGACCATCTGCTCGAGCTTGCCGCTCGCCAGCAGATCGCGATCGATGAAGTCGATCCAGGGGCTCTGGTTCTGCTCAGCGTAGAGCCGATGGAGCGCATTTGACGCGTCCGCCTGCTGGATCATGTGCTCAGCCTGGCGGTCCTGATCGACAGCCTTGTCCTCGTGGCGATCCTGCTCTGCACCTGTCATGTCGCGTTGTTCTCCCAGCTACTCGCGTCGACCGGAGCCGACCTCGCTTGCTTCTCGTCCCCGTGCGCCTGCACGCCCAACCAGCTCGCGCGCCGCATCGGCGATGTGCGCCGCATCGATGCCCGCCGCCGCCAGCAGCTCGGCCGGCTTGCCCGACCCGGGCATGCTGCGAACCGCCAGCTTCACCACGATCGGGTGCGGCTGCTCCTGCGCCAGCGCATCGAGCACGGCATCGCCGATCCCGCCCTCCGGCCAATGATCCTCGACGGTGATGATCGCGCCCGTGTCGCGCGCGGCCTCGCGCACGGTCGGGGCGTCCATCGGCTTCAGGCTGTACAGGTCGATCACGCGCGCGCTCACTCCTTCGACGGCCAGCGCATCGGCGGCCTTGAGCGCCTCGTGCAGGGTGATGCCGGCACCGATCAGGGTCACCGCGTCGTCATCGGCCCTTCGCACCACGCGCGCGCCGCCGATGTGGAATTCCTCGCCAGGCTCATAGAGGACCGGCGTCTTTTCGCGTGTCGTGCGCATGTAGACGATCCCCTCACGATCGGCCATCTGCGGGACCAGCGCGGCCGTCTGGTTCGGGTCCGACGGATAGAGGACGGTCGAGCCGTGGATGGCGCGGTAGCTGGCGAGGTCCTCGAGCGCCATCTGCGACGGCCCGTCCTCGCCGATGCTGACACCCACATGCGAGCCCGCCACCGAGATGTTCGCGCGGCTGACCGCCGCCATCCGCACGAAGTCATAGGCGCGGCTGAGGAACGCAGCGAAGGTGGCCGCAAACGGCTTCCAGCCGCGCACCTGCATGCCGACCGCGGTGGCGATCATCTGCTGCTCGGCGATGTAGGCCTGGACGAACCGATCCGGCAGCGCCGCCGCGAACTCCTCGGTGTAGGTGCTGTTGCCCACCTCGCCGTCGACGACCACGATGTCGCCGCGCGCGTTCCCGAGCGCAACCAGTGCATCGCCGAAGGCTTTTCGGGTGGCCTCCTTGGTGCCGGGCTCGTAGGACGGCAGGGTGAGCGGTCCCGTCGTCGGGAACTCGTGCGGGCTCCCGCTGAATTCGGGCTTCGGGACGTCGACGTGGATGTTGCGAATGCCGCCGAGCTCGGCGATCGCGCCCGCTTCGTCGTCCAGCGGCTTGCCGTGCTTGCCGGGCTGGTTCGCAACTGCCTTGACTCCGCGGCCCTTCTCCGTCTTCGCGATGATCACGGTCGGCCGCCCGGTCGTCTTGACCGCAGTCGCGAATGCACGATCGATGGCGGCGATGTCGTGACCGTCCACCTCGATCGCCTTCCACCCGAACGCTTCCGCGCGGCGCCGATAGGCGTCGAGGTCCCAGCCGTGCATGGTCTCGCCGGTCTGGCCGAGCCGGTTGACGTCGATGATCGCGGTCAGATTGTCGAGCTCATGGATTCCGGCGTGCTCGAACGCCTCCCACATCGAGCCCTCGGCCATCTCCGAGTCGCCGCACAGGCACCAGACCTGATACGGGAGCCGGTCCAGCTTCTTGCCGGTGAGCGCCACGCCGACCGCGATCGGAAGGCCCTGGCCGAGCGACCCCGTCGCCACATCGACCCATGGCAGCACCGGCGTCGGATGCCCCTCGATCCGTGAGCCAAACTGGCGGAACGTGAGCATCTCATCGTCACTGATGGCGCCGGCGGCCTTGTACATCGCGTACAGCAACGGCGACGCGTGTCCCTTGCTGAAGATGAGGTGGTCGTTGCGCGGGTCGTCGGGCGTGCCGAAGTCGTAATGCAGATACTTCGACATCAGGACGGCCATGAGATCGGCGGCCGACATCGACGATGTCGGGTGGCCGCTGCCGGCGGCGCTGCTGGATCGGACCGAATCGACGCGGATCTGCTGGCCGAGCTCGCGCCAATCGTCGTGCTGACTCGTCATGGTGGTAGGGCTCCGCAAGTTATCTGCCGAGGTGAGCGTGGTCTCCCATGATACGGCGGCTGGTTCGCGGTGGCCGCCGAGCCGGCAAGCCGGGCCTGGTTGCGGGTGCCGGCGGCGAGCAGGCGAACGGCCCCTTGGTCGCCGATGGCCAACTGGATTGGCCATGTAACCGACGAAGACGTGTTCGTCGGTCGTTCTGCCAACTGGATTGGCGGCGCGGCCGAGGAACGGCGCGATCTGGCGCGTCGCCGGTCGTAAGGCCAATCGGACTGGCGACAGCCCGACGTCTGGCTTCCCCGCGGCGTGAGCGGAGTCAGCTCGTTTCGCCTGGGCCACCAGCGGAGATCTTCACGCCCGAAGCGCCTGGGAGGCGGAGGGCCGGCGCGAACGAGCTCGGCGCTGAACGGCGTCGTAGACGACAGGTCGGCCGGCAGTTGGTCCCCCGCTGCTTGCGCCGTTGCCCCCGCCGGCCGCCCGCCGCTGAGCGCGGCACGAAGAGCAGCGCTTCGGAGCGGACGAGAAGCCCTTCTCCGCGAAGAACTCCTGCTCGGACGCGGAGAAGACGAAGTCGATACCACAGTCGCCGCAGGTGATCACCTGATCGGCGTAGGTCACGAAGACCCCTCCCAACAAGAAATTGGACCGCGTCGACTCCGGTCGGTCGACGTCGGCCCGGGATCTTGCCACTGCCCCGAGGCCGACGGTTGGACGTGGTGGAGGGGAGAGGAAGGGAATAGGCTGGTGGCGCCGCTCGCTTGCGCCTTCGACGCGCGGAGTATTGCGGAGCGCGCGCGCTCCGCAAGTCACATTTCGCCGGTACCATCCACGCATGCGAACCGGTATGGTCGTGCTCGGCGGCCTCGTTGCGCTGGCGGGCCTGGTATGGATCGCGCAGGGTCTCAACCTCCCGATCGCGCCGCGCAGCTTCATGACGGCCGACCGAGCGTGGGTTGTCATCGGCGCCATGGCCGTTCTGGCTGGAGTCGTCCTGATCGGGAGAGCACGGCGCCAGGCGTAGCACCGGCGCGGTTCGGCCGATCGACGGTCAGCGCTGCTCGGGCTCGCCCTTCGGCGGGATGACCGGCTTGACGGCCGCCGTACCGCCTTCCGCGCCCCGGTTGCCGACGAAGGCGTTGATGAGGTCCATCGGCAGCGGGAAGATGATGGTCCGGGTCTCGTCGGAGCTGATGTCGGAGAGCGTCTGCAGGTAGCGCAGCTGCAGCGCGCTCGGCGCCGAGCTGATGATGTTCGCCGCCTCCGAGAGCTGCTGCGCCGCCAGGAACTCGCCCTCGGCGTGGATCACCTTGGCGCGCTTGTCGCGCTCGGCCTCGGCCTGGCGGGCCATGGCGCGCTTCATCTCCTGTGGCAGCTCGACATCCTTGACCTCGACCACGCTGACCTTGATGCCCCACGGAGCAGTCTGCTCGTCGATGATCTCCTGCAGTCGCTGGTTGATCTCCTCGCGCTTGGCGAGAAGCTCGTCGAGCTCCGACTGGCCGAGGACCGACCGCATCGTGGTCTGCGCGATCTGCAGAGTGGCCACCAGGTAGTTCTCGACGCGGACGACCGCAGCCTCGGGATCGACGACGCGGAAATAGCACACCGCGTTGACCCGCACGGTCACGTTGTCACGCGTGATCGCCTCCTGGCTGGGGATGTCGAGCGTAATCGTGCGCAGGTCGATCTTCACCATCCGGTCGATGAACGGAATGATGAAGAAGAGTCCCGGCCCCTTCGCTCCAACGAGACGGCCGAGGCGGAAGATCACCCCGCGCTCGTACTCCTGGACCACCTTCACCGCTGCTCCCACCAGGCTGAAGATCACCACGGCGGCGACCGCCAGCACTGGCAGCAGGCCAAATAGCTCGTCCACGATCAAGACTCCTCTTCGTTGGCTTGCGCCTCGCCGGCTCCAGCGAGCGGCTCGACGATCAATGTCATCTCCTCACGTCCAACGACGCGCACCGCGCCGTCAGCCGAAAGCTGCGTTCCCGCAGTCGCCCGTGCGCTCCACAGCTCCCCTTCCACGAAGACCGATGCCGGGCCACGCATCACGGCCGTCAGCCCGATCATGTCGCTGCCGCCGATCGCCACCGGCCTGCGCCGGGTGCGGCTGACGGCACGCAGGGCGATGAAGCTGAAGAGCACCAGCGCCAGCGTGATGCCGTAGATGAGCGGACGGCTGACCTCGAGGAACGGCGCCTGCGTATCGTCGATGAGCAGCAGCGCGCCAAGCAGGAACGCGATCGCGCCGCCGATGCCGAGCACGCCGCCCGAAGCCACCCAGATCTCGGCCCCCATGAGCGCGAGCCCGAGCAGCAGGAGCGCCAGGCCAGCGTAGTTGATCGGCAGACTGCCGAGGCTGAAGAGGCCGAGGACAATCGCGATGGCGCCCGCGATGCCGGGGAAGAACGAACCCGGCGCGCTCAACTCGAAGTAGATGCCGAGCGACCCGAGGCTGAGGAGGATCACGGCGATGTTGGGATCGCTGATCGCCATCAGGATGTCCTCGAACGGCGACATCGGCAGATCAACGACGGCGGCACCGGCCGTGGCGAGCGTCACCTCCGCGCCGAGAACCGTGACGCTGCGCCCGTCGATCTCGTTGAGCAGCGCCTCGCGGTCATCGGCCACCAGGTCGACCACGTCGATCTCGACCGCCTCGGCCGCGCCAATCACATCCGCGTCGCGGACAGCCTGCTCTGCCCAATCGGCATTGCGGTCCCGCGCCTCGGCAATGCTGCGGGCGTACTCAGCGGTATCGTTGGTGATCTTGCGCGCCAGGTCCTCGGGGATTTCTGTGCCATCGCCGCTCACCGGGGTCGCCGCCCCGATCCGCGTGCTGGGCGCCATCGCCGCCACGTGGCCGGCCATGGTGATGAAGACGCCCGCCGAGGCGGCGTGCGTGCCGGGCGGCGTCACGTAGACAATCACCGGCACCTCGGCGCTCAGCATCGCGCTGGTCAGGTCCTGGGTCGCCTCGAGCAGGCCGCCCGGCGTGCTGAGCTCGATCAGGACGGCAGCCGCCCTCTGCTCCCCCGCGTCGGCGATCCCGCGCTCGAGGTAGCGGGCGGAGATCGGGTTGATGATGTCATCCAGGGTGAGCAGGTGAACGTCCCCGGTACCCGCCCGCGCGGCGCTCGGAGCGAGCAGCCCGACCATGCCCGCGGCGAGGCAGACCGCGGCGAGCCAGCGCAGGATTGGTCGGTTCGGCGACGGCATCGGTCCTCCATGAGAGAGACGAGAGACTACCGGCTTGTGCCTGCAGTCTCCACCTTGCGCCCCAGGTACGGGAATGGCGCGTTCCCGCGGATCACGCGACCCACTGCTCTCTGACTGGGTGGTGAACGCTAGGGCCAGGGCCCGGCTCCGTCAAACGATAGTGACGCCGGCCTCCGCCATCTCGGCGAGCGCTCGGTCGCCGTCGTGCGGCTCGAGGTTCACGGCGGCGATCCCATCGCCGAGCAGGGTGACGGAGAATCCGAGCCGAATCGCGTCGAGCGCGGTGGCCTTCACGCAATAGTCGGTCGCCAGACCACAGACGACGACTCGCTCGACCTCTCGTTCTCGGAGCAGACCCTCGAGCTCGGTCGGCGGCTTCTCGCCGGTCTCGGGATGGCGCATCGTGAACCCGGAGTAGCCGTCCTCGCCATTCGCGCCCTTGCGGACCCGCGGCGCATCGATGGCCACCGCGAACGACGGATGCAGCTCGGCGCCCCAGGTGCCGGCGACGCAGTGCACGGGCCACACGCCCCCATCCTTCGCGAAATGCGGAGTCGACTCCGGATGCCAGTCCTGCGTGCAGACCACGAGCGCGCCCGCACCAATCGCCGACACAACCGCGTCGTTGACCGCCGGCACGATGGCCTCGCCGCCGGCGACCGCCAGGCTCCCGGCCGGATCGGCGAAGTCGTTCTGAAGATCGACCACCACGAGGGCGGTGCGCTCGTCGTATCGGCTCATGCGACCGATGGTAGCCGCGCTATCGTCCGCGCGTGGATCGACGCCTCCTCACCAATGATGATTTGCGCCTGCGGCCCGGTCGGGGTGAGCGCTCACCCTGGCTGCGCGAGGCCCTCGCCGATGAGGGCGAGCCGGCGGCGGTGGCGGCACTGACCCAAAACACCGATGCCGATGTCGCGATCATCGGCGGCGGATACACCGGGCTGTGGACCGCGGAGCATCTGTTGAGCCGCGACCCATCCCTGCGGGTGGTCGTGCTCGAGGCCGACATCTGCGGTGGCGGGCCATCGGGGCGCAACGGCGGCTTCGTGAACAGCTGGTGGGACGAAGCCTCCGGTTTCGTGGACCTGTTCGGGACCGATGGCGCCGCTGCCTGCCTCGAGGAGGTGGCCGTGTCGGTGGCCACCATCGGCGACTGGTGCGTCGAGCACGGCGTGGACGCCCACTACCGGCGCAACGGAATGCTGATCGTCTCGACGACGCCTGCCCACGACGGACGCTGGACCGATGACGTCGCCGCCGCGCGACGGCTCGGCGATCCGGATGCGTTCCGCGCGCTCACCGATGACGACGTGGCGGCACGATGCCGCTCGCCGCGATTCCGCGCCGGTGCGCTCATGCGCGACGGCGCGACCGTGCATCCGGCTCGGCTCGTCCGCGGGTTGCGCCGCGTCTGCCTCGAGCGCGGAGCGACGATCCACGAGGGCACGCGCGTGACCGGCGTGCGTGACGGCGACGCCGGACGGCTGCGGGTGGTCACCGATGGCGGCGAGGTGCGCGCGCGGCACGTGGTTCTGGCGGTGAACGCGTGGGCCGCCGGATGGCCGTCAGCGCGATCCCGCGTCCTTGCCTGGGGCAGCTACATGGTCCGCTCCGAGCCGATCCCCGAGCTCGTGGAGCGCGAGCTCGGCTGGGCCGGCGGCGAGTCGATCATCGATGCGCGCTTCAGCGTCCACTACCTGCACGTCACCCGCGAGGGGCGGATCGCGATCGGCGCGGGTGGCGGCCTTCCGGGCCTCGGTGGCCGCATCGGGCCATCCTTCACCGATGACGTCGGTTCTGCGCGACGCGCCGCCTACGCTTTCCGCTGGCTCTTCCCGCAGCTGAGCGACGTCCGCCTGACGGATGCCTGGGGCGGGCCGATCGACGTGAGCCCCGACCACCTGCCGCACGCCTGGTCGGAGCGGAACGGTCGGCTGCACGTCGCGGCCGGCTACTCGGGCAACGGCGTTGCGCCATCACACCTGCTGGGTCGCATTCTTGCCTCGCTCGCTCTCGAGATGGACGATCCGATCACGCGGCTGCCGATCGTCGGGCGCAGCCAGCACCGCTTCCCGCCCGAGCCGATGCGCTACGTCGGGGCCCGAATCCTGCGCGAGGCGATGATCCGCCGCGAGGACGCCGAGGAACGCGGCGACGTGCCGCATCGGCTCGTGCGGGAGATCAGCCGGATTCCCCGTCGCCTGGGCTATCACCTCGGGCCCGGCGAATAGGTCAGCCGGGAAAGATGCGTCGCAGGCGTCGATACGCCCGCGACGCCGGACTCCGCGGCTCGCCGGCTTGGAGCGGCGCCTGTGCGGTCTCTGCGCGCGACGTCGGTCGCTGTGGAGGCTGCGGCGGCGCTTCCGTCCGCGCAACCTTCGCTGTGTCGGCAGCCGGGGCACGTTGCGGACCGGCTGTATCGAAGGCTGCGAGCGCCTCGTCCAGCTCCTGCGCGCCGGGCAGGCCCGCGACCACATCGCCGCCCACCGAGCCCCGGCCCCCCATGCTGGCCACCTCCATCTCGCCCGCGGCGTCCTCGGACGGCCAGGCTGGCGATTCGGCCGGCTGGGGCCGCTGCCCGAACCAGAGCATGGTCTCCTCGCCGAGATCCGGTCCGCTCGGGGTTGCGAGCGGGTCAAGCTTGACCATCGGCGGCGCGACAGTCCCCGGGTCGTCGACAATCGCATCCTCTGCAGGGGGCTCCACAGCCTCATTCGCTGTCGCCGGCTCCATGGGTGCCTCCGCGACGGCGGGAGCCTCGGGCTCGGGCACGGTCGCCGGCTGGGCCTCATCGCCCACCGACTCCGCCGATGAGGGCTCCTCAGAAACCGAAGGCTCGGCCACGTCCTCTGGCGTCCACCAGTCCGGCTCCTCGATGTTCGCGGTGTACCGTTCCTGGTCCCAGGTGGCTTCAGGCACCGTCTCCGGCTCGATCGCCACCACGGTTTCCGCCGCCTCAGGCGGTGGCTCAACACTCGACGCCGGCTCGGGTGCCGCTTCGTCGTGTGTTTCCGCTGCGGGCTCGAGTTCGGGTTCTGCCACCGGTTCGGGTTCCGGCTCGGGCTGTGGCTCGGGTTCGCGTTCTGACACCGTTTCGGTCTGTGGCTCCGGCTCGGGCTGTGGCTCGGGTTCGCGTTCTGACACCGTTTCGGTCTGTGGCTCCGGCTCAGGCTCGGGCTCCGGCTCGGACTCCGGCTCCGGCTGGGGTGCCGGTTCGGGTTCTGGTTCCGCTCCAAGCTCGGATCCAGGTTCCGGCCCTGACTCTGGTTCGGGTTCGGGTTCTGGTTCCGCCTCGGCCTCCGGCTCCCGTTCGGGTTCGGGCTCTACGACCGCGATCGGCTCCGCAGCCGAGAGCTCGCGCGGGAAGTCGGCCTCCGCCGTTTCGGGTTCAGCCCGCTGGGCATCGTCTCGCTCTGGCAGATCATGTTGAGGAGCGGCGGATGCAGCGCCGGACTCGGTCGCCTCAGGCAGAACGGCGGGGCTCGGATCCTGGGCCCGGGCAAGCGCCTCCGCAAACTCGTCCCTGAAACGCCCGCGGCCACGCTTTCGACGAGCGGATCGCTCCGC
>Ga0136633_1000859_pt1 | contig 22830 bp, 18 predicted proteins | sample AntDrymeUQ832206_2_FD_105494 | JGI IMG/M metagenome (GOLD analysis project Ga0136633, IMG submission 105494) | Polar desert sand microbial communities from Dry Valleys, Antarctica - metaG UQ83 (22.06) | ecosystem: Environmental > Terrestrial > Soil > Desert | place: Antarctica: Dry Valley...
CGAGCTCGCGCGGGTGGCGCTCGGCGGCGCCGACATCTCCGACCTCGAGCTGACGCCCGACAACAGGACGCTGCACGTCGTGCAGGGCCGCCGGCTCGTCACGCTCGACGCGCCGACGCTCGCGGTGCGCTCGCAGGTCGGGCTCAACGGCGACGGGACGCGGCTGGCGCTCAACGGCGACGGGCGGGCGGCGGCGGTCGTGCTCGCCAAGGGGCGTGTCGCGATGCTGTCGCTGGCGACCAACGACCTGCTGCGCCACGTCAAGCTCAAGGGGGCGGTCGGCGTCGCGATCGATCGCTTCGGCAGGACGCTCGTCACAGCGCGTGGCCGCCTGCGCACGATCCCCTCCGGTCAGCGGCGCGCGCGCAAGCGGGCCCTGAAGCTGCCCGCCGGCGCGGGCGGGGGACTGGCGCTGTCGGCAGGGGGCGCGAAGCTGCTCGTCGGCGCCGCCGCCGGCCGGTCCGGCGCGCTCATCGACCTGCGCACGAGACACGTGCAGCGCCTGTCGGTCGGCACCGGGCCGGGGTGGCCCGCATGGAACGGGGACGCGAGCCGGATCCTGATGGCCGACTCGGGCGGCGCCAGCGTGTCGCTCGTCAGCCCCTTCTCGCGCGGCCGGGTCGGGACGGTGTCGCTGCCCGGAAGCACTCCGACGGACGTCGTCGTGCAGCCGGGTCTCGCGCTGATGTCCGGCACCGAAGGTCCCGACGACCTCACCGGCACACGCGGAGCCGACAGGATGCTGGGGTTGGGCGGCAACGACATCCTGCGCGGCGGCCGCGCGCGCGACCTCATCGACGGCGGCCCCGGCGACGACCGCCTGTCCGGTGGCGCCATCAGCGACGTGGTCGAAGGCGGTGAGGGCACCGACTTCCTGACCGGCGGAACGGGCGACGATGACCTCAGGGGTGGCGCCGGCAACGACGGCGCGGACGGCGGAACGGGCAACGACACGATCGACGGCGGCATCGGCGACGACACGCTCGACGGCGGCGACGGCGACGACACAATCCTCGCCGGCGAGGGCAACGACCGCATCGAGGAGAAGGGCTTTGGCAACGACAAGCGCCTCAGCGGCGGTCCCGGCGACGACTACATCAGCGGTGGCCGGGGCTCGGATCGCATCATCGAGGGCGACGACGGCAACGACAAGCTCTACGGCGGGCCGGGCAAGGAGACGATGAGCGGCGGGCGCGGCGACGACCTCGTCGACGGCGGGCGCGCCGCCGACGACCTGCGCGGCGAGGAGGGCGCCGACGAGCTGCGCGGCGATGCCGCCGACGACAGCCTCGACGGCGGCGACGGCAACGACAGGCTCGACGGCGGCTCGGGCATCGACGCCATGATCGGCGGCACGGGCGACGACGCGATGACCGGAGGCCCCGGCGTCGACACGATCACGGCCGGCGACGGCAACGACGTCATCCGTGCAGCCGACGACAGCGCCGACGTCGTCGACTGCGGAGCGGGCAGCGACACCGTGTTCGTCGAGGCCGACTTCCCGCAGCGCGACGTGCTGCGCGACTGCGAGGTCACGCAGGCGATCGCACCGGAGGCGGCCAACGACACGACGCCGCCGTCCCTGTTCTTCGGCTCCGTGCAGCCCGAGCGCATCAACGGCACCCCGGGCGAGGACTCGATCCTCGGCAACGGCGGCAACGACAGGTTGTCCGGAGGCAGCGGCAACGACTACGTCGACGGCGGTCGTGGCAACGACACGATGCGCGGCGGAGCGGGCGAGGACATCATGGCCGGGCGTTTCGGCCACGACAGGATCTACGGCGACGCCGGCGACGACCGCATCACCGGAGACCGCGGCGCCGACACGATCTTCGGCGGCGCCGGCAACGACACGATCTTCGGCAACTTCGACCGCGACACGATCGAGGGCGGCCCGGGCAACGATCGCATCAACGTCGTGCACGGCGGCCGCGACAGCGTGAAGTGCGGCCCCGGCAGGGACACCGTCTCGGCGGACCCCGTCGACAAGGTGGCCAAGGACTGCGAGCGCATCCTGCGCTAGTTCCGCGTCGCCGGGCGTGACCGTGTGACGATCGCTGCTCGGTGAACGACGACTTGGCGGGGGGCTTGCGGGCTGGCCTATGCTGGATACCCGCTCTTCGGACGCCTTCGCTCGCGCGACAGGATTCGCGCAGGGGGTCGTCGATCGCTTCGGGACGGTGCTCGGACCGCGTCATGCGGGCTGCGGGCCGACCTTGGGTCCGCTCCTTCAACGGCCCAAAGGATCGCATGGACCCCGTAGACGCCCGCCTCGCGGCGAGCACCGGCACGACGCCTGAGCAGAACATGCTGAGCACCATCTCCAACCAGATGGTGGGCATCTACAAGGATCAGTTCGGCCGCGGGCCGACGAAGACCAGGACGCACTGGGCCGGTGCCGACGTGGTCGTCGTCACGCTCGAGAACACGTTCACGCCCGCCGAGCGCAGCCTGCAGCGGATGGGCGAGCATGCCCGCCTGCGCGACCTGCGCGTGCTGTTTCAGTACGCGGAGGTCGAGCGCTTCTGCGAGCCGGTCGAGGCGGCGACGGGGCGCAAGGTCCGGGCGTTCATCAGCGGCATCGACACGGTCGCCGACATCGCGACGGAGATGTTCGTCCTGCATCCCGAGGGCTACGACGGCCCGGGCAGGTCCGACGGCGGCTCGTAGTCGCCCTACGCCGCGCGCGGCGGGCGCCCGCGCGGCATTCCGGCAGACCGTCCCCGGCGCTCAAGCTTTGCCCGCATCTGCCGATGCTCAGGCATGAAGAGCGCCGTGGCCCATCCCGCCAAAACCTGCGGGCACGACCATCTCGTCGAGTTCTACGAGACGGAGGCGTTTCTCGTTGAGACCGTCAGCACGTTCCTCGTGCCGGCGCTGCAGGAGCGCGACTGCGCGATCGTCGTCGCGACCGCGGCGCACCGCCACGAGTTCGAGCGCGCGCTCGAGGCCGCCGGCATCGACGTCGCGGCCGCGGTGAGAGAAGGCCGCTTCATCGCCCTCGATGCGCGCGACGTGCTGTCGCGCTTCATGGTCGACGGCGTGCCCGACGAGGCGCGCTTCAGGGCGGCGATCGGAACCGTCATGGACCACGCCTCCCGCGGCGGACGCCGGATGCGCGTCTACGGCGAGATGGTCGCGCTGCTGTGGGATGACGGCGACGTGGTCTCGGCGCTGGCGCTCGAGGATTTCTGGAACGACCTCGCGGGCGAGCGCACGTTCAAGTTGCTGTGCGCCTATCCGATGCGCGCCTTCGACGACCCCGCCAGCGCCGACGCCTTCAGGCGGATCTGCGACCAGCACAGCACGGTGATCCCGAGCGAGGGCTACTCGCGGCTGCCCGACGGTCCCGACCGACCGCGCGCGGTCGCGCGCCTGCAACAGGAGAACACGGCGCTGCACGCCGAGGTCCTGCGCCTGCGCGCCCAGCAGGAGGTCCTCGCCGAGATGGCCTACGTCGATTCGCTGACGGGCCTCGGCAACCGCCGCGCGTTCGATCTGCACCTCGAGCGCGAATGGGCGCTGGCCCTGCGCGACGGCATCGACTCGTTCGTCGTCGTCGCCGACCTCGACCGCTTCAAACAGCTCAACGACAGCCGCGGCCACGCGGCCGGCGATCGCGTGCTGCGCCAGTTCGCCGTCGCCCTGCGCGAGGCGGCCCGCAGCACGGACATCATCGCCCGCCTCGGCGGCGACGAGTTCGGGGTGCTGCTGATTCGCTGCGACGAGCGCGCCGCGCACAGCTTCATCGCGCGCCTGCGCGAGGCGATGGCCGAGCGCGCCTGGCCCGGGTCGGCGCAGGTCGGCGTGAGCGTCGGGCACGCGTCGCTGCAGGAGTCCAGTGCGCCCGCGAAGGCCCTGCACCGGGCGGACGTCGCGATGTACGCGCGCAAGCGCGCGAGCTACGCGGCGTAGGCCGGTCGTCGCAGCGCCCTGCGATTCAGGCGCCCGCGGCATGTTCAGCCGGCGGCCGACGGTTCGGCGCGCAGCTCGACGACCGCACCGCCGTAGCAGCGCAGCAGCGCCTCGCAGATCACCGCCCGGTGCTCCGCGCCGGCGTCGGGCGGCCACAGCGACGCGACGGCCAGCGCGGCGGGCCAGGCCTGCGTGACGCGCTGCAGCGCGTCGATCACGAGCCGGTGATCGGTCGTCAGGCTGGCGCCGCTTGAGCCTGTGAAGGTGACGGCCCCTTCCTGCGCGCCCGCGCCCGACGTCGCCTGCGAGGCGACCGCGAGCGCTTCCAGGCGCTGCGGCGCCGGCTCGCCGACCTGCTGCGCGGCGTGGCACAGCAACGTCTGGCGGAACGTGCGCATGCGCAGCTCGTCGAGCAGTCCCTCGCGGGCGAGGCGGTCGCCGTGCTCGAGCGCCGCCGGGCGCAGCTCGCGCGGCAGCCAGCCGAGCTGCATCTCCCAATAGTTCGCCTCGGCCAGGTACCGCAGTTCGTGGCGCGCGGCGTGCGCGGCGAACTCCTCAAAGCGCGGGCGAGCGTTGATCGGCGCGAGCGTGTCATGGAACAGCAGCGCGTCGCCGCCCTCGAGCATGCGCGTCGCGAGGCCGACCATCGTCCCGAGCTCCGGGTCGTAGGCCCACGCGGCACGCAGTACCACCAGCAGCTCGCGTGCCGCGGCCAGCCGGCGCTGCGGATCCTCGATCGCCCCGACGTGGCGCAGCAGGAGGCCGCGCAGGATCTCGCGTAGGCGTCCGCCGGGCAGCGTGTTGTAGCTGACGTAGGCCACGCCGGTGTCGCACAGCGCGCGCGTGCACAGCGCCAGCAGCGCATCGCGCACGGCCTCCGGCACCCAGGAGTAGACGCCATGCGCGACGACGAAGCCGAAGCCGCCGGCGTCCGCGTCGTAGTCGGTCAGGGAGATCTCCTCAAAGCGCGCGTTGCCGAGCCCCAGTTCGCCCGCTCGGGCGTTCGCCGCCGCGATCGCCCGTGGCGAGGTGTCGATGCCGACGAAGCTCGCCAGCGGCAGCGACTGCGCCATCGCCAGCAGGTTGCCCCCGTCCCCGCAGCCGATCTCGAGCACCCGGCAGCGCGATGGCAGGGGGGCGGTGACGCCGAACAGGCGCGCGAGCGCCGACAGCCGGTCGGGGTGCGTCTGCGCGAACGCGCCGCCCGGGTAGGGCACGGCCTCGTAGGGCGAGGCGTCGGATCCGTCACCTCCCATCGCGCGATCCTAATCGAGCCGCCGCGCGCCGCCGCGAGGTGCCGCGCGCCAAGCGTCGTCTCGCAGCGGCGCCGCCGGGGTACAGTCCAGGACTCGCCGACGAAGGAGAGGACCCCACCATGGCCGACAACGGCACCCCACCCGCCGAGGGCGACGACCGCAGAAACCTGACCAACCGTCAGGGCCACCCGGTCCACGACAACCAGAATCAGCGCACGGTCGGCCCGCGCGGGCCCGCGACGCTCGAGAACTACCAGTTCCTCGAGAAGATCAGCCACTTCGACCGCGAGCGCATCCCCGAGCGGGTCGTCCACGCGCGCGGCACGACGGCGTTCGGCCACTTCGAGGCCTACGGCACGATCGGCGGCGAGCCGATCGCGAAGTACACGCGCGCCAAGCTCTTTCAGGAGCAGGGCAAGCGCACCGAATGCGCCGTGCGTTTCTCGACCGTCGCCGGGGGCCGCGACTCGTCGGAGACCGTACGCGACCCGCGCGGCTTCGCCGTCAAGCTCTACACCGAGGACGGCAACTGGGACCTCGTCGGCAACAACCTCGGCGTCTTCTTCATCCGCGACGCGATCAAGTTCCCGGACTTCATCCACTCCCAGAAGCCCGATCCGGTGACGTTCGAGCAGTCCGTCGCCAACCGCGCGTTCGACTTCTTCAGCCAGGCGCCGGAGTCGATGCACATGGTCATGCTCGTCTTCAGCCCGCGCGGCATTCCCGCCAGCTACCGCCATATGCAGGGCTTCGGGGTCAACACGTACCGCTGGGTCAACGCCCACGGCGACAGCGTGCTCGTGAAGTACCACTGGCTGCCGAAGCAGGGCGTGAAGTGCTACACCGCGGCGGACGCGGCCAAGGTGCAGGCGGAGGTCTACGGCTCGCACACGAAGGACCTCAACGACGCGATCGCGGCCGGCGACTTCCCGGAGTGGGAGCTGCACGTCCAGACCATGAGCGACGACGAGCATCCCGAGCTGGACTTCGACCCGCTCGACGACACGAAGGTCTGGCCCGAGGAGATCTTTCCGCTGCGGCCGGTCGGGCGCATGGTGCTCGACCGCAACCCCGACAACTTCTTCGCCGAGAACGAGCAGATCGCGTTCGGTACCGGCGTGCTCGTCGACGGCCTGGAGTTCTCCGACGACAAGATGCTCGTCGGGCGGACGTTCTCCTACTCCGACACGCAGCGCCACCGCGTCGGCCCGAACTACCTGCAGTTGCCCGTCAACCAGGCCAAGGCCGCCGAGGTGCGCACCAACCAGCGCGACGGTGCGATGACGTACCACGTCGACGGCGGCGGCGAGAACCCGCACGTCAACTACGAGCCGTCGATCCTCGGCGGGCTGCGCGAGGCCGGCGACCCGGGCCACGACGAGGTCGGCCCGGTGCTCGAGGGCCGGCTGACGCGCGCGCGGATCGCGCGCACGAACGACTACGCGCAGGCCGGCGAGCGCTACGGGCTCTCAGAGCAGTGGGAGAAGGACGACCTCGTCGCCAACCTCGTCGACGCGCTGTCGCAGTGCGACCGGCCGATCCAGGAGCGCATGCTGTGGCACCTGTACATGGTCGAGGACGAGCTCGGGGCCGGCGTGGGCGACGGGATCGGCATCGCGCTGGAGGAGGTCAGGGAGATGGAGCCGCTGGCGACCCAGCGCCTCACCGAGGAGGAGCAGCAGCGGCGCCGGAACCTCGGCAGCAACGGCCCGCGCGACGTCTCGGGGCACGTCATGACCCACTGCGTCCCCAACGAGCGCGTGGTGGTCGCCGGCGAGGCCGATCTCGCGGAGGTCTGAAGCGGGGGTGCAACGTGAGACGGGCGGCCACGGCGGGTCAGTGGCCGGTCGTCGAGAAGTGCATGTAGTCCTTCGTGTTCCCGGTCCACGAGCCGCCCCACTCCCAGCCGATCGAGGCAAACGCCGCGACGACTTGGCGCGTCACCATCCCGCGGCGATGGCGGCTGCGGTCGCGATAGCGGCGCGCGCCGAGGCAGTGCCGGCCCAGCATCGTCCTGTGGTGGTCTCGTCGCGGACGTCATGTCGTCACCGCGGCCGCGCCCGTCGCGGGCCGGGTGGTGGCGGCGCGGTGCTCGTGGACGACGATCACGACGGCGAAGGCGATCAGCCACATGCTCCAGAGGATGTAGCCGACGAAGTTCGCAGTGTCGATCACGGGCAGCCCGAGTGGCGACAGGACGCCGACAAGGACGAGTGCCGCGGACACCGTGCCAAGAACTCCAAACCAGCGTCCGGCATAGCGCCGCCCGAGCGCGACGATGACGAGCACGGTCCACGTGGCGGTGAGCGCGTAGCCGAGCGTTTCGCCGATCGCCGTGCCGAGGATGTCGCTCGCCGTCGTGAACGAGTCACGGGCGCCTTCGGCGACGGCGCCGTTGGCGCTGGCCGCATCCGCGGCGTAGCCGGGCACGAGGATCGGCCAGCGCAGCAGGCCGATGACCTGCACGACCGCGGCCGCGATACCCACCGGGACGGCGATCCTCATGGCGCGCGTGGAGGACAGGCGTCGGACGCCGATCGCGATCGGCGCGAACAATGCGGCGGACAGCGCCAGGGCCGAGAACCAGCCGGCGACGGCAGTCTGGTTGTCGCGGAAGCCCGCCAGGACGTCGGCCGCGGGCTCGCCGAGCACATCGGGGTAGTTGAAGATCGAGCCGAGCGCGGTGAAGGCGAGGTTGGCCAGCACCGCGGCGAGGATCAGCAGGGCTGCGGTGAGCTTGATGTTCATGACTCCGTTGTCGGGGGCGGTCGGGAACGTCCGGAGCCTGCGCTTGAAGGGCATGATGTCCTCTTCCTCGTGTACGGTGTACGTTATGCATAACGTACGGCGTACATCAACCGCTGTCAAGGGTCGATGAGCAGGCCATCACCGAAGCCCCGCACCCGGCGCCCCCGCGGATCGCTGACCCCCGAATTCGTTCTGGACGCTGCCGAGGCCGTCGTCGCACAGGGCTTCGACGCGCTCAGCATGCGCGCGGTCGCCGCCCGCCTCGGCTCCGCGCCGATGGCGCTCTACAACCACTTCGCCACCAAGGAGCTGCTCGTCGACGCGCTCCTCGACCGGGTCCTGGCCCGCTTCGCACCCGAGCCCGCAACGGACGACTGGGCCGAGGATCTGCGCCGCTTCGCACGCGCCCACCGGCTCCTGCTCGTCAGCCATCCCTGGGCCGTCGCGCCCCTCTTCAACCAGCCCAACCCCGGGCTGGGCGCGGTCCGCGTCGGCGAGCTCGCCCTGGGCATCATGCGTCGTGGCGGCCTGACCGACGCGCGTGCCGTCGCGGCCTTCAGCGGCATCATCGCGCTCAACTACGGTTGGTCGTCCTTCACGGCCGCGCGCGATCTCGACCCCGACGGCCCGAGCCACGACGTCGGCGCGATGCTCGCCCAGCTGCCACGCAGCGACTATCCGCTGACCGTCGACGTCGCCGGCGAGATGGGCGCCTACGGCAGCGACGACCACTACGACTTCGTGCTCGACCAGCTCATCAGCGGCCTGCGCTCCGCGGCCGCCATTGCCTCGCGGATTGCATAGGACTCGGCGCTGGGTGGGCTGGACGCCTTGGAGGCGGACCCCCTCGCGTCGTTGAGCGAGCGTTTCCCCCTGCGTCCCACGATGGGCGAATGCAACCTCGGCGAGTCCGAGCACGACTTCCGGGTGCCCGTCGGGGCCGGCACCGGCCTGGGGCAACGGCAGGTCGTGGCCGCGGTCATGAGAGCTTCCTCACGGAGACCTCATCGGTCGCTCATCAGTCCCGGGAACAGTTGTCAGCAGCGGAAGGACCAACCGGATCGAAAGGGACAAGATGAACGCGAAGACCAGGAGCGCGCTCCGAGCAGCGACCGTGGGCGTGATGCTGGCGGCGCCGGCCGGCGCCGCGGCGGACGAGAGGACGTGCACGGGGGCAGTTGGAGCGGAGACGGTGGACAACCTTCGGGTGCCCGCGGGGGCGAGCTGCACGCTCAACGCGACGCAGGTCAAGGGCACGGTCAAGGTCGAGCGGGCCGCGACGCTGCGGGCGACCGGCGTTCGGGTGGTCGGCAACGTGCAGAGCGAGAACGCCGCTGACGTGGTGCTGGCAGACTCGACGATCGGTGGCAGCGTGCAGGTCAAGCAGGGCGGCGGCGCCGATGTCGCCGACAGCGCGATTACGGGCGACGTCCAGTACGACGCGAACTCAGGTCGCCTGAAGCTGACCCGCAACCGCGTCAACGGCAACGTCCAGATCGTCGGCAACCGGGGGCAGGCGTCGGTGTTTGACAACACGATCGAGGCGAACCTGCAGTGCAAGGAGAACTCCCCGCCCCCAGCCGGGGGCAACAACGTCGTCAAGGGCAGCGCAGAGGACCAGTGCTCGGCGTTCGCCGGCGGCGCCGGTGCGCCCGCGCCGACCGGATCTGCCGGGGCCTCGAGCCCAGCGAGCGCGCCTTCGCCTGCGGGTGGCAGCACGACCGCGGGCGATGACGATGGCAGTCACGGCGCGCTGACTACGGCCCAGGCCCGGCGCGCCGTCGTCGGTCTGACGGTCCGCCGCCGCGCCGGGCGGCTCGTGCTCTCCGACCGAGCCTTCGCGCCGGGACGATCGCTTGCCGGCGTCCGCGCGACCGTCCAGGTCCGCCGCGCCGGACGCTGGCGCGACCTGAAGTCGACGCGCACGGCGCGCGATGGCCGTTACGCCACCAGCCTGATCGCGCGCCGCGACCGCCGCGTCCTGCGAGTGATCGTCAAGCGCCAAGCCGGCATGCCGCTCGCCCGGGCCAGCCGGACGCGCATCATCCGGTAAGCGCGGATCAGGGCCTGCCGAGCTCCTTGGCGACGACCTTCCCGGCGATCGCCGTGCCCGCGACGTTGAGGTGGACGCCGTCGATGTCGCGCACGTCGACGTCACGTCCGCGGTAGCGGATGACGTCGCGGTAGCCGTCCGGGGTGAAGATGACGTCCATCCGCAGGACCTTGACGCCCGTGAGGCCCGCGGCGGCGCTGACGATGGCGCCGTTGACGGCGCTCGTGATCGCACGTCGCTCGTCGCTGCGCGGCAGCGGCAGCGTGAGCCAGAGCACGCGCCCGCGGCCGACGGGCGCGTAGGCCTGCATCGTCAGCCGCGTCCGGCGGGCGTACTCGGCGGTCCAGGCCGCGTCGCAGCACGTCACGCGGGCGCCTTGGGGCGTCGTCATCGCAAAGCCCTCGTTGGCGCCGAGCGAGACGACCGTCGCGCGCTGGTGCAGGCGCGCGGTCTGCTGCGTCGCCAGCAGTGCCCATTGAACTGTCGACGCGTCCCCGGCGCCCGGCAGCGATCCCTGGCCCGAGCGGCTGATGCCGGTGCCGATTCGCACGTCGCTGACGACCGACGCGTCGTCGCCGAGCTCGTCGGCGAGAAAGCCGTCGATGCCCTGCATCGTCGAGTCTCCGGCCGCGAGCACGGTCGGCGGCTGTTCGGTGGCGGCGCCGCGCTCGCCGCCGACCCTGACGAGCGTGCGGGCGACGCTGCGGTCGCCGACGCGCAGTTGCACGACCCAGTCCCCGCGAGCACGTCCGCGGAAGCGGCGGCCGGCGATCGTGACCGCAGGGCCGAGCGGGACCCTGTGGCAGCGGCGCGGCCGTCGCGGCGGCGTCACGCACAGCTCGGGTCTGATGGCGCCGATGCCCCAGCGATCGACGACACGCACCCGCACGAGGCCGCCCGGCGCGACGCGGCGCGGTGCGGAGAGGCGGAAGCGGCCTGCGCACGACGGCGTGCGGACGCTGTAGGTCGCGAGCGCGAGCGACCCGCCGGGCAGCGTCGCGGTCGCGAGAAAGCGCCGCTCGGGACGTTTGCAACTCCAGGTCGTCGCGTCCTTGAGCACGGTGATGAGCTCGTCGGGCCCGGCCGAGCTTGTGCCCAGCCGCACCAGGCGATCGCCGATGCGCTCGAGGAACTCGACGGCCGCGCCCTGTGCAGCGACGAAGGTCAGGCTGAGCAGGCCGATCTGGCTGGCGTCCGCGGCCATGCCGTTCGTCATCGGTGTGCTGAAGCGCGGATCCAGCGGGGTCAGGCGGCTTGCGAGCCTGCCAACGCGCACGCGCGCCCGCGGGCTCGATCCGTCCGCTGTCAGCTGCCGGCGCAGGTAGACGCCGCGGCGCGGACGCCGAAACGAGCGGTCGGCCGTCACCCACACCTCCCAGGCGCCGCGATGCCCGCCACCGCGCGGCAGCACCGGCAGGTCGAAATCCAGGCGGCCGCACGGGTCGGAGGACGCGCCGAGCGACCGGCGGGCGACGGTCCGGCCGGCCGCGCGGTAGTGCGCGTACAGCGCCGTTCCCTCCGGCAGGCCGGTCAGATGCCAGCGCTGCGTCGCCCCGGCCGCGAGTTCCGGCTTCGCCGGCGACACCCGCGCGCCGCGGTCGACGCTGCGCAGCGACGCGCTCGCCAGCACGAAGGGGGCTGGACTGTCATCAGCCGTGGGGCGCGCGCGAACGGCGCGCAATACCGGCGTCGTCGCCCCGGCCGGCGGAACGTCGAGGATCTCCAGGAACGTCCCGCGTGCGTCGGCCGTCGCCGAGCGGCTGCCGATCGCCGCACCGGCAAGCGAACCATGCGTCCCCATGATGTCCAGCGCCAAGCGGGCGCCGGGAGCAAAGCCCCTGCCGGCGATCGCGAACTGGCCCCCCGTGTACGCGCAGGTCGTGGTGACGGCGATCGTCGGAGCGCCAAGCGCCGGCGCCGTCGCGACGCCGGCGAGCAGGCACGCCAGCGCAACGCAGAGGATTGGACGCACGCCGGGATCCTACGGCGGGTCGCAGCGCAGGAGGTGGGCGACATGTGATCACGTCACACGGTCGCAGCGGGCGATCGACGACGAATGACCGACTGACCGCTGGAAGTCCCGTCCTCGGCACAGCACGCCTGAGTGGATGCTCGATGACCCCGTCATGTGTTCGCGTGGGATTGCCGATACGCAGCGAGCAGCACGACAGACGTCTTCAACTCAAGAGGAAGGCAGCAACCCATGATCGCGCAAGCTGCACCACCGGTCGTTGGCATCACCATCGTGCTCGTACTCTGGTGGGCCGTCAGCGAGGCCCTCTGGCCCCGACAGCAGGCTCGCGCCGACTGATGTCCGCGGCGCGGGCGCTGGACTGTCGAGCGAGGTGATGCGCCCTTTGGACGCGTCGCGGATTGATGCAGATGCGTCCAACTTCAGCCAGGTGGCCGCGTTGTGCGTGCATGGGGCATCGCTCTCGGGCAATTGAGCAGGATCTCGGAGACGGGGCTCGGAGCAGTGACGTTTATGGACTCCAGCGGCAGCAGGTTGCTGCTGCTTGTTCAAGCGCGTTCTCGCGTCGGCGGCCCTCGGCTCGAACTGCGTCGCCCATCCGACCGCGTCGTTGAGGTGCTGCGCATCTGCGGCATCGACGCTGTCCTGGCCTTCAGCGACCCGTAGCCGTGACGCCGGTGACATCGGCACGTGCTCCCGCCCTGTATGACGGCGTATTTCACGCTGAAGCGGCGTGCGTGGCACAGATCCGCAACGAAGCTGCAGACGTTGCGAGACGTTGCGGCGCGGATGAGCGCACCGTGGCGAGGGTGAAGCTCGCCGTCAGCGAAGCGGCCGCCAACGCCGTCGTGCATGCGTACCGCGACAGCCGGGCGCCAGGTGATGTCCGTGTCTTCATCGAGCAGGCGGAGGAACTTTTGACCGTCGGCGTTCTTGACAACGGCATCGGCATGTCGCCGCGCGCCGACAGTCCCGGCGCCGGCTTGGGACTCTCGCTCATCGCGGACCTCGCCGACCGATGCGAGATCAACGTCGCGCCCGACGGCGGCACCGAGATCATCATCAGCTTCCAAATCGTCGGACAAGACGCGCGCTCAGCAACCTGCCCATCGTCGTGATGGTCGATGCCAAGGACATGCCCCACGAAGGGGAGGGCGCACCAGTGCTGCAGCGCGAGGCGCGGGAGGCCCGCGCGCGGATGGACCGCAGGTTGTGTGAGCGCCGCGACAGCGGCGATGCACGTGCACGCGACGAGCTGCCTTGCAAGCACGTCAGGGGCGCGCAACGGTGTCGTTCACGCACCCGCGGGCGCAGGCGATGAGCGCACAGCGCTGCAGGACATACTGGGCATGCGCGACCGCGGCTACGCGCTTGCCGAGGCGCGCGCGGTGCTCAGCGAACTGCTGCCCAATCTGCCTGCGCACGACCGCCAACCGCTGCACCTGCGCTTCAATGACGATCTCACGCACACGCACATCGGTGCGCGACTAGGCTGCAGTCAGATTCAGGTTTCCCGGCTCATCCGTCAAGCACTCGGTCAGCGCACTGAACTCGCGCCAGCCCTAGCCCGTAGAGTGCATGCGGCCCGATCGTTGGTCTGCGTGTCACTGACTCCCCGGCTCATCTTCACTCTGGTCGTCACGGCGCTGGTGCTGGCGCTCGCATGGCGGCACGCGCGCAGGCCGAGGCACCCATGGTGCTGCTGCTGCATGGCGGGGGCTGGCGCAGCGGCGACCCGAGGTCCATGGTCGCCCACAAACAGGACTTCGAGGCGCACGGCTATTGCAGGCACGCTGGCCGGCGTCCCGTGCGAGCGCACGCCGGCACCCGCCCGCATCCACGCGACGTCTGCGTCTCTCCCGACGTCCCGCCGGCCGACTGACTGAGAGCCCACCCGCAAACGCAGTCGATCGGCCAGCGGGTTCACATCGGGTGGACCTGTCGTGCGTTGCGCCAGGGTCCGCCATACTGCGCGGATGCGTCGTCCCGGCATCGCGCTCCTCGTCGTGCTCGGCTCGTTCGCGATGCCCAGCGCCGCGCCTGCGCAGGCGCCGCTCCTGACGCCCTCGCAGTTCGCCGCGATCGACGCGGTCTACGTGGCATTCGCGCCTTTCCAGGACGGCGCGACCAGCGCCGAGCGCGCGACGGCGCGTGCGGCCTGCACGGCGCTCGGCAGCGCCGACGCGCTGCGCTCGACGTTGCGCCGCGCGTGCTTCGCGCAGCTGGGCATCGGGCAGGCGCTCGGCCAGAGCGAGCGCTGCAAGGGCCGCAGGCCGTGCCTGCTGGGCGCGCGCGCCGTGCGGCGGGCGCTGACCGACTACCTGGCGTTCTCGCGCGCCGCCAACCGGGCCGTCGTCGAGCTTGGCCTCACGTCGGCGTGCTCGCGCGAGCTGCGCCGCAGCGCGGGCGAGCTGCTCTACATCACGCGGATGCGCAGCTTGTTCGTGCAGCTCGAGCGCGCGCTGCGCGTGGGCTCGCGGCGGCTCGCCGACAGCGCGCAGCGCCGCCTCAAAGCGCTCAGGGCCCCGGACTCGCGTTCGGTCGAGCAGACGCGCGAGGACTTCCGCGCCGGCTGCGCGCCGCCCGGCTGAACTGGTCCTCACGTGCCCAGGACCGCGGTGCGGGCCATTCGCCGTCACGCGAGTCACCACCTGCTCGACGGCTGAGGGTCTCGACAGCGCGATAGGCGCGGACGTTCCGGGGGGTGTCCTCGCGGGATTGCCGGGAGCGGTCGATAGCAGTCGGATGGTCGACGACGGCGGGCAATTCGGAACGGTTGACGCTGAGGCGCTGTTTCGCGGCGCGTTCGCGCAAGCGCCCGTCGGGATGTGCCTCGCGACGCTCGAGGGCTGCCGCACGCACATCAACCCTGCGCTGTGTGCGCTGCTGGGTTACAGCAAGCAGCAGCTCGTGGGCATCGGCTTTGCCGAGCTTACCCATCGCGACGACATCGAGCACAACTTCGACGGGGCCAGGCGGCTGCGCGCGGGCGAGATCACCGTCTATGACACCGAAAAGCGCTACCTGCATGCCGATGGTCATGTGATCTGGGTGTCGGTGTCGGTGTCGTTGCTGCGCGACGCGCAGGATGCCCCGCGCTGCTTCATCGTCCAGGTTCTCGACATCAGCGTTCGCAAGGCCGCCGAAGCGGCGTTGCTGACCAAGGAGCGCCAGCTCGCCGATGCGCAGGCGCTCGGTGGCCTGGGCTCCTGGGAGTGGGACCTGGAAGTCGACCGCGTGACGTGGTCCGAGCAGCTGTGCCGGATCGCCGGCTTTGCCGCGGGCGAGCACCCGACGACCTTCGACGGTTTTATGGCGCTCGTGCACGAGGACGACCGCCCGCGCACCGCCCGGACGTTCTGGGGCACGCGCGAGGCCGGCGTCAGCGAGAGCGAGTACCGCCTCCTGCGCCCCGACGGCGAGGTCCGGTGGGTTCACGGCCGTCGCTGCGCGACGTACGACGCCGCGGGCAGCCCGGTGCGGATGTCCGGGACGCTGCAGGACGTGACGGCGCGCCGTGAGTCCGAGCGGCTGCGGGCCGGCGCCGAGCGGTCACTGCGCGAGCGCGAGGGGCTGCTGCGCAGCGTGATCGACAACGACAAGACGCTGGTCTACGTCAAGGATCTCGACGGCTGCTATCTGCTCTACAACACCCGCTTCGCGGATGCGTTCGCGCTCGCGGAGCGCGCCGCTGCCGAGGGCGTCGGCGCGAACGAGGTCCTGTTGGGACGAGACGATCACTGGCTGGATCCAGTGCTCGCGCCGGAGTGGCGCGCGAACGACCTGCGTGCGCAGGGTGGGCCCCAGGAGATGGAGGAGTTCTCCGATCATTCCGAGCGCGGTCGCCTGACCTATGACGCGATCAAGTTCCCGCTCGTGGATGACGCCGGGGCGGTCTACGCGACCTGCGGCGTGTCGCTGGAGACCACCGGGCGATCGCGCGAACGCGCGCAGCTCGCCACGGCCGCCCGCTTCTTCGAGGTCTCCCGCGACCTGACGGCGATCGCGGACTTCGACGGCTACTTCAGGAGCGTCAACCCGGCTGTCGAGCACATCCTCGGCTGGAGCCCGGAGGAGTTTGTGGCGCGGCCATTCATCGACATGGTGCACCCCGACGACCGCGCTGCGACGCAGCGCGAGGTCGGAAAGCTCGCCGAAGGCGAGGTGAGCTTGAACTTCCTCAACCGCTACGAGGCCAAGGACGGCAGCTACCGCTGGGTGGACTGGAACGCGATCCTGTCACCCGAAGAGGAGTTGATGTACTGCGCGGCGCGCGACGTCACCGACCGCAAGCAGGTCGAGGCGGCCCTCTCGGCGAGCGAGCGACAGACACGTCAGATCCTCGAGACGGCGCACGATGCGTTTGTCGCGATCGACGCTCACGGCCTGGTCAGCGACTGGAATCCGCGGGCAGAGGCGATGTTCGGATGGTCGCGCGACGAGGTGCTCGGCCGCGACCTCGCCGAGACGATCATTCCCCTCGGCCAGCGCGAGGCGCACCGCCACGGCCTGCAACGCTTTCTGGCGGGTGGCGATAGCCGGATCCTCGGACATCTGCTCGAGTTGTCGGCGCTGCACAAGGACGGGCGCGAATTCGCGCCCAACGTCAAGACGACGGACACGACTCGCAGCCGCGAACGCGAGATGTCGTTGAGCCAGGCCTTCATCGCCCGGCCCAGCGGCAAGGAGCCCGCGCGCGGCAGCCCGAGGCGAGGACGATCCGCTCACGGAGCGCGCTCGGAGACCGTGCTGGAGCCGTCGCCTTGCTCCCGCGAGTGGTGGCGCCGTCGCGGGCGCGGCTGATGGAAGCGATCACGTCCATCCGTGCCTATCGGCAGAAGTTGGCGCACGCGCGAACGTCGTCGATCGCGGTCGTGCCGCGAGGCCGACCTGTCAGCCGCGCACCCGGCGGACGCGCTCGCAGGCCGTCGGGCGCAGATCTCCGCGCGCGTCGATGATCGCGGTATCGCGTCCGGCGCCGCAGTTCACGCGGTCGGGCGTGCGGTCGGCGGAGCGCATGCGATCGGCGCCGGGACCACCGAAGAGCCGGTCGCGGCCGGCGCCGCCGAGCGCCTGCTCGTCGAGCATGTCGGCGCCGGCTCCACCGTCGACGCGATCGTTGCCGGCGCCGCCGCCGAGGCGATCGTTGCCGGCTTCGCCGCGCAGGTCGTCGTTGCCCGCGCCGCCGAGCAGGAGGTCGTTGCCGCTCCCGCCGAGGAGGACGTCGGCGCCGGAGCCGCCGCGGATCGCGTCCTTGCCACCCGCCCCGCAGATGATGTCGTTGCCGCCGCGGCCGTCGATCTTCTCCGCGTCGCCGTCACCCGCGATGACGTCGCGACCGGCGGTCCCGGTGATGACCGTCTGACCCGGGGCCGGGACGATCGTCGCCGGCTTGCCGTTGCACGTGCCGGTCACCGGCGGCGGGGCAGGCGGGGCCGGGGGCGCTACCGGTGGCGGTGGCGTCGCCGGCGGCGGCACTGGTGGGGGCGTCACCGTCGTGAGGTCGCCGCAGGCGGCGGCGGCCGGGGCGTTGTTGGCGTCGCCGCTGTAGAACGCGCGCCAGCGGTACGTCCCGGCGGCTGCCGGAGAGAAGGTGCCGGATGACGCCGTGCCCTGGGTCATCGCGGCGTTGAGCGCCAGCGGGCGGCTCGGCGAGACGTGGATCGCCGTCGAGCAGCTCGCGTCGTTCGGCCCGTAGAGCCGGAACTCGACGCTGCCGGCGCCGGGCCCGGCGGCCACGGGGTTGGTCAGGCCCGCCAGCAACGCCGTGGCGCTCAGCGACCCGCTTCCCAGCGTGATGTCCGGCGAAGCCTGCGTCGTCACCGTCGGACTCGGCAGGCGCACCTGCGTCGTCTCGCCGACGTCGTTGCACGCGCCGCTCGTCGGCGCGTTGTTGGCGTCACCGCTGAAGAACGCCCGCCAGCGGTAGGCGCCGGCCGTCGGCGGCGAGAACGGCGCCGACGTCGCTGTCGCCGTCGTGTCGGATGCCCCGAACGTCAGCGGGCGGTTTGCCGACGTGAAGATCGCCGCCGTGCAGTCAGGGGAGCCAGGGCCGTAAAGGCGGAACTCCACCGTCGCCTGGCCCGTGCCCTTGACGGGGTTCACGAGGCCGGTCACGGTCGCGGCGTCGGTCAGGGCCCCGGCGCCGACGATGATGTCGGCTGAGGCCTGCGTCGTGAGCGCGGGCGTCGCGCGCCTCAGGACCGTCGTCTCCGTCGGGTCGCCACACACGCCGCTGACGGCCTCGTTGTTGGCGTCGCCGGTGTAGGTCGCGACCCAGCGGTAGGTGCCGACGGCCGTCGGCCTGAACGGCTCCCCTGTCGACGTGAGCGGTGTGACCGGCGTGTTGGCGATCGGGACGGTCGAGACGAAGATCGGCGTGCCGGTGCACGTCGCGTTGTCGGGGCCGTAGAGCCTGAAGACGACGTCGGCGGGGCCGACGGGGTCGATGCGCCCGATGGTCGTCGCCACGTCGCCCACGAGCGCGCCAAGCGTCGCGTCCGGTGATGCCTGGCTCGTGATCGTCGGCATCGCCTTGGCTCTGCCTGCGAGCGACCAGCGGGTGCCATCCAACGGGGTGGAGGGCGGCGGCACCGCCTCCGAGGCCACCGGCGACGCCAAAGTGATCAGCAGGGCGCCGACGACCATCGTGCCGACCCGGCCCCGCGGTCGGTTCCTCGTGGCAAGACGGCGCATCACAGCAGGGCTCCTCGAGGTCGCGAAGCTCCCTGTCTACCTGGTTTGGGACCGGGGCGCACTAGGGACCTGCCCCAGAGTCCGCCGTGCAGCGGCGGTGCGCCGCCGCGCGCTGGCCCGCTCAGCCCTCGCGGCGCTCGAGCCGTCCATCGCCCAGCGACCCGAGCGCGATGTCGTCGAGCGTGCTCACGACGACGTCCGCCCCGACGTCCTCGAGCATCGCCTCATCGTCGTGGCGCGCGACGCCCAGGCCCGCGAAGCCGCCGGCCTTCGCCGCCTGGATGCCCGACACCGCGTCCTCGACGACGAACGCCACGCCCGGGTCGACGCCCAGCTCCTCGGCGGCCGTCAGGAAGATCGCCGGGTGGGGCTTGCCCTGCTCGAAGTGGCGGCCCGAGATGTCCTTGTCGAAAGCGTCCAGCAGCGTCAAACCCGACTCGATCCAGTCGTAGTCCAGCCCTTCCTGCTCGGCGAACTCGTCGAGGCGGATCTGGCGCAGAAAGAGGCCGGCGTTCTTCGACGACGAGGCCGCGGCGACGAGCAGGCCCGCCTCCTTGACGGACAGCAGGAAGCGCAGCGCATCGGGATAGGGGGAGAACTTGCCCGCCTCGATCAGCGCGACGACCATCTCCTGTTTGTGGTCGGCGTAGGCCTCGACGCGCTCGTCCGGCTCGGGCACACCGAAGTGCTTCAGCGCCGCGAGCGCGCCCTCCATGCGCGGCTTGCCCGACAGCTCGCGCTGGTAGACGCCGGCCGTGAACGCCTCGCGCGTCCAGGTCGTCTGGTCCTTGATGGCGGCCCAGTCGCCTTCCATGAACTCGGCCAGCGCGTCGCGCCAGGCTGCCTCGTGTGGCGAGTCGACGAGCACTCCGTCGACGTCGAAGATCGCTCCCGTGAACCCTTCAGCCATCGTCACTGCCCTCCCTCGGTGTCGGCGCCGACGGCGGCCGGTGTGCCCAGCTGGAACGTGCAGCGCTCGCCGGCGCCGACCTCGCGCACGTCGTCGCCGATGCCGACCTTGATCGGCCGGCTGAAGCCGCCGGTGATGACAACCGTCAGCTCGCCGCCGCCGACCGTCACGCGGATCGGCGTGCCGAGCATCTGCATCGGAAACGACAGGCCCTCGAGCTGCCCGGTCAGGCTCGGCGCGAAGTACAGGACGCCCTCACGGATCTCCGCGCCCGTGTACGCGCGCTGGACGAGGTCGATCGTGCCGGCCATGACGCCGAGGTGGATGCCCTCCTTCGTCGTGCCGCCCTGGACGTCGCCGACGTCGGACTCCAGCGCGACGAGGAAGCGCTCCCACGAATGCTCGGCGTCGATCGGTGCGAGCACGCCGGCGTGCGCGATGTAGCTCAGGGTCGAGCCGTGCGAGGTTCGCTCGTCGTAGTACTCGATGTTGCGCGCGGCGCTGTCGGGGCCCCACTCGTAGCCGAGGCCGTCGAACAGCCGGCCGATCTCCTCGGGGGAGAAGAGAAAGAACAGCAGCACCGTGTCGGCCTGCTTGGCGAGCTTGTAACGGTCGGGGTCGTCGCCCTCTGCGCGCAGGATGCGGTCCATGCGCTGGATGTTGCCGTGCGACTCGCGGTAGCCGTCCCAGTCGAGCTCCTCGAGCTCGTCGTAGCCCTCGAACTGGCTGATGATGCCGTCGTCGTGGAAGGGCACGTACATCTTGCGGCTCATCTCCTGCCACTTCTCGATCTCCTCGTCGCCGAGGCCGATCTTCGCGCGCAGGGTGTCGCGCCGGCGCCCGGTGAGCAGCCCGAGCACCGTCTGCGCCTGTTCGCAGATCCAGGCGACCATGACGTTCGTGTAGGCGTTGTTGCGCAGGCCGCTCTCCTTCGCGCCGGGATACTTCTCGTGAAACTCGTCGGGCCCCATGACGCCGTGGATCTCATAGCGGTCGCGGTCGGCGTTGAAGTGGGCGATCGAGCCCCAGAAGCGGGCGATCTCGAGCATCATCTCCGCGCCGTGGTCGCGCAGGAAGTCGAGGTCGCCGGTGGCCTGGTGGTAGTGCCAGACGTTGTAGAAGATCGCGGCGTTGACGTGGCGCTGGCGGTGTGAGAGATCAGGATCCCACTGCCCCGAGAGCGGGTTGAGGTGGACGATCTGCGTCTCCTCGCTGCCGTCGCTGCCGCTCTGCCAGGGGAACATCGCGCCCGTGTAGCCCGCCCGGCGGGCGGCCGCGCGGGCCTCGCCCAGGCGCCGGTAGCGGTACATCAGCAGCTCGCGCGTGATCTCCGGCAGGCGCGAGGTGAGGTAGCGAAAGACGTACAGCTCGTCCCAGAAGACGTGGCCGCGATAGGCCTCGCCGTTGAGGCCGCGCGCCGGAACGCCGGCGTCGTGGTTGGTCGTGTGCAGCGAGCAGACCTGCAGGATGTGCGAGATGTGCAGTCGCAGCAGTTGCTGCACGTGCGGGTTGGCAGGAAGAAGGACGTCGCTCGAGCGCCACAGCTCGTCCCACGCGCGCGTGTGACGGGCCAGCGCCTCGTCGAAGTCCGGGTAGCGGCGCACGGACTTGCCGGCGTTCGTCAGCGGCTCGTTGATCGCGCGGTCGCGCGAGGTGTAGAACGCGACGAGCTTCTCGACGCGCACGGGCATGCCCTGCTCGAGCTCAAAGCCGAGAACCTGCTGGATGTAGTCCTCCATCTGGTACAGCGAGCGCTCGACGTCGAGCTGCTCGTCGCCGCGAAAGACGCGCGTGCGCGCCGCTTCGGCCACATAGATGTTCGACTGGCGCGTCTCGACGTGCAGGGCGATGATCTCGGGGCCGAACGTGCGCGGTGAGACGGGGTCCAGGTGACGCCCCTCGAGCTGGCGGTAGCGGGCGACGTTGCCGTTCGTGACACGGCCGTCCAGCGCCGAGACGACCTCGACCGAGCCCGACCAGTTCTCGGCCGTCAGCGTCCATTCGATCGCCGCCTGATGGGAGTGCGCCATGCTCGCGAAGCGCCGGCTGCGCAGCGTCGTAACGCGGCCCGATCGATCGCTGAATCGCAGCTCCCGGATGACCATCGCGGTGCCGAGCTCGTACTCGTGGCGGTAGTCCTCGAGCTCGACGTTGTCGATGCGGATCGCGTCCTCGTCCTCGATCTTGAGCTTCAGGACGAGCCAGTTGGGAAGGTTCACGAGGTCCTCGTTGAGGACCGGCCGCCCGCCCATGATCGTCGTCTCGCGGTTGTACAGGCCGTGCGCGTAGGTACCCGGGTAATGGACGCCGTCGGCGTCCTCCCACTCGGCGGTTCCGCGGCTGCAGAAGTAGCCGTTGCCCGTCGAGGTCAGCGCTTCGCGCAGGCCCTCTTCGTCGGGATCGAACTCGTCGTAGCGCAGGGTGGTCACGTCCACGCGACGTGACGCTAGCGCAACGTCGCCGCGGGCAGGTTGCCCGGACGTCGCGCGACCGATGCCGTTCCCGCAGGCGGCCTGGATTGTGGTGCACTTCAGGCATGACCGCCGATTTCGCCGCAGGCTTCTTCGACTACGAAGGCGCCCGGGTCCAGGAGCCCTCGTTTCTCGCCGACCGGCCGCGGTCGGACTGGGAGAAGGTCGTCGCCTACACCGAGACGCGGCGCGTGTCCGACGGCGAGCTCATCATCGCGGCGGGCGAGGCGGACCGCTCGCTGTACCTGCTGACGGACGGCACGATCGGCGTGCGCCTGCCGGGGTCCAGCGCGACGTTTCAGGCGATCGAGGCCCCGTCGGTCGTCGGCGAGATCGCTTTTCTGGATGGCGGACCGCGCTCCGCGACGTTGTTTGCGATCGGCGACGGCGAGCTGCTGCGCCTGCGCATGGAGCGCTTCGAGGCGCTGGCGGCGCGCGAGCCCGAGCTCGGGCGGGCGATCCTGCTCGAGCTGGGCCGGATCGTCGCGCAGCGCCTGCGGCGCAACACCGAGGCGATCGCGCGCTCGGGGTTGTGAGCGGGGGCGGGCGTGGCGCTCTCAGAACCCTTTCCGAACTCCACCCAGCTGCCGCGGCGCGTGCCGATCGCGGCCTGGCACGCGGCTCGCGTCGTCAGCGTCGCGGCCGCGATCGGGCTGTGCGTCCTGCTCGTCGTGCGGCCGGCCACGGGGCTCGAGCTGTGGTGGGGTCTCGCGATCCCGCTGCTGCCGCTCGTCTGGCTCGTCGCGCCGGGGCTGTGGCGCAACGTCTGCCCGCTCGCCGCGACCAACCAGACGCCGCGCCTGCTGAAG